>Ga0163144_10030550_pt1 | contig 10303 bp, 8 predicted proteins | sample OliLak19BULKMAT1_FD_123175 | JGI IMG/M metagenome (GOLD analysis project Ga0163144, IMG submission 123175) | Freshwater microbial mat bacterial communities from Lake Vanda, McMurdo Dry Valleys, Antarctica - Oligotrophic Lake LV.19.BULKMAT1 | ecosystem: Environmental > Aquatic > Freshwater > Lake...
GCCCGCCCCCGCCCCCGCCGCCCCCGGCCAACGACGTCTGCGCCACCGGCGCGGAGTGGATCGCCGCTGCCAGCCCCCAGAGCGGCAGCACCGCCCTTGCCACCGACGACTCGGGCACGGGTTCCTATTGCGGCATCTCGGCCGACAGCCGCGACGTTTGGTACAAGTATCGCCCGGTGACGACCGGCAGCGTGGTGGTTGATCTCTGCGGGAGCTCCTACGACACGGTCGTCGCGGTCCGCACCTCTTCCTGCACCGGCACCATCCTCTCCTGCAACGACGACAGCAACAACGCCGCCTGCGGCGCCGCGAACTCGCGCCTCACGGTCAATATGACCGCGGGGATCACCTACTTCATCCGCGTCACCGGTTACAACGGCGCTTCCGGCGCCTATGTCCTCACGGTCAACGGCGGCGGCGGCGTTCTTCCCCCCGGCAACAACGACTGCGCCAATCGCGTCGGCATCGCCTTGGGCGACACGCCGTTCTCCAATGTCAACGCCAGCACCGACGGCCCCACGCACCCCTCGTGCGGCGGCCTGATCAACAACGATGTCTGGTTCAACTATCCCGCGTTCACCACGGGTGAACTGACCGTCTCGACCTGCGGAACCAACTTCAACACCCGAGTCGCGGTCTACAACAACTCGGGCTGCACCGACTTTGACACCCGCCTCCTGGCCTGCAACGACGACACCGGTGGCTGCGGCTCCGGCGGCTCCTCGATCACGATCCCCGTGACCGCGGGCGGCAACTACACCATCCGCGTCGGCAGCAACCTCAGCGCTGTCGTCGGCAGCGGCAACCTCAATCTCTCTCTCTTTGTTCCCCCCGCCTGTGCGTGGGCCGGCGGCAACTGCCCGGGCGACTTCGACAACGATGCCGACTTCGACTCCGATGACGTCTCCGCGTTCTTCAGCGAGTGGGATGGCGGCGGCGAGTGCGCCGACGCCGATGGCGACGATGACGTCGACAGCGACGACATCTCGGTCTTCTTCGCTGGTTGGGAAAACGGCGGCTGCTAAGCCTCCCAGAGCCTGAACGTTGCATTTGAAACCCGACCCCCGGCGAACATTCGCCGGGGGTTTTTCATTGGTCATGCCGTCAAGAAACGGTCGGCGAAGAGCCTCGGCGGACTCTCAACAACGGGTAGGATGCAATGCGTTGTGGCCCCTACGAACCGACCGGGGTCGGCTCAAGCACCGGCGGATTCGATCCATCCGCCGCCCAGCACTCGCGCGCCCGAGGCCGCGTCGTACAGCACGACCGCCTGACCCGGCGCCACTGCGCTCTGTGACTCGGCAAAGGTGACGTGAAACCGGCCAAGCCGTCCGGAGTGGGTCGGCCCAACGCCGGGGTCGATCTCCGTCACGACGGCCGCGACCGCCGGTGAGTTGTAGCGGTATTTCGCCAGAACCGGCAAGGGCTCGACGGGTGCATCAACCAGCCAGTTCGCTTCGGCCGCGATGCAGGAGGTGGACATTGTCGCCTCCCTCGGCCCGACCGTGACCGTGTTGGACAGGGGATCCTTGGCCACCACAAAGACCGGGTAGCCGAGCGAGAGCGACATGCCCTTGCGCTGCCCGATCGTCACGCGGTGCTGCCCGCCGTGGGTCCCGACTTGCCTGCCTTGCACATCCACGAAACGGCCTTCGCGGGCCAAGCCCGGTCGTTCTCGCTCGACCAGCGCGGCGTAATCCTGGTCGGGGACAAAGCAGATTTCCTGTGAATCGGGCTTGTCAAAGACCGGGAGCCCCCACTCCTTCGCGAGATCGCGCACGCGGGCCTTGGGCAATCCGCCGATCGGAAAACGAATGTGCCCGAGTTGAGCCTTGGGGACGCCGAACAGCACATACGACTGATCCTTCGATTCGTCGAGGCCGCGTTCGAGCGTCGGGCCCCCGCCCTCGCCCCCATCCCCGCCCTCGCCGATGCGTGCGTAGTGCCCCGACGCCACCGAGCCAGCCCCGATCTGCACCGCGTACTCGTGCAGTTTGCCGAACTTCAGCCAGTCGTTGCAGCGCACGCACGGGTTGGGCGTCCGCCCGTTCGCGTATTCATCCACGAAGTAGTCGATGATCCGGCCGAAATCCTTCTTGAAGTTGCACACGTAGAAAGGGATGTTCAGTTCCGCGGCGACGGCCCGCGCATCCGCGGCATCGGCGATCGAGCAGCACCCTTGGTGCCCGATCTTGACGCTGGTCGGGGTACAGGTGTCGCCGTCCTTGACGAGCGTGTCGAGAGCCTCGCCGGGGGAGCCCAGGCGCATGAAGCAGCCGACGACCTCGTGCCCCGCGCGGACGAGCATCGCCGCGGCGACCGAGGAATCGACGCCGCCGGACATGGCGACAAGAATTTTGGAACGTTGAAAGGCCATTCGAGTTGCGCGGTGTGCCGCGGAACAAGAATATGCGTTGCGCACCGGCTCAGAGTTCTTGGAGGCGGCGCTGGGTTTCCTGAGCCTGGAGGTCGGAAACCAGCCGGGTGAGATCGCCCGCCATGGCGTCGCGCAGAGGGTACTCCCCCGGCAGGCGTTCGTCGGCCACGATGCCTTCTTTCCACCGGTAGGTACGCACCTTTTCGCTGCGGTCGCCGCCGCCGATCTGTGTGCGGCGCGACTGGGAGCGTTCTTCATGCAGTTTTCGGCGCTGGATGTCGTGCAGCCGGGCGGTGAGAAGCCGCTTGGCCTTCACGCGGTTCTGGAGTTGGCTGTTGCTCTCCTGCATCCGGATGAAGATGCCGCTGGGCTTGTGATGGAGTTGCACCGCGGTCGCGACCTTGTTCACGTTCTGGCCGCCCGGCCCTTGGCTGGTGGTGACGGTTTCTTCTACGTCATTGGCCCAGTCGATCTTGACCTCCACGGCTTCGGGCTCCGGGAGGACCGCCACGGTTGCGGTGCTGGTGTGGATTCGGCCCTGGGTTTCGGTCGCGGGCACTCGCTTCACGCTGTGAACCCCGGCTTCCGAGGCGAGTTCGGCCCACACTCCCTCGCCCTTGATCCCGACGACGGCGTTGCGGAGCCCGCCTGCGTTGCCCTCGGCCGAGGCTTCCATGAGTTCGAAGGACCACCCGCGTTTCTGGGCGTACTTCTGGTACATCGAAAAGAGGTCGGCGGCCCAGAGCGCTGCTTCATCACCGCCGGTGCCGGCCCGCACTTCGAGGATGATGGAGCCGATGGAGCGGTCGTCGGACGTGACCAGGCTCGCGAGTGCTGCGGCGTACGCCTCGTCGATTCGACCAAGAACAGCCGGGAGTTCGCGCTTGGCAAAGTCGGCGAGTTCTCGGTCGCTTCCGGCGATGGCATCTTTGAGCTCGGCCGCCTCGCGCTCGGCGGCGCGGGCCGAACGCACACCCTCGACCGCGGCGGCGATGGCCGCCCGGCGCATGGAGAGAGCCCGAACCCGTCGATGATCGACCACCACGGAAGGGTCCTCGAGTTGGGTCCCGATTTCGCGGTCTTCGTCGTCGAGTTGGGCGAGTTTCTTGAACGCGCGGGGCGGGATCTCGGGCATACCGGGCGAGCGTAGGGGCAGCGCTGCCGCCATACGCTCGGCCGGTGCTGGCTCAGGAGAAAACTTCAGGAGGTCACCCAAGTGGCATCGCAATCGCCACGGCAATGTGATTGAGGTTCGTGTCGGTGGCTTTGATCGATTCCAACGCGCCCGCCGCCTTCAAAGCCTTCGTTGAATCGTGCGTTCTCAGCAATCCGTGCGGGTCCAGCCCCTTCGCCCGGATGCTTTCCGCGGTCGTTCCATCCACCAGCCCGCCGCAGAAGTCGGTCGGGCCGTCGCGGCCGTCCGTGGAAAACGTCCAGACGGCCACATCAGGAACGCCGTCGAGTTCTATGGCCGCGGCGAGCGCTGCCTCCTGGCTCGGCCCGCCCTTGCCGCGTTGGCGGCCCACCGTCACCGTCCACTCGCCGCCCCAGATGGCGCACGAGGGGTTACCGCCGTGAACCAGCGCCATCGCGACCCGAGCGGCCCGGCGTCCGACGTCGGATGCCTCGCCGATCGTGTCGGGGTGGCTCGCCGCGACACAGACACCTCGACCCCGAAGGTGAGCAGCGACCGAGGCGACGAGTCCGCGGTTGTTGCCGATGACGGTGTTGCTGATGCGGGGGCCGAAGGAACGCGTGGCCGTTTCAAACTCAGACCCCGCCATGCCGCGTCGGAGGAACCGCGTGATGGTGGGCACCGCAGTCAGCAGGCGGTACCGGGTGAGCACGTCATGGGCATCGGCGAAGGTTGAGGGGTCGTGGGTTGTCGGTCCGGAACCGACGACGTGTAATGGGTCTCCCACGACATCAGAGAGAATGAACGCCCGCACGGGGCCGCGATGGGCTCGGGCAAGTCCACCTCCTTTGAGAAGGTCAACGTGGCGGCGAACCGTGTTGAGGTCCTCGATTGGTGCGCCGGCCTGCATCAGGCGACGGCTTATGTCCGCGATCTCCGCGACATCAAGGCCGGCCCGCGGCACCACAACTTGGGCCGATGCACCGCCCGAAAGCAGGACGAGCAAGGTCTGTTGGGGTTCGAGCCGCTCGATAAACTCCAGCACCCGCGCACCGGCCCGCACCGAAGATGCGTCGGGGTCGGGGTGGCTGCCGCGAATCAACTGGAATTTCGCGCGCAGGCCGATCGGCAGTGGTCGGGCGTCCAGCGTCACAACGAGCCCGGCAGCGATTCTGGGGCCCCAGAGCCGATACGCCTCCGCAGCTAGCGTGCGGGAAGCCTTGCCAATCGCAAGGACCGCACACCCCTTGTCCGGCGACCGCGGAGCGGCCGCGGCGAGCAAGGCCGCCGGATTGCTCGCGGGCCTGACGGCGTCCTTGGCCCAACCGACAACTTTCGCGACCGAGAGACGCTTCGACCGGGACGGGTTGCGGTGTGACGTTGACAGGTGGTGGATCCGGCTGGTAGGGTATTGGCGTTCAGTGTTTGCCCAAGGAGCCCTCTATGAGCCAGTTTCCGCCTCCCGTCCAGCCTGGTCCGATCGGGATGTACAAGCCGCACCGGGGCACCATGGTGCTGGTTCTTGGCATTCTGAGCATGGTCCTATGCGTGATCTGCGGCATTATCGCGTGGGTGATGGGCAACGCCGACCTCAAGGAAATGGATGCGGGGACGATGGACCCCGCGGGCCGGGGCCTGACGCAAGCGGGCAAGATTTGCGGAATGGTCGGGTGCATCCTCAACCTCGTCGCGATCGGCATCTGGATCGTGTTCGTCGTGGTTGCCGTGGCCGCGGGTGCCGGGGCGGCGGCGACAGGGGCCGCTGCGGGCGGGCCGTAGTTCTGTTTTCTTTGGGGCGTGGCGGCGTGGCGGCGGACTCAAAATCGTTTCGTGTACTCAAATTGAAGGGAGTTTGCGATGTCTCAGTATCCACCGCCGATGGCCAATTTCAACACGGGGGGTATGAAGCCCCATCGCGGCACGATGATCCTCATTCTCGGGATTGTGGGGATCGTCCTCTGCATGCCGTGCGGGATCGCCGCCATCATCATGGGCGGCAAGGACCTCAAGGAGATGGATGCGGGGGTGATGGATCCGTCGGGAAGAGGCCAGACGAATGCGGGCAAGATTTGCGGGTTCGTCAGCCTCGCCGTCTTCGCCATTGGCCTTATTCTGAACTTCACGGTCTTCGCCGCGACCGGAAATCCCTGAATCGTCATGCCTCCCGGCGTCGTGGAGCCTGCCGAGAACCCTGCGCCGGCATCGAACGTGGACCGTGGGTTTTTCCGCGCGCATCGGACGGCTCTCACGATTCTGCTGGTGTGGATCGGGCTGGTCGGAGCGTCGCTTCTGATTGAGACCGTTACCGAGCGACAGGTGCCACTGTGCGTCTTCCGAAACGTGACCGGGGCACCGTGTCCGACCTGCGGGAGCACGCGTGTCGTGCTCTCCCTCGCCAGCGCCGATGTGTGGTCGGCAGTGCGATTCAATCCGCTGGTGACCGGCGTCATCCTGTGCGGGCCGGTGTGGGGCGCGCTGCGGTTGCGACGGAGACAGTTGTTTTCCGGCAAAGGCGATCGTGGGAGGGGCGGATTCGGAGCCGGTGCGGGGGGTATCGCGTGGTTAACGGCGGGGATCGTGCTCCTCGTCGCAAACTGGCTATATCTCCTGGGCTTGGGCCCAGATGCGGTCTGGTGATGCCGGCGCATCGTGCCCCGCGCTACAGCAACTGCAGCCGGGCGATCGCCGCGTCGATGGTCTCGGCGGTTTTGCAGTACGCGAAGCGGACGAAGCCGTGACCCAGTGCCGGATCGTCGTAGAACACGCTCGGTGGGATGGCCGCGACCCCGATTCGTTCCGTCAGGGCGCGGCAGAACGTGCGGTCGTCGGTGGCACCGAGCCGGGATGCGACGCCGCCGATGCCCGCCATGATGAAGTACGTCCCATCCGATCGGAAGGGCCGGAAACCGAGATTCGACAGGCACGCCCCGAGCCGGTCGCGATTGGAGCGGAAAAGGTCGCGCGTGCCGCCGACATGGGCGCGGTCGCCCCGCAGCACGGCGGCGGCTCCCAGTTGCAGCGGTGTCGCGGTGGCGAACGTCAGGAACTGATGGGCGGCCCGAATCCCCGCGGTGAGCTCGGGAGGCGCGATCGCCCAACCGACCTTCCATCCGGTCAGGTTATGGGTCTTCCCAAGGCTGGAGAGCGTGATCGTTCGTTCCGCCATTCCGGGAAATGTGGCCAGGTGCAGGTGCGGCCGGGCATCGTCGTACGTGAGATCTTCGTACACCTCGTCGGTGACGGCGATCACGCCGTGACGCTCACACGCATCGGCGATGGTCGAGAGTTCCCCTCGCGAAAAAACCTTGCCCGTCGGGTTGTGCGGAGTGTTGATCAGGAGCAACCGTGTCCGGGGAGTGAACGCCGCTTCGAGTTCGGCGGGGTCGAACGCGAACCCGTCGCCGTCGGGCCGGAGCGTCACAAACTTCGGGATCGCGGAAGCCATCGCGATGCACGCGCGATAGGAGTCGTAGAAGGGCTGGAAAACCACCACCTCGTCGCCCGGATTGAGGAGCCCGAGCATGACCGCGGCGATGGCCTCGGTGCAGCCGCTCGTCACCGTGACGCGGGTGTCGGGGTCGATGGTGCCACCGGTTCGGCGCCGCCAGGTTTCGGCGATCGCGGCCGACAGTTGGGGGTGCCCGATCATGCGGGCGTACTGGTTGTGCCCGGCGTTGATGGCCGAGATCGCTGCGGACTTGGCGATCTCCGGCCCGTCAAAGTCGGGGAACCCTTGCGCCAGGTTGACGGCGTTGTGGGCGAGCGCCAATTTCGTCATCTCTGCGAAGATCGTGGTGCCGAAGGGCGCGAGCCGGAGTGAAACGCTCATCCGCGAGGGTACGGGGCGGGCGCGGGCGTGCCAGGCCTATTCCGCATCGTCAAAGTCGGGGCGATGGGTCTGCATTTTGAGAAGGTCGGCGTAGCGGCCGTTTTTCGCGAGCAACTCGTGGTGGGTGCCCTGTTCGGTGATCGCTCCATGCTCCAACACCACGATGCGGTTCGCGAGCCGGACGGTGCTGAGGCGGTGGGCGATCACGAACGAGGTTCGCCCCTTCATCAGCCTGACGAGGCTGCGCTGAATGAGGCGTTCGCTCTCGGTGTCGAGGTTGCTGGTGGCCTCATCAAGAATCAGGATGCGCGGATCGGCCAGCAAGGCCCGCGCGATCGCGATCCGCTGCTTCTGCCCGCCTGAGAGCCGGACGCCGCGCTCGCCGATCACGGTGTTGTAGCGTTTCTCCATCGCCCCGATGAACTCCGAAGCGTTGGCGGCGTCGGCCGCGGCGACGACATCGGCTTCCGAGGCATCGCGTCGGCCGTACGCGATATTCTCGCGGATGGTGCCGTCGAACAAGAAGACGTCCTGCTCGACGATCCCCAGGAGCGTGCGGTACGAGCGGGGATCGATCGTCTTGAGGTCCACCCCATCGAACAGAACGCTGCCCGAGGTGGGGTCGTAGAAACGGCAGATCAGGTTGCAGAGCGTGGTTTTGCCCGAACCGCTCGGGCCGATGAAGGCGATCGTCTCTCCCGCGCGGACGTGCAACGACACGCCGCGAATGACGGGTTGCGGTTCAGAAGGCGGTGGCGCATCGGCCACCGGGTTCACCGCCGAGGCCGCCTTGGGCTTGGGCTTTGGGTACGCAAACCACACGTCACGGAGGTGGATTTCGCCCCGGGCGGTGCGGCGGTCGACAAACCGGGTGCCGGGAGATTCCGAGAATTCCGACGGCTCGGCGAGCAGGTCCAGCACGCGGTCGAAGGCCGCCAGGTTTGACTGCACCTGTGAGGCGGTGTGGGTGAGCGTCTCCATCGGGCCCAGGAGCATGAGCAGGTAGGTCGAGAACATCATCAGGTCGCCGATCGAGAGCGTGCCCTTGAGCACCTGCGTGCCGCCATACACCAGCACCGCGGCGGACGCGACCGGGATGAGGATCGACCACGCGATCTCGACGATCCGTGACCACCACCAGGTGAGGATCTCAATCCGGGTCATGTAGTGCTGGGCGCCGGTAAAGCGCCCGACTTCCGATCGCTCGCGCCCGAACCCGCGGACGATCCGCATGCCGCCGAAGGTCTCGGTGGTGGTGGCGTCGATGTCCTGCCGCACGTGCTTGCCGTCGCGGTAGAGGGGGCGGATGCGTGAGATGTACGCGCGCTGGGAGATCCACGCGGCGGGAAGCAGCATCAGCCCGCCGATGAGCAGCCGCCAATCGACCCACGCCAAGATAGAGAGCGTGCCGACCAGTTGAACGACCGCCTTCCACGGGTTGTAGACCAGACCGAAGAGAAGATCGCCGGCCATTCCCGCGTCTTCGCGCAGGAGGCTCGCCATGCCGCCGGTCTTGTAGCGATGGATCGTGACCAGCGGCAGGTGGATCGCGTGCCGGAACGTTTTGTCGCGGAGTTCGACCTGCATCCGCTTGGTGATGCGGGTCATCTGCCACCTGCCCAAGGTGCCGAGGGTGACGCCGATGGCGGCGAGCCCGACCAGCGCGATGCCGATCGCCCAGAGCAGGCGCGACGGGGTCACCGGTTGCGGCAAGAGATCCCACAGCCAGCGCGGCATCGTCTCGAGCCCGCCCTCGGTCAGCACGTGGTCGATGACGATCTTGGTGGCCGCCGGCATGGCCAGCGACGTCAGGCACACGATGGTGACCATCGTGAGCGAGAAGGCGAGTGCCCCCCGGTGGGGCCGTACGAACGTCCAGAACTGCCCCAGCAACGCGCGGAACGGGCGGTTGCGCTTCGACTTGTCGGGCCGGACGCCCCCGGCGTCGGTGCCGCGCTTCGCATACGACTTGTCGGCGGCCCGATGGGAAAGATAATCACTGAACCGACGTTTGGAAGACTGACGCATGGGAAAAAAGCCGCGGCACAACCACGGGGTGCATACGCGTGACTATATGGACGTCCGAACGGCTACCAACGCGGCGACCGTCGTTCAGCGACCCTCCTCCCACAGCGTGAAGAACGCGATGACGTCGTCGGAGTCGGTGCTGTCGCTGTTGTCGTAGTCCGCCGCGGGTTCGCCCGCGTCCCACGCGGCAAAGAACGCGACGATATCGTCGCTGTCCACATCGCCGTCGTTGTCGAAATCCGCGGTGAACGGGCAGCCCCGCACATAGATCCGGAAGTCGTCCACGCCGGCTTCGACGATGGATCCGGGATCGATGTCGCTGGCGATGAATCGCAGCCGCATCGTCGCGGTGGGCGTCCTCAGCAAGTCCAGCCGATAGTTGAGCCTGCTCCACGCGTTGGAGTTGTTCGAGACGACCTCGAGTTGATTCCAAACGGAACCGCCGTCGGTCGAGTATTCCACCCGCATGACGTCGACGTTGGGGTTGGCGCCTTGGTTGTTCGAGAACCACCGCGCGTACTCGACGAACGTTTCCGGGGCTCGCAGCGCCTGCGGAGGCAGTGCCGAAAACACCGGCGATGTGAGCGTTGTGGCGCCGCCGTCAATATCCCAGGCCCCGACCCCTTCCCCCAGAGGGCCCGTGATCCAGCAGTTCGAGCCGTTGGGCGTCGCGTCATCGCCCGGCTGGGCCGATGTGGCTTCGGGGTCGGCCCTCTCCCAGATGCCGCGAACGGCCGTGTCCGTCGGGGAACCCACGGTCCAGCCGAGGTCGGATTCCATTGAATCGGCGAACGCTACATACTGGCCGATAACCGCTGCGGAGAAGAAGGTCGCGGGAGCGGTGTCGGGAAGACGAAGCACCGAACCGTTTGCGGCCAGCGCCTCAAAGTACCACTCGATATTCTGTCGGCACACGCCCGGCGGCAGCGCGGCC
>Ga0163144_10030551_pt1 | contig 10303 bp, 9 predicted proteins | sample OliLak19BULKMAT1_FD_123175 | JGI IMG/M metagenome (GOLD analysis project Ga0163144, IMG submission 123175) | Freshwater microbial mat bacterial communities from Lake Vanda, McMurdo Dry Valleys, Antarctica - Oligotrophic Lake LV.19.BULKMAT1 | ecosystem: Environmental > Aquatic > Freshwater > Lake...
AATTTGCCACGTTGTTGTTCTGGTTGTATGACAATTTTTGTGGTGAACAATAGAACTAGTGTCCTTAATATATCTAACTTTCTTATTATCAAGCAGATACATTTTTATAATAACCTTAATTATTCAAACTCCACAAAAATTGTCAGATAACCGTTGTTCTTTTATTAATTTTAATTTTTATAGTTTTGCTTTTTGTCTGAATTTTCAATATTCACACCGTCTTTTTAGAATGACCGCTAACGTAAAAGCATTGTCGAAGGCAAGGTTTAAAAGTACAAATACTTACGTTAGCAATCTGAACCGCCAATTTGCCAAACATAATGTTGGTGGCTGTTTCTGTTTTAATCTATGTCCCTAATTTTTGTCCTAAATGTTATCGTTTTATCATTTAATCCAAAAGTATGTAATAGAACGCCATAAGCATCAGTGTTACCATTTTCTTTTTGTATAACAACTCGGTATTTATTCGTATCAACTCTCTTGAAATGCTTAATGATGTTTTTGTTATTGATAATTGCCCTGAAATCTTTACAAAGCCCCCAATACAAATCATTTACGGCTTGTAAAAATTCATAAACAGTTACATATTTTTCATTCATAAAATACATATTGCCATCATCAGTAGTTTCTATAACAGTCATTGGATATTCATTCAGTAAGTTTTTTACGCTTTCTTCATTTCTAATTGTTAGAAGTAAATGTATAATTTCTAAACGTTTATCAACATCAATTTTACTAAGTCCTTTTTCTAATAGTTCTACTTGATAGTCAAACATAAGTTTTATTTCATTGGTGGCAATTAAATTATTTAATTTTGCTTTTATGCCCATTAGTGCTTCAAGTTCTATTTTGTAACTGTGTTCTATGTCTTCTTTAAAACATTCATTATACATAAATTCATACCATTCAAAACAATTTTCCATAGTAAAATCGTGTTTGACAGTTTTATCTACATACAAGGCTACTATCAAAAATCCCACAGAGGGCATAGATACACAAAGTGCTAAATCACATACAAGAAAAGTAAATAAACAGGCTGTTTGAAAATCGTGAATATATTGTAGCACATAGTAAAGAACAACTACATATTCAAAATGCCCTGCTTTAATGTATTCTGATATTATATTTATATCTGTTTCCTTTCTATAAAATAGTTCTAAGGCAAAAGCGGCTGATTCTGTAATCGCAGAACCACCAATAGGAAAACAGAGTATTTCCCCTTCCTGCTTATGAACCAAAACGTAAGGCGTTTTTGAGTCAAATTCGGGTTCATCTTTTACGGCAAAAAATTCTGATAATATTTCGTTTTCGGCAAACTCTTTTATTGATTGTACTGGATAACTACTCTTATCAAGATAATCCCACATTATTTGATGTTGGTAAATTTGATTAAGCCTTTTGAAAAGTTTGTTACCACTATTTTTATTGTTTTCAAGTTCCCACCATTCATTAAAGGGTACTCTTAAATCGGCGTAGTCACTAAGATTTGAAATATGTGCTAAAATTTGGACAACCAAATTAAATCTCTCCGCCGCCAAAGCAGTTGTTGCGTTATGTATATGATGACAAAACTCGTGGGCAAAAACAGGTATATCCGAAAAATCTTTAATTTTGATTTTTTGGCTAAAAAGATTGTATTCTCCTTTTGACTTAGATAATCTATTCATATTTTGAAATTGCAACAGTTTCAATTAAAACTATCTCACCACTATCATTTTGAGTAATTAGCCCATAGTCGGCAAGAATTTGTAAAGAATTAACAATATCTATTTTTGTGGGAACTTGGTTTTTAAATAGTTCTATGTATTCTTCATAGATATTTTTTACTTTTACATTACTTCCCAAGATATAAAGAATAATCAAAATATTAACTTCTAAATCACCAAATGTAATACTATCAGCACTTTGTTTTTGCATTTCGTAGCACAAACCTAATAGAGTTTTGAATACAGGTTGTAGATTGTTAATTGGCAAATTATTCTTAATTTCTGAAAATTCTCTAACAAAATTATTTTGTGAAAAATGTAAAGTACTGTATTCTTTATTTAAGTCTTTTGTTAAGTCTATAGAATATTTGTCATTTGATTTTGACGACATCTTAATATGAACGGACAAGATGCCGAATAGCTTTAAAGTTATGCTTTCAACTTTTGAATCAAAATTGGCACTTTGGTCTACCTTTCCTATGTTGTATATATCATTGGATGTTCGTAGTTTATCACCTATCTGAAAATTACCACTAATATTTCCTATTATGCTATCAACTGTTACATTACGACTATTCTGAATTACCACATTATCGTTACCATTTACTCTAAATAAAAACACTGCAGATGATAGTAATTCTGTTAATTGACTAATTATTTTGTTTTTTTTGGTAGATACTTCCACTACCTCCTCAAAAGTTAATTGTTGATTAACTTCCTCGTTATTGACTCTCTCCACAATATAAACTTTCAAAGCAAGTTTGTGCATTCCCTTTTTAAGAGGTTTTACATTAAACAGCCATTCTGTATAGTTTTGTATATCTTTAATTCTTACAAATTGTTTATTTTCAGTTACTGCCTCAATTTCAAAGTGTTTACCACTTAGAGTTGCAACCTCTAATAGTAATACTTTCATTACTTCCGAAATAATGATAGTTCTGTCCTGAGTTTTGAGATTTTCTAATCCTCTTTGTATAATCTGCTCGTTTACAGAAATGCGTACTACACACCTTAAAACTTCATTAAGTTTCATTTGATTAGGAATATGGTACAAAAGTTTTCCTTGTATTACAGTATTTTCTGTACCTACTTTTTTTTTACAAAATCCTCCAAAGTCCAATTCAAAACTTCGGTATGTTTAGAATGAACAAATAAAGTCCAAGAAGAAGGCATAGATTGATTTTCATCAATTTCACCCGGATTAACAGTAATAGGAAAGGAATTATTGCCTTTTACTGTTGCTTCTGCACTTTCAAATGCACTTTTAAGGGTATAATTTTTCTCAAAAAAGCATTTGTAGAAAAACTTAGATAGCCTAACTGCCTCTGTGTCATCAACATTTACATTCGTGGCAATAATTACTTTTACGCCTTTTGCAGTAAGTAAACCTACCTGCCCATAGGTTAAACAACCGTTTAGAAACACAATGGATAAATTATGATTTTCTTTGGGTAGCAATAACCTTGAAAGACGTATTTTGTCTAAGTTACGAAAGCCATCTAAAACAATATTGTGTTGGTCTGCGTGTCCACCATAATGGAACATAAACAAATCTTCAACATTGTCAATAATGTTTTCTGCTAAGGTGTCAATATCGGCATCTTCTACTTTTACAGCCTTTACCAATTCATTGGCTTGAACAAAATTATAGATATTCTCCGCCTCAATTTTTACTCCTGCCAAATCATTTTTAGCAAAAGTCATCAAAACAGTAGGTTTATTCATAGGTACATTTTTTTCGGTTTGTTTTTCAGACAAGAGCAAATTTGCCAAACTTCTGAGTTGGTCGTAAAAATCTACATCAGTTTTGCCCAAGATAAATGCTTTTTCTAATCGTGTAAGCATTTCATTAGTTGGGGCATTTTGTTTCATAAACGCAAAGAAGCCTGCAATTTGCAACTTTTCTATGTAATAATGTGCTTGTTCTAACTTTGTCATTGTTTAATTTGTTTTTATTTTTTCTGAAATAGCACATAATATCCATATAAATGCAATCCCTTGCGTTTATTTCTCAAAAATTGCGTTTATTTCCACTTTGTATAAAGTTAGTTTATATGCTAAGTGTAACACACAAACCTACAAAATTATCATCAAATCCTCAGCACATCCAAAGGACTTTTAGTTGGTCAAAGCCTTTTGTGGTTTTACTATTTTCATATACAAGGTATATTTTTGGTAATTTATTAAACGCTGAGTTCACTATCTCTACAACGCATAAAACCAGAGCCTTCAAAGGTCATCACTATTTCTTTGTCTTGATTCATCATTTCGGCTTTTCCATATAAAATCCCTACACCTGGGCGGCTTTGTGAAACTCTTTTGTCTAAAATGTGATAACGTCCTGTGAGTGTATCATCAGGAAAGACTGGTTTGAGCCATTTTAATTGTTCTACACCTGGTGCTCCAAGACTTGCTGCATTTTTTAGAACGCTATCAACATACATTCTCATAAACATACTCGCAGTATGCCAGCCACTTGCCGAAAGTTTTCCAAATAAGGATTTAGCAGCGGCTTCATCATTTAAGTGAAAAGGTTGTGGATCAAACTCTTCTGCAAATCGAGTGACCTCTTCACGAGTAATGGTTTTGTAACCTACAGGGATAATCTCCCCAATCTCAAAATCTTCGTAATAGCGTAAGTTATTTTCAGTTTTCATTTTTGTATTGATTAGTATTTTAAAAAATATCTAATATTCTCCATTCTCTTATCTTAATCAGGATTTTTAGGATGGACAGGATTCCCCATTCTTATTCCTAACATCTCACTTCTACATTCTGGCATTCAAAATAAAACTTGGGTCAGGGCATATTCCTAAGTAATAGTCTTTTTCTGAACGAGCTGCTACTCCTATAAAATCACCTTTTCTGCCTAGCATATCACCAATCACTTGAAAGTGTAGATGTGGAGTCCAATGTCCGTTTTCTGATTCATCACCAATTTCTCCAATTTTTTGTCCTTTTTGGATGATTTGCCCTTCTTCCAAACTTTCTAAAGAAGCACGGGTCAAATGTCCATATAAAGTATAAAAGCTAACTCCTTCTAAGGTATGTTCCAAAATAATCGTAGGTCCATAATCACCAAAGTTGGCATTGTCTTGAAAACTATGCACTTTTCCTTCCCACGGAGAATAAATATAGGTGAGAGCCTGCATCCAGACATCTATCCCCAAATGAATAGACCTAGCACCTTCTGCGGTCGAAAAAACTTGGCTTTTTTGATAGACACTGCGGTCTTCTGCATAACCTCCTAGACCTGCTTTTGCTCCTGAATCGTTTATTCTGCCAAAGACATAATCATTCATCTGAGCAATATTACCCAAATCAAAATAGGCTAATTCGGGATTATTTTCTGAAAAATCAAACCAAAATAACGTATCTGTCTGAAAATCAATAGGAACAACAGAGGCAAACTGTCCTTGGTATGTTTGTAGTAAAGTAGTTAAATTCAAAGTAGTAAATGGTTTAAAATGTATTCATTACTTCTATCACATGCTCAACATCACTTTTTTGGTGAAAATAAGCAATAGGCAAACTTAGTTGAGTTTTTGCAATTTCAGCACTAATGGGATAATCATTTATGTTCCATTTTCCTTCAAAAGCCTTTTGTTCAGGGATAGCTATAGGATAATGCAAACCCGTCTGAATGCCATTTTTGAGTAGATATTCTCTTAATCTATCACGCTCAGGGTGCATAATCGCAAAGATATGATAGACTGATTCAGCCTGAGGAAGTATTTTTGGCTGCATAAAATCTTCCTTCAGCCCAGCTTGATAAAGGCTTGCTAAATGGCGTTTGTGTGCATTGATAGCATCCAATGCTTTTAGTTTTATATTCAGAAAAGAAGCTTGAAGCTCATCTAACCGAGAATTAAAACCTTGTTTGACATGATTGTATTTTTCTTTTGAGCCATAATTACGAAGTAAACTGATTTTTTGAGCAAATTTATCCTCATTCCCCACCACTACACCGCCATCTCCCAAAGCCCCTAAATTTTTGGCAGGATAAAAGCTAAAACTAGCCAAATCACCTAAGCTTCCTATTTTTTGATTTTGATAAGTGGCTCCGTGGGCCTGTGCCGCATCTTCTAAAAGATATAAACTGCGAGTATGACAAATATCTTGAATGGGTTTCATATCACAAGGAGTGCCATAGAGATGCACTACTATGATGGCTTTGGTTTTAGAAGTGATTTGTTCTTCTATTTTACTTTCATCTATATTATAGGTTTCATAATGAGGCTCTACCAAAACAGGCTGATGACCCGCTTGCAAAACGGATAAAATAGTAGCAATAAAAGTATGTGAAGGGACAATGATTTCGCTTTGGGGAGGTAAATCAAGTGCAATCAAAGCCAATGTGAGTGCATCTAATCCCGAATTAACTCCTATAGCAAAATTAGTATTACAGTAATTAGCCCAAGACTCTTCAAAATTTCTTACTTGATTTCCTAAAATGAATTGCCCTTTATAAAGTGTTTCTTCAAACATAGCCTTAAAATCTTGGTGAAAAGATTGATTAGTCTTGGCTAAGTTTTCATATTCTATCGGCATCTGGAGATTAAGTGATTAGAAGTAAAATATCTGATATGTAAAGGCATAAAAAAACCCAGTAGTAAACTACTAGGTTTTTTCTATCGTAGCGGCGACAGGACTCGAACCTGCGACCTTCGGGTTATGAGCCCGACGAGCTACCAACTGCTCCACCCCGCGATGTAGAAGTAATACAAACAGCGTACTAAAATAGTTTCACTATGCATGAAAGTTTTTCATAATTCATAGAATAAATTTCTTTCTCAGTGTAAATTTTAGTTTTAATAAATTGATTATCAGTACATTAATTATTTAAAATAAATTTAATTTTTTCTTAAAAATCTTCGGTCTATGTCTTCACCACAGTCATAAGGCTAAGAAGTAAATTACAATTTAAAAAATGTTTTATTCGATTTCTGACCCTATCCTAATTAGAGATTAATAATTGAGATGGCTTTTTGAAGCTAAGGTAAATAGCCTGAAAGGCTTGAATGTCGAAACTTGGGGCATCGCACCAAGCTACTCAACATTAGAATTTAACTGACTGGACTATTGCCCTAAGTTATTTGACTAGAGGAGTTGGGAGTTGGGGGTTAATTCATTGATTTACACTAGCTTCTGAAATATCTTGTTCATCTCTTGTCCAAAACCAAGCCAAGCTAAGACCAGATACAATGTGCCAAACACCCCACCAAGCAGCGATGAGTGCCATTCCACCTAAGCCATTAAAAAAATTAAAAATTAAGATTAGTCCCAAGCCTGAATTTTGGATGCCTGTTTCTATGGCAAGGGTTTTCATCTCAGCTTTGGGAAGTTTACCGAGTTTTGCCACAGCAAGTCCTAAGAAGACAGCCAAAGCATTGTGCAGTAATACCAAGGCAAAGATATACTGAAAGTAATTGGTGAATATCTCAAAATTATTGTAAAAGGCAATCAATACAAAAGCGACAAAAATAACCAATGAAAGCACTTGAATAGGCTTTTGGATAGCTTTTGCTACTTTGGGAAGATAATGTGAACAACTTGCTCCTAGCAAAATAGGCAAAATAATCAGCCACAAGATAGTCTGTGCCATATCCCAAAAATCAAGGTGAATCTGAGTACGCACTGTATCTGAGATAGGCAAAAGGCTGCTCCAAAAAGAAAAGTTAAAAGGCGTAGTAATAACACATAAGAGCGTGACTATACCAGTTAGGCTGACAGAAAGGGCTACATTGGCTTTGGCTAGATGGCTGATAAAATTAGAAATATTGCCACTAGGGCAGGCAGCTACTAGTATCATCCCTAAAGCCAAAGAAGGATAAGGCTGGATAATACAGACCAATACAAAGGTAAAAGCAGGTAAAAGAAACAACTGAGCCAATAAACCTAAAAAAACTGCCTTAGGTTGCCGACCTAGAGCCGTGAAGTCTCGCCATTTGAGATTGAGTGCGACCCCAAACATAATAAAACCTAAACACAGGTTTAAGAAAAAAAGGCTTTCAGCATTAAAATTCAGGTGGGCATCATCAGGATTCATACTCTATCGATAATCAGATTTTTTTATGTACTTTTGGATGTAAGCGTTTTTAAAAACTTTATTTCAAAAATAAGGATAAATTTTATCAAAAAACTTACTTCTACTTAGTTACTCAACGCAAAAGATACGTAGAACAAATAAAATCTTAAATTACTATTATTTTAACGATGGAACAAGAGTTTAATCTTTTTGACTACTATACACTTACCAGCCATAAAAACATCCTTATTTCTTACAAAGGCCCTGTTACAGATGCACTCATGTCAGAAATTGTCAAGGATATACGCTACAAATTAAGTAAGAACCCTAAAGCTGGCAAAAAACTGTTTGGTATTTTTATCGAGTTATCTCAAAATATTCTATATTACTCCGCAGAAGTAGTTCGCTTTGGAGAAAAAGCAGACCGTGTAGGCACTATTCTCATCACCGAAGAAGCAGAAGCCTATCGCCTTGCTTGTGGTAACTTGGTAGAGAGTACTTACATAGACGAACTGATAGAAAGTTGCCAAACCATCAATGAAATGAATAAAGATGAGTTAAGAGATTATAAACGTGAGCAAAGAAGTCTGCCACAAGGAGTGCGTAGTAAAGGGGCAGGAATAGGATTAATACAAGCGGCTCTTACTTCTGGCAATCCACTTCAAATAGATTCTATGGCTGTAGATGAGCAATTTACTTTTTTTTCGCTTTCTGTTACTATAGAAAAGTAAATTTTGAGAATATTTTCTTAGATTGCTAATCTTGCACACCAAGTGATATCCTAAATATTCATTATATTATGATGACATTCTTATTTTATACAGTACTTACATTTATTATAGGCTTTATTATAGCTCTCATTGCGGCAGGGAGAGATGAAAAGAAAATAGTAAAAAAGACAGAATTGCTATTTCAAGAAATTGATGAGAAATACAATGATTTCATAGAAAAAAGCCTTAACCTAGAAGTGATTTCACAACAAGAAGAGCCTGTAAATGTAGATGAAGTACTTCAACAATCCTTTACTTTGCTCAAATCTGATATAGATGGAATAGTCTCTTTTATCAATGCCGTTACCTATCAGAGCATCGAACTCAAACATACCTCTAAATATTTTAAAGGAGCTACTTCTCTTACACAGGCTTATTTCCGTAAAACAGGCAGCGGTTCTGAAAGTACACTTTCTAAAGAAGACATTGATAAATATTATGATTCTTTCAAAGATGCTATCAAATCTGACCTAACTCGCCGACTACTTGACCTTCGCACAGATAATTATTTAGATTAGGAAATTCCTAACTCAAGAAGATAAATAAATATTTTAATCACTAAGAAATCTTCGTGTTCTTAAGTGTCCTTCGTAATAAAAAAATAAAAAAAGCCTTCGTGTTCTTAAGTGCCCTTCGTGATAAATAATAAGCAACCTTTATATTCTTCTTGTCAAGAAAACCAATATATAAGCATAAATTTGTAGAATAAATACAAAAAAATCTATGTTTAATTATGGAATTGATATGCTTACCGTGCAAAAAGCTATGGCTATTGCAGAAGGTACACTCAAAGCAAGCCTTAGCCTAGAGGCGATTGAGAAGATTAATGTAAGTAGGCAACATGTAGAAACAATGGCAGCCTCTCACAAAGCTGTTTATGGCATTAATACAGGTTTTGGCCCTTTGTGCGATACACAAATCTCGCCCGAAGATGCCAACAAACTACAAGAAAATTTACTGATTACGCATGCCGTAGGAGTAGGAAACCCCATTGATAAAAAACTATCCAAACTCATGATGATTTGCAAGGTGCATGCCTTGAGTCAGGGTTTTTCGGGTATTCGATTAGCAGTAGTGGAGCGGATTATGTTTTTTATTGAGAATGATGTATTGCCTGTAGTGCCAGAGCAAGGCTCAGTAGGTGCTTCGGGAGATTTAGCCCCTTTGTCGCATTTGTTTTTACCGCTGCTTGGTGAAGGTGAATTTTGGCAAGAAGATAAAATCGTACATGCTAAAGAAGTATTGGCAAAACACAACTTAAACCCTATGCACCTTGAAGCCAAAGAAGGTTTAGCACTCATCAATGGCACACAATTTATTCTAGCACATGCAATTTTGGGCTTAGATAAAATGGCTTATTTGCTTGATTTGGCAGATGTAGCTGGAGCCATGAGTTTAGAAGGTTTGCAAGGAAGTGCCGCCCCTTTTACCGAAGAATTACACCTCATTCGCCCTTTCAAAGGCAACTTAGAAGTGGCAGCACGTATGCGCAGACTCCTAGAAAGCTCTCATAATTTAGAATCACATATCAATTGTGATAGAGTGCAAGACCCTTATTCTATCCGATGCATTCCTCAAGTACACGGAGCTTCTCGCAATGCTTGGCTACACCTCAATGAACTAGCTGAAGTAGAAATGAATGCCGTAACAGATAATCCCATTATTCTGAGCGAAACCGTAGCCATTTCAGGTGGAAATTTTCACGGACAACCTTTAGCCATGGCATTGGATTATTGCTCTATTGCAGCAGCAGAATTAGGCAATATTGCCGACAGAAGATGCTATCTTTTATTAGAAGG
>Ga0163144_10030552_pt1 | contig 10302 bp, 12 predicted proteins | sample OliLak19BULKMAT1_FD_123175 | JGI IMG/M metagenome (GOLD analysis project Ga0163144, IMG submission 123175) | Freshwater microbial mat bacterial communities from Lake Vanda, McMurdo Dry Valleys, Antarctica - Oligotrophic Lake LV.19.BULKMAT1 | ecosystem: Environmental > Aquatic > Freshwater >...
ACAGACCGAGGAGTAGGAGTTGTGATGGCGCAGAGCGAGGTAATTACTTTTTCAAATCCAATCGCGCCACATTTTCCACATGGATGGTTTGCGGGAACATGTCCACGGGCTGCACGGCTGTGATGTCGTATTTCTCAGAAAGAATTTTTAAGTCGCGGGCCTGAGTGGCGGCATTACAACTGACATACACAATTCTTTTCGGTGCGGCCTTCAGCAGCATGTTGGTTACATCTTCGTGCATACCTGCGCGGGGTGGATCTGTTATTATGATGTCGGGGCGACCGTGTTGTGAGAGAAAGTTGTCATTCAACAAATCTTTCATGTCGCCTGCATAGAAATCGGTGTTGTGGATGTTGTTGATTTTTGAATTGACTTTGGCATCGTCAATCGCTGCGGCTACATATTCAAGGCCTACTACATTTTTTGCCTGGCCTGCTACAAAGTTGGCGATGGTGCCCGTGCCGGTGTAAAGATCATAGACCAACTCATCACCTTTCAGATCGGCCATCTGCCATGCTACTTTATATAGTTCAAATGCCTGATCGGAGTTGGTTTGATAAAAGGATTTCGGCCCCACGCGAAATTGCAGTGTCCCCGACCCATCGGGTTTTTGCATTTTCTCGGTGATGTAGTAATTTCCTTTCCAACACACCACATCCAGATCCGCAAAGGTGTCGTTCTTTTTTCCGTTGATGATGTAGTTGGCCGAAGTGATTTGAGGAAATCCATCGGTGAGTGTTTTCATCATTAGCTCAATCCATTTCATTTCATCATACGTCACTTGCAAGATGATCATCACCTCACCTGTGTTTGCAGTGCGGATGGTGAGTGTGCGCAAAAAACCAATTTGCTTGCGCAGATCGAAAAACGGAATTTCATTTTCAACAGCTACCTTTCTCGCCAGCAAGCGGATGGCATTGGATGGATCGGGTTGCAGATAACAATTGTTCACGTCAAACACGCGATCGTACATGCGGGGAATGTGATAACCCAAACCGACATCATAACGCTTTTCTTCGATGGCAATATTGAGTTCGTCTTTTGTTAGCCAGCGATTGGCGGTAAACGTGTAATCCAATTTGTTGCGATAGTAATTTATTTTCTTCGATGCGAGGATGGGCGTCATCGCAGGAAGTGTTAATCCTCCTATCCGTTCGAGATTATCGATGACTTGCTGTTGCTTATACTTTAATTGTGTCTCATAATTAATGTGTTGCCACGAGCAACCACCGCATGTGCCAAAGTGCTCGCAAAAAGGGTCGGCCCGATGAGGGGATAGTTTCTGCACGGTAACGACTTTCCCTTCCAGGTAATTGCTTTTTATCTTGGTGAGTTCCACTTCTACCGTGTCTCCGGGTGCTCCGCCCTGCAAAAAAATAACCAGACCCTCTACTTTGGCGATGCATTTGCCTTCGGCTGCCATGGTTTCGATTACGATATCGCTCAGTCTGTCTCCTTTTTTCATGGAATTTTGATTTTGCCGGTTACTTACATCAGGGGCTGCGAAATTACTGAAAACTATGAGGGTTTCAGCAGTGTTTCAAATTAGCTATCTTTCGTAACTGTTGCCGTATGAAAAAGGTATTTCTTACCCTGTTGCTGTTGATCTCAATTCCCCTGGTTGCTTCCCATATTGTGGGTGGCGAGTTTGAGTTAATACATATCACGGGAAGTACCTACCGTCTCAATCTCATCATTTATTTTGATCAGATTAATGGAGCTCAGGGTGCGAAAGATCTCAATGCCAATGTTACCATCTATAGAAAAAGCGATAAGGCCCGCATGGCTTCTATCATTCTCGGCTTGAACAATGAATCAAACGTACCCTATACACAACCTGAATGTTCGAGCGGTGAAATCATTACTTCCAAACTAACCTATACTTCTACCATTACCCTTTCGTCCACCGAATACAATGATCCTGCCGGATATTATGTGGTATGGGAACGCTGCTGTCGAAACTACACCATAACAAATATCTATAGCCAGGTGCCAGCCGGAGCCAACATTTCTGCAGGGCAAACATTTTATCTTGAATTTCCGGCCGTAGTTAAAAATGGAGAACCTTTCATTAATTCTTCCCCTCGCCTGTTTCCTCCACTCAATGATTTTGCTTGCCCCTTTCGTCCTTACTATGTTGACTTTGCGGGCATCGATGACGATGGGGATTCATTGGTTTACACTCTGGTAACTCCACTTAACGCAACTGCCGCTGTTGCATTGCCAATGCCTTCACCCGGTCCGTATCCGGAAGTGGTGTGGAAACCTGGTTATAATTTATCCAATATCATTGGTGGCAAACCCGATTTAAAAATCAGCAATGAGGGATTACTCACGGCCACCCCACGAACGCAAGGGCTTTTTGTTTTTGCTGTGAAGATTGATGAATACCGTGCCGGTGAAAAGATTGGTGAAAGCAGGCGTGACTTTCAAATGCTGGTGGTGGATGCCTGCCCGCAAGCTGAACCTCCTCAGATCAAAGGAAAAAAATTAACGGATGCGTCCTTTATCTATAATAACACGATGAGCGTGAGTTTTGGCAATGGCGTTGCGGATGCTGATCGCTGTATTCAGGTAAGAGTATCTGACCCTGACGCCAGCAAAATTGAAGACAACTTCAGTGAGAAAATATCCATTCGCGCGGTGTCATTGAATTTCAAAAAAAATGTAAAGGAAATTCTTCCTCAGATCACATCAACTACATTGTTAAATGGTAGCACACAAGACTTTACCATTTGTTTTCCTGCCTGCCCTTACATTGAAGGCGGACCTTATCAAATCGGCATCATTGCCTTTGATGATGCCTGCAGTTTGCCGCTGAGTGACACGCTTAAAATTGAAGTTAACATTCAGCCGCCTGCTAACACTAAGCCCTACTTTGTAAAACCGATCAATCCAATTACTTCCGTAATAATCACTGAAGGCGGATTTTATGAATCGGATTTTGAAATACGCGATGATGAAAACGATGAATTAATTGTAACCATCACCAATAATGGTTTCATCCTGGCCGATGCGGGCATTGCTGTGCAAATCGAAGAGCCCCGGGTAAATGGCATTGTAAAAGGTAAAATCCGGTGGGATGCATTCTGCGATATCTTTGATTTTACCAATCGCACGTATTTTGAAGTGAATATCTCTGCCAACGATAAAGATGTCTGCGACACACGCGAACTTGTAACCACCACCTTTAAAATGAATGTGCTTCTTCCGGGCAATGCCGATCCATTCATCGATACGGATCTCACAGTCGATCCGCAAGAGCGAAAGGTGCTGAACCTGGAAAGAAGGATCAATGAAAAGTTATCTTTCACCGTTACCGGCAAAGATCTTACTGATAATGATTTTCTCGTGCTGGATGTAAAGCAACGTGACTCGCTGAAATTATTCGGTATTTCTTTTCCTAAAGTAAGTGGCCTTGGCCAGGTTTCTTCTTTATTTCAATGGGACTTAACCTGTTCTACTGTTGACCTGAAAAAGAAAGATAAATTTCTGTTTCAGTTTATTGTAGTTGATAATTCCAACAAGTGCCGCTTTTATAAAGCCGACACGGTGGATGTGCAGGTGAAAATTCTTCCACCGCTGAATGCCGCCCCTGAACTGATTATTCAAAATGGTTCTACGGTTGTTAATGATCAAACTGTGAGCATCACCTTGGGTGAACCGATTTTTTTTAACCTGATAGGCACCGATGCTGATCTGCTGCCCGATAAAGATTTGCTAAAGCTTACTCTTATTGAAGCAACCGGAAATGTGCCTCCGGATGGATATGTGTTTACTCCCAAGGAAGGAAAAGGAAGAGTAGAATCAGTTTTATCCTGGTCGCCAGATTGCTCTATATTCAAAGATAATATTTACGAAAACACATACACGTTCAAATTCAGATTAGGGGACGACCGTTGTTTCAACGTCAAAGCAGATACCGTTACCCTTACCGTTAAGGTGAAAGATATTGACAATAACGAAAGAGAATTTCTTCCTCCCAACGTGATCACTCCCAATGGCGATGGCTGCAATGACTATTTTGCAGCAGAAGGAACTGAGACTTGCCCACTGGGTGATAAAACATTTAACCCGGACGAAATGATTGCATTTCCTCCCGACAATTGCATCCGCAAATTCGAATTGGTTCGGATTTACAACCGATGGGGTAATTCTGTGTTTGAAAGTGTCGACCGTAAATTCAGATGGTATGCTCCCGATCAGCCAGCCGGTGTATATTATTACTTAATCAAATTCACGGATAAAGATTATAAAGGATCGGTTTCAGTACGTTTTTAAAGCGTGATCGGAGTAACCCGGTTTTCTTTAACATAAACGGGCTGATCAAACCATTGCACCTCTAGCCACACATCCTTTTTATTCAGCCTGCGCAACTTATGTCCTTCATCCACCACACCGATCACGTTGGCTCCGGCCGATGGGCCACTCATCAGGTAAGTATTACTGCTCGTTATCATCACGGTGGAATCTTTCAATGGAAAATTCACATTCACGGCAAGCAGCACCAAAAAAATAATGAACGCAACCACGGTTGGTACTGGCTTTCTGTCTTTTTTCTTTTGGGTGTAGATCCACGCCAGTGCAAACAGTGCGGCACTGGCCAATAGCAATGAAATTAAATAACCGTATTTATTGACAAGATAATAGAAGTGATCAGAGTCCTGATTTTCGTAACCCTGCAGACTGTTTTTACCAGCAAGTTCCTGCATCTTTAATAAGGCCTGGTCATCGCCTGTAGCCAGATAATACACGTTGAGGTAGTAAAGGCTCTTGCTGGCTTTTCCTAATCCTTCCTGAATGAAGGCCATTTTCAACAACATAGATGGTGAATATTGCTTTGCCGCAAGCACTTCTTCATAAATCTCAAGCGATTGCGTGTATTGCTTTACTTTAAACAAAGAGTCTGCGTAGGCAAGCTGTCTTGAAAATATTTGAGCGTTGACACCATGAGCAAAAAAAGTAACTACGATTAGGAGAAGAATTTTTAAAATGCTCGTTTGTATATTTTTCATATCCTGTTACCTTTGTGCCCTCAATTACGGAAATGCCTTTTAATTGGGCAAATTAGTGGTTCTGATAATGATCGAAAGATCTCGTAGCTCAGTTGGTAGAGCAATACACTTTTAATGTATGGGTCCTGGGTTCGAATCCCAGCGGGATCACAATTGGATTACCATTCCCAAACTAAAGCCGCTCAGAATTAACTTCTGGGCGGTTTTTTCATTTTAAGCCCACCAAAAAGTAACATCGAAAACCATCGGTCAGGTTACCTATTCGGTTACCAAGTTCTTTTCCGTTATTAGGTAACCGAGGGAGTTGTAAGATGTTGAAAAACAACATCCTTAACCAATCGTGATTTTGAATCATTTGCCGTCAAAAGATACGAGTTCGGTTACCTAAAAATTAAAAGGCAATGAACTTCAATCAAACATTCTCAAATCTCTTCTGGCTCAGCAAAGCCAAGATGAACAAGCAGGGTCTTATCCCGATATGGATTAGGATCACGGTTGATGGCAAGCGTGCAGAGTGCCGAACAAAAACAGATTCATCCCAAATTTTGGGACGCGGAAAACAGTAGGGTCTGCGAGAAATTCGTTGAGGCCAGATCAATCAATGATTATCTGACATTGATCAAAGCTGATCTTCTCAGACATTACAACATACTTCTTTCAACTAAAGAAGTTGTTACTGCTGATGACGTAAAAAATAGTTACAAGGGTATTAAGGAGATTAAGAAAATTTTCCTTCAGCTATTCACACAATTCACTCAGCAGCTTACCGAACGGAAGGAAATAGAAGATCTGTCTGAAGGTCGGCACAAGCGATTTGAAATTCTTTATGGCAAGTGTGAAACCTTTGTGAAGTTCAAATTTAAAAGGTCAGACATTCTTCTTGAGGAGTTAAAGCTCAGCTTCCATGTGGAGTTCGAACATTACTTGCGGGTACGGTTAAATCCCGGAAGACCGCCTGATTAGTTTTTCAGCCCTTTTCTTGCATTAAACCTTTCCTTTTGTTACCTTTTGGCATTAGATAAACCCCATTTTTTAGGGTTTATCCTTTATCAAAGAGTAATGGCCAGAAGCACCTACCTATCTGCAAACATCACCCAGCCCCAGATTGATCTCCTGCTTATGTTGGATGACGAGGAGCTGAACATCTTTTCTCTGGAGAAGGTGAAAAAAATTGCAGGTAGAAAATTCAATAACGTGAGCGAGTTGGTGGAGAACCTCGTTCATAAAAAAATACTCTCGCGTATAGAACGCGGAAAATTTTGCAAGGCCAATTTCCGGGATGAAAATGTGATCGGATGTTTCCTGGTCGATGATGGCGCAGTTGCCTATTGGTCTGCTCTCAACAAACACGGCCTTACGGAACAATTTCCCAACACGATATTTATACAGACCACGAAACTGAAGCCTGCCAAAGCAGTTTTCGGCACGAAGTATCAATTCATAAAAATCACAAAGACCAAAAGGACCGGAATTGTAAAAGAAGGTTTTGGCAATAATCAATATGCGATGACCGATGTAGAAAAAACCATCGTGGATTGTTTTGATTTGCCGCAGTACTCCGGTGGCTATGCGGAATTACTCAGGGCGTTTAACCAGGCCGATCTTAATCCATCCAAACTAATTGCGTATTGCAAAGCCGTTGCCAACAAAGCCGTAACCAAAAGAATGGGTTTACTGGCAGAGATGTTGAAACCTGAACAGCTAAATTCATTCATTGATTTTGCAAAGAAAGAAGTGAATCAAAAATATAACTTGTTTGACCCGACCGGAGAGGATGAAGGAGAATTTGTGAACGCATGGCGGGTACGATTGAATATTAGCGGTGCACGAATTTTAAACATTGTGAACAAGCAATACTGATGATCCTTCAAAAGGAAATAATTACGACCGCAGAGCAAAAGGGAGTTTTGAAAAGCACCATTGATAAAGATTGGGTGCTTGGTCATTTTCTGGCTGCAATGTATTCAGAGCAAACGCTACGCGAGGCATTGATATTTAAAGGAGGCACGTGTTTGAAGAAATGCTGGTTTCCTGATTATCGTTTCTCAGAAGACCTTGATTTCACTTCACGCCAAACTGATTTCGAATTAAAACAGAGTCACCTCGATTTTATTTGCTGGCATGTAAAAGAAAATGCTTCTATCCTTAATCAAATCGAGTCGTTGAAACCACTCCGATTTCAGGATCAACTGGCAGGGTACGAAGCGGTGATAAAATTCTGGGGTTCCGACCATCCAAAGAATGAAGCGCCTTCGCCACCGGAGCGTTGGCACACCAAGATCAAAATAGAGATTACACTATACGAAAAAATATTGTTTGCACAGATTGACAAGCAGATCATCCATCCGTATTCCGATCAGCTATCCATTAATCCCAATGCCATACCCTGCTATGCCATTGAAGAAATGCTGGCGGAGAAATTGAGAGCGTTGGTCCAGCAGTCATACACGGCCCCGCGCGATTATTACGACATCTGGTATCTATCCAACAATATCAAGGATTTGAACGGGCCTAAGATTGCAGAGGCTTTCCACGAAAAGATGAAATTCAAAGGGCATAAGTTTACCGGCATAGATCAGTTTATAAACGCGGAGAACGACAAGAACCTGAAAGGTGCATGGAAGAATAGCTTGGGGCACCAGATAAAAGAGAGCCAGTTGCCGGAGTATGAGGTTGTGAAAGAGAATTTAAAATTACTTTTTGACAAGCATTTTTAATCAAGAGGAATTCATATATCCGTTATTTAATTCAATTGCTTATTTTGTCGTACATAATCTTATAGTTAATGCAACTCACGGCTATCACACCAAAGCAATCTTTGAACAAGCCTATTTAAAAGAAAAGGTCACTCGTGCCAGCATCGAACTTTTTAAAAAGAACCTTGTAGAATTTCTCAACGGGGTCAATGAGAAAGAGAGCGAGGAATATGCAAAAAAACTGTTCACCAAATTTCTATACGACACGTATTACAACGGTAAAAACCAAATCAACACTAAAGGCCGCATAGATCTGGCTATTTATGAAGAAAAAAAACCGGTAGTCATCATTGAAGCCAAACGGCCGTCATCTGCCGACATGGTAACTGTCAATGACTTGAATAAGAAGGCTACCCACGAACTCTTCAATGTAAAACCGTAAAAGAGATCCATACGATTTATCCGGATTTTTAAAATAATCTGCAACAATTTCCCAGGAACCAGAACCGCCAAGAAATATAACAGCCGGTTTGTTATGTACTGTATTTGATGACACCAATAATCCTTGAATTGAAATTTTTCCATTCGGAATCATAACCCGTTGGTATGAAAGGTTAGGTTCTGAATTATTTTGGGAACGAACAAAACAAGTTACTCCTAAGATTATAAAGAGTGTAAAGCCACTGCTTTTCATAGTTGAATTAAAATTTAAGCGAAAGTAAAGTTTCTAAGGTTAAATATTTTTCTTGTTAAACCCGTAATTCAGACGGAATTTAAATCCACTACAACCAGTATAATTTCATATGCTTTAGGCACGTCTTATGATTTGAACCAAAGACAACTTAAGTGATAAAATCACGCATCAAAAAATTATGAGCAGGTTCAACCAGATGAGCAGATAAAAAAGCCCCAGCTATTTTAATTCAGGTATCGTTATAGTTTACCATTGCATTTTTTTCAATGTAAAAGACAATTTCTTCCAGAATAAGCTGCATGGACCTTAAAGAAATTTTATGATATTATTCAAATTAGTATTTATAAAAGCAGACGGGACAAATGGTGGAGGCTGTAAAATATGTGGGGAACAATACTTTTGAAGGAGCCACAATGAAAGTAATTTTTGAATTATTACCGGGCGGTGATGCAAAAGTGACCGTTAAAGATGGAGAGAAAATATTATTAACGGGTAAAAGATTCTCGAAGTATTAAGGCGTTTTAGAACTATACTACCCATAGCAGCAATAGCTATATGGCACATATGCCACTTGCTAGATAATGGCGAAAGTCGACATATACAAACTTGAAAGTAAGAGGAACGCAAAAATCAATCTGACTCATGTCTTTTTTAAAATTGAAAAAACAGGATTTAATGCTGACGGAAATGATCCTTCTATAGTACTTTTATAATTAGCTATTGAAAAAACCTCCCTATGAGGAAGAATCTTGAAGATAAAATCGGACAGCGTAAAAAATTCAGTGCCGTATTTACGCGCTTTGGAAAAAAGATTAATTACAACGGGTTTACCGACATCACTGTTCTGCTCACAAACATTTTGGATACCGAAACCAATTCGCTGGTGACAGATCACCATTGGTTTGCGTACACAAAAGGCTTCGAAAAAGCTCAACTGAAAGAAGGAGCCACGATTGAATTTGAGGCCAGGGTAAAAATGTATAAAAAAGGATACGTTAACCGGAGACTGTCCATCAATAAACGACAGTCAGATTGTAAGTTAAGTCATCCTTCCCATATTCGGGTAATCAATAGCACTGCACAGCAACTCTGACACCTCTCACCCTATCGCTTTTTCTTTATTACTTCCAATCGCCTGAGAAGAAACACCTTTTAAAAACATAGGCACAAATAATCGAATCAACCAATTCGCTTTGGCTAGTCTTGGTCCCGCCAGAAGATCGATGCCCAAAGAAGTTACCCCCTTCAAAAAGGAATTGTTGGATCGTTTACCGCTAAAAATGTTTAGAACTGGAAGCAGATTAAAAAATGGTTCGAGTTTTTCCTTTAAATCTCGCATGTCCTGGTGAATAATCAGTTTCTGCTCCACGATTTTTCCTTCTACTCTTCTTCGCTCTGCCACCAGCTCTTCATAATTATTAATCCTGCTCATAGATTTTTTTGATAATAAGATTTCGGATGCGCGGCACCCATACTTTGCGTGAAGTTGCCAGGAGGATACTAAAAATTACCGCGTACACTCCTCCAACAATAAAAAAGCCCGCCTTCATATTGTTTAAATACTCACCCAGCCACCATGCAGAGCCCATCCCCGTAAACAATAATGCGAAAACAGCGAGGATCAATGATAATACTCCAACAACGCTCACCGATATACCGAGTGAGGTGTGCTCAATCACTCGTATGGATACAAGATCGCGATAGGCCTCAATGAGTTCTCCGGCACTATTCACCCATTTTTCAGTACTGATTTTTTCGTTTTCCATACTTAAGGCTTTAACACATTAGCACCTTCCCTATCAATATCTATTAACTCTGACGTTAGTTCGGTAACGTTACGCTGAGCCGAAGACTTAAATTCAGACGCTAACTCCTTGCCTGTGTTTATTAAATTCGA
>Ga0163144_10030553_pt1 | contig 10302 bp, 6 predicted proteins | sample OliLak19BULKMAT1_FD_123175 | JGI IMG/M metagenome (GOLD analysis project Ga0163144, IMG submission 123175) | Freshwater microbial mat bacterial communities from Lake Vanda, McMurdo Dry Valleys, Antarctica - Oligotrophic Lake LV.19.BULKMAT1 | ecosystem: Environmental > Aquatic > Freshwater > Lake...
ATGACGTGGGCCTCGAACCGATGGGCCGATGGGGCCTCGGGCTTGGTTCTGGTCTTGAGTTTTGAACAGGCCTGTGCGGACTGTGACGGCAGCGAACTTTGATATCCCGAGGATATCCCGAGCTTTTGATCCCTCGAGCAATGTCGCCGCGGCCGCTCTCGCGGGCGCGACGACGACACACAGGAGGCTTGAGCATACACCCGGCTCAGGCGGTCGGCAAGGCCACGTGTCGAGAGATTTTGAAAAGCATGAATATGCAGTAAAATTGTGGGTGGTTTGCGTAGGGAGGGGGTTAGGTTTAGGGGGAAGGGCGGTCGGTGATGGCGGGGCGAAGGGTGAGGCGGCGCGTTTGGGGCGATGGGAGCAACGGAGGTGCGGCGGTGGGTGGGCCCGGGCGGTCGGGCCGACGCGGGAGGAACTTCGCGCTTACGCTCATTCAAATCCAAGGGGTTTCGCGCATGCTCAAGCTCATCGAAGGAAATGCGATCATCGGGCAATCGGGCGGGCCGACGGCGGTGATCAACCAGTCGCTGGTGGGGGTGGTGGAGGGGCTGCGCGGGTTGAAGCCGATCAAGAAGGTGCTGGGGATGCGGCACGGGGTGACGGGGCTGATGAAGAACCTGCCGTGCGTGGACCTTTCGGGCACACCGTGGGAGGTCCTGGAGAAGGTGGCCAAGACGCCGTCGGCGGCGCTGGGCAGCAGCCGCGACAAGCCCAAGGAAGAGGACTGCGGGCGGATCTTCGACGCGTGCAAGGCGCAGGACGTTCGGTATTTTTTCTATATCGGTGGCAACGATTCGTCGGACACGTGCCGGATTGTGAGCGAGCTGGCGCGCAAGCACAACTATGAGATGCGGTGCTTCCATGTGCCCAAGACGATCGACAACGACTTGATGTGCAACGACCACACGCCGGGGTTCGGCTCGGCGGCGCGGTATGTGGCGCTGGCGTTCATGGCCGACGATCGCGATAATGCGTCGCTGCCGGGGATCAAGATCAACGTGGTGATGGGGCGGAACGCGGGGTTTCTGACGGCCGCGAGCGCGATGGCGCGGCACAACGAGGGGGATGGCCCGCACCTGATCTATCTGCCGGAGGTGGCGTTTGATCCCGACCGGTTTGTGGAGGATGTGAAGGCGGTGGTGGCCAAGCACAACCGCTGCCAGATCGCGGTGAGCGAGGGGATCAAAGACAAGGAAGGGCGCGACATCGGGGCGATGCTGATCCAAGGGGCGCAGACCGACAGCCATGGCAATGCGCAGCTGTCGGGATCGGGCGCGCTGGGGGACATGCTTTCGAACCTGATCAAAGAGAAGTTCAAGAGCCCGACGGGCAAGTCGCCGCGGGTGCGGGCCGACACGCTGGGGTATATGCAGCGGTGCTGGCCGGAATCGAGCCCGATTGACGCGGCCGAGGCGCGCTCGGTGGGCGTGTTTGCCGGGCAGGCCGCGGCACGGGGTGAGATGGAGGGGAGCGTCTCGATCATGCGGCTCTCGAACCACCCATACCGGATTGAGAAGCGGCTGATTCCGCTCCGCGATGTGGCGGCCAAGACCAAGGTGATGCCGGTGGAGTTCATCCACGGCACGCACGACGTGACCCGGGCGTTTCTCGAGTATTGCAAGCCGTTGGTGGGCGAGCTGCCGCACTTTGCGCACTTTTGATTGCGGCGGGAGCGCGGGCCACTCATGATTCGATGTATCGCCTTTGACTTTGAGCGCAAGCACGACGAGCCGGTGGCGATTGAGGCCGTTCGGATGGAGATCGCATCGGGGCGGTTTGTGTGGGTGGATGTGGAGCTTGGTCGGTATGCGGGGCGGACGGATATTGAGCGCGCCGTGGGCGAGCATCTGCACCTGTCGCCGGATGTGATTGAGATCATGTCGCGGCACAAGGCCGACACGGGGTATGAGCATGTGCCCGATGGGCTGCACATCGCCGTGGTGTCGTGCAAGTGGGCGGACCATCGGTTGGCGACGACGCGGGTGGACGTGCTGATGTCGGCGGGGTTTTTATTGACGATGACGCGCGGGCATGCGGAGTTTCTGGACAATGTGCGGCGCGACTATCGCGATGACTTCGAGCGGTTTGCGCGGTCGCCGGGGTTTTTGCTCTATGAGATGTTCGACCACCTGACGCGCTCGTACGAAATGATTGAGCAGCACTTTGAGGAAGAAGTTGAGCGGATGCATCTGAAGCTGGCGGGACGGCTGGATGCGAGCGTGTTTCCGCTAGCATCGCGGGTGGCGGCAAATATCGTGCGGCTGAGGCGGCATGTGGCGCCGGCGCGGGCGGTGGCGGCGGAGCTGGGGTCGCGGCGGTCGCCGATGGTGCCGGAGACGACGCAGCCGTTTTTGCTCTCAACGGCGGCGGAGCTGGAGCGGATTCTGACCGACCTCACGGTGAGCCGCGAGATTCTGACCGACGCGGTGCATTTGTCGATGTCGTATCTGACGTATCGCACCAACAACGTGATCAACGCGCTCACGACGGTGTCGTTTATCTTTTTGCCGCTCACGTTTTTGGTGGGCGTGTATGGGATGAACTTTGAGTTTCAGCCCGAATACAAGTGGCGGTTTGGGTACCTGTGGTTTTGGGGACTGGTGGCGGCGGTCTCGGGCGCGGTGGGGCTTTCGCTGTGGCTGGTGATGCGCCGGGAGAAGCGGGCGATTGCGGCGGCGCGGCGGCCGGGACGAACTGTCGGCGCACGGGGTGCGGATTCTGTCGATCGAGATTGAGAAACACCCGGAACCGCGTTGGCGGAACCGGGTGGTAGAGAGAGCAGATTAAAGTGAGCCAAGCGAGAGCGCGACCGTTTAGGACATGGTCGCGTGCGCGCGGTTGCTACCAGCGGCCTTGCGGCGACCGCCGTTCTTGCCGTTGGCGTTGTCCGCTGCGGCACCGCGCTGGCTGCCGGACTTGCCATTCGAAAGGGAGTTCGGTTGGCCGCTGGGGCGGATGGAGGAGCGACCGTTTGAGTCGCCCTGAGACCGACCGTTGAACTGGCCTTTGGCTTCGCCCTTGAACTGGCCTTTGGCTTCGCCCTTGGATTGGCCGTTGGCGCGGCCGGACGACTGACGGTTGGAACTTGTGGCTAGGGCTGAGGATTGCTTGTCGGCCTTGGCAGGTGCGCGGCCGTTGCTGTTCCGGGCACTGGGCTTGGTTTCGCGCATCGAGCTGGCGGATGAGGAGCCGGAGTTCGAAGAGCGGGCACGGCCGTCGTCTTGGCTGGCATCGCGGTCGGTGGAATCGTCGGATTCGTCATCACCTTCACCGGTGACGGCCGAGTCATTGATGCCGCCCTCGGCCAAAGCGGTGAGGCCCTGATCGGCGGCGCCTTCTTCTTCGATAGTGGCGGTGAGCAGGGTGACGATTTCGCTGAGGCCGAGGCGTTTGGCGAAAGCGCGGGCGCAGCCATAAGCCGCGATCTCATAGTGCTCGACGCGCTGGGCGGAGGCGATGATGGCGGCATCGCCAGCCTCGGGCTCGTGGTCTTCGGTGATGATCTCGCTGGCTTCCTCAATGAGGCCGAGGATGGCGGGGCATTTTTCGCCCTTGGGTGGAATGCCCAGGAGCGAGAAGACTTCTTCAAGGCGGTTCACGTGGTTCTGGGTTTCTTCGGCGTGGTTGGCGAAGGCTTCCTTCAGATCGGGGTTACTGGCAGCGCGCTCCATTTTGGGGAGGGCTTTGACCAACTGCTTCTCGGCGAAGTAGATGTCTTTGACTTGATGGATGAGCACGTCGCGGAGATTCTTGAGCTTCATGGGTTGTCCTTGGGGATGGCCGGCGCTGACTGGCCAGCTTGTTGACCGGGGCAACGACCCGCGGCTCTTCTATGGACATATTTGCCCGGCGGGACGTGACGGTGGTGAACGGGGAGTGAATCGCGGCTTATTTTCTAAGCGGGCGTGCGGCGAGCGATGAAAAACCTATCATCGGCCCCCATGGCTATCGCGTCGCTGGCAGAACATCTCCTACTCACTCTTGCCTCCGGCGGGGGTGATCGCAAGGTCATTCTCGATGTGCTGGTGGTGCTGGCGGCGGCGGCGCTGGTGGCGCTCCCGCTTCGGAGGCTGAAACTGGCGACGATTCCGGGGTACTTGATCACGGGCGCGCTGATCGGCAAGTCGGCATTTGGTATTGTGCAGAGCGACGAGAACGTGACTGAGATCAACTCGCTGGCGGTGATTTTGCTGATGTTCACGATCGGGCTGCACTTGGACCTGGCGGCGCTCAAGCGCGGGCTGGGGAGCATGATTGCGGCGGGGGTGATTTCGACAACGGCGGTGATCGGCCTGGCGTGGCCCGCGGCCATGGCCTTTGGCATGAAGCCGGCGCCGGCGATGGTGGTGGCGATGGCGGTGAGCATGTCGAGCACGGCGGTGGTGCTGCGGCTTCTCACGCAGAAACGCGAGATGCACCGAATGCACGGGCGGCTGTCGGTGGGCATCCTGATCGTGCAGGACATGATTGCGCTGGTGATTCTGGCCCTCATGCCGATCCTTGCCAAGTGGAACGGGTCGGCGTCGGTGGATGCGTCGCAGGAGGCGATGACGGCTCTGGTTGTCCTCAAGAGCATGTCGATCAAGATCGGCGGGATTGCGGCGATCATCGCGCTGGGCGTGTACGTGTTGCCGCTGCTGATGAAGGAGGCGGCCCGAGAGATTTCGGGTGAATCGACGCTGGTGCTGGCGGCGGCGGTGGCGCTGGCGGCGGCGGTGGCGACGGGGTGGCTGGGCTTCAGCCCCGAACTGGGGGCGTTCCTGGCGGGGTTCCTTCTGGCGGCGACGCCGTTTCGATATCAGTTAGCGGGGCAGTTGTCGCCCATGCGAGATTTGTTTCTGGCGGTGTTCTTTACGACGGTGGGGCTGCAAATTGATCTTCAGGCCGTGGCCCAAGGGTGGTGGGTTCTGTTACTGGCCCTGCCGCTGCTGGTGCTGATCAAAATCCTGGCGGTGCAGGGAACGGTGTGGGCGGTGGGGGCGACGATGCCGGTGGCAGCGCGGACGGGCTTTGCGCTGGCGCAAGCGGGCGAGTTCAGCATTGTGATCTTCAGCGTGGCGCGGGCCGCGCCGTTCAACTTGTTTACGGCCGAAACGCTGGCGCTGCCGACAGCGCTGGTGGTGCTCTCGCTGGTGGTGACGCCGACGATTTATGATCTCGGCGAGCGACTGGGGCCGTGGTTCTCAAAGATTCCGCCAGCGCGGTGGCTGGCGCGGTCGGCCCTGCGTGAGGCGCGGACGGTCGATCCCGTGGCGACGGATGAACCCGGAGAAGCGTCGGCGAAAGCCGAATCGAAGCATGGGCCGGCGGGGGGGCCGCCGCGGGCGGCGATCATCGCCGGGTTTGGCATCATCGGGCGGGCGGTGGCGGACCATTTGGAAGTGCACAACGTGCCGTTCACGGTGGTGGAGCTCAACTCCAAAACGGTGGAGACACAGCGCAAGCTGGGGCGGAAGGTGGTGTACGGCGACATTGGGCATCCAGAGGTGCTGGAGTCGGCGGGCATTCACGATGCCGACACGGTGTTCCTGACGATTCCGGATGATGAGGCGACACTTCGGGCATGCGAGGCGATTCGGCGGCTGGCGCCGCATGCGTACATCGTGGCGCGGACAGGCTATTTGAGCAGCGCGTTTGCGGCCTCGGCGAGCGGGGCCGATGATGTGGCGGTGGCGGAAGTGGCCTTGGCCGATGCCATGGCGAAAAAGGTGCTGGCGCGGCTGCGTCGCAAGGTGTGAGTGGGGGCCGGTGGGCTTGGGCGTGCGCGTAAACGTTGGCGTGGGCGGCGATTACGCGTAGGAGCTGCACCACTCCTGCCAGAGGGCACGGAGAGCAGCTTCGAAGCGGCGTGCGTGTGCCGGGGCATCGCAGAGCGGGGAAGCGAGGAGTTGATTGCGCAGAAGCGGGCGCAGCGCGGCGAGTGGGCCCGGCGATGCGGCGAGTTCGGCAGCGCGGCGGATGTAGTCGCCTGGAGTGGCGGCGATGAAGGAATCGAGACCGACGGCGCGAAGGAGTGAGACGCCAACGCGGGCGGCGTGGCAATCACCGGTGAGGGTGAGCACGGGGACGCCCATGAGGAGCGCTTCGCAGGTGGTGGTGGTGCCGCAATAGGGCGTGGGGTCGAGGGCGAGATCGACCTGGTTGTAGAGCGCGAGGTGATCGGCCCGCGAGGGCGTGCGGGCGAGGAGGGTGAGGCGAGCGGGTTCGACGCCGCGGGATGCGAAAGCGGAGAGCACGAGTTCGCGAGCATCGGCAACGGCGAGGACACTGTCTTTGAGGATGAGCCGACTGCCGGGTGCGCCGAGGAGGACCCTGGCCCAGAGGTCTTTGGTCGCTTCACTGAGTTTGCCGAGCATGTTGAAAGAGCCGAAGGTGAATGGCGTGCCTGCAGCGACGGGCAGGGCGGCGACGGGAGGTGAGTGGTCGAGCGGTGGCTGGTAGCAGAGGAAGCACGGGTCGAGGCGGATGAGGCGCTCGGTAGCGAGTGATGCAGCGCCGGTGGGGTCGGTGGATGAATCGACGAGGCGTGCATCGATCGAGGGGAGCCCGGTTGAGTGTGGATAGCCGAGGCAGGAAATCTGCACGGGGCACAGGCGCTGGCGGAGGGTGAGCAGGAGTGAGCCGGCGGTGTGGCCGGCGAGATCAATGGCGATATCGATCCGCTCGCGGCGGAGAAGTGTGGCGACGGCGGCTTCGCTGGGCTCGGGGACATCATGCCAGGCGGCGAAGCGGGTGCGGAGGCGGGTCGTGACGGCATCGCCGCCGGTAGAGGAGAAGAGGGCGATGGGCTCGATCTGGGTGCGGTTGAGGGCGGTGAGCAGAGGTTCGAGGAAGAACGTCACGGAGTGGTCAACGAAGTCGGGCGAGAGGAAGGCGACGCGGAGCGATCGGTCGGGGTTGCGGTCGATCGATGGTGCGAGGGCCGAGAGCGGCGAAAGAGGCGGAGCGGGAACGCGGGCGACGGCGGACGCGGCGGCTGTGTGGAGTGAGAACCGCGCGGCGGGGGTGATGCTGGAGGCGTAGCTTGAAATGTTGGCGAGGCTGGTGGCGTGGTGGAAGTGGGCGCTGTGACGGGCGAGGTGCGCGGCGGCTTCGAGGGCGAGTTCGGGCCGACCGGTGCGGTGGAGGAGCTGCACGAGTTTGGCGCCGGCCATTTCGTGGGAGGGGTCGAGGGTGACGGCGGCGCGGTAGGCGGATTCGGCGCGGAGGTATGCGCCGGCAGCTTCGAGTGAGGCAGCGAGGGCGAGGTGGGCGCGGGCGGAGGTGGGAGCGAGCGCGACGGCGCGGTCGGCGAGCGTGAGGGCTTCGGAAAGGTCTTTGGTGCTGCCACCTTCGGCCAGGGCTTGGGCGAGTTCGGCGAGAACGTGGCCGTCGGCGGGTGTGAGGGCCACGCACTGGCGGAGAACGTAGACGGCTTGCGGGGCGCGAGCGGTGTGGCTGAGGAGCGCGGCGAGGGTGCGGAGGAGGGCGGTGTCTTTGGGAGCGCGGGTGAGCGCGCGGCGGAGGATGGGCTCGGCCTGCGAGAACCGGCCGGCGTTCATAAGCGCGAGCGCGAGCTGGAGCGGGGACTCGATCATGTGGCGGCGCAGTATGTTTGCCACATGGTGCGCAGGGCATGGCCGAACTTGACGGCGTGGGCGGGCGCATCGCACAGCGGGGAGGCGAGCATGGTGGGGCGGAGGGTTTGCCGCAGGTGGGCGAGGCGGGCGCGGTCGGCCGCGAGCTCGACGGCGAGGTTCACGAGTTCATCGGCCGAACGGGCCACGAGTAAGGCGGCTTCAGCGCCGACGGCGCGGAGCAGCGAGGCGCTCACGCGCGAGACGTGCGATGGACCTTCAACGGCAAGCACGGGCACGCCCATGAGGAGCGCTTCGCAGGTGGTGGTGGTGCCGTTGTAGGGCATGGGGTCTAGGGCGATGTCAACACGGCCGTAGAGGGCCAGGTGTTCGTTGCGGGAGGGGGTTTTGGCGATCATGATGATGCGCTCAGGGTCAACGCCTCGGGAGGCGAAGGCGGCGCGAACGTGGGCGCGAACATCGGCCGAGGTGAAGAAGCCTTCTTTGAGCAGCAGTGTCGATCCGGGCACGGCGAGGAGGACGCGGGCCCAGAGGTCTTTGGTGTCGCGGCTCATTTTGCCGACGAAGTTGAAGGAGCCGAAGGTGACGGGCGTGTTGGCGATGAGTGTGCAGGGCGCGGGGGTCACGGGCGGGGCATCGGCGGGCGCGCCGTAGCAGAGGAAGCACGGATCGATGCGGACGAGCCGCTCGGTGCAGAGGGCCTCGGCCTGACCCACCGGGTCGGTGGTGGAATCGACGATGCGGTAGTCGATATTGGTGATGGCGGTGGTGTTGGGGTAGCCGATGTAGCTCACCTGCACGGGGCAGATGCGCTGGCGGAGCGTCCACAGCGCCGACGAGTTGGTGTAGCCACCGATATCGATGGCGATATCGATGCGGTCGGTGCGAAGCAAATTGATGACCTGCGCCTCGTTGGGCTCGGGGAGCACGTGGAAGCGCGAGAAGAGCTTACGGAGGCGGGTGGTGGTGGCGTCGCTGATTTGCGAGGGAAAGACGGCGGTCAGTTCGAACTGTGCGCGGTCGAGATTCGAGATGATGGGCTCGGAGTAGTAGGTGACCGAGTGCTGGACGAAGTCGGGGGACAGGAACGCGATGCGGAGCGGGCGATCGGGATTTTTATCGATGTTGAGCGAAGAGAGCGGCGGGAGGGATGGTTTGGCGACCAGGTCCATGCGGCGGACGGTCTCAAGATGCTCTTGCTTGACGGCCTGGGGCGTAAGGCCGGCGACATAGTTCGAGAACGCGGCCGTGGTGGCCTGGTGCAGGAAGTTGTGCGAGTGAGCGGAGGTTTGCCGGGCGCGCTCGAAGGCGAGTTCGGGTTCGCCCATTTTGATGAGCAGATCGGCCAGATGGCAATGCGCCATGGCGAAGGTGGGCTTCATGGCGATGGCCTGCTCATAGGCAGCGCGGGCGGCGAGGAACTGGTCGGCGAGTTCGAGGCCTTTGCCGAGCAACATGTGCGCGCCGGCGTCGCTGGGGGCCATCGCAACGGCGCGCTGGGCGATCGTGACGCCCTCGTCGATCTGCTGGTGGTCGAGCAGCGTGCTGGCGAGGTCACTCAGGATGGAAACATCGTTCGGGGCCGCCGCGGCGGCCTGCTGGTAGTTGAAGATGGCCTGATCCATGCGGCCCGACTGCTGCATGATGGAAGCGAGCGTGCGGAGTGCGACAGCATCGCGCGGGGATCGCTGGAGGATGCGGCGCAGGAGCGGCTCGGCCCGGGCGGGCTGGCCAGCGTGGATGAACCGCAGGGCTTGTTCGAGCGGGGTGGCCATGGGCGGGGGGTCGGGGAGGGCGGAGGGAGGAAGGACCAGCGGGGGCAGCGGCGTGCATCCGGGCCTCAAAGTATCGGGCCGATGGGCGGATATCCAAATGCGATCGTGCGGTTTTGTGTGCTTCGGTGGGTGCATCCAGCGCCACGGGGTCCGGTCACGCGGGCTTGGCTGTCTTTTCGGCCCATATCGAGTCAAGAGCGTGCTCAAATCGGCGAGCGAAACCGGGGCCGTCGCAGAGGGGTGAGTTGAGCAAAGCCTGCCGCAGGGCGGGCCGACCGGTGGCGAGCGCCGGCAGGTCGGCCGCGAGGCGCTTGGCGATCTCGATGTACTCGTCCTCGCTATCGGCACACCAATCCGGGTGGCCGATGGTGCAGAGCAGCGAGAACCCCACGCGGGCCTGGTGGGACCGGCCGACGAGCGAAACCACCGGGACGCCCATGAAGAGCGCCTCGCAGGTGGTGGTGGTGCCGCAATAGGGGAAGGTGTCGAGGGCGATATCGATATCGAGATAGCGGGCGAGATGGTCGCGTGAGTACTGGTTGGGGGGCTCGATCGTGGTGCGGGTTGCGATGCCGAGGGCTTCGAGCCGGGTGGTGAACGTGTCGCGCACGCTGGCGGAGCGGAGCGCGTAGTTTTTAATGATGAGGCGCGAGTCGGGGACGGCGTTGAGCAGCCGGGCCCAAAGGGCCAGGAGCGGGTCGCCGATTTTTTTGGCCATGTTGAAGCAGCCGAAGACCGGGCCGGAGTGGGCGCGGACGTGGCCGGCGGGGTGAGCGACGCCAGGGTCGGCATCGGGCGGTCGGAAGCAGATGAAGCACTCTGGGAGCCGGACGAGTTTCTCGGTGGCGAGTTCCTGCGCGTTGTAGGGATCGGTGGCGCGGAACGGGCTACGGGGTAACAGGCCCGGAGGTAACGGGCTCGAAGGTAACGGGCCCGTAGGAAACGGG
>Ga0163144_10030554_pt1 | contig 10302 bp, 8 predicted proteins | sample OliLak19BULKMAT1_FD_123175 | JGI IMG/M metagenome (GOLD analysis project Ga0163144, IMG submission 123175) | Freshwater microbial mat bacterial communities from Lake Vanda, McMurdo Dry Valleys, Antarctica - Oligotrophic Lake LV.19.BULKMAT1 | ecosystem: Environmental > Aquatic > Freshwater > Lake...
AGATGCGTCGACAGATGTTTCGAAAAATGGATTGCTGCATGTAGGAGAGGAACGAGGGATCATATTCAAGATTCTGAATCTTTCGATAATTCAGCGTCGCCCCCTTGAACCCCGCCGACTGCTCACCAAGATCGCGGGGGTCACCCGTCTTCGAATCCAGTTGCATCTCGATTCTCTCGTAATCGAGATTCGCTTTGCCGAGCATGATATTGTCGATGCGCTGCTGCAATGCATGCAGATCGTTGTCGCTCAGCAGCTTGCCAAGCACGACATATCCTCGATCTTCGAATTCCCGCCACTGCGATGCGCTTAGATCATTAGTCATCTTTCAACCCTCTCCCGCCGTCTCTCTTAGGACTTAGGACCTTTGTCCTTCGAATCGGTTATGGACAAGCGAAACTGTTTGAATACGCCGGTTGGTCTCAGCAGACCAGGCTCGAGTTCCCGCTGTAACCCACTGTTCAGGCGTGGCCAGTAAGCGGTTCGCAATACCTCAACTTCGCCGGTGTAAAACCAATGCTCCATCAGGAAGAATCGAACGTTTCCATGCCGCAGCCAGAAGTCCACTCTTTCTGGCGTCAGCCGGTGCTTTTCAAGGTTGGTCGCCTGAATGACGGGGGTATTGCTTATGTTGTAGCTCGACAGGATGTATCGCGTGTACGCGGGGTCCCATCGATCCCACACCGCTTCGCCCTTCAACACCAATCCGAAATGAGCATCAATCGTGGGACAGTACGTTCTACCGAACATCTCACCATGTTGCCGATCGGCTAGAGGTCCTTCCGTGGAGTGGTAATAAAGCGGGTTGCCATCACCCACGAGTTCCCGACACGCCCGGGCGAGAAAGTAGCTTGCTGCCAACGATTTCGGTGAAGCGTACATCTCGTCGAAAAAGAACCCATCGGTTTCGAACTCTTTGATAACCCGCGTTGCCTGCTTCAAGAACTCCTTCGCACTGCTTCCGGTGTGCCATCCTGTGACCTTGGGGTCATTCATGTCAGTGACCGCACGATCTTCAATAACGGTGCCTTTTAAGAAAGCCTTGGGCGTCGTGTAAACCGCCACCTTCATCCCATGTTCGCGCGCGGTGCGCATGACGCGAAGGTAGTTCTGCAAATCGCGCGGGACCAGCGAAAGTTGAAAACTTTCCCAGGCGTTTTCCACATGCAGCAGGAGCACGTTTGCGAACTGGCTCCATCGCAGGATGGAAAGGTCCTGGGGATACATGTACCGATCATGACTCGAGCCGGATACAACGTGCTTTTCCTCCACACTCTTCTGCCAGTTAAATGGCTTGGGCGGACTCACGCCGGCCCAGAAAACATCGCCTGCCTTCCATTTCCAAGTCACCGTCACCGGATCTTTGGACGCCACAAACTTCGGCTCGGCCTGCCTGCCATGCTCGAAGAAGCTGATTCCGCCCACGGGATCGAAAAAGTTGTAGTTGCCCCTGAATTCCGAATGGTAGTCCGGCACGAAGAGTAACTCCGCGACGATCTCGCCATCAACGCCCGGCGCGATCATCAGAAGCGAATCGCCGTTGATCCGCAGTGTGGTTCCACCCCCTGTGAAAATGGCGGCGCCGGAAGATTGGTGCGTCAACTTGAGCTTTGCAAGGACGCCTGGCGCAAACTTCAGCAGCGACACCGGCCGCTTCTGGGCGATGCGCTGCCTGCACTCAATCGTATTTGCGGCCTTGTTGATCAAGAATTCACCGCCGGTTGTGACAACAGAAGCCACGGCTTGATCTTGAATCGATTCAACGGCCATGCCGAAGCTGGCATTGGGAAACATCTCGGCCTGAAGCAGCTCCGTTGCCTTCACCGCCGGCTCATCCTCCACCACCGCACCGCTGGCCGGCACCTTGATCGTGGGCGGCTCGGCGGCTCGGGCATTGGTCGCAATGCATACGCCGAAAAGGCACAGAACCATGCTTGCGTATAACGGACTTTTCTTTTTTGGATAATCCGACATGAGTTGTTCGCTCCTTTTCTGGAAATCTTTTCGCACATATCCTCACGCATGCACGCCCGATGCAATCACATTCTCGAAAGCGAATGCGACGGCATCGATTCGCGTCCCACCCATTCGCACCGAGGACGCACAAATGCGGTTGGCTCGTGCCGTCCGTGGCCCCAAAACGCCCTTGGCAAAGAAAGCTGAACGAGGAAGAATCACTCTAACTTCAATGCACATGTATGGCGCAACCTATTGTTCATTAACTTAATTTATGATGTTTTTCCGTCAATAAGTTCTGTTGACTAACTGAAACTTTTAAACAATGATGCGCAAGTTGTACTAGTACCGGAGTTCGGGGTGCGCCTGAGGGCTTAACCGTCCAATACGCCGGATTCACGATTGCGGAATGTACTGCTTCTTTGAAATGAAAAGGCGCAGTCTATTTCATTTGACCATGACGTTCACGCCAAACTGTGGAGTTCGGCAATGAAAACCGATCATGATGATGTGCTGGCGGCGCGAGCGGAGAATTGTCTTCGCCAGATTCTTCAGGTTGCAACAGGCCCCGGCGGTCTGCTCATTTCCCACATGCCTTTTGACACTCGCCGGCCATTGCAGGAAGGCGAGTCGCATTCCCCGTATCTCCATCAGGTTCTCGATTCAGTCTGGGGTCCGGCGACGCCGAAACCGACTTTGGCCGAATGGTATTACGGCGAGAACACCGCGTGGGCGACCGGTTATCTGCTCTGGTCACAGATGATTCGTTACCGAGTCACCCGTGAAGAAGAAGCGCTCGCGGTCGCCCGCAAGTGCTTTCGCGATCTGAATCACATTTTTGACATGTGCAGAGCGATCGAGCCGGGGCTGATGGGCAAACCGCACGGCGGAAAAGCGGGCGAGACGACTAGCTTCGATCAATCCGCAAATCCAATCCTTCTCTATTGCGAGTTTGCGCGCGATCTTGGCACGCCGGCTGAGAAAGAGCAGGCCCGCGCCAACATGCTCGATCACGGGGATTATTACCTGCGCCGCAACTGGGTGCTCAACCATCACGGGAATCTCAACAGTATCGTGAGTCCGCCGCACACCAGCAGCATGAAATACTTCGCGTGCATGCACGCGGCGTATGACATGACAGGCGAAAAGCGTTTTCATGAAGCGGCGATGAAGACGATGCGCGATCTCATCGCCCGTAAGCTGCTCCCCTGGCCCCAACGCAATTATGAGCTGAACGCAAACCTGATGTATTACTCCTGGCTGGGTGAGTATTGGAGCAAGACGGATCTGGCAAAAGAGGTGGACTGGATCGGCAACATCGGCATCTATTGGGAAGCCGCCCAGCGCGGGCTGGATGATGAAGGCGCGCTGATGGATGGAATTTACGACACCCAGACCAAAGAATTCACGCCCGTGCAGGAAGGCTGGTTTGAAAAAGCGCCGCCCAGCGCCGGTCATAACGATACGCCGCTGCGCTGGTGGCGATCGCCGACGGGATATCAGGGACGCACGCTTTATACGTTGCTTACTGCAATCCTCGGGCTCATGGCCCGCAAGCACGGGCTCGACGACCGCGCGCACGAAACCTGCCGCAAGATTCTCCTGCGCGTCACCGATGACTGCTTCCGCCAGTGCTGGGACGACGGCCGGCTTCCCGAGGAGCTGCGGCCATTTGCGAATATGTTCGGCGTGGAGTTCCCGTCGCAGTGGCTCATCGCCTATTGGATGGGGCGCGAACAGCGCGTGTGGTGATTGTGTATCAGCGATGAAAATTTGCCCTGCGAAGGATCGATTACTCGATTGATCTCACGAACCGGATGTGCTTGATTTATCTGGAGGTTTGAATGTCTACTCGATTTGTATCACTCTTGATGGTTGCCGCATTGGGCTTGATTACGCCGCTCTTCGCCCAGCCGGTTGTGCCGGCCAAAGACGACCCGTATGTCACTGCGGTCGAACTGCTCAAGCCGCAGTGGTTTCCTGATGCCAGCTATGGCATGGCAGTGGAGGACGCCCGTGACGGAGATGTCGCCACCGTGACCACCACCGGCGCTGAATTCTCCATCAACAAGGCCACCGGCGAGATTGAGTGCACGCAGCGCATCCCCGAAAAGCGCACCGTCGCCAAAATAAAGCTGCCGGCCGGTGCGATGACGGAGTTAAAGCTCAGCCACAAATCGTCGGGCGCTGCGATCTTCACCGGCGGGAAGACGACCATCCGCATCAACGGTGATTCGCTGTTGCAAATCTCCCCTGGCGCTGACGGTGCCATCACCGCAGAGCTTGCCTTCACCCCGGATTACTTCTCCCAGTACAAGGGAAACTTCAACTGCTTCGATCCCGTCGGTGGGATCAGCTTTTTCGATCATACGAAACAGGATGCGCCCAAAGTCGAGGCACTGAACGACCCAGTGAAAATCACCTGGGACTGGAAAGCAGGAGATGTTCTGTGGGCCGGTGTGAGCCCGCCCAAGCCGTATGACTGGGAGAAAAGCTTCAAGCAGCGGATCATTCATCGCGGTTCGAGCTTTCAGCAGTACATGTACCCGGACGAACTGGCCCTGAAGTGGATGTCGCGGATCGGCAAATTCAACGTCTTCTATCTGCATGCCGAGAATATCTGGACCAATTGGCAGCGGGAATTTATTCCGCGCGACACGCAGAAATACCGGCAGATGATGCTCGTCGCACGGGCCGAGAAAATACCCGTGATGGTCTACGCAAGCCCCAAGCACTTCATCGAAGGCACGGTCCGCGAGGAAAATGCCGTCGATGACGTGGACGATCCCCGCGCCGCCGGACACACCACCGGCAGCAACGCGCGGCTGTTTGTCTACCAGGCCAAACGCCTGATCGAACGCTTCGAGACAGGCGGGCTTTACTTTGATGAGATGTATTGCAGTCCCGTTGCACTCGCATCAACGTACTACGTCACCCGATCCTGCCGCAATCTGCTGGGCGATGAAGGACCGTATGTGTATCACGCGACGGAGGATGCGCTGGGCGCCCGCAATCCCGGTGATCTGGTGGGCACCACTCACTGTCCGACCATCCACAGTTATTTTGATGCGATCTACAAAGGCGAAGGCATCGGCATGCCCGGCCAGCCAACTTGGAATACCATTGATGAGAAGTTTCCCGGCTACATCCGCTACAACATGGGCACGCATAACATCAGCAACGCCATCGCAATCCCGGTTCTGGATCGCGGACACTGGATCGAAGGACCGCTGCTTGAAATGCTGCTGACGCGCGCCAACGCACGGGTCATCATGATGGAGAACTTCCTTTACGGTCCGGAGTCGGCGGCCTGGTGGCGCGATTACATCCCGCGATTGAAGCCGGAACTGCAGAAGGAAATCGAGCCGACGCTGCTGAAACGCACCGGCGCGTTCGATGCGTGGCGCAAGCAGCAAAAGGCATCCACGCAGCGTTGAATTGCCAGATTGAATGGGCGGCACGGAGAATTTCTTGGATGAGCAAACGGGTTGCGATCATCACCGGCGCCAATCGCGGGATCGGCCGCGTCATCGCTCTTGCGATGGCGCGGCACGGATTCAGCGTTGTTGTCAACTGGTTCGAAGACGCTTCAGCGAACGAGTCTCTCAAAGCGCAGTTGACCACTCTCGGCACGGAGCATCTCTTTGTCGAAGGCGATGTCTCAAAATCCGTGGATGTCGATCGACTCTTTGCCGAGACTGTCGCTCGTTTCGGAACCGTTGATGTTCTGGTGAACAACGCCGCCATCCAGCGGGATTCGGGTGCGCTGGACATTCCAGAGGCGGATTTTGATCGCACGCTGGCGGTGAATCTTCGCGGGCCGTTCCTATGCGCCCAGCGTGCCGGCAGGATCATGGCCGCCAAAGGCAGCGGGCGGATCATCAACATCAGTTCGATCCACCAGTTCGTTCCGAAGCGCTCGTTCCTGCCCTACGCGATCTCGAAGGCGGGCCTGGGAATGCTCACTAAAAATCTCGCGCTCGAACTGGGCCCGCAAGGCGTCGCGGTTGTCGGCATCGCGCCGGGAGGCGTGCAATCGACGATGGCCGACCGGGCGCCGGATGTCCTCATCGCTTCCACCCCGATCCGCGAGATCGCCGCGCCCGAAGATGTCGCCGAAGCCGTGCTTTATCTTGCATCGAAGTCCGCACGTTTTGCCAACGGCTCCACGCTTGTACTTGATGGCGGATTGATGCTCGGTCCTTACACACGGAGTGATTTTTGAGTTCGACGGAAATGACCATCACTCTTCCACCCTTCGCTGTCAGTCAGTTCACGACCTGGCATCTTTCGTTCGAGCAGGACGTTGAGTTGTACCGAAAGTGCAATGTCGACGGCATCGAACTTTGCGAGCGCAAGCTGTCACCCGACCGGCAGCAGGCGATGCGGCAACTGGGACTGCTGCGCGACTCGGGACTGAAGGTGGCAAGCGTGCAGCCGCGTTGTCATGCGCTTTTTCCCGATTCGATGTCTCCCGATCCGGCCGAGCCGCAGCGCCGCGTAAAATGCTACGAACAAACAATCGACATGATCGCAGAGGCGTTTCCCGGTCAGGACATCCCTCTTGTGACGCTCACCGGCATCGCCCCGGAGCGGAATCTCCGCCACGCTCACGAGACTGCCAGGCGGCTGTATCAGGCACTCGCCGATTATGCTGGCGATCGCGGCCTGAGGATCATGCTCGAACCACTTCATCCGATGTTCATGAATACTGACACGTTCATCTGCACGATGAGGGATGCGCAGAATCTTGTCGAGTCGGTCGATCGTGACAATTTTGGAATCGCGATCGACACGTTTCATGTCTTCGCCGAGCCTGATGCTTCGCAGCGGCTGAAAGAACTCGGCAGGCACATCTTCGCGGTGCATGTCAGCGACTGGCCGCTTGGATTCCCGCGAACGCCTGGCGACCGGCTGCTGCCCGGAGATGGATGCATCGACCTGGCCTGTCTTTTGGGCGGCATCGAGGCGGCGGGCTATCAAGGCGCTTACACGCTGGAAATCTTTTCCGCGGACGAGCTGGTCGATTCACTCTGGCAGCAGGATCCGCAACAGGTGATCGAGCGCGGCCGGGCAGGGTTTTACAATGCGTGGAACAACCGGAAACGCGCGGGCATTTCCGCGAAAACTCAGGACCGCCAGTCATGCCTTTAGCCGTGTTTCCAAAGTGTTTCCTCAATGAGCTCGTTGTCTCGCGAACAATGACGCCGGCGCAGTGGATCGACAGGGTCGCCAAACAACTCGACGTCGATGGATTGGAGTTTTACTGGCCGTTCGTTCCGGCTGATCACGTCAGTCAAATTGAACTTCGGAAACTCGCAGAAGCAAACGGCCTTTCGATTCCGATGTTGTGCTACTCATCTGATTTCACGCATCCTGAACCTGAAAACCGGATTGCCGAAATTCAGCAGCAGAAGCGCGCCATCGAAGCGGCGAAGAATCTCGGCGGGCGCTATTGCCGTGTGCTCAGCGGGCAGCGCCGTCCCGGGCTGGGGCAAAGCGAAGGAGTTAAGCTTGTCGCCGACTGCATCACACAACTCATTCCATTTGCCGTTGAGCATGGCATCACGCTGATTCTCGAAAATCATTACAAGGATGGGTTCTGGGATTATCCGGAATTCGCGCAGAAATCAGACGTCTTCCTCGCGCTGCTCGACGCGATTCCGCCGTCCCCGTTCTTCGGCGTGAATTACGATCCCTCGAATGCAATCATCGCAGGCGAAGATCCGATCGCGCTCCTGCAACGGGTGAAGCATCGCGTCGTCACCATGCACGCGAGCGATCGCTATTTCGAGGGCGGGACCGCGGCGGACTTGCGAAAAATAGAGGCCCATCCGCAAAGCGGTTATGCGTCGATCCTGCGGCACGGCGTGATCGGCCAGGGTCTGAACGATTACGATCAGATTTTCCCGATCCTGAAGGCGGCCGGTTTCAATGGTTGGATCAGCATCGAAGACGGCGAAGACCCGTCGGTCGGGATGGAGCATCTGCGCTTGTCCGCGGAGTTCCTGCGCGGCAAGATGGCTCAGCATGGACTGAGCTGAATTTCTGGAGATCGAAAGCGATATATGGCATCAAACAAAACCATGCCCGCACTGGTGAACTTCGCTGCGAAGCCGGATTCGGTCGAGGTGCGCGAAGTTCCGATTCCCGAAATCGGCCCGGAGGATGTGCTGCTTGCGGTGAAGGCCGTCGGCATCTGCGGAAGCGATCTGCACCAGTATCAGGGCAAGCAAAGCTGGAAGGTCAATTATCCTGTCGTGCTCGGGCACGAGTTCGGCGGCGTGATCGAACGGACCGGCGATTCAGTGAAAAATTTTCGCGAAGGCGATCGCGTGGTCAGCGAAACCGCCGCCGTGCTTGATACAAGCTCGCCGTATTACCGCTGCGGACAATACAACCTCGATCCCAACCGGCTGGGTTTTGGATACGGCGTGGACGGCGCGATGACGCAATACGTACGAGTGCCGGAGCGATGCCTGCATCGGATCCCGCAGGGCCTCTCGTTTGAAACCGCCGCCCTCACCGAGCCCTGCTGTGTTGCGTACAGCGCGACCTGCGTGAACGCGCGGATTCGTCCGGGGGATTCGGTGGTCGTGATCGGACCCGGGCCGATCGGGCTGCTCTGTGCGATGATGGCCAAGGTCGCGGGAGCCAATCCGCTTGTTGTCATGGGTGTTCCCGCGGATGCACGACGGCTGAGTGTGGCACGCGAAATCGGTGCGACGCATGTCTTCACCGAATCAACTTCGGAAGTCGTTCGCGAGATTAAACGTCTCGGCGATGGTTGCGGGGCAGAACTCGTGATCGATGCCGCCGGCGTGAGCGCGACTCTGAAGATCGCGATGGATCTCGTGCGTCCCGGCGGGCAGATTGCCAAGGTCGGCTGGGGGCCGCAGCCCTGTGATTTCTCGCTCGATCCATTGGTGCAGAAGGCGGTCACGCTTCAAGGCAGCTTCAGCCACACCTGGCCGATCTGGGAGCGCGTCCTGGCAATGATGGCCAGCAGACAATTGAATCTGGAACCGGTTCTCAATCGCGTCGCGACGCTTGACGAATGGCAGAGCTGTTTTGATCAGATGCATCACGGAGAAGTGGTGAAGGCCGTGTTGAAGTTTTGATGCGATGACACGGGCGAGTCAGTAATTTGATGAGTCATTTTCACACGAAGGAGACAGTCTTGTCGCTCAAATCCACCATCGACGAATTACGCGAGTTCGACACTGCGCTGATTGCAAACACGCTTGGCTATCTCGATCCCACGCCGGCCAGCGATTTTTACATGTCGGGGCAGATTCAATCGGTCACCCGCGCGCTCGGGCCAACCGTGGGCGTGGCGATGACGATTGAAATGGACAGCAGCACGCCCGGCAAGAGCGCCAACGTCGACCCGTACTGGCGGCAGCTTGAGGAGATAGAGGCAATGGATGTGCCGGTGATATGGGTGGTGAAAACCGTCGGCTCGCGGCACGATCATGAATGTGTCCTGGGCGACGGAATGGCCAAGGCGCTGTACTCCGTCGGATGCATCGGCGTCGTCACCGACGGCGGTGTGCGGGATGTCAACGGACTGCTTACCATTCCCTTCGCCGCCTATTGCCGGGGCACAACGATCCATCATGGAAACATGCACTTCCGGAATCCCGGCGGCGCAATCGAAGTCGGAGGCATCACCATCCGCTCCGGAGACATCGTTCATGCCAATATGGAAGGCGTCATCAAGATCGCCGCGAACGCCGCGAAGGAATTACCCGCCCGCGCCGTGGACATGCGCGCCGCGGAGCATGCGGTGCATCTGCTGTGGCGAAGGACAGACCTGAGCATCGCACAAAAGCGAGAACACGCCGGTAAAGTTTTCGCCAAATATAACTTCGGCGCGGCAACCGGCGGTCATCATGAGTTGAAGTGAGGGTGACAGTGTTGCTCAAGCGCGAACCCGACCTCAAAACTCCATCTCTCCAAGCCAAGATTCGTGATTGAGCCCTTAAATGATTTCAGTGGCGTCGAACACTTCTGCATTCACGACACTGAGAAAGCCGATGTTTTCACGTCGGATCGGGTTATTCAAAGGCCTCAATCGGGATACACAGGAACAGGCGACCCGGTATCGCATTTCGGTTCCATGATTGCCATCGCTTTGGGGTCTGTTCTTGCGATCCAGATGGTTTCACCCGGACGCTTCACTTCAGCGCCAGCCACGCTCGCCATCGGATCAAACGGAGCCGCACCGCCGGCCGTTCGCGACTTGGCGCTGGACTGAAAGCGCTCGAGATACGCCGCAAACTTCGTCTTGCCCTTATCGCATGTGAAGACATAACAGCGCACGGCTTCCTTCCCATCCACCAT
>Ga0163144_10030556_pt1 | contig 10301 bp, 10 predicted proteins | sample OliLak19BULKMAT1_FD_123175 | JGI IMG/M metagenome (GOLD analysis project Ga0163144, IMG submission 123175) | Freshwater microbial mat bacterial communities from Lake Vanda, McMurdo Dry Valleys, Antarctica - Oligotrophic Lake LV.19.BULKMAT1 | ecosystem: Environmental > Aquatic > Freshwater >...
GCGCGAATTCATGATTCATGAGTCATGAAACATCAGGGCTAAATTTCACGGCAGCGCAAACAGCCGTCGCGCATTGCCACTGCTTGCGAGTGCAATCTCATCTAGGCTGACACCGCGTAAATCGGCGACGGTCTGTGCGACCGTCGTCAGGTTGGCGGGTTCATTGCGCTGGCCGCGGTGGAATTGGTCGGGTTGGTCCGGAGCGTCGGTTTCCAACAGCAGAAACTCGATTGGCATGCTGGCGACAATTCGGCGCAGGCGCTGCGCACGTTCATAAGTCACCGGACCGCCGATGCCTAAGCTGAATCCGAGTTTCCACAGCTGGGTCGCTTGTTCGGCACTGCCCGAATAACTGTGCAATACGCCGCGCAAGCCACCGATTTGTCGCAGCGTGAAAATCAATTCGTCGACGGCGCGCCGTCCGTGCAGCACTAGCGGCAGATTGAATTCACGCGCCATTTTTAACTGCGCATGGAAGTAATAGCGCTGCTGCGTGGGATCCAGACCATCGACAAAAAAATCGAGCCCGCATTCACCCACCGCCACTGCCGCGCCCGATTCCAAGTAGCTGCGAAGGTGCAACAGATGTTCGGGTCGATGTTCGGCCAAGAACATCGGGTGCAGCCCAAAGGCGGGATACACATCCGTTTCGTCTCTTGCCAGTTGCGCCAATGCCGCAAAGCCCGACGCCGTCACCGCCGGCACGATCTGTGCAGTTACCCCATTCATGCGTGCGCGTGCCAGCACGGCGCTGCGATCGACGGCAAACTCGGGTGCATCCAGATGGCAGTGGCTATCGATCAGCATGGTTACAACAACAGCCAGGCTGCCAGTCCCAAAAACGCTGCCATACTGAACACATCGGTTGCGGTGGTTAAAAAGATGCTGGATGCTGTCGCGGGATCAGCGCCCATGCGTTTGAGCAGCAAGGGCACGCCGGCCCCGGCGATGCCGCTGACCATGCAGCTGACCGTCATGGCAACAAAGGTGATCATTGCCAGCGTGAGTGGCATTGCGGTTTTTTGGGCGACTGCAAGCAAGTACATCGCTAACCCTGCCACGACGCCCACCAAAGCGCCGTTGAGGAAACCCAGCAGTGCTTCTTTGACCAACAACTTAGCCGCGGTGCCAGGTTTCACTTCGTTCAGTGTCATGCCACGCAGGGTGACGGCCAGCGCCTGACAGCCGGTATTGGCGCACTGCCCAGAGATCACCGGAATAAACACCGCGAGCAAGACGATTTGATTGATGGCGTCCTGAAAAACGCCGACCACCGCGCCAGCGACAAATGCGGTCAATAAATTCAATTGTAGCCATGGGTGGCGAAACAACAAAGAACGCTGCCATGGCGTGCCCAGACGCTCTTCTTTACCCACGCCTACCATTGAGCCAGCTTGCGCGGAGATTTCAAAAGCCTGTTGCTCAAACAGCACCGACCCACGCACTTGGCCAAGCAACTGTCCATCGGACGTGCAAACCGGATACACCGGGTAATGGCGCGTGACGACTTCGCGCATGGCATCGGGTAGCCGCGTTTCCGGTTGCAGCGCAAATGGCGAGCGCACCATCACCGCGGCCAAGGTGGCGCCGGGCTCAGAAAACAACAATTCCCGAAATGCCACCACGCCAGAAAACTTACGCGCGGCATCCACACAGAATACGTAGACAATCTGCCGCGTACGGATCACGTCACGTAGCGTGTCGATCACCTGATCGACGCGCGCGTCGTCGGGAAAAACGGCCGGCGCACTTTCCATCAAACGCCCCACGCTACCTTCCGGAAAGCGATGGCCGGCTAGCCAATCGGTGCCGTCGGCCGTTTCCGCGGCAATTTTTGCGCGCCGCTCTGTTGCAAATTCCTCAAGCACTTCAACCGCTTGTCCAGTGCTGAGGCCCGCCAAAACCTGCGCGATCTGCACATCACTGTAGGGCGCCAACCAGCGCGCGGCACTTTTCAAGTCGGTTGCCCGCACGCGTTCGATCAACTCGGGCAAGGCGAGATTGGTTGTGTCTTGGGACATGGCTCGTCGAGGCGTGAAATGACCGCCAAGACTAGCAGCCCGTCGGACTTTCAGCGTGAGATGCGTTGCGTGACGCCAACTGAGATGCGAGTCAAAGTGATGTGGTGATCCAGCGGAGCCTAGCCGCCTGTCCGACTTTCATCGCGAGTGCGCCGGAAGCGCTTTTGGCGCAGAGCGGTGACCAATTTTCCGGTACTAGTGCACCAAATTGGTGATAGCCGTCATTAATCTGGTGTTCATGGTGCACTTTGTTTGGTCATTCGGTGAAAATTGCGCTCTTCGGCGTCGGCAAATTTCTTTTTGCTTTTCGATAAGCATATGAATGCATTCGACTTATTTCGATGCAAATGGCAATTCGAGCGGCGACTCTATTGTCTGGCATCGCTCTTGCGATCTCTCCCTTGCTTTGCAATCAAACCGTCCGACCAAGGGGATACGCAATGAAACGATGGTTCTACGGACTACCGGCACTGTTTGCCGCCGGTGCAGCCTCGGCACAGGAAACGCCGACGTTGAGCGCGGGTGATACCGCGTGGATGCTCACCGCCACCGCATTGGTGCTGTTTATGACCATTCCCGGCCTGGCGTTGTTTTACGGCGGTTTGGTGCGCGCCAAAAACGTGCTTTCAGTGTTGATGCAGTGCTTCGCAATAACCGCGTTGGTGACCGTGGTATGGGTGCTGTACGGCTATTCGATGACGTTTAGCACCACGGGTATGGAACAAGGCGTGGTCAACCTCCATTCGTTCATTGGGGCTTTTGACAAAGCGATGTTTGCTGGCATGGCGCGCGATGCCTTGGTCTATGCGATTCCGGAAAGCGTATTTGCAACCTTCCAGCTGACTTTTGCGATCATCACTGTGGCACTGATTGTCGGTGCCATCGCCGAACGCATGCGTTTTTCCGCGCTGCTGCTGTTCTCGCTGTTGTGGGTGACCTTTGTGTACTTCCCGATGGCGCACATGGTGTGGTCCGGGAATGGCGGACTCTTGTGGGATTGGGGTGTGCTCGACTTTGCCGGCGGTACCGTGGTGCACATTAACGCCGGTGTCGCCGCGCTGGTTGCTTGTTTGGTGCTTGGCAAGCGCAAGGGTTTCCCGACTACCGCAATGCCGCCGCATAATCTCACTTACACGGTAATCGGCGCATCCATGCTGTGGGTGGGTTGGTTTGGCTTCAACGCCGGATCGGCCGTAGCCGCCAATGGCAGCGCCGGAATGGCGATGCTGGTCACTCAGATCGCCACCGCTGCCGGGGCGCTGGGCTGGATGTTGATCGAGTGGATAGTGCACAAAAAGCCATCCGTTCTAGGCCTTGCGTCCGGCGCGGTGGCAGGCTTGGTCGCGATCACACCGGCTTCTGGAACGGCTGGCCCGGGTGGCGCGTTGGTGATTGGCTTTGTCGCCGGCGTGGTCTGTTACTTTGCCGCCACTCGGTTGAAGCGCGCGCTCGGCTATGACGATTCACTTGATGTCTTCGGTGTGCATGCGGTCGGTGGCATCATCGGCGCGGTGCTAACCGGTGTGTTCGCCGATGCCAGTTTGGGCGGCGCCGGTCTGGTTGAAGGCCAGACCATCATTGGTCAAGTGTGGGTGCAGATTAAGAGCGTGTTATTCACGGTGGTTTACAGTGGCGTGCTGACCTACGTGATCCTCAAGCTTGTCAGCCTAGTGGTGACGTTGCGGGTTGATAGCGACGAAGAAACCGAAGGTCTCGATCTGGCGCTACACGACGAACGCGGCTACAACCTGTGAGCTTTAGTGCCGCCTGTCAAAAGGCAGGCGGCACAAACCCGATATGCATACACCTTCATTAAGTAGCCAAATACGGAGTACGCCAGATGAAAATGATCGTAGCCATCATTAAGCCGTTCAAGCTAGACGACGTGCGCGAGGCGCTGTCCGAAGCAGGGATGACCGGCATCACCGTCACCGAAGTCAAAGGATTTGGTCGACAAAAAGGCCATACCGAGCTTTACCGCGGTGCCGAATACGTCGTCGATTTTCTGCCTAAGGTCAAGATTGAAATCGCCGTCATCGATGAACGCGTCGATGCAGTGGTTGACGCCGTGCGCAAAGCCGCCAACACCGGTCGCATTGGTGACGGCAAGATCTTCGTCTACAACCTCGATCAAGTGGTGCGCATTCGCACCGGAGAAGTCGATGGGGATGCGCTGTAGGCTTTTGCCGAGTCAGCTTGCTTGACTTGGATTTCGAAGCGAATAAACCAAGCAGCGGAGCAAGCTCCGCGCTACAACTGCTGGTTTTTGTTTCGGCCCCGCACTTGCGGGGCTGCATGTTAGCCAACTCCGCGATTCGCGGACCCGTGCGGGCCCGCCGGTGCAGTTCCTGCGCCGCAAGCTTAATAGCATCAATACAGCTGGACCGGCGTCCGCATAACCCTGGCCGGCCAGCAGAGCATCACCGCCCATTTTAGCGCCGCCCAGCGGGTGCGCATGGGTGCGATTCAAACTGATGTGGTGAGCCATGGTCGCGGTCATTTCGCGCAGCCGGAATCAAACAGTGTGGGCTCGCTTGAACTTTGGTGGGACGGGCAGGTCTGAAAAACCCGTCGCGCCATTTTCAAATGCGAGTGAATGAAAGCCGAGTTCTGTGCGTGCTGGTCATCGCAAGCCTTCCACCGCCCGCTATCATCTACCTGTGACGCCGTTCGGCGTGATCAGTATTCATTGAACCTAGGATTGGATTGACATGAAGTCTGCAAAATTTTTGCTATTGCCGCTGTCGTTGGCGTTATTGACCGCGTGCGGTGAACAAGTGAGCGATCCCACGACGGCCGCGGCACCACCAGCGGCGCCGGTTAGTCCCACGCCAATACCAACTGCGCCTCCGGTCGAGCCTTTCAATGCCGTACTCAGCATTGAGCCGGCGCGAATTCAAGTTTGCGACGGCAGCTTTAGGGGTCAGGCAACGGTCAATTGGGTGCTTAGCGGCGAACGCTCGGATCGTGATGTGCGGTTGGTCGTCGTTGAGTCGACCGGCACCCCAGAAACCGCGCGCTCCTCGGGTAGCGGCAGCACGGTGACCGGCAAGTGGCTGCAAAATGGCACGCGCTTGCAACTCATTGATGGGCAAACGGGAGCTACTGTGGCGGAAACCAGCGCAGAAGTGCATGGCGAACAATGCCCTGGCATGGTCTTTACCGGCCCCATTCAAGCGCCCGATTGTGATGGTGATGGCGCGGCCGTTGGGACCTACACCTGGGACACGACTGGCGTCAGTGAATGGGTGGAGCTGCACGCAATCAAAGATGGCCAAGACTCAATCTGGGCCACTGGCAATATGAAAGGCAGTGCAACCACCGGCAATTGGCTGAGCAACGGCACGACGATTGAAATGCGCAACCCGCAGGGCAAGGAACTGCTGGCTCGCGCAGAGATCATGCTGGAAACAGCGTCTTGCGCAGCACAGTGATGACACGCAGGGGGAGCGGCTCTGTGCTGGCTTCGGTTGAGTTGCGACGCTGAGTCTGACGTTGGCGTCGTCAATGTGCCCATGCATTTGAGGGCTGCCCCAAAAAAGGGCGCCCGTCAGTCGGCCGGTCGGGGAGGGCGAACGGCAAAAGCCTTGACTGACGGGCATTGAAACTAAATGCGCGAATAGTGCGCTCGGAACGGCGAAACGCGCCGTTCCGTTTGAGCTATTTGAACTTACTCAGCTGCAGCGACGGGGACTTCGGCCACTTCAACCGGCGCCGTTTTCGTTGCTGCTTTGCTTGGTTTTGCAGCCGGCTTGGCAGCGACGGACGCTCCAACGGGCTCAACGACTTTAACTGCCTTCGCTGGCGCCTTTTTAGCTGCAGGTGCTGCCTTAGCTGCAGGTGCTGCCTTAGCTGCAGGTGCTGCCTTAGCTGCAGGTGCTGCCTTAGCGGCAGGTGCTTGCGCGACCACCGCTTCTTCCACGGCCTCGACCACTGCCGCCTTGGCTGGCTTGGAGGTCTTCTTGGCGGCTGACAATTCGCGATTGCCCGCGTCCAACGCGCGGACCGCTTTACTCAGCTCATCAACGCGCTTGGCCAGTTGCTCCAGTTCCTCGCGGCCCGGGATGCCGAGCGTGCCGAGTGCCTTGGAAACGCGATTTTCAAACACCTGCTCCAAACGATCCCAAGTATCGGTGGCGCGTTCTTTGACTTGCGTAACTGTGGTCTCGACCATGCCGCGGACTTCCTCAACCTTCGAGCCAGTGAGCTTGCGCGTTGCTTTTTCCAGCGCAGCGCCTTCCTTGACCAGCGTTTCGTAGAACTTGCCGCTCTGTTCCTGCGCCTTGGAAAACGCGCCGAGACCGGCCAACCAGATTTGTTCGGCCTGTTCCATTATTGCTTTGGCCGTCGTCTTCAGCGAGGTGTCGCTTTCAGCATCCTCGAGCTTAGACTTGAGTTTTGAACCCTTCGACGTTTTCATTTAATCCCTCTGCTTGTTTGCAGCCTCGCCCCACTTCGCAGGACGCGAAGCGCAGGAATGTAGGTGCATCCTGCGGCCCGCAGCTAGAATATTCACACTATGCAACGCGCTTGTTTCGCATTGTTCAGACTAATCGGCGCAATTTTTTGCCCATTAAGCCAAGTAGAGGGGCGGGTTTTAAGCCCGCCCGCAGCCCCTGCTTGAACTGCCGAAATCCTGATTAGGTGCAATGCTCAATCCGTGCCATTTGCGCCCGTAAATTCAAGTTCCGCGGCAGCCGCGGCAACCTTACCTGGCAGGCGTTTGTTGGCCCGCAAGCTGCGCTGTCGCTGGGTGCGTGCGACCACACGATCCAGCTCTTTCAGCGCGCGGTCGAGACGGGTGAGCAGGGTCGAATTTGGCGGACGAGTGCCTTCCAATCCATCCCACACGGTGCGTTGTGCATCGTCGAGAATATCCTCACGCAGATGCAAACCATGGCGCTCCAGCACTGGGCCTAACTGGTCACGACGCGCGCGCAAATCCGCCAATGTGGTGGCATAGGCGTGTTCGCACAGGCGGCGTCGACTGGCGAAGCTAAATACGTTGGTGAAGAACATTTCGGCGTCGTCGAGATCCGGCTGGAAGAGCACCAAATCGGAGTGATCGTAGCTCTTATCGTACTTGCCGAAACCCACTCGCATGCGCGAATACAACATCGTTCGAATGGTCTGCGAAATCACCCGTGGCAAGCCGCCATCCACCAAGCTGCCCGGCGGCCTATCGACACGATCGCGCAGCCGCGACGCATCAAAGGGCACCAGCGGATTGAGCGCGAGCAACAAGTCGATATCTTCGTCGAGCGCAACAGACGCGTGCAGCGTGCGTTGTAGCGCGCCATCCACGTAATAACGCCCATTGATCTCGACCGGCGGATAAAAGCCCGGCAGAGCCGAGCTGGCCTGCACCGCGCGGGAAATAGGCACCGCATCGTTACCGGCCGACCCAAAACGCACCGCATGGCCGGTGTCAATATCCACCGCAACCACGTAGAGGGGGCGATCCAGTTCGCGAAAATCGTTGGTACGTCCTGGCACACTGAATATGCCGCGCAAATAGCGTTCCAGACCCTCATTATCGAACAATCCGGTCGGCAATGCGGCTCCAAAACGTCCGAGCGATTCACTCCAACCGATTGAACTTGGATTCAAGACCATATCGAGCAGCCATTCGCCGAAAATCTTCGGCAAAGAGCCCAAACGATGGATGTATTCAGAGAAAGCCGGCTTTAGAAAAGCATCTGGACGAAACTGATGTTCGGCCGATTCTTCGGTGATAAACATGCGACACATTTCTGCCGAATCGACCCGGTTGGCTAAACCTGCGGCCAGAAATGCACCCGAACTGACACCCACATAAACGTCCATGCGGGTCAAATCCAAGCCTTCGATCGCTTCGTCGAGCGCGCGCAGCGCACCCATTTCGTAGATGCCGCCGATCGGACCGCCGCCAGCGACTGCTAATCCAATTCGGTGCGGCTTACGCAAAGATCGGACCTTGCGAGCTTCCTGCAGGTGCAGCATTTTGATTCATCCTTAGGTCTACAGCGCGCCCGATTCTAGTCGTCCGCGATTGGAGACCTCGCTCAGAATGTCCGCTTGTTTACCTTCGAGTGCTTTATCGGTGCCGAGCAGCCACACTATGCGAATGGAAAAAATATTGGTTCTCCCGCGCCTCGCGCAACGCCGTGTGCTGCGCGTCATTGTGGCGGCAATGGTGTTGCTGCAGGTCACGCTGTTGGTGGCCGCCGTTTGGCACTTGTCCGTGGCCGGATGGTCGCTGCCATTGGCGTTGGCTGCGATGCTGCTGGTGGGGTTGTTGCTGCAGATCTCGATAGCGGCCAACACTTTTGTGATCAAATGGTTGATGGGAGATTGGCCAGTTGCAAGGCGCGGTTCGATTGTCAGGTGGCTGCCACTAGCGGCCGTTGAAGTGTTTTGGATGCTCAGACTGTTTTTATTTGATCAGCCCTGGTGCCGCGCGCCGCGCTGGATTTTTGCGACGGATAGGCGCACGCCGGTGCTCCTGGTGCATGGTTTTGTGTGTAATGGCGCGGTCTGGCGGCCTTTGTCTAAACACTTGCTAGATGCCAAACGTAGCCATGTGGCGATCAGCCTGGAACCTACCTATCGGCATTTTGAACGCCAGTTGGAGGTGCTCGATGGCGCCGTGCAGGCGCTTTGTGCACACACCGGTCAGCAGCGCGTGGTGTTGCTGGGCCATAGCATGGGAGGCTTGCTGGCGCGCGCTTACGCGGAGCGATTTCCGCAGCGTTGCGCAGCGCTGATCAGTGTCGGTGTGCCGCATCACGGTACGGCCTTGGGCGATCTGATTCATGGTCTGGAATACGGCCCACCGTCGCCACGTTGCCAATGGTTGCAAGCCTTAAATCAGCGCAGCGGCGAACGTATCGAGGTGCCCGCCTTGAATATTTGGAGCGCCGACGACAACATCGTCATACCGGCGCAGAGCGCGCATTTGCACGCAACCACCGAGCGCACACTGCACGGTTATGGGCATATGGCACTGATCGCGCAGCGCGAGGCCTGTTTGGCGCTGATGGCAGCCTTGGATGAACTCGATCCTCTAGTGGAGAGCGACGAAAGATGAAATGGAACGCTGCAGATGGTTTTGCGATTGATCAGGGCGGTGCGCGCGGATGAGTGCGATTAGCGAGCACCTACGCAACTTACTGGCGCGTCTGCGACAAACCCACAAGACCGCCCAGGCAGACACCGTTGTGCGGCCCAAGCTGGCTGCCTTGCGGGCTTGGCAAGCGCGGCGGTTGGCGGCAACCTATGCGGATATCCAGCAAACCGAACCGTTTGTCGCAGCGTGCCAATTTTTCCTCGCTGATCTGTACGGTGAAGGTGATTTTGCCGATCGCGATCGCGCAATGGAGCGGGTTGTACCCATCATGATGCGCATCTTGCCGGCACCCGTGTTGGCCAGTTTGGCCCGCGGCATCGAGTTAAACGCGCTCAGTCAAGAGTTGGATTACGCATTCGCAGCCGCGCTGCCAGCCCATTGCGTCAGCGCTGCAGCGCTGAGTGACATCGACTACGCCGCGGCGTACAAGTTATCCGCGGATCGCGCCGCACGACGCCGCCAGTTGGCCTTGTTGTTGGTCCTAGGTCGCGAACTGGACCGTTTGGTGCGCAAGCCGCTGCTGTCCGAATTGCTGCATTTGAGCCGCTGGCCGGCGCGATTGGCCGGTTTAGGCGCGCTACAGAGCTTTCTGGAGCGCGGATTTGATGCCTTCGGCAAACTGGGTGGCGCTGGCGTGTTTTTGGGTACGATCTTGACCCGCGAGTTGGCGTTTATGGATGCCATTGAACGGGTGCTCGATGGCAGCCCCGAGTTACGCCTTCAAGATCCAAATTCCTGGTCCAGATAGCGGCTGATTTCTTGCTCTATTGAAGCTTTAATGGGTAACAGCAGCCAACTGATATCGGCGTAAACCGACACCGAGTCTGCCTCTACGGAAATCTCGCCAGCAACACCTATGCGGGAAAATTCCAGCGTATTGCGATTCCACTTGGCCTCGATTTCAAAGCGTTCGCGGATATGAATGGCGACCTTATCGACCGCTTTTTTTGCTTTACTCACGCCTAAAGCGTGTTTTCGATGCATTCGTATGGTTGCCATAGCGAGCCCTGCCTTGCTCGGTAGATTATGATCAAAGCTCAGTCATGAGTGGAGCGTTCTGTGCGAATCTGCCTCGCCCTGTTAATGGCCAGCTTCATCTCGACCGGTTCAGCGCAATCAACGGTCATCAGTTTGCCTGCCAAAGCCGATACTGCGGCCACTAGCATGCCCGC
>Ga0163144_10030557_pt1 | contig 10301 bp, 8 predicted proteins | sample OliLak19BULKMAT1_FD_123175 | JGI IMG/M metagenome (GOLD analysis project Ga0163144, IMG submission 123175) | Freshwater microbial mat bacterial communities from Lake Vanda, McMurdo Dry Valleys, Antarctica - Oligotrophic Lake LV.19.BULKMAT1 | ecosystem: Environmental > Aquatic > Freshwater > Lake...
CCACATGTTGCTGGTAAAAAAAGGAATAACGGCTTCACACATAACAGCGATTGCTTCACACGATCAAGCTCTTAAACAGTGTCGTATGTATATTAAACGTATATGGCCCGATGCTGAGGTAGTGCCGTACATCGATACAGCAAAGGCAGCACAAGCCCTCCATGAGGGACAACTACCTGATACCACTGCAGTTATCGCTCCACGAGGATGTGCAGTCTTATATGATTTGGAGATTCTAGAAGAATCAATTCAGGATTTAAAATTTAACTACACCACGTTTGTAGTTGCATCAAAGAGAATATAAGTGATGGGCCGCAGTTGTTGTAACTGCGGCCCTACTTGGCATATCACTCTTTAGGGAAACAGTGGTGACATTTGCAAAGAATCGGTATTGGAATGGGGAAGAACGGAAATTCTAAAATCCATCCCAAGTTTTCGCAAATCCAACAGTAATATTTACCCATGAACTCCTCCTTTCACAATCAATCATACTCCTACTTTATAAATCTGGTTTGTGTACTGTGCACAAAAGAAAAGAAGGCCTAATAGGCCTTCTTTTCTTTTGTGCTTTAAAACTGTATTACTTTATATTTTGAGTATATGACGAGGAGTAGAAGAGAAATAGTTTGAGCTGTAGATAGCTACTCTGAAAACTATTTCTCATACTACGGCAAAGTCAGATGCCAAAATATAAAGTAATCAGCGGGCGTAACTGATAACGCGTGTTTCGCGAATTACATGCACCTTAATCTCGCCAGGATAGCGCAGTTGCGCTTCAATGTTTAAAGCAATAGTACGCGCGAGTGTATTACTTTCAAAATCGGTTAATAGTTCAGGGTTAACGAGTACTCGTATCTCTCGTCCTGCTGCAATGGCAAATGCTTTTTCAACCCCCACTAAGCTAGTTGCAATTGCTTCAAGATCGGTCAGACGTTTAATGTAATTTTCAATAGAATCACGTCTCGCTCCCGGTCTACTTCCTGAAATACTGTCTGCAACTTGTACAATTATTGATTCTGGGGTTTCGTATGGATACTCTTCGTGGTGAGCGCGCATTGCGAGAATTACTTTTTCATCCACTCCGTACTTTTGCAAGATGCGGATTCCTATTTCTACGTGAGTTCCTGCAACTTCGTGACTAACGGTTTTACCGATGTCATGAAGAAGGGCTCCAGCGCGCGCTATGGCAACGTCAGCTCCAACTTCCTCAGCAATGATTGCCGCCATATGGGCCATTTCAACTGAATGCCAGAGTACGTTTTGTCCGTAACTGGTACGGAAATTGAGTCGTCCAAGAATAGTTAGAAGGTCAGGGTGAAGGTTTGCTACATTTGCTTCGTACGCAGCTTTTTCACCGAGCTTTCGTACGGTAGCAGAAACTTCTTTTCGAGCAAGTTCTACAGCCTCTTCAATTTTTGCTGGTTGAATTCGCCCATCTTTTAGGAGCATTTCAAGAGCAGTTCGAGCAATCTCTCGACGAATAGGGTCAAATGAAGAAAGAGTAATGTAGCCTGGGGTGTCATCTATAAGAACATCAACTCCTGTTGCACGTTCAAATGCACGTACATTACGCCCTTCTTTACCGATAACCTTCCCTTTCAAGTCTTCGCTTGGAAGCTCAACGTTTGAGGTCATAATGTTGTTTGGCATGGTGTTGCCAACACGGTGAATAGCTGCAAGTAAAATATTCTGAGCTTTTTCTTCAAAAGCTTCTTCACCTGCAAGGGAAAGTTTTTGCATTCGTATTGAAAGATCTTTCTCCTTTTCTACTTCCATTTTTGTTACCACAAGGTTAAATGCTTCTTCTTTTGTAAGAGAAGCTACCTCTTGTAGTTTTTCATCAAGTTCATTTTTTCGTTCATCAAGTCGAACTTTGATACTTTTTACTTCTTCGATTTTTGATCGAATGGCTTCTTTTTCTGAATCGATACTAATTTGTCGTTCATCGAGCACTTCTTCTTTTTTTTCGAGTCGGTCTTCTTTGTGTTTAATCTTTTCTTCTCTCTCCCTCAATTCCTGTTTGGCTTCTTCTTCAATTCTTTCGGCTTTTGCTTCTGCTTTCTCTACAATCTTGAGAGACCGTTCGTCTGCTTCAAGTATTTTTTCTTTTATCTGTAGTTCAATGGATGCTTTCTTCGAAAGTGCATGTATGTAACGAAGGTAATATCCAGAAGCGATGCCAATAAGGAGCGCTGCAATTAATGCAGCCAAAAGTATCAGTGGCATACGTATAAGGTAAATAATAAGGCAGTATAGAGTCGTCGCGGAGATACTGCTGTAATGAACAGTATCAGAATTATCCGCAGAAAGAAAGAGTCAAATAAAAATCACTCCTACTTTGTTGCACTGAAGGATTTCTTCTTCACCGTACAATAAAGTACGTTTCAAAATAATCCTTTGCGCGCCCCGTATCCACGAGCTTTTATTTGACTCTTTAGTACAATACAAAGCGAGCTATGGCGTATGCCTTAGCTCGCTTTGTATATAATTGCCTACTTGGGATATGGAGTTATCCTAAATTATAGGGGCGTCTATTTTTCGCCGACCTGCGTTTAGGTCGGAACTAACGCTGAGGCCCTGAACGCAGGTCTAGGTCAACGTGAAAAATTGGACGGCACCACAAGGGCATATCCGTTTTCATAGTCGACTGCGGTCTCCTTGAAAACTAGGTAAAATTAGCCATTGTCGCTACTCTTGTGTACAAAAGGCTGAGTAGTTGGTAGGACGCCGATGACTGCATTAGGAATGGCAGTCACTGGCGGAAATTCGCAATAGGCCCTGTGAAAATAGTGTTAGTTAAGCGTTGGAGACGTCCATTTTTCGCTGAACACAGTGTTGTGCACAGCAAAGCTGAGACACAACACTCTGTTCTTGGTCAGCGCGAAAAATTGGACGGAAGAGTGTTACTGCAAGGTCAGGGTTATTTAAGCATTGGACAGTTCCAGCAGTTTTTGTTGAGCTTTACGTTCCGCACAGCAAAGCTGAGGCGGAACTCCAAGCTCTTGGTCAACAACAAAAACTGGGAACGAAATTCGCAATAGGCCCTGCGGGCCTTTGCTTATTTCATTTATACACCTCGTCAATTAAGCCGTACTTCTTTGTTTCTTGAGCATCCATGAAGAAGTCACGATCGGTGTCTTTTTCAATGTCGGCGAGTGTTTTCCCTGATGCTTTTGATAACATTTTGTTCAATCGATCTCGAGTCTTAAGGATATGTCGCGCAGTAATCTCTATATCACTTGCTTGTCCTTGTGCCCCTCCCCAGGGTTGGTGAATCATGATTTCTGCGTTTGGGAGGGCATATCGCTTACCCTTTGCTCCCTGTGAGAGAATAATTGAACCCATTGATGCAGCCATTCCAACACACACTGTTGCCACGTCAGGTTTGATATGGTTCATGGTGTCTACAATACCAAGTCCTGCAGATACACTTCCTCCAGGGGAATTGATGTATAAGAATACGTCTTTCTTTGGGTCTTCTGCTTCAAGAAAGAGTAACTGAGCTACAATAAGGTTAGCCATGTGATCGTCAATGGCTCCGGTGACGAAAATGATACGTTCTTTTAGGAGACGTGAGAATATATCGTACGCTCGTTCACCTCCTTGTGTTTTTTCAACTACCATTGGTACAAGAAAATCATTGATTTGTGATTGTTTTCCTGCCCCGTTAGAAGTTAAGGAATTATTTTGATTTTGTGTATATTTCATAGAAATAGTATATATCGACCCGTAGTAACTTTCTAACCGGGGTCCATAATAAATGTATATTAGCTACCATAACTGCACGTGAGTACTGTACCAAAAAAATGCCAAAAAAGAAAATGGCCGGCAAGCTGGGGCATGCCGACCGAGTTCCACATTCCGACCAATCCTTTATAGGTTGCTTCTGCCTATTCCTGAAGGCTTATAGATGCTGATCATAGTGCCCGCTGTCACCCTACAGGCTTAGCATTAGGCTAAACGCGCAAGTAACGTTATTGTTCTCATTGAGCGAATCCTTGCTGTGGTCTAGCAGTATTTCTCTGCCAAGAAGGTATGAACATGCTACAAATTTGAAATAATAAAATAAGAATATAAAAAATAAAATCGTATCATGTATGATACGATTTTATTTTTATGGAACTTTCTCTAACAAAAGTAAAACTGCTTTAGAGACGAGGCGTTCAAAGAATTTTTAAGAGTTGTACATTGCAATACTGCGAAGAAAAATTTCTGTAGAACAACGAAGTATATGAAGTGGTTTTAAGCTTGTTCGAGCATTTGCATCACCGCTTCATTGGTCATCACTGAAGTGACGTATATGCGTACGCGAGTCTCGTCGGCATCTTTGTACTGTTCTAAAAGTTGATCAACTTGCGCATCAAGTTGAGCTTTATCTGGGGTAATGTTCTCTTTTTTTGCAATTTCGTTTAACACCAACTGTAGTTTGGCTCGCTTTTCTGCAGCAGGAGTCCATTCTGCAATAAGGTCTTCTTTTGATTTTTTAATGTGACCAAGGTAATCGTCCATTTTAAGATGTGCTCGAGTAAGATCCTCATTCATTTGTCCAAACATTTGTTCAATTTCAGAATCGATAAGTACTTTTGGAAGTTCCAGGGTGCTTTCTTCTATAATTTTGTCAGTTATTTTTGCGCGGTGTCCTGCAGTAACGTTCTGCTTTTTTTCAATTGCAAGATGCTCTTTGATTTTCTCTTTGAAGTCGGCAACGGTTTTAAATTGGTCTTCCTGGCCAAGTGTTCGAACATATTCATCGGTCAATTCTGGTAGTTCACTCTCATCAACCGCTTCTACTTCTTCATCGTTTGCATGGTCATCTTCTCCATGTACCGCACCTTCGTGTACAGTTCCGTCTTCGTGGGTATGGGTGTGTTGTGCTTTTCCCTGTAAACGTTCGTATGCAAGTTTTTGTCGGAGAATATCTTTAACCTGTTGCTCGATTTCAACTTCGGTTACTTCTTCTGACTCCTTATCTTTATTTGAAGTTGCAGCTATTTTTTTGAAGTCAGGAAGTGTAATTTCTGGCAATACTGCAACGGTCGCTGTAAATCCAAGCGGGTTTCCTTCAGCTAGCTTTGTAATAGCAATGTGAGGGTATCCAATAGCTTCAATAGTGTGGTGGCGTAATGCCTGTGGGTAGGCAAGTGAAAGCGCTCGCTCTGCCATTTCGTTTAATACTACCATCTCTCCAACTTGTGCAATAATCATTTTTGCGGGAATGTTTCCTTTTCGAAAACCTGCAATATCCATATCTTTGCCAAGATGTTTGATGGCCTTTTCACGTTGTTTTTCAAGTTCTGCAAACGGAATTTCTCCCGTTATTTTCACTTGTGAACCAGCTTCTTTACTTATTGTAAATTGTGTAACAAAATCCATGTATGGTGACTTCAATTAATATGCGTAATAGGAGGTTAGTGTACGGATATTGGTAAAAAATGCAAATATACAAACAGAAACGTAAAAGGATATGACAAAGTCATATCCTTTTACATTAGGCGGTGTTGCATATTTAAGGATTCATTGTTTCAGCTTCAATTGCATTGAAATCACTATTTGTGTCACTGACGGTAGTGCTTTCAAGATCTGCTCCAATAGCATCGAGTTCATCTGAGGTACTCATAGCACCAAGAGTTTCTATCTCAGCTTCAGCATTTGTGCTTTCAGGTTCATTGTTTTGTTCAACTGTTGGTCGTTGTTCTATTGGCGTAGGCAGTATGTTGGCATTTTCTTGTAACTGTTGGTTCCACATATAGAGGCCCCCAAGAATAAGAATGAGTATGACAATTAATACACCAAGTAGGATTCCGGTATACGATGGTTCGCCCTTTTTATTTTTGCCAAAATCTTCTTTTGGCATTGTAAGTTCTTCTTTAGAAACATCTGAGGTACTCATAAAAGTATATATTGTAATTACAAAATAAAAGCATTATTGTGCGGTTGCATCGTCAACTGTTGTAGTTGCAGATTGACTTGTGACGATAGCTGAGGATGTTTTTAGTGCGGTGACTGCATCGGTAAGGTTTGTCTTTGTTTCAAGAATATGTGTATAGATGTTGCTATATCGTTGTTTTACCTCAATCCATGTTTCTTGAGGTTTTTCTGAAGACACAAATTTCTCTACGAGTGTGTCAATAGTTGATAAATCGTCAGTTACTTTTTGGAGAGATTCACGTGCTTTTGTACTTGAATCAAGTGCGGAAGTTACATCAAACCCTTGAAGTTCCATTTTACGTGCACGTGATTCTAAGCGTGTTGCTATAGTTTGAAGACGGATAGCAAGTGCATCAAATCGATTGCTTATGTTTGCCGATAGATTGGTGATTCTCTTTTGTTTTTGGATTGAAAATGGGTGCTTAGATAGGGGTACAGTTTTTACTGTGGTGGTTGATACTATTTGGCTTGAGCTACTTGCCACCGTTTCTTGTGCAAGTGCATTTGCACATAATCCGATGAAGAAAAACAGTGTAAATGTAATTGCAATAGAAACGTTGATTTTTTTTGTATGTAATACGTTCATAATTGTATAGTTAGAGACAGAGGTACATGAGAGTTGTAGAAATACCCGTACCTATAAGTATAAACCCTACGTGAACAAAATTCGCGTAGGGTTTATGCACAGAGATATGGTTCTGCAACTGTGGTCTCTTTTTATAGTACAAGTGCAGGAAGAATCTGTTTTTTTCGAGAAACAATACCTGGAAGTACCTCAGTATCTCCAGAAATCTGTACCCCAAAGGATTTTTCAATAATCTGTTTTGTGAGATCGTTGTACGTTAGAACAGTCGCTTCTTCCTTGAGTATATCTACAATAAAGAAGAGCACATCATCAACATCAGTTTCTTCAGTGAGAATGTGCTGTATTGCGGTGACGATGCCTTCTTTCCGTGCAAGTACCATTGTAGGTGAGGTAGTTTCAATCACTGATACACGGATATTTTTATCTCCAACATCAAACTTTTTACTATCGAGTTTTACTAACCCTAGATCTGTAAAGCTTGAAATATCAGACTTTGCTTCAAACATTTTGTGTGCGTATTCGTGAAGATCAAGACTGAGGTACGTTGCTAGTTTTTCCGCAATGTCTTTATCGTGTGGAGTTGTTGTGGGGCTTCGAAACGCAAGAGTGTCAGAAAGAATACATGAAAGAATAAGGCCAGCGATATTCTTAGGAAGGTTTTCTTGGTGTTCTCCAAGGAGGTCGTATATAACTGAAGCTGTTGATGCCAACGGTCGCATAGTGATGGTGATTGGAACTTGTGTTTCTATGCCGCCGACAAGTTTATGATGGTCAATAATAGCTGTAATTTTTGAGTTATTGATTGATTCAAATAATTCTTGAGGGTTGTTTGTGTCTACAATAATCACTTCATCTTCTTCAGTAACAGCTTCAAGCAATGCTGGTGTTTGAATGTCCCAATGTGAAAGCACAAACTGGGTCTCGTTATTAAGTGGGCCTAAAATGTAAGGAGTTGCCTCCAGAGTGGTGTGAGTATTTAAGTACCATGCCCAGATAAGTGCGCTCCCTGTTGCGTCAGTGTCAGGGGAAAGATGTCCAAAAACTTTTATCATATTTATGTGTGACGTGCTAAGAAGTAATGGCAAAAGTGTAAAGCACAGTGCCATTTGTGGCAAGCAAGGACAAAACACATACGGCGCCTGTACGATATATCGTACAGGCGCCGTATGTGTTTTGTCCTCAATTACACTTATTTCTTAGTGTTTTCAGTTTTTTCTTCATCAGCAATTTGTGCCTCCGCTTCCTCAGGTGTGTCAATTGCTTCTGCTTCCCCTAAATCAAGTACATCTCTGTCCTCTGTTTCTACAGTATCTTCAGCAGGTACTTCAGGTTTGAGTGTTGTAGCACTTTCATTTTCTAGTACATCAATATCTTGCTTCTTTTCCTCTGATACAGCTTCAACTTTTGGTCCTCCAACTGACACAATGTCAATTTTCCAACCTGTGAGCTTTGCTGCAAGACGAACATTTTGACCCCCTCGTCCGATGGCAAGTGATTGTTGATCAGATGCTACTTCAACCGTTGCGTGACCACGACTATCGTTTTCATTTGCCTCGTTGGGCTCTGTTTCAATTACTACACGTAACACTTGTGCTGGAGAAAGTGCGTCCTCAATAAATGTTACTGGGTCTTCAGACCACTCAATAATGTCAATTTTTTCTCCACCAAGTTCTCCCATCACCGTTGATACGCGTACTCCTCGCTGTCCTACAAGTGATCCAACAGGATCGATATGTTGATCATTAGCAAATACTGCAATTTTTGATCGTGCACCCGCTTCTCGAGCAATTGCTTTTATCTCCACTGCACCAGTTTGAAGTTCAGGTGTTTCAATAGTAAATAAATTTGCAAGAAAATCAGGATGAGATCGTGAAAGTTTTAAGAAAATACCTCGTGAGGTCTCATCTACTGTGGTGAGTAATGCACGAATTCGTTCTCCTGGTTTAAAACGTTCTCCAGGAATTTGCTCGTCGTATGGCATCACACCTGTTACACGTCCTAAATCAACATAGAGATTACCGCGCTCAAATCGTTGAACGTGTCCCGTAATGATATCACCCTCCTTTTGTCCAAATTCAGAAAGTGCCGCTTCCTTTTCAGCTTCGCGAATCTTTTGAATGATAACCTGCTTTGCAGTTTGAGCAGCAATACGTCCAAAATCGTCTTTACTTTCAAGCGGAAATATAAGTTCATCTCCTAAATTCACATCTTTTTTGATAAGTTTTGCATTATCACTCATGATATGTTTTTCAGAATCAAAACGAACTTTTCGAGTTAGATCTACTTGTGCGTAGTCATCGTCTTTCTCAGTCCCGTCGTCTTCCTCGTCTTCACTTTTGAGCATCGAATCATCAACAACAATTTTTATTTGGTTGAATATGGTTGCTCCTGAATTTAAATCAAACTGTGCACGTACAATCTGCCCACGTTTCCCGTATTCTTTCTTGTACGCAGTAGCAAGTGCCTGCTCAATTGCGTCCATCATTTTTTCGCGAGAGATTCCGCGTTCTTCTTCCATTTCACTCAATACTGAGTGAATTACCTTTAAGTCAAACATGCTCGTTTTTGTTATGAACGAAGTGAGTCTACAAAGAATGAGGGCTTCTTAAAATACTATTACTAATGTATTTTAAGAAGAAACAACTCAAATTGCTTGTCTATGTCACTCCGATATTTATAAACCCTTAAACCGCTAATTTCTTAAAAGATATGCGCGGGCCTCAAAAGAGACTCGCGCATATCAGTAAGTGCGTACACTCTACGTTGTCGGTGAGCTTTTGTCAAAAGCTCACTCTCTACACAGTAACTGTAGCAGAGTATCTTATCCACAGTGTACTGTTTCTACGAATGGTGGGTACGGTACCATAGTAGTTATGGAGGTCGCCTACGCAAAAGGGCGTCATTTTTTTTGCAAAATTTTTAACAATATAAAAACCATTAGATACATATGACGACAACAATTACCAGAATACAAACAACACTCTTTCTTGTTCCATTGGCACTAGGAGCTTTTTTCGGCTTTTCAATGCATGCTCACGCAATGACTGAAGCTGAACATGTTTCCAACATGGAGGCGCAAGTTGCTATAATTGAACAAATATTTGCTCTTGTCCCACAAAACGCAGTGCTCGGAGAAAGTACCAGCACTGTTCCAAGAGCAAAAATACAACTCAAGACACCAATGACTAAAGTTGTTGATTGTGTTAAAAAAGATCCTATAACAGGTGTTACCACCTTTGTAGGATGTCCAAAGGGTTTAACGGGTTCAACTACAGCACAACGTATCGAGTTTCTAAAAACAAGAGTGACATTTTTTGAAAAACGTATTGCTGAGTTTAAGAAAAGAATAGCAGAGCTTTCTAGTCCATCGTACTCACAAGGTGCGTATACTGGTTCAGGGGGAAGTTATTCACAAGGTGCCTATAGCGGATCAGGTTCTGGATACTCTCAATCTAGTTACTATTCTCAGGGTACGTACTCTGGATCAGGTGCTGGATATTCACAATCAAGTTACACTACTCGATAATTAAAACATCCATACAAAAAACACTCGGTACAACTGAGTGTTTTTTGTATGGAATGATTCACACCTACGCTTTGTTTTTTCTTCGAAAATAATGTGAGTACTGTATACTAAAAGAAAGAACTGGTGGAGCTCTTTTATGTATGCGTATACAAGATGAACAATTAAAACGATTTGTCATTGATTCAGGGCTTGTAACCAAGGCTGATTTGGTTGCATCAGAAAAAATAGCAAAGGACGAAAAACGCACTCTTGCAGAGGCAC
>Ga0163144_10030558_pt1 | contig 10300 bp, 6 predicted proteins | sample OliLak19BULKMAT1_FD_123175 | JGI IMG/M metagenome (GOLD analysis project Ga0163144, IMG submission 123175) | Freshwater microbial mat bacterial communities from Lake Vanda, McMurdo Dry Valleys, Antarctica - Oligotrophic Lake LV.19.BULKMAT1 | ecosystem: Environmental > Aquatic > Freshwater > Lake...
CGAAAGTCTTGCACAGTCATTCCCGCACGCCAAGTCGCCATCGTTCCGACCACCCGTCACCTGCCGCTGGTCGATCTCGTGGTCGATACCCGCACCGAGTTGCTTGAGCTCGCCGTCCGATCCGGCATGCGAGTGCTGGAGGCCCTGATGGAAGAGGACCGCGTCGCGCTGTGTGGCGTGCGCTACGCGCACGAGCCTCAGCAGCCGGCCTCCCGTGCCGGCACGGTCGCCAGTGCAGTCGTCATGGGCGGGCGCAAGGTGGCCGTGCGCCGACCGCGGGTGCGCGCGGACGGCCACGAGGTGGCGCTGCCCCCGTTCCAGGCGATGGCCCACACCGATCCACTGAATCGTCGCGTCGTCGAGCAGATGCTGGTGGGCGTGACGACGCGACAGTATGCGCGGAGCTTGGAGCCGATCGGCGATGCGCTGACGAGCCGCGGCACGAGCAAAAGCGCCGTCAGTCGGCGCTTCGTCGTGCAGACGGCCGCGCAGTTGGAGAAATGGCGCACGCGATCGTTGGCGGACCTCGAGCTGGTCGCGTTGATGATCGGTGGGCTGCATGTCCGGGACCATTGCCTGGTGGTCGCGCTGGGGATCGATGCCACGGGCCAGAAACACGTTTTGGGTTTGTGGGACGGCGCGACGGAGAACGCGGCGCTCTGTCAGAGCCTGCTCGGGAACCTGCAGAGCCGCGGACTCCGCACGGATCGCAGCCTGTTGGTCGTGCTGGACGGCTCGAAGGCCCTCCATAAAGCTGTGCGGATGCTGTGGGGCGAGGCCGCCCTCATTCAACGCTGCCAAGTGCACAAGATGCGCAACGTGCTCGATCATCTGCCCGAGGATCAGCGCGCCTCGGCTCAGGTGATCTTGACGCGAGCGTACGGCAGCGCCGACGCCGCGAAGGCCCGTCGACTGTTGCAGGACCTGGCGCGCCGGCTGGAGGACGAGTATCCCAGCGCCGCCGAGAGTGTCCGGGAGGGGCTGGACGAGACGCTGACGGTCCTCGCACTGCGCCTGTCGGAACGCCTGCAGCGATCGCTGGCCACGACGAACGCGATCGAGAGCCTGATGGGTCGCACGCGTCACATCAAGCACAATGTCAAACGCTGGCGGCACGGCAAGATGATCGTGCGGCGGGTCGCGGTCGGCATCCTCGAAGCCGTGAAGGGTTTTCGTCGCCTCAAGGGCTGCGCGGATATGCCCACGCTCGTCGCCGCGCTCCGGGCCCGTGATCGTCAGCTCGGACTTGTCATTGCCGAAGAGAACGTCGCATAGTAAGCACCGTCAACCGAGCCGCCGCTGAGTTTCAACAGCCGACGGGACATCCCCTCCGTGCGGGCCTGCTTGATCAGCGCAATTGTCCGCTCATCCAGCTTCCGTCGACGGCGTCGTGGTGGGTACCGTGGCACCAGACCTTTCACGCCACCCCGGAGCCACCGCTCCCGCCACTGCCGCACCGTGTCACGATTTAACCCAAAATGGCGGCTTGTCGGCTTAACGCCATACTCCGCGGCAAATGTCACGACGGCCAGCCGCTGTTTCACCCGAAGCCGATACTTCGTTGGAATCGATGCAGTCATATGGTCTTCCCCCTAGTGCGAGCACAACGCTGCGCCCGAAAAGGGGCCAGATCTTGGGTAAGTACTTCACCCAAATCCGCATTCGCATCGTTGGAGATCGCTTGACGCGGCGCGGCCCGTTCAGCGAGCTGTCTGATCCACGGAATCCCAACCGTACGCTGCAGCAACCCGCGCCTCGATCTCTCTGATCACCGAGGCCCCGCCATCGCTGTTCGTCATAGTCACGACTCCGTACCCCTTCCGGATATGTGCGACGATATTGGCGCGGAAGCCCCAGTTGGCCCCACCGTGACGGAAGTACCAGCCTCCGTTTCGCGACTCTATGACTGGGCCCAATCCCACCGGACCAACGCCTGTCGGGAAGAGCATTTCTCGGGCGGTCTGCTGCGTGAGAGTGGCCGTTTTGCGACCCTGCAGCGCACTCTGAATCTCAATCGCGAACCGAGCCAGATCAGTGGGAGTCGTCCAGAGGCCCGCGGCGGCCTGTTCCGGATACACGTGCCAGGGGACGCCCATTGCCTTCCCCTCGCTACTGTACGCGCGGCTGGCTCGTGAGGCCATTGACGCCTGCGGCGGCTGCTCGAAAGAACTGTTGTTCATCCCCAGCGGCGCCAGGATCCGCTTCCACATCAACTCGGCAAACGGTTGGCCCAGCAGGTCGCTCAGCGTGAGCTGCACGATCACATAGCCGCCCCCGGAGTATTTGAAGGCCTGGAATGGAGACCGGCCGAATAATATCGGGCCGCCATTGGACGGCTTCTGCCCCGTAATGATCTGAACCGCGTTGGGACGAGGCTCCGAGGGCTCGTAACCAGGGAATCCGAAACGGTCGTCCGCCCCCGAGGTGTGACTCAAAAGCGCACGCAGAGTGACAGGCGAGTCGCGAGTGTAATCGCTCGTCGGAACCTGCCACGACTTGAGCAGCCTATTGACGTCGAGATCCAGGCTGATCCGCCCTTCCTGAGCCAGGCTCAAGACCGCCATCGCCGTGACGGGCTTGCTGATGGACGCGGCCTGGAACACGGTCCCGGTCTGCACGGGCCGGCCCTCCGCGACATCGGCCAGGCCATAGCCCTTCGCCCAGTGGATACTGAAATCCTTAATCACGGCGACGCTGACGCCAGGCACCTTGAACCGCTCCATCAACTCCTGGATGGTCAGGGCCTCGAGTCCCTGGCGGCTCGGCGACGAAGACTGTGGCCCCTCGACGCGTGCGGTGAAGGCGTCCGCATCACTCTGCGTCGCGATGACCCGGTGATCAAGCGCCGCGACCGTCGCCCCGACGACAAGCGCGGCGCTCAAGACCCCCGCTTTCAGAATTCCCATCGATCGTCTCCTCCGCTGTTTACCTCGATGGGATTCGGCGAGCCATGAGCGTGACCGAACATGTCGATGGACACGCTCCTGGAAACCGGCTTCCGACACAGACCGATCTCCTAGAAGACGAACCGGACCGAGAGCTGGCCTACTCGCGGGTACTGCCGGGCCGTCCCTTTGAAGGTTCCGTCGGCATTGCGGCCGAAGTTGACACTACCCAGTTGGTTGCCTCCACCAAAAAGGAATTGTGTGTCGATCGCGTTGTTCATGACGTTGAGCACATCGAAGGCAAGTTCGATGCGACGAGGCCCCACCACGAAGTTCCGTCCGGCCCGCAGATTCAGCGTCTGAACGTTGGGCCCGCGGAACTGTCCGTCGCCGCGCGTGCTATTGGCGAAGCGGAGGGTCGTGGCCAACGGATTCGTGACCTTGCGACCATTCGACAGCGTCACGGTCGACGGCCCGAACCGGGGATCGGGCGCTGGAAGCACCTTCGTGATAGGGCCGGAGTAAGCGCCTGATTGCAAATGGTAGTTAGCCGCCAGCAGGAGGTTCCAGGGCGCTCGATAGACGACGCCCAACTGGGCCACATGATCCAGCCACGGCGCGGCCTCGCTGGCATCGGCAGACAGGCTGTTGGTCGCCGATCCAGTAACACCGGTGAGTCCCTTGTCGTTGGGAAACGCGGTCGGCTGAATGAACGAGGCCGGGTCGTTCGGCTGCCACGTGCCCGCCAGGTGCCGGAAGGAACGGGTATACGCGGCGCTCAACTGCAGCCGCGCGGTGCGTTTGGTCGCGGTCAACTCGAGGCCGGAGTTCACGACCCAGTTCCAAGTGTTGTTCGTCAGCAGGTATACGTCGTTGCGCGATTCGTCCCGGTAGCCGCGGAAGACGCCACCTTCGTAGATGCCGTTGTACTCGACGGTCGCGATAATGTCGCGGTAGCGGCGACGGACGAAGCTCGCATCGAGGCTCATCTGGCCTGGAAACTGCCGGCGGTAGCCCACCAACCATTCGTCGACAAACGGCAGGTGACGATTCGGGTCGACCGTCCGCGTCGTCGAAACGCGGGTGAACCCTGGGGTAATTCGCGTGGTCTCGAACACTCCATCGAGATTCAAGTCGTACCGATCCGTGAACCCCGCCCCGGCGCTGGCCACCCCAGGGTTGAACTGCGCAGAACTGACGGCGGCGTGCACGCGACTCCAGCTTGCCCGCACGATGTTCCGGGCGTCCTTTGTCAGGACGTAGATCGCACCGACCCTGGGGCCGACCGCCTTGCTGTCCATCGAGACCGCGTCGGTCAGGTGGTCCGTGAACTTCAGCCAGTCCACCCGGAGACCCGCGCTGACGGTGATCCGCGGTACGGGTTTCCAAGAATCCTGAAGATACACCGCGACGTCGCGGCCACTGATATTGACGAGGGTCTGTTGTTCAACATCGTACGTCCGCTGGAAGAACGGCACATACCCACCGGCGGGATTCCCTGGCTGACGGAGCACGGCGGATTCGAGCGCAAACCCGCCGTTGTCGTAGAATTGCGACGTTGACGACCGGAGGCGCGGTTGCATGAACACGCCGGCTTGAAATTCGTGCGTGCCGATCCAGCCGACTCGATAGTGTGTCGCGTCGGCCTGTATAGTGATCTTGCTCGCTGGCGAGAGCACCTTTATTCCGGCATTGTTCAAAGAGGCGAGGAATCCGTCACCGACCAACAGCCCGGCCGAAGACCGCGTGCCGTTGAAGACCGTCACTGCCGGGCCCTGACCCTGATAGTTATTCCAAATGGAGAGGCTCGGATTCAGGCCCTTGTCGTTGAACGATCCCTGCACCCGCAAGATCGTCGACGAGCCCAGCACCGCCGACACGCGGCCCCCAAGGGCCTGGCCTCCGAAACTCACGAGGCGGTACTTGCCGCCGTCAGGCGCTCGATTGGTTTCCTCCGGGCTGAGTTCGCGCTGATAGAAAGCCTGGTACTGCACGCCCTCTCCGACCCTCCCGTTCACTTTGTAGAAATGGTAGTTCAGGCGATTTTCGTTGTTGAATGGCTGGAAGCCGGGCTGGATGGCCTGCAGATCGGACAGCTGCTTCGAACTTCGGCTGATGCCAGTCTCGCGAAAGGCGTATTCGTACGCGCCGAAGAACCACAGCCGGTCCTTGAGAATGGGGCCGCCCACCGACAGGGTCGGTTGGAACACTTTCGAGGTCGCCGGCGTGCCGCTGGGGAGGTTGTTGCCATTCCATCGCTGGGGGGTGTAGATCGCACCGACCGCGCCGGAAAGCCTGTTCGTCCCGGAGGCGGTGGCCACATTGATCACCACGCCGACGCCGAGCGGCGAGGAGGCGTCTGCTCCGGCAGTCGTGACCTGGACATCCGCAATCGCCTCCGTGCTGAAGTTGACGTAGGAGGTCATGTTCTGTCGGAAGGATCCCATGTCGGCGCCGTCCACCTGGATCACATGGGCATCGGCCGACGAACCCCTCAGATAGTAGACATATCTATTGGTGCCCGACAGCTGAATATTGACGACACCAGGGGTGAGCCCGAGAAAATCCGACCAGTCCCGTGTATTGGTGATCGGGAGAGCCCGCTGAAAGTCTCCGCTGATGTTGAGCGCCTGCCCCGGCTTTCCCGCCTCCAGCATCGGCGTGTCGGCCTTGACTTCCACCGTCTGTTCCAGCCCTCCGATCTCCATCACGATGTCGATACTCAGATTCAAACCCGCGCGCGCGACAACATTGGGACGGATGAATGACGAAAAGCCCTGGATCTCCGCCGCGAGCCTGTAGGTGGCTGGCAGCAGATCGACCAAGCGGTACGTGCCGGTGCCGTCCGTGACGGTGCTACGGCCCGGTGTGTCGGGACTCGTCGCCGTCACTGTGACGCCAGGCAACACTGCTCCCTGCGCGTCCTTCACCTGGCCGCGAATCGAGCCTCCAATGACCGTCTGCGCCTGTGCGTTCACCGACCAGGTTAACAACCATGTCAGAGTGACCAAGAGCGTTGCGCGTTGCACCATAACCTGCTTCTCCCGTTCCGAAGGCCTGAAGATCTGGGGTTAACGAAGCGGACCAATTGACCAAAGGTCGCTCGAAGGCGGGCGCCCAGGCGAGGATCGCCCAACGAGGCTGACGACACATCCGTGGGTCACCAGTGCCCGCTCCTGCGGGCACGCAGCCACCGATCGTAAAGAGACGCGCCGGTCAAACCCTCGAATCTGGGCGCAGGGAGCGCGACGCGATCGGGTAGTGCGGTGAGCGCCTGGGCCACCGCCGCCTCGCCGTCGGCGTCGAGATACTGCTGCAGCGCTTTCACGAGCCCTGGCAGGTGCTCCATCGACTCGTCATCGGACACGTGCGTCGCGTTTGTGACGATGGTCAGGTGTCCAATCCGGAGAAACTCCGCGGCGTGCCGTGCGTTTTCCATGGGTGTGGAAAAGTCGAGATCCCCGTGAATCAGGGCGACGGGCACGTTGATTGGGGCGTCCGCGCGGAACGGGTCGCCAGCGTCTTTCGCCATCGTCAGATCACGTGAGCTGAGGTACCGCGGCTCGACGCCCCCGAGCCAAGCGTTTTCCGGGCGGGACAGCAGCAGGGCTTCGCGCGCCTTTGAGATCCCGAGACTGTTGTCAATCAGCAGCCCGATCATGGCGACGTGCGATTCCAGCACGCGCGACTCCCACGAGAGCCCTGCGAGGTAGCGGTAGTCTCCGCGATACAACTCGAGTAGGAACCGCGGCCACTTAGTGAGGTTGTCGGTGATCGAAATCTGAGGCGCGGGATAGATGATCTGCTTCTGAAAATCGTACTTCCCCACCACCACGTTGATTGGCAGGCCGGTGCCTGGATCCACGATCGTCACGGTTTGAGGTTGACGCTCTAGCCGCTCGAGGACGGTGCGCAATGCCCCAACTAGACCGTCGGGTGGCAGGAGGGCCTTCAGCGCCGGATCGGCCCCCGCTCGGTGGGCGACGCGTTCCACCGCCGCCCATAGAGTGGCAGGATCGTCATAGCCGTAGTCGAGAGGCTCGATGCCGTGGAGCAACGCACGGTCTACGATCTCGGGGTGGCGCTTCATCACGGCGAAGCTCCACTGGGAGCCGAAGCTGGTGCCCCGAAGGATGATCGTCTTATAGCCCAGCGCTTGCCGCAGATCATCGACGTCGTCGGCCAGCGACAGGATGTCGTAACCGCTCAGGTCGACGCCGCGCGCAGACCAAGACTGCTGGGCGGACTCGATCGCTTCTCGCAGGGCGGCCCGATCGCCGTCCGGGGTCGTCGGGCGATCGAGCGGCTGGGGCTGCGAGGGCCAGACCAAGTTAGAAGTGAGCGGTGTCGAGGGATTGCCTCGCTGATTGAAGAGGATGATGTCGCGCCCGACCGGCAGGAGGAGGCGGAGTTCGTTGCGTGGGCGGACCGCGTTGAGGTTCGCGCGTGTGACAAAGCCCCCGGGACCACCCGGCAGGTGAACAATAGGCGCGCGTCCCGACCCATTCTTCCCGCGGATCCTGATGAATGAGACGGCGATCGTCCGGCTGTCCGCTTTTCCGCGGTGCTCCGGCACAAAGAGCAGGCCTTCCTCTGCCGCAATAACGTGGCCATCGTGAACGAAAGTAAAGGGCTGAAGGAAAGCAGTGGCCGGGCGCGCCTCAGCGGGTGCGAAGCCGAGAGTCGAGAGGAAGACCGAGATCACCATGATGCCGCCGCGCCACTGCATACGAAGTATCATATATTATATTTATCTAGACTGTCAAGATCGCTCGCTCAACGCCATGACCTGGCGATTCTTCAGGCGAGCACCGCCACGGCTTCGATCTCGATGAGCAGTCCGAAATGGAGTGGGCCGGTCGGCACGATCGAGCGCGCGGGCCGATGTTCGCCGAAGAAACTCGCGTAGACCGCGTTCACCTGATCCCAATGCGAGATGTCGCTCATGTACACCGTCGTCTTCAGGACGAGATCCCGGCGGCTTACCGCCGCATGGAGGACGGCGTCGAGATTGTCCAGCGCCTGGCGCGTCTGGACGTCGAGCGGCTCGCCAACCAGCTTGCGTCCTGAGGCGGGATCGATTGGCAGCTGGCCCGACACGAAGAGCTGGCCGTTGTGGACCATGCCGTAGCTGTAGTGGCCGCCGGCTGCGCGGAGTACGGCGTCAAATACCGCGTCATCGCGCCTCCGCACATCCAAGAGGTGGTCGTTTCATGGAAGAACCCATACCTGTGTATGATATATAATATCCATACGGATGCAAGCCACGGCGGCTGACGACCTCTTCGTGAAAGGGTTCATAAAATGAGTTCGCTGGCTACGCGTCAGCTCGCGGCGGGGTCTCGTTGAACCCCACACAGATCGGCCTTGTGCAGCTCGATGATATCCGCGCCGCTGTTCCCCTGCTGGAGGGGTTCGCGCGGCGCACGCCAGTCATCGCGGCACCCGCGCTCACGTCCCCGCCGGTGTGGCTGAAATGCGAAAACATGCAGCCCATGGGCGCCTTCAAAATTCGTGGCGCCGCCAATATGCTGCGTCGGCTGACACCGGCCCAGCGGGCGGGTGGTGTCATCACTTATTCCTCGGGTAACCACGGCCAGGCCGTCGCGCTCGCGGCCCGCCAGCTCGGCGGCCCCGCCGTCATCGTCATGCCCACCACGGCGCCGGCCATCAAGTCCGAAGGCGTACGACGCCTTGGCGCCGAAGTCATTTTCGAAGGCACCACCTCGTCCGAGCGCCGGGTGCGCGCCGAGCGCGAAGCGGAGCGCCGAGGGCTCACCGTCGTCCCGCCCTTCGACCACGAGTGGATCATCAGCGGCCAGGGGACCGCAGGGATCGAGATCCTTGAGCAGGTCCCTCAGGCCGCGCTGGTCCTCGTTCCCATCGGCGGAGGAGGACTCGCGGCGGGCATCGCCGCGGCCGTTAAGCTTTCGCGCCACGACGTCCGCGTGGTGGGCGTCGAACCCGAGGGGGCCAACGCCATGCATGCGTCGGTGGCGGCCGGCCGGCCCGTTACCATTCCCAGGAGCGTCAGCATCGCCGACGGCCTGCTGCCATTGCGGCCGGGCGACCTCACGTTCGCGCACGTGCAGACGTTCATCGACGAGGTCGTCACCGTGTCGGAAGACGCGATCGTCGCCGCGCTACGTTACCTCTATTACGAGGCGCGCCTGGTGGTCGAACCGAGTGGCGCGGTCGCTCTCGCGGCGTTTCTGTCTGGGGCGGTCGACCGGCACGTCGATCCGTCTCGTCCCGTGGTGGTGGTGCTGAGCGGCGGCAACATCGCCCCTTCGTCGCTCGCCCAACTTCTGGACGGCCCGGCGTCGGCGACCGCGGATGCCGGATAGGGTACCGGATCGGACTCCGATGGAATCGCGACGACGGTAGAGGACGAGCGGCTGCCCGGCAAACACTCGATTATCAATACCTAGCCAGACGCCAGCATGGAGAGGAGTCGGTGCAGCTGCCTCCCCCGCTTCTCGATAGGCTGAGGTCCGCGCCCCCTGACGTCGGCCGAACCGTCATCATATACAATATCTTCTGGCAGACCTCATGATCCCCCTTGATAGTAATGTCACTGCTCTCCTTGACTTGGATCCCGCGGTCTGGACGCCCGCGGCGCTCCCCGACCGCCTCTACGCGATCCTGAAGCACCGCATCCTGACCTGCGTGATGCGGCCCGGCGAGCGGATCGTCGAGAAGGAGATCTGCTCGGAAATGACCGTATCCCGCACGCCGCTGCGAGAAGCAATCAACCGGCTCGCGCTCGAAGGGCTGGTCGTCCTCACGCCGTATCGCGGCTACGCCGTAGCCCCGGTGACCGTGAAAGCGTTCGAGGAACTGTGCGAGGTGCGCCACATCATGGAGCCGGACGGCGCCGCGCTGGCCGCGAGTCGCGCGACCCCCGAACAGCTCGCCACTCTGCGCGCGCAGGCCACGCTGTCCTACACCCCGGGCGATCCCGAAACCTACGAAGTCTACCTTCGGTCGAACAGCCGGTTTCATCGGGCGCTCGTGCGCTGCAGCGGCAATTCCCTCTTGGAGGCGATGGTCACCTCGGCGCTCGACCGGCACCAGCGGCCGCTGTATCTGGGCCTCAACGTCGGCGTCGACGCGGCGGCGGCGACGGCCGAACACATGCAGCTGGTTGAGGCGCTCGAGCGGCAGGACGCGCCGCTGGCGCGCCGGCTGATGTCCGATCACATCGCACACGCCGAAGTCCGCATAGTAGCGGCTCTGCGTGAAGCGGGATATTCAAGGTGATCGGCCCCGTGTCTGATAAGGAGAGGTTACGTCACCGCAACAGCCACTTCATACGGGCTATCGACTGCCCAGGGCGCCATCGAAGGTCGCGTGAAGCAGCTCCGGGCAGCAGCCACGAAGGGCCCTTGACATGCCGTGTATGCTCCGCTCGA
>Ga0163144_10030559_pt1 | contig 10300 bp, 4 predicted proteins | sample OliLak19BULKMAT1_FD_123175 | JGI IMG/M metagenome (GOLD analysis project Ga0163144, IMG submission 123175) | Freshwater microbial mat bacterial communities from Lake Vanda, McMurdo Dry Valleys, Antarctica - Oligotrophic Lake LV.19.BULKMAT1 | ecosystem: Environmental > Aquatic > Freshwater > Lake...
CGGGGAGAAGATCGCCGGTGACATCGCCGACATCGCCCGCCGCGGCGGCGAGCGGGCTGGCTACGCACGAGTAGTTAATACTCGGGGCGAAACTCGGCGTCACGCTGCCTGTGGGAGTCTGATTCGTGAAGAGCATAAACCGCGTCGGCGCGGGGTTCGTGGTGAGGACGACTGGGACGATCAACTCTGGCTTTCCATCGCCCGAAAGGTCAATGGCAACGGCTTGACCGTTCCCGCTGGATGGAAGCGAAAGGGCGGAAGCATCGGCGTCGCCAACTCGGGAAACGATGTAGTACGCGCAGTCCGAGGACTTGGCGAATGTCGGCGGCGGGCAAGGGGGCGTGCCGGTGCATGAGCAACGCGAGTCTCCGCCCGTCACGCTCGCCGCTTGCATCGCCGCCATCAGGCGCGCGGGCATGTCGCCCGGCGTGTTGATCGCCGCGGCGAGGGCAGCGTTGACAACCGGCTCGCCGGTCAGGATGTTGCCCTGGATCGAATAGGTAATCTCGAACACCTGGCCGGCGTAGGTATATGAAAAACTGCCGAAGAGGCCGCCCGCCCACGGGTTGCATTCCGCGCCCGTGAACGTGAACCCTTGTGCGGAGCGGTCGATCAGTCCGTATTGGCGGGTCTGGTGTTGCAAGTCCGCCGCGGCGAGTTGCTGGAGGATCGCGGCGGGATTGGTTCCCGCGAGCAAGGCATCCCGAATACGGGTGCGGTTGGCGCCGCCGACATCGACGGAAGATTGTGCCGCGGCCATGCCCCTGCCGACAACGACGACCGGGCTGTTGGCCTGAAGATCGAAGTTGGCCAGGCAGGTGGCGGAGGCGATCCCCATCTCGCCGGTGCGTGAATCGACAAAGACGATTGACCAGGTGGCCGCGGCTTGGGAAATGGAAAGTGCAAGACCCGCGAACGCGATGAGGAGGGGGTGGCGTGCCATGGTGGAATGGTAGAGGGTGGGTGAAAGGTGGTGGCTGAGGGTGCGTTGCAAGGATTGAAAATCGCTCATCAGTGCGCCACCAATCTTGCGATCTTGGGCGTAGACGGAAATACGGCTGTGGTGCTGTGTTTCAAGGCTGGTTTTGCAGGACGAGCCGGAAGAATAACTACAGGTTTGCCGGAGGTTGCGGGGCATTCTCGGATACAAAGGGTGGGACCGCGAGAGCGCGGGAAGAGGGCGCGGACTGGATCGGCGTGACAGAAATGTGGTTCGTGCAAAAAACATTGGCCCTCCATATATACACGCGAGGCACGTCCGAAAAGGGGGTTATTTTGCGGTCTTGTGTGGTGGTTGGAACAATTCTTGGTGCGGTAAGTGGTGATTCTACAACGACTTGGGAAATTTGCTGCGAGATGAAAACATGGAATATCTGCGGCGCTTTTGTGTGGTCGGGATGGCAAGGCGAGGGAGTAAACGCAGAGTGGAGAGCAGAGCGTTCAGCGTTGAGCAGAAAGTCCAGGGAGCCGCTCGCCAGCGTCAGTGCATTTTCAAACAGCTACCCCGACATTCGAAGAAAAAAGGCACGGATCGCGCCCGATGCGTGATCCGTGCCGCGTTTCCTACGAACTATGGCACGCATGAATCGCGGCTTTGGAGCGATCCATGCGTGCGGACTCACCGCCGCGTGCTCCGTACCGATGAAGCCCTGAAAGCCGGGCTTCATACGTGGCAGCGTCAGCAGCCGTCCGCCCAGCGGGTGAAAAAGACTTCCACATCCTGCCCCGTGATGCCGCCATCTTCGTTGGTGTCCGCCGCCATCAAGGACTGCGTGAAGGCCTCAAAGAACACCTCGATATCGCCCCCTTCGGTGGCGCCATCGCAGTTGAAATCGCCGACGCACACCGCCAGGGCGACCGCTTCGCTGGTGACGGTGCCGCAGGGTGAACTCACGATGCAGCGGTAGTTGCCCGCATCGGAATCCGCCGCCGCGTAGAAGGTGACATCCGATGTGCGCGTACCGGAAACCTCCCCGGCGCAGGCGTTGCCCGAGGGGCCATCAGATAAGGCGACGTACACGCCCGTGTTGGCCCCGGACTCTCGCTGCCATTGATACGAGGCCGCGGCCCCGCCCGAAGCCCCGATTGCGAGGCTCATCCGCTGACACGGGCACGACCCCTGGGCCTGGGGCTGGGCGTTGATGACGGGGGCAAGGCAAGGCACGGGCACATCCGGCAACTGAATGGAAGTGGGGGTTCCCGGCCGGAAGAGGCCCAGCCGCGCGCTGCCCGCGATGGGCGATGGCGCCGCGCTGGAAGTGAACCAGAAGTTGTACATCGTGCCCCAGCGGAGGGCGTTGGTGTTCTGGTTCTGCGAATACGTCTGAGGACTCTTCCATTCAATCCCCGCGGCGGAGCGGGTGCTGGTCCAAGGCGTGTTGGCGTATACCTCGCCCGAGTGATAGACGGGTGCATTGAAGCCGATGCCCGTGGCGCTCGCCGTCGAATCAAGGTCGATCGAGAACGAAGCGCCCGAGCGGTGAGAGTTGAGGTTAAAGACCGCGTAGTCATAGAGCCACTGATTGTTGGGCAACGCTCGAACCTTGCCCGCGACGAAGTACCGACCCTCGTTGGGCACATCCACGGCGGAGATTCGCACAGCGGAATCGGGCAGATCGACGCCCAGCCCGTGATCGGCCCAGGCATAGATCGCGGGTCGCGTCGCCCGGGTTGCCCCCGCGACCGTCCACAAATACGTTGGCGCGGTTCCGGTGTTGGCCACCGTTGCCCGCCGATACGTCGCGTTGTTCAGCGCGTCGACCGGCATCTCTTCCAAGCAGACGTAGTTGCCCTCGGCGAAGTAAAGCGCTCCCGGGTACGTGGTGGCGCTCATGTTCGCCGCCTGAATCTGAACGCGCCGCCACACCGCGTCGCCAGTCCCGGCCGGGATCGCCGCGAACGTCGAGTCGTACGCATTGATCCCCGAACGCGGCCCCAGCCGACCTTGCCCGCCGTTAAACCCCGCGCTGTAGATGTCCTTGCACCCCGCCCGCAGTCCGAACCCGGTCGATGAGCATGTCATGCCGCACCCGCCTCCATTGGCGACGCAGCAAGCGTGTTTGCTGTTGCCCAATCCGATCTGCAACAGCCGCCCGTTGTGCAGCCGGTACGCATTCATCGCCAGCGCGGGCGAGCCGCCGTTTTCCCACGAGAGCGATCCGTTCCCGATGTTGCAGGTGTGGCTCCCCCAGGCGTACCCGTGGATCGTCCCCACCGGCCCGTAGTGCGCCGTGTCCTGAATTTCCGTGTGCGTAATGTCCGGACCGCCCAGGCACAGCGTTCCCGCCGCCGTCAGGGCCAGCGCGAAGGCCAACCCTCCGATGAACTTCCTACGCCAGTCGCCGCTAACGGCGAGGGGGCCACGATGGATGGGCTGCGACGATGTCATCATGCGAGCAACTCCGAAGAAAAAGGGTGCTTCCCACGAGCGGGGTACTCAAGTGTAGCGTGAAGGGCCTCGGAAGCGAACAGCGAGTTGCACATCGGTTTGGCCGGGCTTCTCCTCATCTCCCCTTCTCCCAACTCTGAACGCTGAACTTTGAACTCTGAAATCTCTTCTCCCCCTCTCCTTCTCCGTGTCCCTCTCCTCTCTCCGCGCCCTCTCCCGTTCACTCCCCGGCCCTCGCAACCAAGTCAAAAATGAAAACGGCCCGGACAACAACTGCCCGGGCCGCGAGAGAGTCACGCGAATACGCGTATCACCGCATCAGCATCCACCCGCCTCGAACCGCGAGAAGAAGTAGCCCACATCGGCTCCGGTAACGCCGCCATCCTGATCGACATCGGCGCACGCCTCGCCCGCCTCAAACGCCGCGAAGAACGCCTGCACATCCGACCCATCGACGCCACCGTCTTGATTGAAGTCCGCCGCGCAGACCGAGCAATCTGAGCCAGTCGAGTACGGTGTCGCGGTCTCGCCGGTGATGATCAGGTTCGGGAACCCAGTCGCGGTGAGGTCGATGCGCTCCACGAAATCGAAGGGCGCGGTCGCGTTCTGCGCCAGCACGCGGATCTCATTGCCCGCGACGCCCGGCCGGCCGCCGATCTCGAACCTGAACAACTTGGGCCACCGCAGCCGGCCGCACGCGGTGCGCTGCCCGTTGAGCACCGCCACGCCCTTGCCGCAATCGGGCGGAAGCCGGAACGTCGCGTCGCCCGGAGTCAAGTCCACCGCGTAGCCGACAAAGCCCGCGACATCGGGAATCTCCTGAATCAGCACGCCATCGCGAAGAATCTGCACCGTGCGAAGGTTCGCCCCAACGGGCGTGTAATCCGCATCAATCGCCCAGCGCGTATGCCCGACATCCAGGATTCCCAGGAGGATCCCCAGGTCAATCGCATTGACCCCGCCGTGACTGCCCGTGAACGAAGCCTTGAAACTCGCCCCATCGGGGATGCTCTCGCCGGGAAGCAGTTGCGTCGTGAGGTTGATTTCAAACGCCTCGGATTGGCCCGTCTCGATCGAAATCCCGCTCTCGCCGCTCGCGTCGATGTTCTCAATCCCGATCAGGCCCGTCCCCAGCATCAGGTCCGCGCTGCCCAAGGCCCAGTGGCCGTGGTTGAACTGCTCGATCTTGGCGCCGGCCACCGCGATGTCGGGCAGGTTGACCCCGGTGAACTCGATGTTCGCGATCGGCTGGCGTCCCGGTTCCACGCGGCGAGCCGAGTACGAATCTCCGATCGCCGTCTGTCCACCCACCGTGAACCGGACATCGCCGTTGAACCGCGCGAGGAACCCATCGTAATCATCGCCCCCGGGGGCGCGGTCGCTGTTCCAGTCGACCGTGGCGAGCGTCGGCAGGAACCCGCCGCCGACCACCGCCGCGGTCTCGATCGGGCCATCGGTTGTGACCGACATCACTTCGACGCCCCCCGAAAGGATGCTCACGACCGAGGCGCATGCCCTGTCATCGCAGACGATCCAGTGATGCGCCACGCTGCCATCGCTCACTTCGATCTTCAGCGTCTCAATGACATTGCTCCCTTCCCCTTCACCCCCGAGGCCCTTGACCGTGAACATCATGAACGCGCCGGGTGCCGTGCCCGCGAGCACCGCATTATCCAGGCCGATGCAAAGGCCTTGCGCCCCGCCCGCGTCGAAACTCACACCGCCCGGGTCTTCCGTTCCAAAGTCGCTGATGGTGAAGCCCCCGCCCGCGGCGGGGAACGGCGTGATCGTCGCCGATCCGAGCGCGTCAATCGCAATGCCCGTCAACCGCACCGGGGGCGGGCACGTCTTGACCCGCAGCCGGTAGAAGTCAACGTTCGTGTCGTCCTGCACGTACCAATCGAGTTTGCCATCGGCCATGCTGCCCAGAATGTTGGCATAGTTGTTCGCGAAGATGTTCACCAGCCCGAAGGAGAAGTACTGCCGGACGTTCTGAGTCGAGTTCCACGAGCCGGGGAACAACTGGCCTGGCGCGTTGGCGAGGCCGAATGACATGGTGAACGCCGCTGGGCTGCCCGGCTTGAGGTCGAAACTGATGCTGTCGTTGTTCGAGTTTCCGCTGCCCGTGAATGGGAGGCACGGCTCAAGTTGCGTATCGAACACCGCGGCGACAATCCCCGGCGGAACCGACATCGTGTACCCCATGCCCAGGTCCAGCGCGCACGAATCGAATCCCTTCCAAAGGAAGCCCGGCGTAGTGCGGATGTTGCTCAGCGCGGTCGAACGGGTCGGGAACTTCTCCAGCGAGAAATTGCCGTTGGGCGCGAAGTCATCGATCACGCCCCCGAGGTATGTCCGCCACGGGCCGGCGGGCGGGCAGACCGAGACCGTCAGTTTCATCCAGTCGACCGTTGTGTCGTCCTGGAAGAAGACGTCAAGGTTGCCCGTCGCGTTGATCGAATCCACGAGGTTGGTGGTCGTGCCGTTGGCGTTGGGAAGCGTGCAGAGGTTGAGCACCATGGTCCCGTTGCCCGAGCCCCAACCGGCGGGAATTCCCGGGAGCCCGTCAACATTATGGCTCCAACCGACGGTTCCCCCCACGCCGTTCCCGTTATACTGGAGGGCGATCGTGTCGTTGGACGAAAGGCCGTTGTTCGAGCGAACCTTGATCGTCAGCGTCGCCGCGCACACGCACCGCGGCAGATTCGTGAATGTGTGGACGAAGACCTTGTTCGCGCCGGTGTCGTCGAACGAAGCCAGCGGCTTGGCGAAGGTATTGGTCGCCCAGTTTTTCAGCGCCGTCCGCGGCGTGACCGGGTCCACCGGCGCCGCCAGCGCATCATCGCGCCCCGCCTCGTAGTTGATCTGCGTCGGCTGCGGGCACGGGCAGGGCGCACATGGAATCAGGTCGGCCACGGGACGGCGGAAAATCAGATACTCGCGCTGGTTGCCCGCGCCGGAGAACGGATCGGGGATGGTCGTGAACGTCGGATCGGTCGTGTACCACATCCACCGCGTGGCCGGGTTCATGCACGGGATCGCCGGGAAGATGCCCCCCGCGGTGTTCGTCTCCCCCGCCACAAAGATGCCGAAGCCAGGGCCATTCACGCCCGCGACGTTGTTGACCCAGTGCCGGCTCGACGACGCGGCGGCCCCGCCCGCGACGCTGTTCGCAATCGCGATCTGCGTGTTCACCTGAAACTTGCTCGGAAACAGCGGCGCAACGCAGGTCGGGTCGTAGTCAAGGCCTGTGGCGTACACCTCCCACCCCGGCCCCGACAACACCGTCTTGCCCGACGAATCCACGAACTCCGCCAGCACACCCTGCGACACCGCGTCGTCGCTCCAGGCAACAAGGTAGATGTAACTCGCGGCGGTGAGAGAAGTCAGCGTGTAGGTTTCGACCCCCCCCGGCCCGCAACTGAAGATGTCCGTCGCGCTGCACCAGAGGGATGGAGGCGGCGGCAAAAGCGTCGTGATGCCGGCGGAGTTGCCCCACCCCAGCATGTACAAGTTGTCCGCCGTGACCTTCGCCGTCACCGTTCCCGCGTCGGCGAGCGATGACAGAGCGAGGACTCCGCCCGCCGCGATTGCAAGCGAACGTGATGACAAACACCCCCGCGAGCGGAGTGAACGCCTCTTCAAAGAAGCGGCGAAGGTGTTGATGGCGGTGTTGGCACGCGAGAGACGAAGACTCATGGTAATACTCCCTAACAGGTGGCCCGTGTGGGCGATGCACACAGTGTGCATCTTCATAACCTTTTCGATGTCACGTTGTATAATCTATCACATTTGTCCCGCACATTTGGAAAAAAACTTTCCGACGAAGGCCGCCCGCGCCCCTACGTCGCCGAGCAGGTGTTTCTTGCATCGAAAACGAAATTTCGCGCGCTCCCGAGATTCTTTCCAATTTCCCACCTCCTATTTCCCACCTCCTATTTGCCATTTGCCATTTCCCCTCCCCCCCAACTGCGTTCGCGTCCCAACTACGCGCACCGGGGGAGGAAGGGCAAACAAACCAACCGGACGGTTTGACAACAGACCAAACGGACGGTACGCTTGCGGCATGGCTCTCTCCGCGAAAGTCCCCCGTGCGGTTTTGGGCCGTGATGCACTGCTCGATGCCGCGGAGGCCGTGATTCTCCGCGAATCAATCGGCCGGCTCACGCTCGACGCCGTCGCGGCGGAGGCCAGGGGCAGCAAGGGCGGCTTGCTTCACCATTTCCCCTCCAAGGAAAGATTGATCGAGGCGATGGTGCATCGCATCGTGGCCACCTGGCGGGCAGACACGCTGGCGGAGATTCGGGCCGAATCTCCCGGTCCCGGGCGAGTCCCCCGCGCCATGATCCGCATCGCCCTGGGCCGACCCATGAGTTGGAAAGAGCAGTGCCGCCGCAGCAGCGTGGTGCTGCTTGCCGCGCTCGTCGAGCGCCCCGCCCTGGTTGAGCCCATGCGGATCTTTCACCGCGAGCTTTCCGACCTGATCGCGAAGGATGGCCTTCCCCCCGGCGTGGGCGAGGCCGTGAGCCTCGCTATCGATGGCCTGTGGTTCAAATGGATCTTCGGCCTTGGGAATATCGGCGGCAGCCGCACCAAAGCCCTCCGCGGCGTGCTCGAAGGCCTCACCGCTTGCGCGGCGCGGGCGAACGATGTACAAAAGTCGCCGCGGGCCAGCGGCCGCGCCGCACAGCACGTGAAGGCGGGTATGCGCACGAAGGCATCTCGCCCCCGAGAAATCGGGTCGCCCGCAACCGCGATCCGCACAATCAAATCATCGGCGCGTTCAACAACGCCCCGCGCGGCAAAGCAACCGGAGACTACACAATGAAGCGTGGCGCGGTCATCACTGCAATCGTGATTCTGGGCGGCCTTGCCGCCGCGGGCGGCGGGCTGGCGTGGTGGAAATACCACTCCATCCAGAAAGCCATGGCGGGGGGCGGGGGAGGAGGCTTTGAACCCGCGGAGTCCGTAAGCGTTGTTGAAGTGCAAACCAAACCGTGGTACCCCACGGCCAAACTCGTCGGCTCGGTCTTCGCGATTCAATCAATTGTCCTGAGCAACGAGATCGCCGGAACGGTCAAGGAAGTGCGCTTCGAGTCGGGCGCAATCGCCGAGCCGGGGCAGGTGCTGCTCACGATGGATACCGTCACCGAGGAGGCCGACCTTGCCGCGGCCCAGGCCAACGTGAAAGTCGCCCAGGCCAACATCGAGGTCGCCCTCGCCGAGGTCCGCTCGATGCAGTCAACGATCAAACTTGCCGAGAGTGATGCCCGCCGAATGGAACAGGCCGTCCGGGGCAAGGCTGCATCCGAAATGGCCCTCGATAAGGCCAACGCGGATGTCGAGCAGGCTCAGGCCAAACTGGTTCAGGCCACATCGAACGTTGAACGCTCCAAGTCCGAACTCGAGCAATCCGCGGCGAGAGTCCTGCAACTTCAAGCCCTCATCGAGAAGAAAACCCTGAAGGCCCCTTTCCGCGCCCGTCTGGGCATCCGAAGCGTTCACCCCGGACAGTACCTCCCGGAAGGCACGCGCCTTGTCGAGCTTCAGGGCGTCAGCGCGCAGACCTATCTTGACTTCGCCATTCCCCAGGATGATGCCTGGCGCATCAAGCCCGGTCAGGTCGTGCCCGCCCGTTCCGTGGCCTTGGGCGAAGGACTTATTCCGATCACGGTACAGGCCATCGATGCCGCGGTTGATCGTTCCACGCGAAACGTTCGAGTCCGGTCCATCGTGCCCAACCCCGGTGAAAAACTGCGGCCCGGCACATTCGTGGATGTTGAAGTTCCATTGGGCGATATGCAGAACCTGATCATGGTTCCGGCGGTCGCGGTTCGTAGGGCTTCCTACGGCGATCATGTTTTCGTGGTGATCGCCGGTGACAAGCCTACTGATGCTCAGGGCGCCCTCCGCGTCAAGCAGAAGTTCATCAAGGTCGGGCCCACCGTCGGGCAAGACCTCGTCATCGAGAGCGGCCTGGCGGTGGGTGACAGAATCGCCGCCAGCGGCGCTTTCAAACTGCGGGATGGCGCGCTCATCGCGGTTCAGCCGGCCCGCGATGGGATGCCGGGAGTGGGGGGAGCGACGGGAGTCGGTGGTACGGGCGGAGCGGATGCCCAAACACCGAAAGCCGCGGCGAAGTAGTGACCAATCGCGTGACCAGTCGCGTGACCAAATAAGGAAGACCGGCACAAGTTCTAAAGCCCACCGCCCCCAGGATCAGAGAGACGATTTCCAAATGAAATCCTTCACCGACATCTTCATCAAACGCCCCGTGCTCGCCATCGTGGTCAATCTGATCATCCTCGCCGTAGGCTGGCGCGCCCTCACAGGCCTGCCCGTTCGGCAGTATCCCCGCATCGAATCCACCTCGATCGTGATTTCGACCGCATACATCGGGGCCAGCGCCGAGACGATCCGCGGGTTCATCACCACCCCCATCGAGCGGGCAGTCTCCGCCATCGACGGCATCGACTACATCGAGAGCGTCAGCAACGCCGGGTTTTCCACGACCACCGTGCGCCTGCGACTCAATCACAACAGCAACGACGCCCTCGCCGAGATCAGCGCCCGGCTCAATCAGGTGCGCAGCGAGTTGCCCGTGGAGGCCGAATCGCCCGTCATCGACATTCAGCGGGCCGACCGCCCCTTCGCCACGTTCTACCTTTCATTCGATCCCGGCGAACTCAGCCTCCCGCAGTTGACCGACTACCTCTCGAGGGAAGTCCAGCCCGAACTGGGCACCATCGAGGGCGTACAGCGCGTGGGGATCGAAGGCCCCCGCCAGATCGCCATGCGCATCTGGCTCGACCCCGGCCGAATGACCGCCCTTAACGTCACCAGCGCACAGGTCGATCAGGCACTCCGACGCAACAACTTTCTGGCCACTGTGGGACGCACCAAGGGCAAGGA
>Ga0163144_10030560_pt1 | contig 10300 bp, 6 predicted proteins | sample OliLak19BULKMAT1_FD_123175 | JGI IMG/M metagenome (GOLD analysis project Ga0163144, IMG submission 123175) | Freshwater microbial mat bacterial communities from Lake Vanda, McMurdo Dry Valleys, Antarctica - Oligotrophic Lake LV.19.BULKMAT1 | ecosystem: Environmental > Aquatic > Freshwater > Lake...
AACGAACGCGATGAGAAGGATGCCGTCTTCGCCGGTCTGAGCCTTCCGCAGGTCGTCCGCGAGGTCGCGGGCCGTCTTCAGGTCGCCGCCGGAGCAGTTCAGCGTCAGGATCAGGACGTTGCCCTTCTTGCGCTTCAGGTCGTTCACGATGCGGGTCATGGACTCGCGCATCGCGCCGTCCACCTCTCCGGAGAGCGTGTGGCGGTACGCATCGGGATTGCGGCCGTTCAGCACATCGTCTTGCGTGCTGGCGGCGGAAAGGCCGTAGGCTTCGGCGAGTTCCGCCCGCGTGCCGCGCTCCAACACCAGCTTGCAGAGTTCGATCTTGCGGGCTTGGTCGGCGGTGAACAGAGCCGTCTGGCCGGGTTGGGCGCCGGGCACTTCCGCGGCGGTGCCGGCGATCAGGGCCGCCTCTTGCGGGCTGTTGCGGTCGATGTACCACCGCGCGCCACCCTGTTTGAGCGCGCCTTCGCCGAGGTCGACGTTCGGGTCGAACATCTTGCGGATCGCGGCCCACTGGGCTTTGCGGTCCTCGGTTCGGATCTGGTAGCCGGAGCGTTTGAAGTCGTCGAGCGGCGGCACGCCCTCGGTGAGCACGTTGCCGATCTTGGCGTCGCGGCTCATCACGAGTTCCTTGCACGCCAGCACCGGCAGCACCGTGTGCCCCGAGACGGTGCCGTGGACGAATGCGACCGTGGTGGCGTTCGCCCGCAGTCGGCTGATCGTTTCCGCGAGGCTGTAGCACGAACCGAAGTCCGAGTTCACCACGTCTTTGCCGGCCGGGGTGAAGTCGAAGACAATGGTGCGGACGGGGCGGGAGTTCTGCCGCGGCTCGACTTGATTGCGAATTCGCTGGACGACTTCGCTCGTGATCGGGTTGCCGACGGCGACGAAGAGCCCTTCTTCGGCGATGGCGTTCTGCGCGAACGCGGAGCCGCCCACGGCGAGAAGGGCGAGGCAGGCGAAGGCGAAGCGGCGGAGCGGGGTCGTCACGGCATCAGTCCTGGTGGGGCGTCGTTCAGGAATTATAACCCGCCGCCGTGCCGCAAGGCCATTCACTCTGTCAGGTGCCGAATGCAACCCTGCCAATTGGCGCACAGACGTTCATTGATTCGAGCTGCCGCGTCCGCTATTCTGCCTCCACCTTCCCGTTCCGGAGTCGCACCATGGCAGGCGTTCGCGTCCTCGTTGGCACCCGAAAGGGGGCGTTCGTCCTCACGTCGGACGAAGCCCGGAAGAAGTGGGACGTGAGCGGACCTCACTTCGCCGGATGGGAAATCTACCATCTCAAGGGTTCGCCCGCGGATCCGGATCGGATCTATGTCTCGCAGTCGAGCGGCTGGTTTGGACAGCAGGTGCAGCGATCCAACGACGGCGGCAAGACCTTCGAGCAGGTCGGCAACAAGTTCGCGTACGAAGGCGAGACCGCGCCGCACCTGTGGTACGACGGCACGCCGCACCCGTGGGAATTCAAGCGGGTTTGGCACTTGGAACCGAGCCTCACGGACCCGGACGCGGTGTACGCCGGCGTGGAAGACGCGGCGATGTTCCGGACCACGGACGGCGGCGCGACGTGGCACGAGCTGCCGGGGCTCCGCAAGCAAGGTACTGGCCACCTCTGGGCCCCCGGTGCCGGCGGCCTCGGCCTGCACACGATCCTGATCGACCCGACCAACGCGGACCGCATCTACATCGCGATCTCCTCGGCTGGCGCCTTCCGCACCGACGACGGCGGGCAGACGTGGAAGCCGATCAACAAGGGGCTGCATTCGCTGTACATTCCGGACGCGACGGCGGAAGTCGGGCACTGCGTGCATCGCATCGCGCTGCACCCGCCCAAGCCGAGCACGCTCTTCATGCAGAAGCATTGGGACGTGCTGCGGACGGACGACTCCGGCAAGAACTGGACCGAAGTGAGCGGCAACCTGCCGTCCTACTTCGGCTTCGCGATCGACGTGCATGCCCACGAGCCGGAGACGATCTACGTGGTGCCGATCAAGAGCGACTCGGAGCACTTCGTGCCGGACGGCAAGCTGCGGGTGTATCGCAGCCGTACCGGCGGGAACGACTGGGAACCGCTCGGCAACGGCCTGCCGCAGGAGAACTGCTACGTGAACGTGCTGCGCGACGCGATGTCCGTCGATTCGCTCGCGTCGTGCGGCGTGTACTTCGGCACCACGGGCGGGCAGGTGTACTGCTCGCCAGACGGCGGCGACTCGTGGCACGCGATCGTTCGCGACCTCCCCGCCGTGCTCTCGGTCGAAGTGCAGACCTTGATGTGAGCCCGCCCGTCTTCGTGTCGTTCCCGCGCGCCTCTCGAATGCGGGTTCCACTGCAACGGACATAGGCATCCATTGCCGATGGCCGTACATTTCTCGAAAGACTTTCCAGAGCCAAATTTCCGCTTTCTTGTCGAACTCGCTTTCCGCGACCGGAACAGTGTTTCGATGCGGAGTGGCACATGAACTTCCCTGCGTTCTTCTGCTTGGCGACGGGGAAACCCGATCCCTTTCCGTACCAAGTGACGTTTGCCGAATCGGACGAACTTCCCGAACTCCTCCATGCGCCGACCGGGGCCGGGAAGACCGCGACCGCGGTGCTCGGGTGGCTCTGGCGGCTGCTCCATTCCAAGAAGCCGACGCCCCGCCGACTGGTCTATTGCCTGCCCATGCGGGTTCTCGTGGAGCAGACCCGAGACGAAGTGCGGAACTGGCTTGCGGCGCTCGAACGGACGGACATCGGTGTTCACGTTCTAATGGGTGGTGCTGAACTCGCAGACTGGCATCTGCATCCGGAGAAGCCCGCGATCCTGATCGGCACGCAGGACATGCTCCTCTCCCGCGCCCTGAACCGCGGGTACGCCGAGAGCCGCTTCCACTGGCCCATCGACTTCGGCCTCCTGAACAACGACTGCCTCTGGGTGTTCGACGAACCGCAACTCATGGCCAACGGCGTGAGCACGTCCGCCCAGCTCGCGGGTCTGCGGCACAGCCTCAAGACGCACGGCGCGTGCTCGTCCGTTTGGATGTCCGCGACGCTGGAGCGGGGCTGGCTGGACACCGTGGACTACCGCGGCAAGTTCCCCGCGCCTGCGCTCGAACTGACTGAAGCGGATTACGACCCGAAGTATGGCCTTCACAAGAAGATGACGGCGGACAAGACTCTCGCCAAGTGCGAAGCAACCGCATCCAAGGATGGCAAAGCCGTCGCAAAAGAAGTGTTCAAGTTGCATCAGGCCGGCACGCAGACCTTGGTCATCGCGAACACCGTGGATCGGGCGAAGGCGGTGTTCGCGGAGTTGGAGAAACTTCGCAAGAAGTCCGAATCCCCGAAGCTGCTGCTGATTCACTCGCGGTTCCGCCCTCGCGAACGCCAAGGTCTCAACAAACAACTCCAGGACAAGGGCGACGCCGCAAAGGACCGCATCATCGTGGCAACGCAGGTGGTGGAGGCCGGCGTCGACATCTCCTCGCACACGCTGATCACCGAACTGGCCCCGTGGGCGAGCATCGTGCAGCGCATCGGCCGCTGCAACCGCACCGGCGACGACACCCCCGGCCGCGTCTTCTGGATCGACCTCGACGACAAGCAAAGCCTGCCTTACGACGAAGCCGACTTGAACTTCGCGCGAGCGCAGTTGAAGAAGCTCGACGGCCGGGGCGTCTCGCCGAAGCAACTGGCGGACTTCAAATCGGCCGAGGGATTCTCGTTGCCGTTCGAGCACAAGCACGTGTTGCGCCGCCGCGACCTGCTGGACTTGTTCGACACCTCGCCCGACCTCTCCGGCAACGACATCGACATCAGCCGCTTCGTCCGCTCGGACGACCCCGACACCGACGTGCAGGTCTTCTGGCGCGAGATTCCCAAGAACGGCTCCGGCGCCGATGAACCGAGACCGGCACGCGAGGAACTCTGTTCCGTGCCCGTCGGCCAGTTCCGCGACTTCATGCAGAAGGATAAAACGCCCGACGTCTACATCTGGGACCATCTCGACGGCAAGTGGCAAAGACTCGACGCGAAGCAGCTTCGCCCCGGCATCGTGATCCTGCTCCCCGAGTCCGCCGGCGGCTACTCCGAGAAGCTCGGCTGGACCGGGGACAACATCCACAAGATCGATCCCCTTCCACCGAAGGAGCCGAAGCAGCCCGAAGCCACGGCCGGCGATCCGAATTCGATTTCGCCTCAGGCGTTGACGGTCACCGAACACACGGCGAATGTCTGTGCGATGCTCGAAGAGATTCTCAAGGTGTTGCCGCCGTCGGGCCATGCGGACGCGCTGCGGAACGCCGCCCGCTGGCACGATGCGGGCAAGGCACACGCCGCGTTTCAGGGCGGCATGCGAAAGTCCAACCCCGCGCTGGCCGCGGACAAACTCTGGGCCAAGTCCGGGACGAACGGCAAGCTGACATACGGTCGCAAGCACTTCCGCCACGAACTCGCGTCCGCGCTGGCCGTGCTGCACGCCCGCCCCGAGTGGGAGTTCCTGATCGCGTATCTCATCGCCACGCATCATGGGAAAGTGCGGCTCAGCATCCGCAGCCTACCGGGCGAAGCGGACAAATTGCCCGACCCGCCGCCGGAGATGTTCGCGCTGGGTGTCTTCCACAAAGATCCGCTCCCCACGGTCGATCTCGGCGATGGCGAGGTCTGGTCCGAGCACGCGCTCGATCTCGCGCCGATGCGGCTCGGCGGCCCCGCGAGTTGGACCGGCCGCGCGTTGAACCTGCTGTCCGAACTCGGCCCGTTCAAGCTGGCGTATCTCGAATCGCTGCTCCGGGCCGCGGACGGGCGGGCGAGCAGGAAGGAAGCCGGCCATGCATGACGTGTCCCTCCCCGGCTGCACGCCGGAACCGCTGATGGGGTACTTGAAAGCACTCGGCGTGTTCCGCCTCGTGTCCGAACAGGCGGACCCGTCCGCCACGCTGTGCTGGAAGGGCGGCGTCGCCTGCCTGACGAGCAAACTGGACCGCGACGGCCTGGTGACGTTCTTCCGCGACGAGTACCGGCCGACACCCATTGTCGGACCTTGGGGTGCGCGCTCTGGTTTCTATCCCGGCTCGTCGGAGTCTTCCGCCCGCGATGCATTGAACGAAATCATCGCTTCGAGCAAATCGAATCCGCGACTGAATCCATTCGCAGCCATGATCGAAGGCGTCCGTGCCGTCTTATTCGCACTCGGCTTTACTGAGAAAGTGAAAGATGAGGACAAGCTGACGCTGATGCGAGAGTGTCGAAACGCGCTGCCGGACGAACTCATTCCGTGGTTGGATACGGCATTCATCGTCACCGAGGATTGGCGGAAGTTTCCTCCACTGCTCGGTACTGGTGGCAACGAAGGCAGTGGCAGTTACGTCTCGACTTTCGCTCAGGCGGTTGTCTCGCTCATCGTTCGCCGGGCGAATGTGGAAGGAATCGGCACGGCGTTGTTCGGAGATTTCAACAGTAAGCTGGGAGGCCTTGCGGTCGGTCACTTCGATCCGGGTGCGTTGGGCGGTCCGAATGGCAGTCAGGGATTCGGTGGGGGCGGCGGTGTGAACCCATGGGACTATTTGCTTGGGATTGAAGGGAGTCTTGTTTTCGCAGGTGCATCGGCTCGACGGTTCGGAGTTGAGACGTCGTCAAAGGCGTCGTACCCGTTTTGCGTAGAACCGGTCGCCGTCGGATACGCTTCGGAATCGGATGTGGAAGCGGGCGACCAGACTCGTTCGGAGTTATGGCTGCCGCTCTGGTCCGAATCCGCGAGCCTGCCGGAAGTGAGCCAACTGTTCGCTGAAGGGCGCGCTCAACTCGGCCGCCGTCAAGCACGCAACGCAGTCGAGTTCGCGCTCTCACTGGCAACCTTGGGTGTCAGCCGCGGGTTGAATGCGTTCGTCCGTTATGCATTTGTGAGGAGGTACGGCCTCTCGTATTTTGCCGCTCCGCTCGGCCGGGTGGCGGTGACGCCACGGCCGAAGGCCCGGTTGCTCGACGATCCGTCGCTGACAACCTGGCTCGATCAGCTCCGCCGCGCGTGCCGCGAAAAGGACAAGACCCCGGCTCGTTATCAGACGGCGCTGCGGAGCATCGACCGGGCGATGTTCGCCTTCGCCAACCGCAGCGAGCACGGCAACGACGCCAAGTATCTTGTCGATGTCCTGATCGCACTCGGCAAAGCCGAACGGACACTGGCCAGCGGGCTGCGATTCGCCCAGGAGAAGTTTATCCGCCCGCTGGCCGGCCTGTCGGCCCAATGGTTGGACGCGGCCGATGATGGCACCGTCGAGTTTCGACTCGCGGCGGCATTGGCTGGGATTACGGGTTCGAAGAAGGGTGAAGTCGGGCCACTACGATCGCACCTCGAAGAGGTCGAAGTGACGAAGTTCGTTGCTTGGGCTCCGGGCAGCAAGTCCGCAGTGTGGTCGAAGCAGCCGCTTGCGGCGAGCCTCGCGGCCGTGTTTCGCCGTCGTCAGATGGAGGCGTTCCGCGGCGGAGTGAAGGGCGTTCCCATCCGCTCCCGCCGACCGGCCGCGCTCGACGACGTGCTCGCGTTCCTCCGCCACCAAACCGACGATGAGAAGCTCGGCGACCTGCTTTGGGCCCTCACCGCGATCAATTGGCGAAAGGTGACGTGGGTCAAGCCGGAGCGTTCGCACGAATCGCCGCCGGTGGAGTTCGGCCTTCCCCGGCTGCTCGTGGAACCTCGTCGCTTCACCTCACGCACACTTGGCGATACCGCGCGGTGGACCCTCGACGAGGGCGATGCGAACGCCGTCCACGATCCGGACGTGTTCCACGCCCTTGCTTCTCGGAACATCGATGACGCCGTCACCAAGGCCGCACGCCGGCTGCGATCCGGCGGGCTGACCGTGACCGGCTATCGCAACCGTCGTCTGGCCGGTCGGCCGCTCGCCGTGCAAACGGCGATCGAACCCGATCGCCTACTCGCGGCCATGCTCATCCCGATCTCCAACCGCGACCTCGTGCGGATCGCCAACGCCGTTCTTTATCCCCCGGAACCCCAGGAGTAGCCCATGCCCGAGTTCCTCGAATCGCTTCGCTCGGCGCCGCGGGTGCTGATCGAAGCCGAACTGAAGCCGGTCGCCGGCACCCGGTTTCAACCCACCGGGTTCCCGGACCTCGGCCCTGCCACCTACTAGGCACCCACCGATGACGGAGGGACCGTTCCGACCCTGCTCGTCGAATCGGCACAGTCGATGGCGAATCGCCTCGAAGCGGTGTGCTGGGACGAGGCCGCGGACGACGTCGTTCCGGAGTTGAAGGGCCTGCCGTACATCCGCGTGAAACTCGCGGGTCTCGGCGGCGGCACGGACACGACCACGAGCATCCTCGAGTTTCACCGGCTGAACTCGCCCTACATCATGTCCGGCATGCTCGGCGACAAGTCGTTCGCGGACGTGCTGAAGCCGGAACTGGGTATGAAGGCGGTCGCGGCAACCGGTCGCGGCAGAGGACGTGCTGCGGCTGCGGAACCTGCCGCTGACGCGGCGGCAACTGAAAAGGAACCGGACGACGTGGCCGGAGTCGTGAACCTGCGGAAGCTCGCGGCCGTGTGCTTCAAGTACGATCCGAACTCGCTCGTCCACGGCGTCTTCCTGGAGAAGATCGCGGGCCGGCTACGCCACCCGCGGGCTCTCTCCGCGTTCATCGAGGCATCCGGCGTGGGCCGCGCGGACAGCGGCGGCGTCAAGTTCGACCGCGTGCTTCCGAAGCCGAAGGTCGCGGGTGTGGACGCCAAGGGCGGCTACGGCAACGTCCCGTTCCACCGTACCGAGTTCACCGCCAAAACCATCACCGCGTTCTTCACCATCGACCTCGCGCAGATCCGCGGTTACGGACTTCCCGATCCGGCCGGCGATCTGCTCACCGTCCTCTCGCTGTGGAAGATCCGCAAGTTCCTCGATTCCAACATGCGGCTCCGCACCGCGTGCGAACTCGAGGTCGTGAAGGAAGAGGTGAAGCGGCCGAAAGAGGGCTTCAAGCTCCCGAGCGCGGACGAGTTGAAGAAGCCGCTCGCGGACCTGATCGCAAAGTGCAAGTTCGGCGGCGTGACGGAACTGACCTGGAACAACAAGTGAGGCGTCGCCCATGCCCGTGACCCTGAAGCTGACGTTCCCCGGCGGCCGGTATCATGCGACGCCGTGGGGCCGGCACGTGAACGAGGGCGTGCCCGAGTGGCCGCCGTCGCCGTGGCGGCTGCTGCGGGCGCTGGTCGCCGTGTGGAAGCGGACGTGCCCGGACCTGTCGGAAGACGAGGTCCGACCTGTGCTCGCCGCGCTGGCTGCGCCACCTCGGTTTCACCTTCCGTCGCACCGGGTCGCCCACACGCGCCACTACATGCCGTGGGAGAAGAAGGGCCCCGCGGACCGCACGCTGGTATTCGACACGTTCGTCGCGGTCGGGCGGAACGATCCGCTGTTCATCCAGTGGCCCGGGGCGACTCTTGCAGCTGCCGAGGAGAAGATCCTGCAGCGGCTCGTGGGGAACATGACGTCGTTCGGCCGTGCCGAAGGATGGGTCGAGGCCGAGGTCGCTCCCGAAGTGGACGTGGAGTGGAACTGCTGCCGGGCCGCGGTCGACGACCCGAACCCGGTGCCGATCCTCTGCCCGGACGGCGCCGCGGCCTTCGGCTCGGAGCACTATCCGAAGAAGGCGACGAATCCCGAACACTTCCTGTTCGACTGCCCGCGATGGCATCTGTGTTTGGACACGCAGACGATCCACAAGGAACGGTGGCCGCGGGTGCCCGGAGCGGTGTGGGTCAATTACACCTCGGTTGCTCCGTCCACGACCGTCGTACGGGCGAAACCCCAGCCGGCCACGAGACCAAAGGTCGCGCGGTTCTTGCTCGATGGCCCCGTCCTGCCATTGGTGACGGAAACGATTTCGGTCGCGGAGGCCTTTCGCGTGGCCGCCATGTCCCGGTTTCGCAAGTGGTGCGAGCGCCATCCCGACCGTGCCGAACCGTTCGTTCGCGCCGACCCCGAGCACAAGTATTCGTCCCGGACTTTCAGCGGCAAGGAAGTGGATGGCACGATGCGCCGCGATCACCACCACGCTTATTTCTTGCCCGAGAGCCAGGATTCGCTTCGGGTGACGCATCTCAGCGTGTTCGCCGAGGATGGCTTCGAGCCGGGCGAGGTCGCGGCCCTCACCAGCCTGCGCTCATTGAAGTGCGACAGCATCGAGCCGCTCAGCGTGCAACTGATCGGCCTCGGTCAACCGTCCGATTTCCCGGGTTCAACCGTGTGGGTGTCGGCGACGCCATACATCGCCTTTCGCCACGCTAAGTCGCGCGGCACCAAACGCGACCCCCGCGAGTTCATCCCGCCGGAGGCGTTGCCGGAGTTCCTTGCTCATGTGTTCAAGGAAGACTGGAACCAACGCGAAGACCTGAAGCATCTGGCGACTCCCGAAGTGGAGTTCCTCGCGGATCCGCTGAAAGAACTGGGTTGGAAGCACCGCAGTCTTCAGTTCCGGCGCGGACGCAATCGTCGAGGCGATGACGGTTACAGCCGCCCGTTCGGAGCGCTGCGGCTGACGTTTCCGGACGCCGTGCGCGGGCCGCTCTGCGTCGGCTATGCTTCCCACTTCGGTATGGGGCAATTCCGCCCCCAGCACAACGTGGTTTCGGATGGCAATCGGGGTGGCCGGATTTGAACCGACGACTTCCTGGTCCCAAACCAGGCGCTCTACCGAGCTGAGCTACACCCCGTCGTTCCACTCATCATATCCGGAACTACGACCCCCGACACCCCGGACGGGTTCGCACAACTCTTTCCGACCTCGCCCGTCTGTACTTTGCGGAGCGAACGGACCTGCCCGCCCGCTGAAATTGCCCGGTCCACCCGACCCGCAGAGTCGGCACCATTTTCGCAGCGACGGACGCCGATTGAACTTGGCTTCCCCCCGCCCGCGCGGAAAATGAGGATACCGCTCCGCGACCGGCACCGTGAGGATGATCCGTGGCCCTTCCCCCGAACTCCTTCACGTCGTTTGCGCCCGGGTCTTCGTCATCCGAACCCGAGAAGCAACCGCACCCGGACGCCACGGCGCAAGCATCGATACTTCCGCCCACGGACGCTCCCGCGGGCATCTCCGAGTCGACCTCCGCGCCACCGCCCACACAGTCCGTCACGGTTGTGGTGTCGTCGCCCGCGGCCCAACCCGCACAAACGTCCAGTTGGTTGAAGTGGACCGCGCTCGGCGCGTTCCTCGGCATCGCGCTCGGAACCGCAGCCGGCTGGTATTATCACACGAAGCTGCCCGGCGAATTCGATTCCACGGCACGGCTGCACGTGTC
>Ga0163144_10030561_pt1 | contig 10300 bp, 12 predicted proteins | sample OliLak19BULKMAT1_FD_123175 | JGI IMG/M metagenome (GOLD analysis project Ga0163144, IMG submission 123175) | Freshwater microbial mat bacterial communities from Lake Vanda, McMurdo Dry Valleys, Antarctica - Oligotrophic Lake LV.19.BULKMAT1 | ecosystem: Environmental > Aquatic > Freshwater >...
CTTCTCCATCCGGCATCAACGCCTACCCCGGAATGTCCCCCGCCCGCACCCACCCCAGCCGCTCATACAGCCGCGATGCATCGCCCCCCGTCACCGCATCCAGCACCAGCACCCTCCGCCCGCACTCGGTCGCCATCTGCTCCGCCCCGCGCATGAGCGCACCCCCAGCCCCTGCCGGCGTGTGCGCGGGTGCACGAGCATCTTCACCATGTCGGCCCGGTGCGGCTGGTTGTCGGGCATGTCGAGCACGAGTTGCACGGTGCCGCAGATGCCGTGGGGGTCCTCCGCGACGAGCATGGCCCGGCGACCGTCGGCGACGGCCTTGGCGACGCGCTGCCAGAATGTCCGCGCCCGCTCGCGCGTGATCGGGAGCATGAAGCCGATGGAGGCTCCACCCCGAACGCAGTCGATAAGCACGTCTGTGAGTTGCTCGATGTGGGGCGGTTCGGGCGTGCGCAGGCGGCGGATGGTCCAGGGTGTGGATGGCATCGACACGGCTCTGCACTCCGGCACGCCGGTGCGGTGGTGGGTGGAAACCACGCTCAGCCCAGTGCGTTGCGCACCTGGCGGAGGCGGGCGGACATCTGGACGAATCGAGTCAGGCCGAGCGCGCCGACCAGCGTGCCGATGACCAGCGCGGCGATGGCGGTCGCATGGACGGCTGGGCCGTCGAAGAACTTGAGGAGGGTTGCTCCGCCGGCGAGCAGGGTGAGGCAGGTGCGGACGTAAGAGAGCAGCGTGCGTTCGTTGGCCAAGGCCGTGCGGTCGATGGCAAGGCGATCGCGGAGCAGCGTGGCGTCCTTGTCTTCTACAGCTGCCACAGGCTCGTCCCCCAGGTCAGCCCGCCGCCGAAGCCCACGAACATGACCTTCATGCCCGGTGCGACGCGCCCTGCCTCGCGGAGTTCGTGGAGGCAGAGCGGCACCGAGGCGGCGACGGTGTTTGCGAAGCGTTCGATGTTGACATAGAGCTTGTGCTCCGGCAGGCCGAAGCGTTTGCGGGCGGCGTCGATGATGCGGGCGTTGGACTGGTGGCAGACGTACATGTCCACGTCGGAGGGGTGGAGCCCGGCCTTGTCCAGCGTCTGGGCGATCACGTCCGGGAAGGTGCCGACCGCGAACTTGAAGATCGCCAGGCCGTTCATGTGGACATGGTCCACCATGTCGGGAGCCGGTTCGACGCCCGGCGGGAAGCCGCGCTCGTCGAACGGGACGTAGAGGTCGGCCCAGCGTGCTCCGTCGGCGTGCATGGCTTGGGCGATCACGCCCTGCGTCGGATCGTCGGTCGCTCGCAGCACGGCGGCGCCCGCGCCGTCACCGAACAGCACGGCGGTGGAACGCCCGGCGTTGGAGTAGTCCATGAACCGCGAGAGGGTGTCGGCGCCGATGAGGCCGATGGTGCGGTACGCGCCGCCGCGGATGAGTGCGTAGGCGGTGTTGAGGCCGAACACGAACCCGCTGCAGGCGGCCGAGAGGTCGAACGCGCCGGCGCCGGCCGCGCCGATGTGTGCGGCGACGCGGCACGCGCTGGCGGGGCACGTCGATTCGGCGGTCATGGTCGCGAGGATCACCAGGTCGAGGGCCGAAGGTTCGACGCGGGCATCGTTGCACGCGGCACGGAGGGCGTCACAGGCCAGCGAGATCGTGCCCTGGCCTTTGCTGGTGTCGCAGATGTTTCGGTTGCGGATGCCGGTGCGCTGGACGATCCACTCGTCCGAGGTGTCCATGAGTTTTTCGAGGTCGTGGTTGGAGAGTCTGCCCGAGGGGATGGCCATGCCGGTGCCGGCGATGGTGACGCCGCGGGTGGGTGGCGCGGGGACGAGCCCCGCGCGTGCGGACGCCGCCGGGGCTGGGTCGCGAGCAGCGGGGGGGTTCATGCCGGCTCCGGCTCGGCGATGTGGGAGACCTGGGCGAGGCGTTCGACGATGGCGTCGTTGACGCCTCGGGTGACGTACTGGCGGCTGTTGCGGATGGCGGCGCGGATGGTGCGGGCTTCGGAGGAGCCGTGGGCGCACATGAAGGCGCCGTTGACGCCCAGCAGGGGTGCTCCGCCGTGCTCGTGGTAGTCGTTTTTGGCGTAGATCTGCTTGACGACGGGCTCGAACTTGAGCATGAGTTCGGGGTCGTAGGCGAAGAGTTCCTGGGCGATGGCGGAGAAGATGCTCTTGGCGAGTCCCTCGGCCATTTTGAGGACGGTGTTTCCGACGAAGCCGTCGGTGACGACGACATCGGCCTCGCCGTTGAAGAAGCCGCGGCCCTCGATGTAGCCGACGTAGTTGAGTCCGGGGGTGATTTTGAAGAGCTTGCGTGCTTCCTTGACGAGGTCGCCGCCCTTGCCCTCTTCGGAGCCGATGTTCATGAGTGCGACGCGTGGGTTGTCGATTCCCAGGACGCGCTTGGCGTAGGTCTCGGCCATGAGGCCGTACTGCCAGAGGTGGCTGGGGCGTGGCTCGGGGTTGGCGCCGGCGTCGCAGAGGACGACCGGTCCGTGGAAGGCGGGGACGGTGACAGCGATTCCGGGGCGGTGGACGCCCGGGAGTCGGCGCATGTGCATGATGGCGGCGGTGACGCAGGCGCCGGTGTTGCCAGCGGAGAGGACCACGTCGCAGGGGTTGGCGGCCTTGCGGGAGCCGGCGATGGTCATGCGGACGAGGGAGGAGTCGAGTTTCTCGCGGACGGCCTTGGCGGGCGAGTCCTCCATGGAGATGACTTGGGAGGTGTGTTCGAGGATGATGCGGGGATCGCGGACGCCTCGCTCGGCGAGCATGTCCTCCAAGAGCGGCTTTGGGCCGAAGAGAACGAGGTGGTCGTCGGCCTGGAGGAGTTCGAGAGCCTGGACGCAGCCCTTGAGGATGGCATCCGGGGCGTTGTCGCCACCCATGACGTCCACCGCGATGCGCATCTCCGGTATTCCTTCAGAGAGGCCCGCGTGCGGCGGGCGATCCGGGTGTGCCTTCCCTCAGCGGGCGGGCGGCACCCTCGTGTGAGGGCGGGTGGGCATGGTACCCGATTCCCGGCGCGGCGTGGGAGGGGGGCTGGAGCGGCGCGGCTTGGCGGTTTGGGACCGTTCAAGGTGCGTCGTGCATCAGCGCCGACCTGGTCCGAGGTCTGCGCGAGTCGGTGGCACGGGGTCAGTTGCCCTGGGTGCCGATGTTGAGCTTGCGGACTTTGATTTTGAGGCCCGGGCGGACGTAGCCGGACTCGGCCGAGGCGCGGTGGTGGAGCTTGGGCTGGCCGGAGAGCGGGTCAACGCCGAGCTGGGGGGGCGTGATGGCGTGGTGTGAGCGGCGACGACGGCTGCGACCGTGGGATTGGCGTTGTGCGGGAAGCATGTGGGTCGTTCCTGTGAGAGCGCGGGCGGAGAGCGTGGGCCTTGGAGGCCGGGAGTCAAGGAGGGAAGGCTAGGGGCGTGGTGGGGGCGGGTCAACGGACGGGACTCGGGGCGGCCCGCCAGCGCCCGCACCGGCACGGACGACCTGCCCGCTGAACGGCCCGAGGAATCCGCCCCAAAGGGTGGTGGTGTATTGGCGCAGCGGTGTGGCAGTGCGACGGGGTCGACGCTGGCTTTGGCAGGCATGGCCGGCAACGAGACCGCCGCCGCCGCCACCGCCGTTGCGTGTGGCCTCGGCGTTTCGAGCGAAAATTTTCGGGGTTTCGGCGCGGCTCGGTCGGGTGCGACCCGGCTTGGCACGCCGACAGACCCAAGTGCCCCCCGAAGGACTCGAACCTTCGACCCGCTGATTAAGAGTCAGCTGCTCTACCAACTGAGCTAGGAGGGCGTGCTGGCGGTGCCACGTCGTGCGGCGTTCGCGCGTGGGGAAGTTTATCGGGTTGGAGGGCCAGGTCTAGTGGGGGGTGAGGAGGATTGAGAACGGGTGGTGATGGTCGGGTCTGCGAGGGGCGGTCGAGGAGGCCCGAACGTTTGGAGCGGCGATCGGTGGCGCTGGGATCAGGTTGAGAAGCGTGAGAGGGGGAAGGGAGAGGGGGTGGCGTCGAGCATGTGGGCGATGGCGGCGCGGGCGGAGCGGGCGGCGAGGGACATGCCGTGGCCTGTGAAGCCGCCGCAGAACCAGAGGGAGTCTGGCGGGGCGCCTTGCGGGAGGTCTGCGGTGGGGATGGGGCCGATGAGGGGCAGGGCGTCTTTGCTGAAGCCCATGGTGCCGGCCCAGCGTGCGATGACGGGGCCGGTGAGAGCGAGAGATTGGCGTGCGAAGAGTTCGATCTCGTGTTGGAGGGCGGGGGTGGGTGAGTCGTCGTAGCCGGTTTCCTGGCTCGCGTGTGTGGTGCGTTTGCCGCCGACGACGATGGCGCCGTCTGGGGTTTGGCGGAAGTACTCGGAGCCGCGGGAGGAGTAGTAGGAGTAGTCGAGTCGGTAGGGGGAATCGGGGCGGATGGCGAGCATCTGGCCGCGCTTGGGGGCGATGATGGGGGCCAAGATGGGGAGGAGGAGGGGTGCGTAGGCGTTTGTGCAGAGGAGGATGCGTTGGGCGTGGATCAGGGTGTCGGGGGTGCGGGCGGCGACGGCGGCGGCGGAATGCGATGAAGGTTCCAACGCGATGATGTGGTGGTGTTCGAGGATGAAGGGGGCGAGCGGGCGTGCGAGGTGGGAGATGAGTTCCCAGGGGTTGACGGCCGCGTCGTGGGGGTTGACGAGCGCGCCGAGCGGGTTGGCGGCGGGCCAAGCGCTGTCGTGGTGGGAGTTGAGCCAGAGGGCGTCGAAGCCGTCGGCTTGGAGGAGGTTGAGGGACTGGCGGAGTTCTTCGAGTTCGACGGGTTCGAGGGCCATGAGGCAGGAGGGTGTGGGGCGGTAGGAGGGGAGGGTGGCGATGCCTCGGGAGAGGTGGATGTGGAGGTTGTCTTCGGTCCATCGCCACATGGTGCGGGCGAGATGGCGGCCATGGTCGCGGACGGCGAGGGCGTAGTTTTCGGCCATGCCGCGCATGAGGAAGCCGGCGTTTCGTGTGGAGGCGCCCGAGCCAAGGGTGTGTCGTTCGGCGATGAGGAAGGGGATGTTGCGTGCGGCGAGTTCGTGTGCGGCGGAGAGGCCGCAGACGCCGGCGCCGACGATGAGGATGTCAGTGTGGAGATGGCGCGGGGAGGGGGAGTGGCGCCAGTAGGGGACGGACATGGTTGCATGATACGGGGTGTTGGGTTGATCACGTTGAACGGGAAGGACGTGAAGGACGCGAACGCAAGGGGGTTTCCCCCGGAGACACGGAGGCACGGAGGGAAGAGGGGTGTGGGGAGTGGACCAGCCATGCGAGCGGCTGGGCGAGCGGCTGGGCGGTTGCGTGTGAGCGGCGCGGGCGCGGCCTGACGGCGGGCTTGACGGTTGGGAGCGTTTTCGGGCCTCTGCCGTCAACTTCGCATCACCTTGTCGACACCCCCCCCGCACGCGGGGGAGGGGCAAGGGGGGCCGATTCAGGCGCGGATGCGGTTGACGAGGGAGGCGGACTTGACCTTGACGCCTCGGAGGGCGGATTCGAGGGCCTCGCGGTTGGGGGCGAAGCTCATGGCGGTCTGGATGTCGACCCAGTCTTTTTCGACAAGTTCGGTGAGGCTGGTGGTGAAGGAGCGCATGCCCTCGGCCGTGGACTGGCTGATGATGGCGGGGAGGTCTTCGTCTTCGCCGTCGCGGATTTTGGCGCGGACGACGGGTGTGCCGAGCAGGACCTCGGTGGCGGGGACGATCTTGACCTCGAACTCGGCGACGGCGGGGAGGAGTTTCTGGGCGCAGACGGCGCGGAGGGTGCTGGAGAGGCTGGAGCGGATGAAGTCTCGCTCGCTGGGCGGGAAGAACTCGAGCATGCGGTTGAGTGACTGCATGGTGTCGGCGGTGTGGAGGGTGGCGAAGACGAGGTGGCCGGTCTCGGCGGCCTGGATGGCGGAGAGGACGGTCTCGGCGTCGCGCATCTCGCCGATGAAGACCACGTCGGGGTCCTGGCGGACGACGTATCGGAGCGCGGTTTTGAAGGAGTCGACGTCGATGCCGATCTCGCGCTGGGAGATGATGGACTTTTTGGGGGTGAAGCGGTACTCGATGGGGTCCTCGATGGTGATGATGTTCATGTCCTGGACCGCGTTGACGTGGTCGACCATGGCGGCCAGGGTGCTCGACTTGCCGCAGCCGGTGACGCCGACGATGAGGATCAGGCCGTCGTTGGTCTCCTCGACGAGTTTGCCGTAGATCTCGGGGAGGTGGAGGTCTGCGTAACTCGGGATCTCGGCCTTGACGCGGCGGATGGCGGCGTTGACGTGGTTTCCGGAGCGGAACATGTTGATGCGGAAGCGGTCGCCGTCGGCGATGTTCCAGGCAAAGTCCATGTTCCCGGTCTCGTCGAACTTCTTGCGGCGCGCGTCGTTGAGCAGGGGGTCGAGGAGGTGGTCGGCCTCTTGCTCGGAGAGGGGTGGCGAGGTGATGGGGCGGAGGTGGCCGCCGATGCGGTAGGTGGGGGGGACGCCGACCTTGATGTGGAGGTCGGAGGCGTCGAGGCGTTTCATGTTCGCGAGGAGGCGTTGGATGGTGATGCTTCCCTCGATCATGGGGGTCCCCTTTGAGCGAGCGGCGAGGACAGCGTCTGGCCCGGGCCGCGGAGTGCGGCTGCGGAGCGTCGACGGCTCGGGGCTCGGGCGCGTGTGAGAACGCGCCAAGGCGGGGACCACCTGGGAGGGTGGGGCCAGTCTGGGGAGAGTGTACCCTGAAAGGGGGTATTTGGTGAAGGTGGATCGAGACGTTAGGATGGCCCCCGATGCGCGGGGGGCTGGGAGCCAGGGCCATGGGACGGAGCTTGATCGCTGGTGTACGGGACCGCTGGTCCGAGCGTGGGCACTTCGCACGGTTTCGGGATTGGGTTGCGTTTTCGTACGACCGTGTGCTGGGGCGGTGGAAGCGGTTGCCGCTGCCCGGGCGTGGACGGGTGACCGGGGTGCGGTTCAAGGGGATCGGCAGGCCGGTGTGGGTGCGGCTGGGCACGACGGACATGCAGCAGGCCGCGGAGATCTACTTTGGCGGACAGTATGACCGCGCGGTGGATGGGACGCTGGGGCCGATGCGGACGGTGTTCGATCTTGGGGCCAATGCCGGGTATTCGGTGGCGTTGTGGCGGGATCGGTTCCCGGGCTGCCGTGTGGTAGCGGTTGAGCCGGACCGGGCCAACATGGTGATCTGTCGGCGGAACTCGGGGGGGGGGATCCTTCGCCGGAGAACGGGTCGCAAGCATCGGGGGTGAAGTTTGTGCAAGCGTGCGTGGCGGGGGCGCCGCGGAAGGTGACGCTGGACCGGGCGGGGGGCGAGTGGGCGTATGAGATGCGGGAGCTTGAGCCGACGGGCGGGGCGGAGGCGATCGACGCGTTCACGATGGCACAGATCATCGAGGACAGCGGGGTGGAAGGGGAGATCGACCTGCTCAAGTGCAACATCGAGGGGGCAGAGGCGGAGGTGTTTGCGGGGAAACCGGCTTGGGTGGGGCGGGTGCGGAACATGGTGGTGGATGTTCACAGGCCGTACACGGCCGAGCGGCTTCTGGGGGACGTGACGGCGGCGGATGGGAGGGCGTGGGTGATGGAGCGGCTGGAATGGAACGACCATCGGGAGATGGTCTTGCTCAGGGTGGAGGATGGGGCGGGGAGTTGAGCCTGGCGGGCGTGTGGGCCGTTCGTGCGGGGGCTGGGGGCGGCCCGGCTCGTCGGGGCAGCGGGAGGCTTGCGCTACGGCTTGACGTACCAGGCTGAATAGGACTTCTTCTCGCTGTTGTCGCCGTAGGTGATGGTGCCCATCTGGATGCGGGGGTCGTTGCGGACGAGCGGGCCGAGTTTGGCGTCGTTCATGGCGTAATAGGTGAGGAGCCAGCCGCGCTTGGCGAGGCGGGTGATGCGGTCGAGGAAGGCCTTGGGGTCGCTCATGTAGTAGAGGACTTCGGCGGCGACGACGACGTCGAACTTGTCGGCTTCATCGGCCCAGGGTTGGGAGCCGAGGTCTCCGGGATTGAAGGTCGCGCCTGGGAAGTGGCGGGCGGCGCGCTTGCGGGCGCGGGCGATGGCGCGGGGGGAGACGTCGATGCCGGTGAGGTGGTTGCAGAGTTTGGCCAGGTGCTGGCTCTGGACGCCCTCGCCCGCGCCGACTTCGAGCATGGTGTCGACGTGGCCGAAGGCTTTCTGGACGGCGTCGTTGGTGGTCTGGATGCGTGGGAGTTCGCCGGGGGTGTCGATGGCCCAGGGGTCGCGGATGAAGTAGAGGCGGTTGAGCTGCTTGTAGGGGTCGTTCTGGCCTGAGCCGCGCATGGCGTAGCGGAACCAGACGCGGCGTTTGAGTTTGGCGAGGTTCATGGTGGGTCCGGAGTGGCGGAGTAACGGAGTGGAAGCGGCGGAGAGAGGTGAACCGGGGCGTGGGATGGTAACGGCGTGCCCGGGCGGGGTTCAGGGGAGGATGGCGCGGAGTTCATCGGAGGCATTGGAGAAGACCCAGACGGCGGCGGGGAAGAGGAATCGTCCGGAACCGACGAACATGAGGCCCATCGCGATGAACATGAGGCCTTGGCCGAGCGAGCCGGCGGCGGCGACGATGGCGTGGGCGTGCGTGCCGCGGAGTCGGGAGGGGTTGATGGGCATGGAGCCCCAGGCGAAGCCGAGCAGAGCGAAGGCGATGAGGCTCATGGGCCCCATGTGGACGATGGGGTTGACGGTCATGTGGCGGGTGTGGATGGGTGTGTCATCACCCAGGCGGATGGCGGCCCAGGCGTGGCCCAGTTCGTGGAGGGTGATGGAGGCGATGACCCAGAAGACCCATGAGATGAGCAGGACGGGGCTGGTCTGCCAGAGTTGGGCGGCCCACCATCCCATTGATCGCTCGTTGGTGGAAGGGGAACGGTATTCACGGGGTGGATGGGGCGGGGCGAGCGATGGGACGGGTCGCTAGGATTCGCGCGTGAAGTATGTCGTGGTCATCCCGGACGGGGCGGCGGACAAGGCGTTGGACGCGCTGGATGGGCTGACGCCGCTGGAGGTGGCGGCGACGCCGAATCTGCGGGCGCTGGCGGCGGGGGGGCGGGTGGGGACGGTGGACACGACGCCGCCGGGGTTTGAGGCTGGGTCGGACGTGTGCTCGATGTCGCTGTTGGGGTATGACCCGGCGAGGTATCACACGGGACGTGCGCCGCTGGAGGCGGCGGCGCTGGGGTTGGACCTCGGGGCGGCAGACTGGATCTTTCGGGTGAACTTCGTGACGGTGGGGGAGGCGGGGACGGCGGATGAGGGGCTGATGCTGGACCACTCGGCGGGGGGGATCACGGATGCCGAGGCGCGGGAGTTGGCGGCGGATGTGCTGGCGGCGTGGCGGAAGGCCGAGCCGGAGTGGGGCGGGCACCTGCGGCTGACGCATGGGGTGTCGTATCGGAACATTCTGGTGGATCAGAGCGGGCGGGGTGGGGGCGCGGCGGTGGGCGGCGGTGAGTTTCAGTATGACTATCGCCAGGTGCGGACGACGCCGCCGCACGCGATTCCGAGGGAGGCCTGGGCGAAACACTTACCGACGGGGGGTGCGGCGGGGGGTGGGTTGCGGCGGCTGATCGAGGTGTCGCAGGAGGTGCTTCGGGACCATGTGGTGAACGTGACGCGGCGGGAGGCGGGGCTGAGGGCGGCGAACAGCGTGTGGATCTGGGGGCAGGGGACGAGGCCAGCGATGGCGTTGTTTGCGGAGCGGTTCGGGCTGCGGGGGGCGATGATCACGGCGGTGGATTTGCTGGCGGGGATCGCCGCGCTGATGGGGTGGGACCGGCTGCACGTGCCGGGGATCACGTCGTATCACGACACGGATTACGCGGCGCAGGGGGCGGCGACGTGCCGGGCGATCGAGGAGTACGACATCGTGTGCTGCCATGTCGAGGCGCCGGATGAGGCGGCGCACCAGGGGGACCACGCGACGAAGGTGGCGGCGATCGAGGCGATCGACCGGCACATCGTGGGGCCGGTGGCGGCGAAGTTGCGGGAGTTTGGTGATCCGGAGAAGGATGCGGGGATGGGTGGGTGGCGGCTGCTGGTGCTGCCCGATCATTACACGCTGGTGGGGACGCGGAAGCATGATTCGACGCCGGTGCCGTTTTTGATGGCGGGGGCGTGGGTGCGGAGCGTGGTGGCGCATGAGTTCACGGAGCGGGGTGCGGCGGGGAGCGATCTGCATGTTGGGAAGGGGCATGAGTTGATGGAGTATTTTTTGAGGGGTGGGTTGGTGGGGGTGAAGAAGTGACGGAGTACGAACCGCGCGCGAGCGGTTGGGCGCGGGTGGTCCAGAGAAGTGGCAGAGTGGC
>Ga0163144_10030562_pt1 | contig 10300 bp, 3 predicted proteins | sample OliLak19BULKMAT1_FD_123175 | JGI IMG/M metagenome (GOLD analysis project Ga0163144, IMG submission 123175) | Freshwater microbial mat bacterial communities from Lake Vanda, McMurdo Dry Valleys, Antarctica - Oligotrophic Lake LV.19.BULKMAT1 | ecosystem: Environmental > Aquatic > Freshwater > Lake...
AAAATCTCCGGCGCTTTCCGCGCCACCGACGGCGCCCGGACATTCGCCGCAATCCGATCCGTGATCTCGACCGCGCGAAAACACGGGCTCAATATTCTGGAAACGCTGACCCAGCCACCAGACGGCATCATCACCGAATTACAACGATAGGTAGCGTAAAAACCGTCACCCCCTGGGTGCTTGGGAATTACTTTTTGTCATCCTACGCTCCCGATTTCCTGAATTTATACGCAAGGGTTCATTTTAGGGATGACCGAAGAGACAGATCACTCTGGTGAGCACGATCAACGCAGCAGGTAGAAATGGGCTGATGCGGCCCGATTGTTCGCACCTGTCATATTCGTAACGCGTCAATCAGAAGGTTCGGCGATAGCCACAATCTAAGCGATTACAAAGGCACCATGCCCTGGAGCTGTGTCTGAACCGAGATTACCGGAACCTAGCGGCGCACCGGGGCACTCGTAGTGTGTTTTTGCGCGCCGCAATCCACGGAACCGGCGTGATGCAACATCGGAGTAAAAACCCGGAAGATGCTCCCGGCGCTGAGCGTTCCTGACTTGAAAAACGTACCGGCGAGGTGGCGATAGCAGTAAGCATCATAGCCAGATTCGCAGGGGGAAGCGCCGCGACGCATGGCGATGAACCAAGGCTCAATGCCCGTCATCGCCATTGTGGCGGCGATCTGTATGCCGGTGTTGAAACGGACACGGCGACCGGCGTTCATCACCAGGCGCATGGTCGTCCGCGGCTCAGGTCTCTGGGCCAGCAGCGTCGCCGGCGTGCAAGAGGGGCGGACGCCCATGCGCCCAATCGCGGTTGTTAGCACGTGGCAGATCAAATGCTGATCGATGGCTGCAGCTTCAGGCCACCTTGCCTCTTTTTTTCAGGCGCCTGTACCGGGGGCGAGGATTTGTCTCAGCCCGCGCAAAGCTGAGCCAGTTGAGCATTTACAATGCAAGAGCCGTAGCGCCCCGCACCGGCCACCGATGGCCGCCGGCCTGATGGAACCAAGGAACCGCCGATGCGTTGAACGGAGAACGGCAGACATGTTGGCCGCCGCACCGATCGGAGGAAGCGCAGTGATCACCTTCAACGTCGTGAAAGAGCAGTACGGTTGGGCGATCAGGCTCGGAGACCGGATGTCGACCCTTTTCTGGTCGCGGGATGCAGCTGTTCGCGAGGCGAACTGCCTCGCGCAGGCCATCCGCGCTCATGGGGAGCGCACGCAAGTCGTTATTCAAGGCGGGCAACCTTGTGGCGCGGGCGCCGCTATTTTTCTCGCGGAGGCGGCAGGCGCGCTGGACCAGTCGGCCGGGAATATCGACATGCCGTCGGTAAACCGTCAGCAACAGAATGCGGTTTGAGACCAACGCGACGGCGCGCGGGCACCGGCTGAGGCGCGCGCCGGATATCGCCTCGACGGCCCACGGCCTGCTCGGCAGCGCCCGGTTGAAGCCGCCCTGGGACGACAGGGCCCCGATCCGTGCAGAGCTGTTCAGTGTCGAGCGACTTGAGGAACATGGGAGAAGTCTCGCGTCGGCGCAGGCCGTCACGCCCCGCGAGGTAAAAGGCGCGTCACTGTCCCGGCGGCTCGCCGAGAACGAGGCGGTGCTGCTGGCCGCCTACCTGGACGTAGCCGCATCGATCGCCGAGGGCGCAACAATCACGCCCGCCGCCGAGTGGCTGGTCGACAATTTCTACGTGGTCGAAAAGCAGATCCGCAAAGTCCGGGGCGATCTGCCGCCCGGTTACTATCTGCAACTGCCCAAGCTAGCCGGTGGCCCGCTTTCCGGATATCCGCGCGTACTGGGGGTGGCGTGGGGTTTTGTGGCCCACAGTGACAGCCTCTTCGATCCGGAAGTCCTGCGCCGCTATGTCCGCGCCTACCAGGAGGTCCAGCCACTCACGATCGGCGAACTGTGGGCTATTCCCATTACCCTGCGGATCGTGCTGGTGGAAAACCTGAGGCGGCTCGCCAGACGAATCGTCGAAAGCCGCGCCGGACGCCGCGCTGCAGATGACCTCGCTGACCGGATTCTGGGGGCAGGGGATCGCACGCCGGAACCGCCTGGCGCTGTACTCGAGGAGCTCGCGCGTTCGTCATTCCCGGACTCATTCCTGATGCAACTCGTCCATCGGCTTCGGGATCAGGATCCCGGCATCGCGCCGGCGCTGGAGTGGCTCGACAAGCAGCTGGCGTCGCAGGGGACGACTGCTGACGCAGTCATTCGCGACGAGCACCAGCGCCAGGTCGCCGGCAGCGTGACCGTGCGCAATATCATTACGAGCATGCGCCTCATCTCCGATCTCGACTGGACGGAATTGTTCGAGCGTCTAAGCCTTGTCGATGAGGTTTTCCTATCGGGAAGCGCCTTCCGCGCCATGGATTTCGCGACCCGCAACCTCTACCGCGACGCAACTGAACAGCTCGCTCGCGGCTCTGGTCTTACGGAACTGCAAGTGGCCCAAGCGGCGGTGGCGGCAGCGGCGCGCGCGGCGCAAACACCCCCCGCCGCCGACGAAGCGCGCCAGCGCGACCCCGGCTATGCGCTGATTGCCGGCGGACGCGACAGGTTCGAGGCGGAGATCGGCTACAAGCCGCCGCTTCAGGCCTGGCCCGGCCGGATGTTCCGGGAGCTTGGGATCGGCGGGTATGTTGGAGCCGGCGCCGTGGTCGCTGCAGTCCTTCTGATCCTTCCCTTGTCCATCGTCGCCGCGAGCGGACTGGATCCGGCCTGGCTTATCTGGCTTGGCATATTCGGACTGATCCCGGCGGTGGACGCGGCTGTTGCTGTTGTGAACTATCTACTGACCCGGGGCTTCCGCGCCGCCCGTCTGCCGGCGATTTCACTGCGCGGCGCAATTCCCGAAGATTTACGCACGCTGGTTGTTGTCCCGACGCTGCTGACGACACAACGCGATATTGAAGAGCAGATCGGGCGCCTTGAGGTTCACTACCTTTCAGGCCCTGACGGAGACCTGCACTTCGCGCTGCTGTCGGACTGGGCCGACGCGGCGGGCGAGCATGCCGATGGCGACGAAGAGCTGCTCGCCTTCGCCAGGCAAGGCATTGCCCGGCTTAACCTGCGGCACGCGGCGGCGCCGGGCGGGCCGCGGTTCCTGCTACTGCACCGGCGGCGTGCATGGAACGAGGGAGAAGGCAGCTGGATCGGCTGGGAGCGCAAGCGGGGAAAACTCGCTGAACTCAACCGGCTCCTGCGCGGGGCCTCAGACACGACCTTCCTGTCGCCGCCCGCCGTGCCGCAGAACGTCCGCTTTGTGATCACGCTGGACGCCGACACCCAGCTGCCGCGCGACACTGCCGCGCGCCTCATCGGCAAGATGGCCCACCCGCTCAACCGGCCGCGTTTCGACGCCGAGCTTGGCCGGGTCGTCGAGGGCTACGCCGTGTTGCAGCCGCGTGTGACCCCGGCGCTTCCGCTTGGGCGCGACAGGTCGCTCTTCCTTCGCGTTTTTACCGGGGCGTCTGGCATAGATCCTTATGCGGCTGCGGTGTCCGATGTCTACCAGGACCTGTTCGGAGAAGGCTCCTATACGGGCAAGGGCATCTACGATGTCGACGCCTTTGAAGCGGCGATGGCGGGCCGCGTACCCGAGTCCACGCTGCTCAGCCACGACCTGTTCGAAGGCATATTTGCGCGCGCCGGACTGGTCTCCGATGTCGAAGTGGTCGAGGAATTTCCTGCACGCTATGATGTCGCCGCGCGGCGCCATCACCGCTGGGCTCGAGGCGACTGGCAGCTTCTGCCCTGGATCCTGGGGCGAGGGCCGAAGGGCGCGGCGCAGCCGCGTCGGGGCCGCATCCCTGCCATCGGCCGGTGGAAAATGCTCGATAACCTTCGCCGCTCGCTTTCGGCGCCGTCAATGGTCCTGGCGCTTGTCGCGGGGTGGACGCTGCCGCTTGCAGAGGCCGCCGTCTGGACGGCCTTCATACTGTTCACGATGGCTTTGGCGCCTCTTATTCCGGTCATCGCCGAGATCGCGCCGCTCCGGCCCGGCGTCTCGCTTCGCAGCCATCTGCGGGCCATAATAGCAGACTTCCGCCTGGCGCTGGTCCAACTCGGCTTGATGATCATCTTCCTGGCAGATCAGGCCTGGCTGATGACAGACGCCGTCGCCCGCACGCTCGTTCGCCTGACGCTGACGCGTCGCCGGCTTCTCGAATGGGTGCCTGCGGCTCAAACGGCGTCTGGTTCAGGTCCGGGTCTCGAGGCTTCCTATCGCCGGATGGCAGGCGCCCTGGCAATCGCCGGGGCCGCGACCGGAATTTCCCTTGCGTCCGGCCAGGGCGCCTGGCCCCTGGCCTCGGCGTTCGCGCTCGCCTGGCTGGCCTCACCGGCAGTGGCATCTTGGGCGAGCCGGCCGGTTGCCGCCGGCGGCCGGACGCCGCTCGGTGATGCGGAGGCGCAATCGCTGCGCATGATTGCAAGGCGGACGTGGCGATACTTCGAGGCTTTCATCACGCCTGCGGATAATGCATTGCCGCCGGACAACTTCCAGGAAACCCCGTCGCCGGTGCTGGCACACCGGACATCTCCGACCAATATCGGTCTCTATCTGTTGTCAGTCGCCAGCGCGCGCGATTTTGGCTGGATCGGGACCCTCGAAGCGGTGGCGCGCCTGGAAGACACCCTGGCCACCGCGGCACGCATGCAAAAGCACCGCGGCCACCTTTACAACTGGTACGACACGCGCGACCTGCGTCCGCTTGATCCGCTCTACGTGTCGTCCGTGGATAGCGGCAATCTTGCCGGACATCTGATCGCTCTCGCCAATACCTGCCGGGAATGGCGAGATCAGGATTTGACGCAGGCGCAGCGCCGCCAAGGCGCCGCCGATGCATTGGATCTGGTTCGTGAGGAGGCGGGCCGCTTGGGGGGCCTGGGCAAGATGCAAAGTGTTTCGCGCCGCCGGCTGGACCTCGCGACAGAACGCCTTGCCGCCAGCCTTGCCGGGCCGGGCGACGCCGGCGAGCATTTCGCGGCGCGCCTGGCTGACATCTCGGAGCAGGCCGCGATTGTGGCCGACGCGGTGCGCGATCTTGTGGTCGAATATCACGACGAAACCGGCGCGGACCTGCAATTCTGGGCTGAGGCGGTCGGCGCCTCCTTGGAGAGCCATCGGCGTGATCTCCAGGAACGGCCGGCCGCGCCCCTGGCGGCGAGGTTGTCGGAACTTGAAACGCTGGCGCGGTCGATGGCCATGTCGATGGACTTCAGTTTTTTGATCGACGAAGATCGCATGTTGCTGTCGATCGGCTACCAGCTGTCCGAGGCCGCGCTCGATCCCAGCTGCTATGACCTCCTGGCTTCCGAGGCAAGGCTTGCGAGTTTCATCGCAATCGCCAAGGGAGACGCGCCGGCGCGCCACTGGTTTCGCCTCGGCCGGGCCCAGGCGCCGGCTGCGGGTGGCGCGGCGCTCCTCTCCTGGTCCGGCTCGATGTTCGAATATCTGATGCCCACGATCGTCATGAGGGCGCCGGCAGACAGCCTGATTGAACAAACCAGCGATACGATCGTCAGGCGCCAGATCGAGTACGGCGCGGCGCAGCGGGTGCCTTGGGGCGTTTCAGAATCCGCCTATAATGCACGCGACTTGGACTTCACTTACCAATACTCGAATTTCGGTGTTCCAGGCCTCGGCCTGAAGCGCGGGCTCGGCGACAATCTTGTCGTCGCGCCCTACGCGACCGCTCTGGCGAGCATGACTGACCCGCAAGCCGCCGTGCGCAATTTCGAGCATTTCAAAGACCTCGGCGCCTGCGCTCGCTACGGCTTTTACGAGGCGCTGGATTTCACGCCCGCCCGGGTCCCGGACGGAGAAACGCTCGCTCTGGTGCGGGCCTACATGGCCCACCATCACGGTATGACGATAACCAGCATTGCCGACACCCTGTTCGGCGGCCTGATGCGCCGCCGCTTCCACGCCGAGCCCATGGTACAGGCTACCGAACTGCTTCTGCACGAGCGCGCGCCTCGTGATGTGATCGCGCCGCCGCCAATGGTTTCCGAGGCCCCGTCGGCGGCGATGGTGCGCGAGGATGGAGGACCTGCGGCCTGGAGAAACACAAGCCCGCATGGATCAACGCCGACGACGCAGCTGCTGTCGAACGGACGCTATTCGGTCATGCTCACGGCTGCCGGGTCCGGCTACAGTACCTGGGGCGAATTGGCGGTTACGCGCTGGCGAGAGGACGCCGCCTGCGATGACTGGGGCTCGTATGTCTTTCTGAGAGACGTCTCCAGCGGCGAGGTCTGGACGGCGGGCTACCAGCCTCTGGGCGCCGAGCCTGACGCTTACGCGGTCAGATTCAACGAAGACAGCGCTGAGTTCGTCCGGCGCGACGGCGACCTTGCCACCACGCTCCAGGTGCTTGTTTCCGCAGAGGAGGACGCGGAAGTACGCCGGGTGACGATCTCCAATCGCAGCGACCGTGTGCGCGAAGTGGAGATAACCTCTTACGCCGAACTGGTTCTCGCGCCTCAGGCGTCCGACGTCGCGCACCCGGCATTTTCGAAGCTGTTCATCGAGACTGAGCACCTTGCAGGTCTGGGCGTTATCATCGCGAACCGGCGGCGACGGGCGCCGACAGAGCCAGAGATCTGGGCGGCGCACCTGGCCGTTGTCGTCGGCGACGCAGTAGGAAAGCGTGAGTTCGAGACCGACCGGGCGCGTTTTCTGGGCCGTGGCGGCAGCGCCCGGGCGCCGGACGCGGTGATGAACGGGCGCCCGCTTTCGGGCGCGACCGGCGCTGTGCTCGATCCTATCTTCGCCCTGCGGCGCCGTGTCCGGATAGCGCCTGGAGCGACTGCCCGCATCGATTTCTGGACGATGGTCGCCTCGTCCCGCGAGGCGGTTCTGGATATGGCGGACAAGCACCATGACACCGGCGCATTCCAACGCGCCGCGGCGCTGGCCTGGACCCAGGCCCAGGTGCAACTGCATCACCTCGGTATCGACCGAAGCGTGGCAGGCCAGTATCAGCGGCTCGCCGGACACATGATCTATGCGACGCCGGCGATGCGGCCGCCGTCGATCAGTATCGGCAACGGCGCTGGAGGTCAGCCAGAGCTCTGGACTCTCGGCATTTCCGGCGACCTGCCGATCATGCTCGTCAGGATCGACGACGTGCACCACCTTGGGGTCGTGAAGGAGGCACTCCAGGCGGTGGAGTACTGGCGGATGAAGCGCTTGCCGGTTGATCTGGTGATCCTCAACGAACGCGTGTCGTCCTACATACAGGACGTTCAAATCGCGCTTGAGACCCTCGTGCGGGCCAGTCAGTCGCGCCCTCAGATAGGTGACGAGAGGACGCGGGGTCATGTCTTCGTCTTGCGCGCCGATCTCGTCGCGCCCGCGGCGCGGGCGCTTCTCGGATCTGTTGCGCGTGTTGTCCTGACCGGAGAACGCGGGAGCCTCGCCGATCAGCTTGACCGGGCGCCTGAGGCAAGGCCTGCGCGGCGCCCCGCGGCCAGGCGGGCTGCGCCCACCTCCGAGCTTCAGGTGTCGCGTCCAATGCCCGGTATCGAGTATTTCAACGGATTGGGCGGCTTTGCAGACGGTGGGCGTGAATACGTGATTACCCTCGGCCCGGGACAGTCTACGCCCGCTCCGTGGATCAACGTCATCGCCAATCCCGGATTCGGCTTCCAGGTGTCGGCCGAGGGGGGCGGTTATACATGGTCTGTAAACAGCCGCGAACACCAGCTTACGCCCTGGTGCAACGACCCCGTGAGTGACCGGCCTGGCCAGGCTTTCTATTTGAGAGACGAAGAGACCGGAGACGTTTGGAGCCCTACCGCCGCCCCGATCCGGGACGAGACGGCTACCTATGTGGCGCGCCATGGATGGGGCTATAGCAGTTTCGAGCACACCTCCGCCGGGATTGCATCCAGGCTGCTGGAGTTCGTGCCGCTGGCCGATCCGTTGAAGATCTCGCGGCTGACACTGCGCAATACGTCAAACCGCGCCAGGCGAATCTCAGTGACGGCTTATGCCGAACTGGTTCTGGGCGCCTCGCGCCAGGCGGCGGCGCCATATGTAACCACGCGGATTGACGAGAGCAGCGGGGCGATGCTCGCGGGCAACCCGTGGAATCCGGCCTTTGGCGAACGGGTCGCCTTCTTCGATCTCTCCGGCCGCCAGACCGAATGGACCGGTGACCGCCGCGAGTTCATCGGCCGCAATGGTACGCTCGCCAGGCCGGCAGCGCTGTTTAATGGACGCGCCCTGTCGGGGCGGGCGGGGTCGGGTCTTGATCCGTGTGCGGCGCTCAGGACAATCGTCGAGATCGCGCCCAACAGCGTTGCCGAGATTGTCTGCTTGCTTGGTGATGCGCCGAACGACGCCGAGGCGCAGTCGCTGATTGCGCGTTACCGCGAGACTGATCTCGACGCTGTCCTGGCGGGCATCAAAGGCTTCTGGGATGGGATCGCCGGCACCGTCAGGGTCAGGACCCCGGACAGGTCGATGGACATCATGCTCAACGGCTGGCTCACTTATCAGACACTTGCCTGCCGGGTCTGGTCCCGGTCGGCCTTCTACCAGGCCAGCGGCGCCTACGGTTTCCGCGACCAGTTGCAAGATTGCATGGCCCTCGCCACGCTCCAGCCGTCGACAACCCGCAAACACCTTCTGACGGCCGCCAGCCGGCAGTTTACAGAAGGTGATGTCCAGCATTGGTGGCTCCCCCATTCGGGCCAAGGGGTGCGCACGAAGATATCGGATGATCGCGCCTGGCTCGCCTATGCGGCCGCACACTATGTCAAAGTTACCGGCGACGCAGCCGTGCTCTCGGAGGCAGTTTCCTTCATTGAAGGCCCCGGCCTCGAGCCGGGCGAGAGCGACAGCTTTTTCCTTCCGGCCGTCTCGGAAACGTCCGCGAGCCTCTACGAGCATTGCGCCCGCGCCCTTGACGCGAGCCTGGCGGTCGGCGCTCACGGCCTGCCGCTGATCGGCGGCGGCGACTGGAATGACGGCATGAACCGCGTTGGCGAGAACGGCAAAGGCGAAAGCGTGTGGCTCGGCTGGCTGCTTTGCGCAGCGCTCGGCTCCTTTGCAGATCTTGCTGAGGAACGCGGCGATCAGGCGAGGTCTGTGCAATGGCGCGCCCACCTCGCGGCGCTGAAGGCGGCGCTCGAACGAGAGGCCTGGGATGGACGCTGGTACCGGCGAGGCTGGTTCGACGACGGGTCTGCGCTCGGGTCGGCGGCCAGCGAGGAGTGCCGCATCGATTCCATCGCCCAGTCATGGGCGGTCCTGTCAGGCGCAGGGCGGCCAGACCGCGCGGCAAAGGCCATGGCGGCTGTTGACCGCGAGTTGATCCTGCCCAACGAGGGCCTCGCGCTGCTGTTCACCCCGCCCTTTGACCGCTCGTTACCCGATCCTGGCTATATCAAGGGATATCCGCCGGGCCTGCGCGAGAACGGGGGCCAGTATACGCACGCTGCCCTCTGGTCAGTGATGGCCTTCGCCGGCCTCGGCGAGGGCGACAAAGCGGCAGCGCTTTTCTGGCTACTCAACCCGGTCAATCACGCGCGCACACGCGCCGACACGCAACGCTACAAAGTAGAGCCCTATGTCGTCGCCGCCGACGTCTATTCGGCCGCCGGCCATGTCGGGCGCGGCGGCTGGACCTGGTATACCGGATCGGCAGGCTGGATGCAGCGCGCAGGTATCGAAAGCATCCTCGGAATACGCATTGCCGGTGGCGCGCTCGAGGTCGATCCTTGCATTCCCGCAGCCTGGCCGGGATTCGAAGTCACGCTCCGGCACGGCGCATCCAGATACGAAATCATCGTCGAAAACCCGCAGAATGTTCAGCGCGGCGTGGTCAGCGCCGAACTCGACGGCGAGCCGGTCGCCGCGAGGCCCCTGACAATCCGCCTTCTGGACGACGGCGCCGTTCACCGCCTGTTTGTTCGACTGGGCGTCGCTGCGCCACAAGGTCGAGGCGAGACCGTTGACGGTGAAGTGCGACGTGCGGATTTCGGCGTGAGCGCTGACGGGCGTGGGGGGGGCGTCGGCGCCCCGTCAGCGCAGACGCCGGCTGCGGCTGAGGGGACAGACACCTGATGTCGGCGCGGTGCCGGCGCCTGCGATGGCAAACCAGCTGATCAGAAATCCTTTCTGAACGTGAGCAAGCGCCGGCGCCCCTGTTATACCAAGTCGCGCTGATCGCGACTCGCGGGGGGATTCCCAAGGGTCTAAAAGTATGAATCTATGGCGATGTGCTCAGGGAGGACATTGTCATGGGGACTGGGGTTGCGCTTCGGGATGA
>Ga0163144_10030563_pt1 | contig 10300 bp, 7 predicted proteins | sample OliLak19BULKMAT1_FD_123175 | JGI IMG/M metagenome (GOLD analysis project Ga0163144, IMG submission 123175) | Freshwater microbial mat bacterial communities from Lake Vanda, McMurdo Dry Valleys, Antarctica - Oligotrophic Lake LV.19.BULKMAT1 | ecosystem: Environmental > Aquatic > Freshwater > Lake...
CAGCGGGTGCTGGTCATGAACAACGGCGTGCGTCAGGAAGATCAGCAGTGGGGCACCGAGCATGCGCCGAATCTGGACAGCTTCAACGCCGATGCGGTGACGGTGGTGCGCGGCGCGGCCACGGTGCTTTACGGGCCCGATGCCATCGGCGGGGTGATCCGCGTCGATCAGGCGCCGATTCCCACCTCGGGCGGACTGCGCGGCGATCTGTCCGTAAATACGTTCTCCAACAGCCGTCAGGGTGCCCTGTCGCTCGGCATGCAGGGCGGTGATCTGCGGTTGCCGGTGCTCGGTGCGGCCGGCTACCGCCTGCGGCTTTCGGGACGGGTGGCCGGCAATGGCGCGGCGCCCGACTACAGCTTGAGCAATACCGGCTTCCGTGAACTGAATGGCAACGCCGGCCTTGGCATCGAGCGCTCCTGGGGCCGTGCCGAGCTGCTGGTCTCCCGCTTTGCGACGGAATTGGGGGTGCTGCGGCAGGCGCATGTCGGCAACTTCGCCGATCTGCAGCGCTCCATGATGTCCGCCCCGCGCGACTCTGCCTTCAGCTACGGCATCGAGCGGCCCAATCAGCGCGTGGCGCACACGGCCGCGCAACTGCGGGCCACCTTCGACCTCGGGAATCGGGGTGCGCTGGAAACGGTGTACGGCTTCCAGTACAACCATCGCCGCGAGTACGACAATCACGGGCCGCTGCGGTTCCGCGACGAGGCGGCGTTCAACCTCAAGCTGTTCACCAATTCGCTCGATGTGCGCTGGCAGCAGCCCGCGCGCGGTGCCCTCCGCGGTACCATCGGTGCGAGCGGCATGCTGCAGGGCAATCAGACGCTCGGCAAGGCCTTTCTCATCCCCGGCTTCAATCTCGGGCAGGGCGCAGTCTACGCGCAGGAAGAGCTCGGCTTTGGCCGCGTGACGTTGAGCGGCGGCGCGCGCGTGGATCACATCGCGCAGACGACGCTGGCGTTTGACGATGCCGGCATCCGCAGCCCGGCCGGCACGCGCACCTGGACCGACTTTTCCGGCTCGCTTGGTGCCGCCTATCGGCTGGCGGAGGGCCTCTCGGCTTCGCTTCGCGTTGCGCGCGCCTGGCGGCCGCCGACGGTGAATGAGCGGTACGCGCAGGGCGTGCACCATGGCACGGCGCAGTACGAGATCGGTGATCCCACGCTCGCCGCCGAGCGCTCGCTGGGCCTCGAGGGCGCACTGCGCTACTCGGCTGGCCGGCTGGTGCTGGAAGGTGCCGTGTATCGCAACACGATCGACGGGTTCGTCTTTCTGCTCCCGCGGGCTCCGGTGCAGACCATTCGCGGCGCCTTTCCGGGCTTCAACTACGCACAGACCAACGCACGGCTCCGTGGTGTGGAGCTGGCCGCCGCCTGGTCGCCGGCGGCTTGGCTGCAACTCTCGTCCACCGGCAACCTTGTGCGCGGCACCAACCTGCTGGACGCTGGCCCGCTCTACGATATGCCGGCCGATCGCGTGACGGCGCAAGCGCGCGTCGTCGGCGCCAGCCGTGCGCTTGGCACGTGGCACGTGGGTGGCGGCACGGTGCTGGTTCGCCGGCAGGATGGCGTCCCCGACGGCATCGTCTACGCGCTGCCGACGGCCGGGTACGCCCTCATGAGTGCGGAGTTTGGCAGCACGGGACTGCACGTGCTCGGCCAGACGGTCGACCTCTCTGTTTCCGCAGCCAATCTGCTGAACCGTCGGTACCGCGACTATTTGAGCCGGTATCGGCTGTTCGTGGACGATACCGGCCGCGACATCGTCGTGCGGCTGCGGTTGCCGTTCTGATGTTCCCCGCGCGGCGATGCGAGGGTGTCGCCGTGCGCTGCTCCAGCCCTCACTATCCCGTTCAACGAAGGAGTTGCATCATGTCTCTTCTGTATTCGCGCCGCGTTCCACAACTGGCTGCCGGACTTGCCATCCTCGCTCTCGCCGCTTGCGGCGATTCGACCACCGCACCGGGCGGTGAGTCCGAACTCATCAGCCGCGTCACCGTCAGTGTGACGGGCAACGGGTCGACGCAAAGCGCGTTCATCGACGACTCGGACGGCAACGGTCCCACCGCTCCCTCGCCGCAGTCGGGCACGCTCGTGCTCCAGCGGGGCGTGACGTACACCGGCACGATCCTCTTCGAGAATCGTCTCGCGAATCCGCCGGCGAACATCACGACGGAAGTGCTTGCCGAGGCCGATGAGCATCGCGTCTTCTACACCCCCGGCACCGGCACGACGGTGACGGTCACCGACACCGATACGCAGGGCCGTCCGCTTGGCCTGCGGTACAGCATTGTCGCCGGCTCCGGTGCCAGCGGCACGGGCTCGCTGCGCACCCTGCTGTGCCACTACGCAGCAAACCCCAAGCCGGCAGCGGCGACCAGCTGCACGTTCGACACCGACATCGACGTGCTGTTCGCCTACACGGTTCAGACGCCGACGCTGACGGCGACGAAGTAGCCCTTCATCGCGGTGAGACAGCCCCGGCGCATCTCGTGCGCCGGGGCTGTTTTATTGCAGGGTGGTCACGGACATGCGGATCAGTCCGCCGAGAGCACCTTGGCCATGACCGCCGAATCGACATTGCCGCCACAGAGCGGCACGCCGATCCGCTTCCGGTGATACCGCCCGCGCTCCTGCATCGCGGCCGCAAGGCCCGCCGCGCCAGCGCCTTCGATGGCGTTGTGCGTATCGGCGAAGAGCGCGCGCATGGCGCCGGCCACCTCCTCATCGGTCACCTCGACGATACGCGAGAGCCCGCGGCGCAGGTGTGGCCATGCGGCGGCGCTCGGCACGCGGCACGCCATGCCGTCAGCGAGCACCGTGGTGCTTTCGACCGCGGTCAACGTGCCCGTTTCCCAGCTCCGCGCATACGCCGGCGCCAGCGAGGAGACCACACCGACGATCTCGGTGCGGAGGCCGAGCGCATCGCGCGCGGCAATGCAGCCGCAGGCACCGGAGCCCAGCCCGATCGGCACGTACAGCACATCCAGCTCGCCGGCCGCACGGAACAGTTCCATCGCATACGTCCCGACGCCGGCCACGAGATCCATATGGAAGCTCGGCATCCGTTCAAAGCTGCGCTCCGCCGCGATCCGGTCGGCCACCTCGTTCGATTCGGCGAAGTCGCGACCCTCTTCGATCAGCTCCACGCCGAGCGCACGCATGGCCCTGTTCTTTTCGAGCGCATTCCCGTGGGGCACCACGATCACCGACTCGCGTCCGTGCCGCTGCGCCGCGAACCCTACCGATTGCCCGTGATTCCCTCGCGTCGCCGACACCACGCCACGCACCTCGGGCCGCTCGCGGGCCAGCCGCTCGAAGTACACCAGTCCGCCGCGCACCTTGAAGGCACCCACGGGGGAGTGATTTTCGTGCTTGCACCAGAGTTCGGTCTGCAGCCGGTCTTCGAGGAGCGGCCAGCGATACTGCGGCGTGGCCGGCATCGCGGCATGCACGATCGTGGCGGCGCGCTCCAGCTCTGCGAGGTCGGGCAGCGAGTCGGCGGCTGGGCTCACGGCTGCACCAGAATCAGCTCGCGCTGCTGCTGATAGGCCCAGCGCGGCACCCCGTCGGCGCCGATCATCATGTCTTCCTCGAGCGCCATCCGTAACGGCTGTCCGCCCCACTCGGCCACCCGCGCCGTGGCCTGCAGTTCAATCGAATACCACATGCGTGCGACGATCGCGTGATCGCCGCGGCCGGGCACGCCGTTCTGATAGTCCCACAGTCCGATGAGCGCACCAGCACCATGGCCGTGCATGCCGATCGGATGCGAGTAGATGGTGCCGTCGATCTGCTCGGCCGTCATGCGCATCTTGGTGGCCTGCAGCACCTCGTTGCCGGTGCGGCCGGGCCGGATCTCCGACATCAGGATGTCCTGCGTCCGGTTGGCGACGCGGAGCGCGGCGGTGAGCCCGGCGGGCGCAGTTGTCTCGCCCTCACGGAGCACGTACGCCATGTGCTGCGTGTCGGTGTTGAGCCGGAGGCTGGTGATACCGACATCGCAATGCAATACATCGCCGCGCTGGATCACCGGATCGTCGCCGAGCTGTGCGGCGCTCATCCCTTGGCGCTGCACCTCCACACTCGGCTGGAACCAGGTGCCGAGGCCGAGGTCGTTGACGCGCTGGCGGAAGAACCAGACGAGGTCGCTCGTCCGGGTGACGCCGGGCACGATCTGCGCGCCGCTGAACATCTCGCGTATCACCTGCCAGGTCAGCTTGTTGAGCTGCTCGTAGAACGCTTCCTCGTCAGGCAGGCGCGTGGCAATCAGGTTGATCGCGAGCGCATCGTTCTGCACGAAGCGCTTGGCCCACTTCGGCCCCAGCTGCTCGGCCATCCCCTCGTACTCGCCGGCGCTGAGCCCGTCGGCAAAGGCGAAGACGCGTGACTTGTCGATATGGATCGCCTTGGGATTCCGCTCCTCGAGCACCTGCCGGAGCACGGCCCACTGCTGATCGCCCCAGAGTTCGGCGGTGTTGCCGGTGCCGACGTTGCCGCTCGTCACCTTGATCTGCGAACGCACGGCCTCGTACAGCCCGCCCTGCGAGCTGCCGCCGAGGGCCAGCCGTTCGATACCTTTGCTGCCACCGCGATCGAAGAAGACGTAGATCGTCCGCCGCCGCGCGGCGAAGGTGGTGGGCGACACGAGCGAGGAGAAGACCGGGTCCTCGTTGTACTCGCGCATCGGTACCACCCACATCTGTACGCCGTGCTGCCGCATCAGTGCCGGAAGGACGGTGGTCAGGCGCGCGTCGAGCCACTGCTGCTGGCGCGTGGCCTGCTCGCGGAGGGTGCCGAATGGGCGCTCGGGCTGCTGAGCGGAGAGCGGGGCCGCGACGGTCGCGAGGGCGAGGGCGGCGAGAGGGAGGAGGCGCATGGGGGAGAAGGTATCGGTGGGATGGGAGTTGGCGCCAAGGTTGCCCGCCCGCCAGCGTCGCGAACCCGATACGGCAGACGTCTGCACTGCCTGACAGCCCGCCGACCACTGGAGCGCTAGTATCCCCAAGCGACTCCACGACCTAGCCATTGGTCTATCAAGGCCACTGTGTGCAGACGACCATTTGATTGAAGTGTGGCGGTCACCACGCAGGTTCGTACCGTACCAGCCCCACCACGGAAAGGGCGCTGACGAGATGAACGACGCCGCACAGCCGACCGTCCGCAGCACGTCCGAAGCGCAAGACGAATACACCTGCCCCATGCACCCGCAGGTGCGCCAGATCGGTCCGGGGAATTGCCCCATCTGCGGCATGACGCTCGAACCAGTGCTGGCCACCGAGGCGATCGGCGGGAGCCCCGAACTGCACGACATGACGCGACGGTTCTGGGTGGCCACCGCGCTCACGATCCCCGTCTTCGTGCTGGAGATGGGGGGGCATCTGTTCGACCTCCACCGCCTCGTCATGCCGCAGACCTCCAACTGGATCCAGCTGCTGCTCGGTACGCCGGTGGTCCTGTGGGCAGGATGGCCCTTCTTCGTACGGGCGGCGGCGTCGGTGATGCATCGCAGCCTGAACATGTTCTCGCTGATCGCGCTGGGTACGGGCGCGGCCTGGCTCTACAGCATCGTCGGTACGGTGACACCGCAGCGCTTTCCGCGCGCCCTGCAACTGGACGATGGGGCCGTGCAGGTCTACTTCGAGGCGGCCGCCGTCATCACGGTGCTGGTCCTGCTCGGTCAGGTCCTCGAGCTGCGTGCGCGCGAGAAGACGTCGGGGGCCATCAAGGCGCTCCTCGGGCTCGCACCGAAGACCGCCATGAAGGTGACGGCGGACGGCACCGATGCGACCGTGCAGGTGGACACGATTCAGGTGGGTGATCTCCTGAGGGTGCGGCCCGGCGAGAAGGTGCCCGTGGACGGCGTACTGACCGAGGGCAAGGGCAACGTCGACGAATCGCTCGTGACCGGCGAGCCGATGCCGGTGGCCAAGGCCGTCGGCTCGAACGTCACAGCCGGCACATTGAATCAGACCGGCGGCTTCGTGATGAAGGCCGAAAAGGTGGGTGCCGACACGCTGCTCTCGCAGATCGTGCACATGGTCTCCACCGCGCAGCGGAGCCGAGCCCCGATTCAGCGCATGGCCGACAAGGTGGCGGGGTGGTTCGTGCCGGTCGTCATCCTCATCGCGATCGTGACGTTCGGCGTCTGGCTGACGCGGGGTCCGTCGCCGGCGTTCAGCTACGCACTCATCACGGCGGTTGCGGTCCTCATCATCGCCTGTCCGTGCGCCCTGGGCCTGGCGACGCCGATGTCGATCATGGTCGGCGTCGGAAAGGGTGCGCAGATGGGCGTACTCATCCGCGACGCAGAGGCGCTCGAGCGCATGGAGAAGGTGGACACGCTCGTGCTCGACAAGACGGGCACGCTGACCGAGGGCAAACCGAAGGTCGTGCATGTCGAACCGGCGAATGCCTTTGCAGCGGATGATGTCCTCCAGAAGTTGGCGAGTGTGGAGCGCGCCAGTGAACATCCGCTGGCGCTTGCCATCGTGAACGACGCCGAGGCGCGCAAGCTCGTGCTCTCTGCGGTGACGGAGTTCGACTCCCCGGTCGGGAAGGGCGTCATTGGCGTCGTCGATGGCGTGCAGGTGGTGTCGGGGAGCGGCAAGTTCCTGAGCGAACGCGGCATCGACGTGATGTCGCTGCAGGAGGCCGCGGAAAAGCAGCGTGCCACGGCGGCGACGGTGATCTTCGTCGGTGTCGGCGGCAAGCTGGCCGGATTCGTTTCCATCGCGGACCCCGTCAAAGGGACGACACCGCAGGCACTGCAGACGCTCAAGGCAGCAGGTGTGCGGATCGTGATGCTCACCGGTGATGGCAAGACCACCGCCGATGCTGTGGGCAAGCAGCTTGGCATCGACGAGGTGGTGGCCGACGTGTTGCCGGAGGACAAGGTCGCCGTCGTGCAGCGATTGATGCAGGAGGGCCGCGTGGTGGCCATGGCGGGTGACGGCGTCAATGATTCGCCGGCACTGGCGGCCGCCACCGTGGGCATTGCCATGGGCACCGGAACGGATGTGGCCATGGAGAGTGCCGGTGTGACCCTGCTCAGAGGCGATCTGATGGGCATCGTGCGAGCCCGGACGCTCTCGCATGCGGTGATGCGGAATATCCGCCAGAACCTGTTTCTCTCGTTTGCGTACAATGCCGCCGGTATTCCGCTTGCGGCCGGTGTGCTGTACCCCCTCTTCGGGCTGCTGCTCTCGCCGGAGATCGCGGCGGCGGCGATGGCGCTCTCCTCGGTGAGCGTCATCGGCAACGCGTTGCGTTTGCGCGCCGTCGACGTCGTGGAGGCCAACGGGAACGACGCCGTCACGGCCTGATCCAGCCGAAAGCGCGTTGCGCGGCGCGCGGCCCAGCCGCAGATTGCCGATGCGTAATTCCGCAACTTCTCCATCGCTTGGCATTCTCTTTCGCCGCGAACCTTCGTGCCCGCGTTGATGGCCTAGCCGGCGAGTCGGCTGAGTGGCCGGCTCGGTGCCCTGCGCTGATCGGTTCGGCACTGCGGGTGCACGCGTCTACCGCTCCTTCCACTCGTTACCCAACACGGAGAATGCAGATGTCGGAACTGAATGGGCGCGTGGCACTCGTTACCGGTGCAAGCAGCGGGATCGGACGTGCGACGGCCGAGGTGTTTGCGGCACGAGGGGCGTCGGTGGTTGTGGCTGCACGGCGACAGGACGAACTGGCGTCGCTGGTGCAGGAGATCGAGGCAGGCGGGGGAAAGGCAACCGCCATCGTGACGGACGTCTCCTCTGCGGCGGACGTGGAGCGCATGGTGGCCCATGCGATCACGACCTACGGCCGCTTGGACTTCTGCGTCAACAATGCCGCGATCGAGGGCGAGATCGCCCCCATCACCGTGCTGTCGGACGATGCCTGGGATCGCGTGATGGGCATCAACCTGACGGGCACCTTCCTCTGCCTGAAGCACGAGGCGAGGGCCATGCTTGCATGCGGCAACGGCGGCGCCATCGTCAACGTCGGCTCCGTCAACTCCTTCCTCGGCTTCGCTGGTGGGGCCGCCTACGTCACCTCGAAGCATGGCCTGATCGGGCTGACGTCGAGCGTGTCCGCGGAGCTGGCGCCGCAGGGCATCCGAGTCAACCTGGTGTGCCCCGGGGTAATCGACACGCCGATGCACCACCGGGCGCGAGGGTTGATCGGCGACGCGGCGTTCGATCAGGTCTTTCTGCCGAGCGTCCACGTCCGGCGTGCCGGCCTGCCGGAGGAGATCGCGAAGGCGATCCTCTTCCTCTGCTCGGACGACGCCAGCTACATCACGGGGACGACGTTGACGCCCGATGGCGGGTTCCACCTTACGCTCTGAGCCCCTACGCGGCCTGCTGATCGCCGGCGGCCCGCCTCGGGTAGGAGGGCGGCCCCGGCGTAACCGCAGCCGCCCAGCCCTACGGCAATGATCCCGTGAGCACCGGCGCCGGCGGCAGCACCGGCGCGAGCACCTTGGGTGCCGCCACCAGCGCGCGCCGCGGCGCCGACCGCGCCACTTCCCTCGTCGCGCGCACGGCTACCTGCCTCGGCTCCACCCTCGGTTCCGCGGCCGCCGGTGCGGGCACCACTGCGGCTGCCACCTTCGCCTCCGCCAGCGCCTTCACCAACGAATCGTTCGCCGCCCGCAACGCTGCGGCCTCCGTCGCCAGCGCCGCGCTGGCAGAGCTCGCAGCTGAACTGCTCTGGAGCAGCACCCCCACCGCCGCAAAGCCGAAGAGCACCGCCGCCGCGATGGCTGCTCGTAGCGGTTGCGCCCGGAGCGACACGAAGAGCTCTGCCAGCGGCGACGGCGTCGGCTCGGGATACAGCCCGCCGCCGAATGCCCGCGGGGCGTCTCTGGCGTCCGAAGCCGGCTCGGGCTCGTCGCCGCGCTCCAGTATCTCGATTGCCAACTGATGCCGCCAGAGCACCACCGCCATCGCGGCTACACTCGCGCCCCACAAGGCCACCACGGGCATCGACACCACCACCCCCGATGACAACGCAGGCAGGGGTGCGGCTTCCGCCATCAGTAAAACGAACATGTATTCCTCGTCGCAGCGCCCGACGCTCGCGTCTCCATGACGCGACGGGCAGAACTTGAGGATGGGGCCGGTGGGTCACGGAGAGGTGATGCAGGGGCGACGGTGGGGTCACGGAATGCCGGGTACTCCTGTTGCCGTCCGAACTGGCTCAGCTGAAGAACTGATCTACAGGCGGCAGCAGAACTTCGAGGTAGTCGAAGCCGTCCTCGCGCCGGTCGAACAGATCCTCGAGCGCCTGCACCTCCGCCGCGCTCAGCAAGCGGCACGATCGTTCCGGGCCTGCGCCATGCCGCGGTAGATCAGCACCAGGGCGATGCTCTGCACCACGTGATAGAGCGCGTTATGGTCGAAGTACACCGGATGCACGATTACCCGGGCCTGCTGCAGCAGCGCCGCAATCACGCTGAGCGCCAGCCCGGCGGTGAGCGACCGCCAGGCCGGGTCCGCTCCGCGCAGTGACTCGCGAACGCCGACAGCCAGCAGCAGCAGCAGGGCCGGGCCGTAGAAGATGACGATCGTACCGTACGATTCGTCGATGAAGAGCACCGCCAGCACGAATGCGACGGCGTACACGCTCACCACCAGCCGACGGGCGACATCGGACAGCCGGAAGATCCGGCGCAAACTCGCCGTGAGCATCGCCGCCGATGCAACGGCGATGGACGCGGCGACCGGCATCCACATGAGGAAGCCCGCGCGCGTGCTGGTCTTGGCGGGGAAGAAGGCGTGGAAGATCGCGCCGAAGAGCGCGGCCGCGGCGAGGGCGCCCATGATGAGCGCACCGTCGTAGCGCAGGACGCAGCCGGCCCTCCGCTGCCAGAGACGCCGCGCACACCAGCTGCCCAGCACCGCCAGACCGACATCCGTAAGTGCGACGTCGGCCTCGTGCAGCGTGACGCCGAAGAACTCCAGCGTCACGGCAGTTGCGTGTCGCGGAGCCGCTTGGCGCGCAGCGCCTCGTCGGAGATCACGCCGAACGGACGTTTGGCAAGCGCAATGCCGAGTGACGCCTCATCGTTCGGCGTCCAGAGGAAGACGGGCCAGCCCTGCCCGATCAGATGATCGATCGTCGCTTCGGCGACGTCGTGATTTACGCTGAGATAGTCCGGCCGGACGATCTTCCGTACTGCGCGCCGCACCCATTCCTGCCGAAGCGCCCAAGGCAGATTGACCGCGTCGCCAGGCTTGATCTCCGCGAGCAGTTCCGGATTCCAGTTGGTATCCATGAAGATCAGCACCGTCTGCACCCGCGCGTCCAGC
>Ga0163144_10030565_pt1 | contig 10299 bp, 7 predicted proteins | sample OliLak19BULKMAT1_FD_123175 | JGI IMG/M metagenome (GOLD analysis project Ga0163144, IMG submission 123175) | Freshwater microbial mat bacterial communities from Lake Vanda, McMurdo Dry Valleys, Antarctica - Oligotrophic Lake LV.19.BULKMAT1 | ecosystem: Environmental > Aquatic > Freshwater > Lake...
CCCAGGGAGGGATCTGGTTCTGGACACTGTTCGGACTCGGGCTCGTGGTCATGCGTCTCACGCCTCGACGTCGTGAGACGTGAGCGAGTCGCCTCCTCTTGAGGATCATGAGGGCATCGCGAGGCCCCGTTCCCCAGAAACCAGGGGCACTCAGCCGCGAGGGATCGGGTGACGCAGACGCCGGACCAGCACGAGCCAGACGAACCGCAGGTTTACGCGCGTGTAGCGACCTGCCAGCCGGCGGGGTTCGGACGCCAGACGGAAGAGCCACTCCGTTCCAGTACGTTGCATCCAGCGGGGGGCTCGTCGGCGCCTCCCGGCGTGGAAGTCGAATGCCGCGCCCACGGCCAGGAGGACGGGGGCCCTCAGGCGGGAACGGTGCGCGGCTACCCAAAGGTCCTGCTTTGGGGCGCCAAGACCCACCCAGACGTAGTCGGGCTCCGCTTCGTTGATCTCTGCGACGATCGCCTCCTCCTCGTCTGGCGACAGCGCACGGAAGGGCGGCGATAGGGTGCCGGCGATCCGCATACCCGGGTATCTGGCAGTCAGTCGCGCCGCCAGAGCCTCGGGCACGCCGGCAGCTCCTCCGTAGAAGAAGTGTGTGCGACCGTCTTGGATGCCGTGCTCAACGACCGCCGGCATGAGATCGGGCCCGCACACGCGCTCGACCCGCATTCGCCCGCGCCTGCCGAGCCAGACCAGCGGCATCCCATCCGGCTCCACAATCCCCAGGCTGAGGGCCTCTCGCAGCTGGGCGTTCTCTTGAGCCTCCACCAGGGTGTGGGCAGTGGCGAAATGCACGGACAAGCGATCGTCGGTCTCAGGCGCACGCAGGATCATGTCGAGGACATCGGCGAATGGGGCCGCGCTGATTCGGACCCCCAGGATCTCGAAGGAATCGTCGTCAGGCACCGGCCACCGATCTCCTCCGCCCGCTCGGCGCCTGGTATATGTCCAGGAGTGCTGCGAGGTGACTCGCGCCCCTGTATCGCGTGTCGTACCGTTTTCGGGCGGTGGCACCCATCCGGAGCATCTCGTGCGGGTGATCTACAGCCCATCGCACCCGGTTTGCCAGGTCGATGTCGTCGCCGGGTTCCACCAGCAAACCGGTCACTCCATCCTCGACGATCTCTGCAAGGGAGCCGATCCGGCTGGCGATGACCGGGGTGCCCGTGGCGTACGCCTCCACGACGACGACGGGGAATCCTTCGAAACAGATCGATGGCGTCACCACCGCAACGGCACGCCGCATCTCGTCGAACACGGCGGAGGCGGCGATCGGACCGAGGTACTCGATATGTCCGCGGGCTGCTGCCTGTTCCACCAGTGGTGCCAAGGGTCCGCCGCCGGCGATACTAACGTTCCCGGGCTCCAGGGCGGCGGCACCGAGAAGAGTCGCGATGCCCTTCTCCTCAGAGAGTCGTCCTACGTACAGGACGCCGGTGCGCGGACCGCCTCCTGGACCGGGATCCGGCTCGAGGAAGTTCGGGATGACCCGGATCCGCGACGCCGGCAGGCCCCCGTCCACCATCATCTGGCGCTGGAATGAGGTCAGCGCGACGTACGTGCCGATCTGGCTGAAGGTGCCCAGCGCGCGATGGATGCCGATGGTGGCGGAGGCGACGGCAGATTGCGCACGCGAGCCACGAACGCAGCCGTGAGTGATGGCCGGCCAGGCAAGCGACCGTCCCACACAATCCGTGCAGGCATGACCGTCGCGAAACAAGGTCGCGGCCGGGCAGACCATCCGATAGTTGTGCAGCGTCTGCACGACCGGGACCCCGCGCGAGGTCGCCGCGGCATACACGGAAGGAGAGGCCGACGCAAAGGTGTTATGGACGTGCATCACCTGCGGCCGGTGGGTCGCCACGGCATCCCGGACGCGACGCTGCGCCGCGCGGGACCAGATCGCCGACGCGGCGAGTCGCAGGTCCTTGGCCGGCGACCGAGATTCACGCAACTCAGCATTGTCGAAGAGCACCTGGCGTACATCGAGCCCGGCCTCCTCCAGCAGACGCTTCTCTGCGGCGACCACCTGGTCCTCACCGCCCGCGTGGCGGTAGCGGGTATGGACCTGCAGCACCCGCTCAAGAGGAGGCGACTCGCTCACGTCTCACGACGTCGAGGCGTGAGACGCATGACCACGAGCCCGAGTCCGAACAGTGTCCAGAACCAGATCCCTCCCTGGGGCCCCTCGAGATACGGGTCGAAGGAGGTGTTGACCATCATCGCGCTCCAGTAGACAAGGATCCACCCTCCGACCGCAGCCACCTTGAGATCGCCGGTCCGTCGATGCGCCCAGATCGACCGCAGCAGACCGATCCCGAAGGCACCCTGCAGCAGGACCCACAGCACCAACCCCGGCACGCCCATATGTGCAAGGACGGTGATGTGGCTGTTGTGCGGTGCCCGGAGAGAGCCATCACCGGTCGCCTGGAACCCGTCGTCATCGGCCAGGTTGACCCCGAACCCCTTGCCCGTCCAGAAGTACGGCCCGAAGACCGTGTAATCGACGATCTTCGTCCACCAGGCCAGGCGAAATGCCTTGCTTCCCTCGTCCCTTTCGACGGAAGAGGTCTTGAAGATGCTGATGAAGTTCTCAAGCAATTGGTCGACGCTTGTTTGACGGCCTGCATACGGAGTGGGTTCCGGCTCCAGTGCCGGTGCTGGGGTCGCGGACGATGTCGACACCGGGGTCGGGGACGGTGTGAAAGTTGGGTTGGCGGCAGATGTCGGAGCTTCCGACGTGATTGCGACGGGCGAAGGCGTTGGCGTCAAAGGACCCGGGTTGCCGAGCAATCCGGGGGCCGCGAGTGTGACCAGGAGGACCGCACTAGCAGCGAGCACCGGGAGCCAGTTTCGCGATCGGCGCAAGATGCCTGCCAGGAGCGCCAGAGCTCCCATGCTTATCGCCACGGTAAGGATCGCGCCGCGATTGGACGTCCCAGCTGCGAATGCCGTCCAGATGAGTGGTGCGGCGACCAGCGAGCGCCAGACCAACATGTTCGCGGTCGTGATCGCGCTCGTTCCAAGCACGAGGAACGCGATCGACCCGGCGATGTGGACCGCCATATCCCCGCTCTTGAAGTACACGAGTGGGTGGAACGAGCCGAGCTTGTTCAGATCGATGCTCTGATACTCGATGGCGAAGATGTTCCACGAGATCGGCAGCCAGAATGCGAACACGGGCACCACCCAGCCGTATCGACGCAGCGAACCAAGCACCAACGTTCGGTCGGCCAGGACGTACACGATCAGAGCGAAGAACGCGTAGCCCCAGATCACCCCGTCGCGAAGCGAATCGAAGCCGTAGACGCCCACGTACGGGACGGTCCGAACCACCCCGAGGGCCATGAAGGCCAGCAGGAGCCACACGACCCGCGACCGGACGAGGGGCAGGCGGAGTCGCACCATGGCGTACGCGGCGGCGATCAACCCGAGGACGAGTACGACCTCGCCAACGTAGACGGGAGGCTGGCCGAGGTGCGCGAATCCTCGACCCAGGAACATGTAGCCTGCGAGCAAGATCGCGAAGGCGACCAGAAACACCCGAACCGTCATGAGGGCGGTTGGCAGGCGGTCTCGCGGTGAGTTGGAAGGATCTTCCGCGGTGCGCTCGGTGATCGAGGTCACCGAGTTGCCTTACGGTCGATCGGCGAACGGGCCTGGGAACTGGCGATGAGCAGGACGGGCTCCACCCCACCTGCGTGATCACCACCAAGCCGAGCGATATCGGCGAGGCACAACACAGCGATAGACATGCCGTTTTAGTCTATGCGGGGGGGGAACCTCCTGTCACAGAGGCCGACGAGGGTCAGGCGCGGTCCGCGGCCCTCCAGCCAGTCGAGGGTGCCATCCTCCAGTTGCAGCGCACCCGCCCGACCTTGGCCGAGATCTCCGTGATGTCCAGGTGCGCCATCGTGCACCATTGTCGCGATGGAGTGTTCCCCGCAAGTTCCGCAAGTCGTCGCGCTCACCTGGCACTGTGAAGCCCTGCGGTGAAGACACTCATGCTGACCCCGGACGAGGGGCACCTCGATCGCCGGATCGCGCAGGAGGCGGCCACCCTTGCGAGCAATGGCTGGGAGGTGGACATCTATCCGGCCGTGGATCCGGGCCTCGACTTTCAATCCGAGCTTGCACCCGGTGTTCGGCTGCTCGGCAACCCAAGGCTCCCGATCAGGACGAATGAGGGCCCGAGACAGATCGTGCGAACGATCAAGCGGAATCTCGCTCGTGTCGTGCCTCCGGCCGGCCGACTCATCGAGGCGGCGCAGTATAGGACGCGTGACATCGCGGGCGATATCACCGATGCGAACCTGTCGCACCTGCTTCAGCTTGGGCCCTTCGATCTCATCGTTGCCCACGACGTTCCGGTGATGCCGCTTGCGGTGCACCTGAAGGACGCCTGGGGAGCCAAACTGATCAGCGATCTCCATGAAGTCTTTCCGGAGCAGGCCGAGCACTTCACGACGGAGACCGCGCGCAGGTACTGGCGGGGTCTCGAAGCCGCCGGTTTGACCGCCTCCGACGGGATCATCTGCGTCAATGCGGCGGTGGCCGACTATGTGCGAGCGACCCACGCTCCGGCCGCGCCGATCGCGGTCATCCACAACTCGGTGCCGTACGTGGAGCCTTCAGCTTCCGGCACCTCCATTCGGTCCTACTACCCGATCCCTGACAGCGCTCGGATCATGCTATTCGCTGGCTCGTTGCGGCCGCACACGAACCTGGAGGTCCTGATCGAGGGTTTCGCAGCGGCGAATCTCAGTGGGTGGGTCCTCGCGATCCTCGGCGAGGGCCGGTTGCAAGTCGAGCTGGAGGCGATGGTTCGCCGCCGAGGTCTTGAGGCACTTGTATTCCTCGGTCGGCACGTCCGTCAGGGCGACCTGATCCAGGTCGCATCGTCCGCCGACATCGGGTTGCTCCCATATCAGGCGTATGGATTCAACCACCTCATCGCGACCCCGAACAAGCTGTTCGAGTACATCCAGGCGCGGCTGCCGATCGCGACGTCCCGACTCCCGATGGTCGAGCGCATCATCGCGCCGCTGGGCAACGGCGCGTTCGTCGATTTCTCAACTGCCGCGACCTTGGCGGGCGACCTCGCTGTTTTCGTGCAGACCATTGCGCCGCGGATCAGCCAGGACGTACTTGAGAAGGCAGCACGCCGGTTTTCCTGGGAGAACGAGGAGCCCGCACTGCTCGGTATCGTGGATCACGTGATTCCCAGGACCCGCGGTATCTGACCAGGATCTCAGGATTCTCGACCGTCCTTCAGTCGTGCGGGCAAGTCCCTGAACTGGGCTGCGCGGTCGTGGAACTCCTGCTGCCAGATCTCCAGGGACAGAAGTCCCCACAATCCTCGGCCGAACGCCGACTCCGTCGACTGCGATGTGAGGACTCGACGATTGTCGACCCAGCTGCGCTCGAGCGCTGAGCGGGACGAGAGGATGTCCGAGACGAAGTCTCGCGCGGGCCCGTGTGCCCACGCGTTCAGCGGTGTCGGGAAGCCCATCTTGTCGCGCCGTTCGGCGATCGACGTCGGCAACATCTGACCAAAGGCAGAGCGGAGAACTCGCTTGAGCTGACCACCCTCGAACTTGACACCTGGCGGGATCGTGGCCGCCAGCTCGACGATCGGATGGTCCAGGAAGGGGAGGCGGGACTCGAGACCGTGCGCCATGCTCATCCGATCCTCGACCTGGAGGAGCGCCGGCAGCAGCGTCTTGAAATCGAAATGTGTCATTCGGTCGAAGTACGACTCGCCCTCTAGGTTGTCTGCTTGGAAGATCGAGCGGAACGTGTCGTACGGAGAGTAGTCGCCCAGGATGTCCCAGCGAACGACGTCCTGCAGGTGGGCGGCGCGCGTGATGAGCCGGAAGTAGCGCCGGTCCATCGGCTCGAAGAGGCCATCCCGCCAGAACTCCTGCAGCATCGGCTTGTACTGCTGGAGCGCGGTCAGGTTGGGCAGGATCGACTCGTACGTGACGACGAAGTTGCCGTTGCGGGCGGTTCCGTCGATCGCAGCCTTGAGGCACTGCTCCAGGTAGGCGACGAGGTACCGCGCATAGCCGCCGAAGAGCTCGTCACCGCCCTGCCCACCCAGGACGACCTTGCGGTGACGGCGCGCGAGGGCGGAGACCATGAACTGGGGGAAGGAACCGGGCCCCGCCACCGGATAGTCGAGGTGGTAGATGACCTTCCGAATCTCGTCGACGAAGTCGTTCACCGTGATGTCGAGCTCGTGGAGTGTGATGCCCTTGTGGTCCGCCAGCTCGCGTGCATACGGGCTCTCGTCGTAGGCGGGTCCCAGCGAGAACTTGCCGTTGAACGCGACCAGCTCGCCGGGACGTTCGTCTGCCGCGAGGCTGGCGATGATGCTCGAGTCCAGCCCTCCACTGAGGTACGCACCCACCGGTACGTCGGCTCGTAGATGAACTCGGACGGAGTCGGCGAGCAACTCTCGAAGCTGTTCCTCGAAGTACTGCGAGGTCCGGTCGAAGTCCAGGTTGTAGTAGACGTCCCAGTAACGGTTGATCTCAATTACGCCGTTTCGAACGAGCAACCTGTGTCCGGGCGGAAGCTCGCGGATCCCGGAGAAGAGCGTCTTCCCATCGAGGCAGAACTGGAACATCAGGTAGTCTCGCAGGCCCTCGAGATCGGTCGCGATCTCCGACAGGAATGGCAGGAGGGCCTTGGCCTCGGACGCGAAGTACAGGCGCCCATCGATGACCGCATAGTAGAAGGGCTTCATGCCGAACCGGTCCCGGGCACAGAACAGGGACCCGTCGTCCGGATCCCAGATAGCAAAGGCGAACATGCCGCGCAGGTGATCGAGGCAGTCACGCCCCCACCTGCGGTAGGCAGCGAGGATCACCTCCGTGTCGGACGTCGTTCGGAAGTTGTCGGCGCCGAGCTCCTCGCGCAGCTCGACGTAGTTGTAGATCTCGCCGTTGTAGGTGATCCAGTCCCCGGCAGCGTCCGTCATGGGTTGGTCGCCGGAGACCAGATCGATGATCTCCAGCCGTCGATGCGCGAAGCCCACGCGGTCTATTGGCCCGTGCCACGTGGCGTGCCCATCGGGGCCGCGGTGGCGGATGAGATGGCTCATCGCGGCGAGCTCCGACGCGAGATCACGCACGGGTTGCCCCCGAAGGTCGTAGATCCCCGCGATGCCGCACATCCCTCTAGATCACATTCACAGGAAGGGGCCCATTCGGGATCTCGCGGAGGATCTTCGCCAGGCGTGCCCGCTCGACCACCTTCGAGTCGATCGGAGAGACTTCCTGTCGCGGGACGCGTCGGCCGCGCCACGAATCCACGAAGGCCTGAATTCGTTCTCCTGATGTGTCGACATTGTCCTCCGTGTTCGGCAGTTGCAGGAGGAAGGGCGCCCCGTCAGGAAAGGCCGTCTCGACATGCCCGACGATCACGGGAATGCCGTACGCGAGATACTCCGCGACCTTGAGCGCGGAGGCCTCGGAGAGTCCCTTGCGGTGGAGTGCCAGCGGTCCGATCGCCACGTCTGCCTGCGCCATGATCGGGACATACGCATCGCGGCTCAACACGCCGTGCAGGACGACGTTCGCTGGAGCGCCGGGGAGTTCCTCCGGGTCCGGCCCGACAAGGTCGAACTGCCAGGAGGGGAATGCGGAGGCAAGTCGGGCGATCTTGTCGACCCCGGCCCACGCTAACCACGGTGAACCGATGAAGACGAGGCGAGGCGACGGGTTCTCCGGCGCCGGCAACTCTGGATAATCGTCGAGGTCGATGCTGTTTGGGAACACACTGACCGGTCGGCCCAGTCGGGAGAGCGCGGGCTGCCGCGCGATCTCGTTGGTCACGACCACGATGCGACGGGCGCGACCAAAGAGGCGATCCCTGGTGAAACGCGCGTACCAGTAACGGAGCGGAGACCGGATCTTCATCTCGTCCAGGTCGTCCAGGTCGCCCCCGAGGACCGTCGGAAATGCGGCCGCCAGGGCGAGCATGCTCGGCGAGACGGTGCTGTGGCGCAGGTAGATGATGTCCGGCCGCCACAGGGCAACCTGGATGGAGAGCAGCTCGCGGACGACGAACCGGCCGATGATCCCCAGACGGGAAGACCGCACACCCACGACGTGGGGCTCGCCACGCCAGGCGTCCTCCGTCCCGGCCTCACAGCGGACGAAGAGCCCGACCTCGACGCCTGGGTCGAGGTCGCCCCAGGCTGCGGCCTGATCTAGGATCAACCTTCGGACCCCGGTCTCACGGCCACCCACGCCATGCACGAGACACGCGATCCGCGTCCGCCGCCTTCGGCGAGGCACTGCCGTCACCCAGCGGCCCGTTCGTACCAGTCGATCGCTCGCCCCAGGCCGACCTCGAAGCTCGTGACAGCGGCGAACCCGAACCCCTCCCTGGCCCGACTCGTATCGAGCGCACGGCGCGGCTGCCCGTCGGGCTTTGATGGGTCCCAGCGGATCTCGCCCTCGAACCGTGTCAGGCGCACGATGAGCTCGACCAGGTCACGGATCGTGATCTCGCGGCCCACGCCAAGGTTGACGGGGTCCGCCCCGTCGTAGCGCTCGGCTGCCAGGACGATCCCCTCTGCGGCGTCATCCACGTAGAGGAACTCGCGAGACGCGAATCCTGTGCCCCAGACATCGATGTGGTCAGCGCCAGCCTCCCGCGCGTCGACGCATTTCTTGATGAGCGCCGGGATCACGTGCGACGATGCCGGATCGAAGTTGTCGCCGGGGCCGTACAGGTTCACGGGGACCAGGTGGATGACGTCGAAGCCGTATTGCTGTCGGTACGCCTGGCCCTGCACGAGAAGCATCTTCTTGGCAAGCCCGTACGGCGCGTTGGTCTCCTCCGGGTAACCACTCCACAGGTCGTCCTCGCGAAAGGGCACGGGGGTGAACTTGGGGTATGAGCAGACGGTCCCGATCTGGACGAACTTGTGCACGCCGGCGAGGCGCGCCTGCTCCATGAGCTCGATGCCCATGATCGCGTTCTCGTAGAAGAAGCGCCCAGGGTTCTCACGATTGGCACCGATCCCGCCGACGACCGCGGCGAGGTGGATCACGAGGTCTGGTCGCCCGTCCGAGAGGGCACGCTGGATCCCGTCGCGGGTGCGCAGGTCGTAGTCTGCGCTGCGCGGCACGAACACATCGGTTGCGCCGCCCGATCCGAGGCGCCGGACGACGGCCCTACCGAGGAATCCACCGCCGCCGGTGACCATCACGCGCCGGTCGGCCCAGTAGGACGGCGCGGTCATGTCAAGGACCCTGAACCGGCAGGCTCCGCGACCATGTGCTCGACCGGATCGAGCCCGGCTTCGCGAAGGTCGGCCTCCACCATCAGCCGGACGAGCGTGGGCAGGTCCGTCCTGGCTCGCCAGCCCAGGCGCTCGTGTGCCTTGGAGGCGTCGCCCCGAAGCTCGTCCACTTCCGTCGGGCGGAAGTAGCGCTGGTCGATCTCCACGAAGTCCTGCCAATCGCGACCCACCAGCCTGAATGCCAGCTCCAGGAAGTCGCGCACGGAGTGCATCTGGCCCGTCGCGACCACGTAGTCGTCGGGTTCGGGTTGCTGGAGCATCAGCCACATGGCCTCGACGTACTCCACCGCATAGCCCCAGTCGCGGCGTGCATCGATGTTGCCGAGGTACAGCTTCTCCTGCTTGCCGGCGAGGATGGACGCGATCGCGCGGGTGATCTTCCTCGTGACGAACGTTCCGCCGCGGCGCGGTGATTCATGATTGAAGAGGATGCCGTTGACCGCGAAGATCCCGTATGCCTCGCGATACTGGATGGTCATCCAATGCGCGAAGACCTTGCTGACGGCGTACGGGCTGCGCGGGTGGAACGGCGTCGTCTCCGACTGCGGTGATTCCACTGCCTTGCCGAACATCTCGCTGCTGCCGGCCTGGTAGAACCGGACGGGCCGGTCCGCATGACGGATCGCCTCCAGGAGACGAAGGGTGCCCATGCCGGTCGTATCGGCCGTGAACTCGGGCATCTCGAAGCTCACCTTGACGTGGCTCTGCGCGCCCAGGTTGTAGACCTCGTCCGGCTTGATCCGATTGAGCGAATTGATGAGGGACGAGGAGTCGGTCAGATCGCCGTAGTAGAGGTGCAGCGGAACGTTGGGCTGATGCGGGTCTCGATAGAGGTGATCGATGCGCCCGGTGGAGAAGGAGCTCGAGCGGCGGATCAGCCCGTGGACCTCGTACCCCTTGGACAGCAACAGCTCGGCAAGATAGGAGCCATCCTGCCCGGTGATGCCGGTGATCAGCGCGCGTCGGGTCACCGG
>Ga0163144_10030566_pt1 | contig 10299 bp, 5 predicted proteins | sample OliLak19BULKMAT1_FD_123175 | JGI IMG/M metagenome (GOLD analysis project Ga0163144, IMG submission 123175) | Freshwater microbial mat bacterial communities from Lake Vanda, McMurdo Dry Valleys, Antarctica - Oligotrophic Lake LV.19.BULKMAT1 | ecosystem: Environmental > Aquatic > Freshwater > Lake...
GATCTGAGAGGGACTCTAGCAGCACTTGAAAAATCAGTCGCCAGCATCGGCCCCGATGGAGCCATCCAAGGAGACCTCCTGCGGACTCTTGATGAACTTCGCGCCGCTTTGCGCGCCGTGAATCAGGTGTCCACTGCCATTGATGAAAATCCAGACTCGCTGCTTTTCGGTCGTGAGTCCTCCAGAAATACAGTCCCGAAGGCTCCGAAGGCTCCAAAATCCAGACCCTGAAATTTTCCTAACATGAACCGCCTCTTTCTCTTCATCGCTGCCCTGCTCCTTGGCAGCTGCGCCCAACCCAGCAAAACCTTTTACGTACTAACCGCCGCTGGCCCCATGCCGACAGGTGGCGGCGTCGGGATCGGCGTCGGCCCTGTCAGCATCGCGGAATATCTCAATCGTCCGAATCTGGTCATCCAGCAGGGGCCGAACCAGCTCGCCGTCTCGGAAGACCACCGCTGGGCCGGGGATCTATCCGCATCCATCGCACGCGTCACCGCCACCAATCTCGGCCGACAAATGAAATCCGGCAACGTCCGGACTTACCCATGGCTCAGGGATGACGAAATCCGCTATCAAGTCACCCTCGACATCCGCCAACTCCACAGCGAAGACGATGGCTATGCCGTCATCGAAGCAGGTTGGCGCGCCTACTTGCTTCCGGAGCGCACGTTGAAAGCATCCCGAACCTTCGTGGACCGCGAGCCGCTTCAAGCCGATGGCTACTCACCCATGGTCGCGGCACAGTCACGACTTTTGGAAAGACTGGCGGAGAACATCGCCGCAGGATTACGCTAGCCATGAGCCAACCCTCCGATCACAAGCACACACCAGCAGTGCGCTTAAGTTGACAGCGGCCCGCCCATTCCGCTTGCGCTCACGGTCCAGCGTCCTAGCATCCCGCGCTTTCCAAAGCTCTGTCGCCCACCGCTCTCATGAATCGCATTTTCGTCGAAAAAAAACCCGGCCACCAAGCCGAGGCGAACCATCTTTTAAAAGAGCTCCATGAATCGCTTTCACTTCCTGGTCTCACCCACGTCCGTATTGTGCAACGCTATGATTGCGATGGACTTACCGATGAAGAATTTGACTCTGCGGCGCGCCTGATTCTCTCCGAACCGCAGGTGGACTCGGTTTTCAGATGCCTCACTTTGGCGGAAAATCAAACCGCTTTCGCCGTCGAGTTTCTTCCTGGCCAGTTTGATCAACGCGCGGACTCCGCCGCACAATGCGTCCAGATTCTTACCGGCAAGGAGCGTCCCTACATCGCTTCCGCCAAGTTGATCATCCTTGAAGGTTTGCTCACCACCGCCGAGTTCCTGAGCGTCAAATCCTATGTCATCAACTCGGTGGATTCCCACGAAGTCCCCCTGGCGGTGATCAGCGGGCACCGTGAAACCTCTTCCCCACCCGACGTCGCCATCCTCACTGACTTCGCCACCCAGAAGCCCGCCAACCTGCGCGCGGACTTGGGACTCGCCATGTCCGTTGAGGACATCACCTTCTGCCAATCCTATTTTCACAACGAGGAAAAGCGCGATCCAAGCCTCACCGAGCTCCGGATGCTCGACACCTATTGGTCTGACCACTGCCGCCACACGACTTTCCTCACCAAAATCGAAGCGGTCACTTTCGGCGAAAATACCGAGCCCGTACAACGCGCTTGGCAAACTTACCTGGCAACCCGCCGCGCACTGGGCCGTGAGGACAAGCCGATCACACTGATGGACATCGCCCTGATCGGCATGCGCGAGTTGAAAAAATCCGGTGAACTCGACAACCTCGAAGTCTCCGAGGAGGTCAACGCCGCTTCCATCGTCGTCCCTGTGGAAATCTCAAATCTCAAATCTGAAATTCCAAATTCCTCAACCGAGGAGTGGTTGGTGATGTTCAAAAATGAAACCCACAACCACCCCACGGAAATTGAACCTTTCGGCGGTGCCGCGACCTGTCTCGGCGGCTGCATTCGCGATCCGCTTTCAGGCCGTTCCTATGTTTACCAGGCGATGCGTGTCACGGGTGCCGGTAATCCTCTAACACCCTTTTCGGAAACCCTCCCCGGCAAACTCCCGCAGAAAAAAATCTGTCAAGTCGCCGCCCGTGGTTATTCCTCATACGGCAATCAAATCGGGCTGGCCACCGGCCAGGTGGCGGAAGTCTATCACCCCGGCTATGTCGCCAAGCGTCTCGAAATCGGCGCGGTTGTCTCCGCCGTCCCGCGGTCCCATGTTTTCCGTGGCTCCCCTTCCCCGGGCGATGTCATCCTGCTCATCGGTGGCCGCACCGGTCGCGATGGCGTCGGCGGTGCCACCGGATCTTCCAAAAAACACACCGCCACCGCACTCGAAAACTCCGCCGAGGTCCAAAAAGGCGACGCCCCCACCGAGCGCAAAATCCAGCGCCTTTTCCGCAACCCGGAACTCACCCGCAAAATCAAAATCTGCAACGACTTTGGTGCGGGTGGCATCTCCGTGGCCATCGGCGAAATCGCCCCCTCCTTGGAAATCAATCTCGATGCCGTCCGCAAAAAATACGATGGCCTAGACGGAACCGAACTCGCCATTTCCGAGTCCCAGGAGCGTATGGCCATCTGTGTGGATGCGTCTGAAATTAATTACTTCATCGCCGAGTCGGACAAGGAAAACCTCGAGTGCGCACACGTCGCCAACGTGACCGACTCCGGTCGCCTCATCATGACCTGGCGCGGCAAAACCATCGTCAATCTCTCCCGCGCGTTCCTCGATACCAACGGCGTCCAGCAAACAGCCAAAGTCCACGTCGCCTCACCCGCCCCCTTGGCATCCGGTTTACCCTATACCCATGAGCACCAGCCAAATCGACTTGAACGAAGCCCACAAAACAGCCTAGGCGTTGCAGGCGAGTCAATCGCCAAGACCCTTGAGCGAGTCCATCAGGCAAGCCAAGAATCTAGCATCCCAATCCCAAAGACCAAAAGCCAGCGATCCGAACTCCACCGCGCTTCACTAACGGAACGCCTCGCATCTCTCAATATTTGCTCCCAAAAAGGCCTTGGCGAAATCTTCGACGGCTCGGTCGGCGCGGGCACCGTGCTCTGGCCCTTCGGCGGCGGGCGACAACTCACCCCGCCGGATGCAATGGCGGCGAAACTTCCATTGTTAGATGGCGAGACCGACGTCTGCACCTTCATGAGTTGGGGCTTCAATCCTTATATCTCCGCCTGGTCGCCCTTCCACGGTGCGGTTTACGCCGTCACGGAATCGGTCTGCAAGGCGGTAGCCGCCGGCGCGCAGCTCTCCGACATCCGACTCACGCTCCAGGAATATTTCCCAAAACTCGGCAATGACCCCAGCCGCTGGGGCCTGCCCTTCGCCGCCTTGCTCGGTGCCTATCAGGCACAGCATGGACTCCGCCTCGCCGCCATCGGCGGTAAGGACTCAATGTCTGGATCATTCAACGAACTCGACGTCCCCCCGACCTTGGTTTCCTTCGCCCTCGCACCAGGCAAAGCCAGCCTCGCGCTTTCTCCTGAATTCAAACAGCCAGTATCCACCATATCCTTCATTGAAATTTCCCGGGATGCGGATCATCTCCCGGACTTCACCGAGCTCAGGCAAGTCGCAGCAGCGCTGCATCAGCTCAACTCTGATGGAAAGGTCCTCGCCCTTCATCACATCGGACAGGCCGGCATCGCCGCAGCGTTGGCGAAAATGGCCTTCGGCAACCACATCGGCGCGGAAATCAATTCCACTCTCGACCTTGCCAATGAGCGCTATTTCGCTTTCCTTATCGAGCACCCCGAACCCCTGCCTGCGGAATTCAGCTCGATCGAAATCGGCCACACCACCGAGGTCGGCACCCTCGTTCTCAATAGCCAAGCCCACACGCTTGCCGAACTTGAAAACGCATGGACTGACACGCTTGAACCGATCTATCCGACCAAGCCGGAACCGATCGAAGATCTTGGATCGAAGATCGTGGATACCCACTCCGGACAGTTCCAGATCCGAAACAGACATTCATCAATCGCCACCCCTAAAGTCTTGATCCCGGCGTTTCCCGGAACCAACAGCGAGTATGATTCCGCCAAGGCCTTCCGGGAAGCCGGCGCGGAGACGGAGATTCTGGTATTCCGCAACCTAACAGTCCACCACATCGAAGAATCCCTCGCGGCGTTCGCGGATCACATCCGTCGCTCGCAGATCCTGATGTTCCCCGGTGGATTCAGTGCGGGCGACGAGCCGGATGGCTCCGCGAAATTCATCGCCACGATCATCCGCAGCCCTCGCGTCGCGGATGCGATCATGGATCTGCTGAAAAACCGCGATGGCCTCATCCTCGGAATTTGCAACGGCTTCCAAGCCCTCATCAAAACCGGCCTCGTCCCTGATGGTGAAATCCGCGATGCCCATGCCGACGCACCGACGCTCGTCCATAATTCACTCGGCCGTCATATCTCCTGTTATACCAACACGAGGATTGTGAGTAAAATTTCGCCATGGTTGTCGAACTGTGAGCTCGGAGACATTCACAGTGTGCCCGTTTCTCATGGTGAGGGTAAATTTCACGCCAGTGCCGCAGTGATTTCCGCCCTAGCCGCGAACGGCCAGATCGCGACCCAATACGTCGATGCCAGCGGCACGCCGTCCATGGACATCCGTGTCAACCCGAACGGTTCTTCAAGCGCCGTTGAGGGCATCACCAGTCCTTGTGGTAGAGTCTTCGGAAAAATGGCTCATACCGAGCGCAATGCTTCCCAGGTTGCGCAGAATGTTCCGGGAAACAAGCTACAACCCTTGTTTAGCGCTGGAGTTCTATATTTTTCATGAGCAACTATATGCTCAGGATAAGCCTTTAGCCAGTTCCGCCTTCGACAGGAAGCAGTAAATTCTGACGGGGCGGATTTGACGCCTGTCGCCCGCTGACCTACCTGACCTCGATCCTAATTTCGGGCGTGATCCGGCCATGCTGTGCGGCGGCAAATGGTTCGGTTGCGAAAGCCCACCTCGGGGCATCAGCCTCAAGTTTTGCCAGTGGTCCGGTGGCAGGCGCATGAGATGATGCTTTTTATCAAAGAGTTACAGAGTTCTAAATGCCCAACGCTTGAACCATTTTGATGGGGCGAGTAGAATCTAAATAGAAAGTCTGGCCTGTCAAATCTGCGAGAATTTGACTGAGGTTGTGTTGAAAGATTCTGATCCTCGCATATTGACAACGATGACTTGGCTGCATTTCCCCAGCCTCCGAAACTTCAATATAACCAGTGAAAATATCCACTTTTCTGGAGGAGCCATTGAACAAAATTTTGTTCAAGCGGTCGCTTGTGCCATCCGCAAAGACTCAGCGTGGCCAAACATCCGTCAAATTTCTATTACACACCCGGAAAATCATTGGCAACCTTTCCAAATACGAGCAGCTGTCAACCATGGCATTGAACAGCACCTGCAAAAGAATATCGTAGAATATTGTAAAGGTTCTAAACTTGATTTCGTCCGCCAGTATGAAGTTGTAGGTCCTAGGCCAGAAGATTAGATGTTGTGCACCTGATTCTACTTGGTGAATGGCCCTGTCACTCTCTGACAAACAGCGTCGGAACGCCAATACGATTTTTCTTACCTGTGGATGTTTCCTGGATCAACCTGGACGGGAGCGGCCGGGGCTGCGGGAGACATAGGGGAAAGTGAGGCTGGCTGGCTGTTGTGATAGGTGTGGCAGCGGATGCAGCGGTGATCGATTCCTCCCTTGGGGCTGTGGCAGTCCACACAAGACTTGATCGAGGGCAGGTTGAGATCACTGGTGAGTTCACTGGTCATCACATGGTGGCAATCCAGGCAGCTCAGGCCTTTCTGGTGCATGTCGTGGTTGAATTTTCCAAGCGTCATCCAGCGGTCGGGAGTGATCACTTTTTTGATCTCGGGAGTCGCATTGTCACTCTTGGGTTCCATCACATCATGGCAGGTCGCGCAGCCTGCGAATGGGGCGCGGCGTCCACCCGGGACGACTCCTTTCATGTCCGCGTAAAAAACGGCGCGCTCCAGGTTCTCACCGGTTTCATAACGCTTTTCAATGGCTACCTTTTTCTCCTTCACATAGAGGGCGAGTTCATCCGGGCTGGTGATACCCTCATGGCTTTTGGCATACTCCTCGTATTGTATGTTAAGGCTTCGCAGGAAGGCACGAACATAGTGAGGATCACCATGCGGCAGGTAGATACCGGGTTTGTCATTTTCTGCGGGAGTGTCGGGATCGAACTGGAGGGTATGGCATTCTACACAGTGCTTCCCGTAGGTGATCGGCTTTTGGTATTCACCCTTGGCATCGCGCTCATGGCAGTCGCCGCAATTGAGGGTTCTGGGGATCTTATTACCGGGTTGCAGGTGAATTGCGTGATTGAACTTGAGCGAGCTCTGATCGCGAACTCCGTCACGGATCTGCTGGAACTCGGGGTGATCGGTATAAAACGCGGTGATGATTTCAGTGTAGCCCTTATCCGGACGTTTTCGTGGTTGAATTTTCGGATGGGAGTCGAGGGCGGAAAATGCGTGGGGGTCGGTCTTCATTCCGATTTCTCGCGAGGCGGCCATGAGTTCGGCGGAACCGTGGCATGATGTGCAGGAGGCACTGTCCACTTCCGGCATGAATCCGCTGGTTTGATGTTCCTTGTGGCATTCCTGGCACGCGAACTCGGCGGCCATATTCCGCTGATGGAATTTTTTACCATCGTGGCAAGCCAAGCAGCTTGCATCCATCGCCGAGGGTTCAATCGGCCCTTTTTTGATGATCCCGGCAGGAGTCAACCCTCGTTTGAAGGCATCGAAAGCCATGGTGTGCCAGGAGTCCACGCCCTGTTTGGCGCCTTCGTGACAAGCCGCGCAGTTGCTGGAATCGCCGCCTGATTGCAGCGCATGGATGTCCGCGAAGGTGGCGCTTGCGTGAACGCTGGATAGAGGTCCCGGATTGGTAAATTGATCGCGCCAATTGTGGCTGATGCCGACCAACAGAATGAGAAAGCTGGCGATGACGGTAAAGACGACCACCCGCTTCCGGATTGACCGAAGGCTTCTGCGAGGTTGGCATTTGGGAATCGCGTTGCAACAGGTTCCGTCTGGAAAGGGACCGTTCTGGCACTTGCCACCGCCGGACTTCGGGCGCGTGCAGGTCCAGTGACCTTTCACCTCGCCCGGTTTCAATGCCAAGCGGGGTGTGCATTCGTAGGTCGCCCGGCACTTTCCCTTGGGAGAAGGTCCGATCCGGCAAGGGCAACCCTTGCAAAGATGGCCGCACTCCCAATTCAGATTTGGACGAACATACTCCTTGGCGGGGAACACCGGTGAATGTTGATTGGCTTTCATGAGGCGTATCCGGAAAACGCGTGAACGAGGATGATATGCAGCACCGTGAAGACCAGCAGGGAATAGCTGAGCGGAATATGCGCGAACAGCCATAATCGCAGAGCAAACTGCAACGAATATTGGTAATCGAGCATGTGCTTCTGAGCGACGAGATTCCTTAGCTTATCCAGCAATTCACGTTCGCCTTTTTTGGCATACCTTTGTACCTCGTCAAAGTGGGAGGTGTGCGCAGCCTGTGGAGCGCGTGACTGCCGGAGGTGCGCCCACGGGTTGCAGGGTTTGGTGAAAAACATCCCCAACCTTTTCGTGTAAAATCCGGCAACGACGGGTGAGGTCTGGCCATCCACACCTGCCAATACAAGCGCCTCGGCCTCCTCGCGTAAACTTTTCCGGGCATAAGGGATTCGCTCGTACGGAGTTTCGTATCCAGCGACCGTGAGCATCCGTGGAAACGCGCGACTGATCCACAACCCGAGAACTCCCGTCACAAAAACGATCACATAGCACCAGGCAAGCAGTTGGTGAAAAATCCCCCCGGGCCAGGACCACCCGATATGTACGAAAAACAACGCCCCCGAGAAAACTCCCACGTAGAGATGCAACTGTAGCCAGAATCCGGTACTGCCGAGACGCAAAAACGGAACCCGCTTTCTTAGGTTGAAGAAAGTCAGAAACAGCATCGCCGCGAAAAGAACCCAACCACTCAGGTAGGCGTGGCGCGGATACAAGGGAGCATATTGAATGTAAGCAAACAGTAACCCTACGACTGCCAGAGTGGTCAGCAACGTGCTCCCGAACCTCCTGCGGGTGAAATCTATTTTCTTTTCAGCCACTGTGTGAGGGAGGTTACCCGGGTTAAATCTGTCCGGCTGAGTGCATCATGCGGGCAAGCGTTCTGACAGGCGGGGCCGCTGGTTTGCTCGACGCACAAATCACACTTGGTGGCTTTCAGGATCGGTTGGAACTCTTCATCCACCAGAAACTCGCCTTGGCTTGATCTCACCTCGACCATGCGGATCGAATCATACGGGCAATTCGCGGCACAGGTGCCGCATCCGATGCAGGTCGCCGGATTGATAACGACCTCTCCACCAAAGCTGGTCCGGTGAATGGCACCGGTTGGGCACCCGATCATGCACACCGGGTCCACGCAATGCATGCAGGCATTCGCAATCATTAGATTGTCGATCATCGGCCCATGCCGCAGGAAGCGTGGATTACCATCGTGTGTCGATGCACACGCGCGCACGCAATCGTCACAGCGGGTACAGCGATCCATGTCAATGACCATCGACTTCGTGCCATTGAAAAAACGATGCTCCGCCATGAACTCCATCAGGCTGGCTGATAACACGTCGCCGTTTTCACCCGCAGGTGAATGCGGCTGTTCAGACAGGGTTTTCGGAACGGGACTGGACGGGAAATCAATTTCTGAAAGCTCCCGGTTTGCAAATTTTTCGACCGAAGCTGTAGGAATGAAAATAAGATATGCATATCCCATCGAGCGTAGAGTATATAAAGACTGAGTATCCTGGTGAGAATTTCTCCAGAGGTTCGCGATTTCTTCATAACCGAAGACACTACCAGCCCCGATGTAATTCAAAGTGCGTTCGCCGTTACCGTATTTCTGGCTGACACGGCAGAATCCGGCGCTGATCATATAGATGCCATTGCTGTATTCTCCTTCCCGCACGATGATAGGCTCGTTCGGGGATATCGCCTGGTCACCGTCTTTCGTCATCTTGAGGTAGGAGCCGGACCAGTTGTATTCACCGAAACTTTCCAACTGGGCTTCTTCACACAATCTCACATACCCGGATTCTTCGAGGTGGCTGAAAAGAGGGTGATGCCTCAGGAAAGCTTTGAGGGAGTTTTCCCGATAGGTTTTATCGATCTGCTTTTTAAGCGCGGCATCATAGCGCATGATGTCGCGCAGTCCTTCCCAACTGAATTCCAGCAGACGCGCCTCTGGCGTGGCGGCCACGACGGTGGCAGTCCTGGGCATTCGACTGAGCGCCGAAATTTCGCCGAATAGCTGTCCTTTTTTCAATGTGGCGGTCATTGAATCGGAAACGATCTGCGGATAATCCTGTAAAAAGACAGACCCCATTTTCTTGATGGAGGAACCTTTGAGATTGTCCCCCGCCCGCGGGGATTTTTTGCTCCATCCCTCCGGTTCCGGGTTGTTGTTCCACAATTGTGCGAGACGCGCCATGAAGGTTTTCTTGACCTTAGGAGCGCGGCCCAAATACTCGGGATTGATATCCGGACGGAGGATCACATCGACCTCGCCCTCCAGGACCAGGAAGGCGGAGGTTCCGTAGTCGTCTTTGCGCAGGATGATTTCTCCAGTGCCATAATCTCGCACCGCCGAGTCCGCCCGCAAGATCTCGCGCAGAGGAGTGCCGGCGGGAAACGCGTGCTCATCCATGCTGGCGAACGGTTCCGTTGCCATCAGCATGTCAAGCGTGGCGTCGCTCATCGCAGGATCAAGCGGGACGTCCCAACGTTTCGGACGATCTGCCTTGCGGGTGAGGCTTTCTAAAGTTGTTCCGGTAGTTGCCATATTGCGCATTTCAGGCGTCGATCACCATTTTGCCCTTTGGACGGCAGATGCATGTTAAACAGCTGCCTTCTTCCGGTTCATTACCGGGTTCACCAACATATTCCACGGTGCCTTCCTTGATCGCCACCACACAACTGCCACAACTGCCCGAGCGGCAACCCGCATCAATGGTGGTGATCCCGTTTGCTTCGGCAAAATCGAGCAGAGTCGCCATTGCGGGATCCCAAAAGATCATTTTCCCGGTGCGGGCAAATTCAATTTCAACCGTGGATTGACTTTGTGGGTCTGATTTGGATGCGGGATCTTTTGGCTTGGAGCTAACCGTTGCAGGCCCGAATGCTTCGAACTTGACGTCATTCTTCGGAACGCCCCATTCGTAGAGACCATTCACAAGGCTATCCA
>Ga0163144_10030570_pt1 | contig 10298 bp, 9 predicted proteins | sample OliLak19BULKMAT1_FD_123175 | JGI IMG/M metagenome (GOLD analysis project Ga0163144, IMG submission 123175) | Freshwater microbial mat bacterial communities from Lake Vanda, McMurdo Dry Valleys, Antarctica - Oligotrophic Lake LV.19.BULKMAT1 | ecosystem: Environmental > Aquatic > Freshwater > Lake...
GCAAAGCGTCGCTTCGCCTTTCCACATGAAATACTCCGCCATTGTGCAACCCGCATACGGCGCGATGTATTGCAGCGGAGCAGGGTCGGCGGCGGTGGCGACGATGACCGTTGTGTATTCCATCGCGCCGGCGGCTTTCAGCACCTCAACAATCGCAGCGACGGTTGATTCCTTCGATCCGATCGCGACATAGAAGCACTTAACGCCCTTGCCTTTTTGATTGATGATCGTGTCGATGGCGATGGCGGTCTTGCCGGTCTTGCGGTCGCCGATGATCAGCTCGCGCTGCCCGCGGCCGATGGGGATCATGCTGTCGACGGCCTTGATGCCGGTCTGCAAAGGCTCGGTCACCGGCTTGCGCTCGGCGATGCCCGGGGCGATGATGTCCATCTTGCGGGTTTCGGTCGAGGCGATCGCAGGCCCGCCGTCGAGCGGCTGACCCAAGGGATTCACCACGCGGCCGATGACTGCTTCACCCACGGGGACTTCAAGAAGTCGGCCGGTGGTTTTGACGCTGTCGCCTTCCTTGATGCCGAGATAGTTGCCGAAGATAACCGCGCCGATGGAGTCTTCTTCAAGATTGAAGACCTGTCCCATCGTGCCGTCCTGAAACTCCAGCAGTTCACCCGCCATTGCGTTTCGAAGGCCGTAGATGCGTGCGATGCCGTCACCCACTTCGATGACCGTGCCGACTTCAGAAATCTGCAGCTTCTGCTCGAAGCCTGCGATCTCCCGCTTAAGAACACTCGTGATTTCCGCGACGTTGATTGCCATTACTACTCCGCAAGTTGTCAGTTGTTAGTTGCCAGTCGCCAGTAGTCCCTTGTCGCACAGAGCCTGCTGGCAACTGGCAACTAACAACTGGCAACTCTCGATTATCTCGGTGCGTTCTCAAGCAATTGCTTCTTCATCGCCGCAAGCTGCGTCTTGACGCTTGCGTCAATGAGCTGATCCTGCACGTGCAGGATCATTCCGCCGATGATGGATTCATCGACGTACTGATGAATCACCGCGTCCTTCTTGATCGTTGCCGACACCTTCTGCCGGACTTGTTCAAGCTGTTCATCGCTGAGTTTCTCCGCCACGGTCACGTCCACTTCGATCTTGCCGTTCTGTTGATCGAGGAGATCCTGATAGGTGTCTGCGATCTGATCGATGTCTCCCAGACGTCGCTTGACGTTGAGCAACTGCAAAAAATATCCGAGCAGCGGAACGATCTTGCCGTCGAACACCTTTTTGAGCGTCTCGGCGCGTTCATTTTCCGAGATGCTCGGATCACGAAGAAACTCGCGGAAAGTCGGATTCTCCGAAAGCACTTCCTGGAGCGAAGTGAGATCGGCCGAAACCGTGTCAGTCTGCTGGCGCTCGTTGGCCATTTCCAGCAAGGTGCCTGCATAGGCCAGGGCGTAGGTCGGGTTGTGTTTTGTTTCTGGCATTTGCCTTTTTCGTAGCGTGGGCGTCTCGCCCACGGCCCTTAAAAAATCGTGGGCGAGACGCCCACGCTACGGGGTCAATCAGTTCTTGGAGGCCGTTGTTTGAAATTGCTCGATCCCGGCGGTCACGAGATCGGCCTGATCCTGTGCATTCAGATTCCGACGGATGATCTTCTCGGCGATGTTCGTCGAAAGCGTGGCGGCGGTTTCATAGACTTCGCGCACCGCAGTGTTCTTCGCCGCTTCGATGTCTTTCGTCGCCTTCTCCTTGATCTCCTCAGCATCCTGTTGAGATTGCATCTTCACATTGGTGGCGATCTTCTCGGCATCCTGCTGGGCCTGCGCAAGAAGCTGTCGCACCTGAGATTCAGCCGTCGCGAGCTGCGCCTGATACTGCCTGAGCGACGCCTCAGCTTTCATCCGCGCATCCTCAGCGTTCTTGATGTAGTTGCGAATCTTGTCTTCACGCTCCTGCAAGCCCTTGGAGATCGGACCCCACGCGGTTTTGCTCAATACAATCACCAGCAACACAAACACAATCAGCGCGGTGACGGCGGTGATCACGCCCTGATTCAGCGTGGGTGGCAAACCGGCCGATCCACCGGCGTGGTCGGCCCCGCCGGTAGCGCCGTGGGCACTATCGGCAGCCAGAATCATGCCCGGTGCAAACAGCAGGGCGATGATCGAAAGAAACACAATCGCGTTGAACTTCTTCATCAGATCCTCTTGAACTTTCTTCAAGGCTCATACACTTTCAGGAACAAAATCCACTGACGAACTTTCGATCGCCAGTGAAAAAGGCATTTTCAGAAAGAATCAGGCCTTGAGGAATGCCACAACGATCGCGAAGAGCGCGGCACCTTCAACCAGTGCGGCGGCGATGATCATGTTGGCGGCGATACGACCGCCGGCCTCGGGCTGACGGGCGATGGATTCGAGCGCGCTGCCACCGATCTGGCCGATGCCACGACCGGCACCAATAACGGCAAGACCTGCGCCGATGACGGCAAGGCCGGTGCCGATTGACACTTCGGGGGTCGTCGTCACAGCGGTGGTTGTCTGCGCCAGAATCGGCATTGCGATGGCCGCCGTCGCCAATGTGAGAAGAAACTTTTTCATAACGATCTCCAATTGGATTCACCTGCGGGATGAACCATTTCAAGCGAGGGCGAATGAATTGCCCTTGACGACGATCTCCCGCAAAGATCACCGGCCGACGCGTTACTTGTCATTCACGCCCGTTTCGAGGAAACCCGACGGTCTCGTGAACGATTCCTCAATGCGCCGGCTTAACTGCTGTGTCATGTGTCATCGCATCATGCTCGCGAACCGCGTGCGGCTCGGCAAGCTCGTGTCCGTTTGCTTCCTTGTGATGCTCATCGTCATGGTGATGCACGATCATCTGGCTGATGAAGAGTGCGGTCAGAAACGTGAAAAGATACGCCTGAAGGCACGCGACGAATAATTCGAGGATCATGATCGCTACCGACGCGATGACAGAAACAATTCCAACACCGATGCCCGCGCCGCTGCCATACGCCGTCCAGGCTTGCGGCACAAATCCGATCAGCACCGCCAGCAGGATATGGCCCGCGGTCATATTTGCCGCGAGACGAACCGCGAGCGCGAAGGGCTTGATGATCATCCCGAGAAATTCAACCGGGATCATGATCAGGCCGAGCCACCACGGCGCGCCGCCGAGGAAATGCTTCAGCCATCCACCCAGGCCGTTGGCTTTCAGCCCGTTGTATTGAATGACAAAAAAGACCACCAGTGCGAGTGTGCCGGTGACATAGAAGTTGCTGGTTGCGGTTCCGTAAATCGGGTGAAAATCCGCCACTACATAACCGATGGTCATCGTCTGAATAGCATCGAGAGGAAGCAGTCCCAGCAGGTTGCACGTCAGGACGAAAAAGAACATCGTCCACAACAACGGCATGAACCGATTGGTGTCATCACCCAGAACCGGCTTGGCGACATCATTGCGGATGTAAAGGACGATCGCTTCGAGAAAGTTTCGGGTGCCTGTCGGAACCAGTTCACCCGTGCGATACCGGCGCGTGGCGGCAGGTAATGTCAGCAGCAGGATCAACGCGGCAAGCAGCAGCATGATGATGTGGTTTGAAACCAGCCACAGACCATTTCTCACATAAATCGAATGATCGACCACGTGATCGAGCGGGTTGGCGGCGGCGAGGAGCGATGCAAAGGGGATCATCCTGCTTCCTTGTTCGTTATGGCTTTTGTCCCGTGTTGTGCAACTGTGACGGTTTCCCTGCGATCCACAGCGCGCACCGCGCGAGCCATGACAGCACTTTCAACAATCAGTGAAGCGATGGCGTAAGCGCAGATCATGAAAGCGGTGGGTTCTGCCGGACTTTTGAACAATTTCACCGTCACAATGCATCCAGCAAGTGCGACAATCAACCGCACCGCTGAAAGCGCCATGAACACGGTGATGGCGCTGTCCAGAGACTTTCCCCCGGCGAACCGCGCTGTAAAAATCGACGCGATCATCGCGATGGCCGAAACGACCGTCGCGTGCGCAAACGCCGTCCACCAATGCGAAGGACCGGAGACAATTGTCAATGTTGCCAGCAGGATGGCCGTGCCCGCGAAACCCGCAAACACAAGCATCGGCAGCCGCGCGATCGACTCGCTTTTCAACACCGGAACTTCAAGTTGTCGAGTCGCCTGATCCATTTGTTTCATTTCACTTCGAGCGTTTGCTCAAGCGAATCAGTTGCACCAATCCAGTGGCAAAACCCAGCCCCAAACCGCCTAAAACAAGCCACGGCGCGGTGCTGAACCTCTTATCCAGCCAATACCCCACAGCCGCCGGGATGATCAGCGCCAGGAAAAACTCGAAACCGGCCCCTGCGATCCGATAGGATTCAGAGCTTTGTTGATGCTCGTCAACAGGAGGCTTTGACTCCGGCGATTTTGGCGGCAGATCGCTCAGGATAACCTCCGACATCCGGTCTGAATCATCCGCAGATTCATTCGTGCCATTTTGCACACACTCTTCTCAAACAAAACCGGACAGCCAGCCGTCCGGTTGAGGGCGAGTAGATTAGTGAGGGTGTCAAGAGAGGTCAAGGGACGACGACAATCGCTGGAACCCGAATGCCCAAACCCGAAATCAAAATGAAACTCAAATGTCGAAATCCGAAGTGTTATCTTCAGTTGTCTTCAATCGTCATTCAAGCATTCGTCATTCGGGTTTGGCACTGATTGTTCAATTGCCCCGGGTGTTGTCAGCGAAACACTTCCCTGTATACTCCCGCGACCTTCGGGGCTGTAGCTCAATTGGGAGAGCACCGCGTTTGCAACGCGGGGGTTGTCGGTTCGAGCCCGTCCAGCTCCATTGAAAGTTGCCAGTTGTAAGTTTTCAGTTGCCAGTGAATACCGGCATTCTGAAGACTACTGGCAACTGGCAACTAACAACTGGCAGCTACTCAAATGGCAAAAGCACGCGCAATCGTCAAACGCCGCAAGGCGGTTCGGAACATCCGCAAGATCACCAAGACCATGCAGATGATCGCGACCGCGAAGTTCCAGAAATCGCTGAAGCGCGCCGTCGGCACCAAGCCTTACACACTGAAGGTGCGGGAACTGGTGCAGGAACTCGCCGCGAGTGTGGGCGAGGAAGTCGAGCATCCGCTCCTGCGACGCCCGACGACTTTGGATTCCACCAAACGCATGGCGGTGGTGGTTCTCACGAGCAATCGCGGACTTGCCGGTGCCTACAACGGCACCGTACTTCGCATGGCTAACCGGTTCATGCGCGAGCAGGAAGCTGCGGGCAAGACAATCGATCTTTACATCGCCGGAAAAAAAGGCATCAGCTATTTCAACTTTCAGAAGCGCGCGATCACGCAGCGTGTCGAAGCCCTCGACGTGCCGGCGTATGCGGACATCGAAAAACTCGCATCGTCGCTGATGGAACAGTTCACCGAGGCGAAGATTGATTCGGTGAGTGTCGTCTACATGAACTTCATCAGCACCGGATCGCAGAAGGCCGATGTGATGACGCTGCTGCCATTGGCGGGTTTGAAGGAAGTGGCCGAGTACATCGGTCAGCAGGTCGCCGAGAAGGAAGCCCAGGTCGCCGCCGGTGTGCTGGATGCGCGTCGCTCGGGTGAGGGCGCGACGGCACACCAACTTGAAAAGAGCGAGACAATTTACGAATTTTCTCCCGATGCAAAGTCCCTGCTCGATGAACTGCTTCCACTGACTGTCAAAACCGCGATGTTCCAGAGCTTTCTCGATGCGACGACTTCCGAGCACGTCGCCCGAATGGTCGCGATGAAGAGCGCCACCGACAACGCCGACAAGATGCAGAAGGCGCTGACGATGAAGTACAACCGCGCCCGTCAATCGCAGATCACCACCGAACTCTCGGAAATCATGGGCGGTGTGGAAGCGATGAATAAGTGATTGAGTCGATGGTGGAATGTTGATTGTCGAATTGTCGAACGTTGATTGTTGAATGTGGATTCTCGATTGTTGAAAAGGCCTGTTATCCGAGCGCCTTTGTTTCTTTCGACACTCGACAATCCACATTCGACAATCAAAGCCCGCCACACTCGATAATCGAACTTCCCGAATTTGCATTCATCCGTAAAATCCATAGTTTGCACGGCTGATGCGGACTGCATACGACACGTCTGATGTAAAGCGTCTGATTGACGATCTCACCTCTCGCATTGCACGTGCCTTCACCCCGGAAGAGACACTGAATATCGTCGGTATCCGGACGCGCGGGGAAACTCTCGCACAGCGGCTTTCGGCATCACTTCAATCGCAGGGTTTTCAGAAGATCGGCCGCGGTGTTCTGGATATCACGCTTTATCGTGATGATCTGTCAGAGATCGGCCCGCGTCCCCTGGTGAAGCCCACGCATCTGGATGTTTCTATCGACGATGCACCGCTGCTGCTGGTGGATGACGTGCTTTTCACGGGCCGATCGATTCGCGCTGCGCTCGATGCACTCTCGGACTTCGGCCGGCCCAGCGCCATCCGGCTTGCCGTTCTCATCGATCGCGGCGGACGGGAATTGCCGATCCAGGCGGATTTTGTCGCACTGACACTCAAAGATGTTCCCAAAGATCACCGCGTGAATGTGCGTCTGCTGGAGAACGATGGCAAGGACGAAATCATTGTCGAACCGCGGGGTGCGCAATGAGCGAGGAAATCCGCTGGACCCGCAAACACCTTCTGGGACTCGAAGAGCTTTCGGCCGACGAAATTCGGTTTGTCCTGGATACGGCCCAGAGCCTGAAGGAAGTCTCGACGCGATCAATCAAGAAAGTCCCCGCGCTACGAGGTCGTGTCGTCGTCAACGCATTCTTCGAAGATTCGACCCGCACGCGGAACAGCTTTTCGCTGGCGGCGCAAAGGCTCAGTGCTGACGTCATTGAGTTTACCGAAAGAGGTTCAAGCGTCAGCAAGGGCGAGACACTGGTCGACACGGCGCGCACCATCGAAGCGATGGGCATCGACATCCTGGTTGTCAGACACAGCGCCGCGGGCGCGGCGCAGCTTCTGTCGCGAACATTAAAATGCTCGATCGTCAACGGCGGCGACGGCGCACACGAACATCCCACGCAGGGACTGCTCGATCTCTACACCATCCGCGAACGCTTCGGAAAAATCGCCGGGCTGAAGATCGCGATCGTGGGAGACATCGGCAACTCGCGCGTCGCACGATCTGACTTGTGGGGCATGACCAAACTCGGCGCTGAAGTGATCCTCGTCGGACCGCCGACACTTGTGTCAAAGTCGTTCGAACAACTCGGCGCGCGGGTGGAATATGACTTCGACAAGGTCGTCGGTGAAGTGGATGTGATTTATATGCTGCGGGTGCAGAACGAGCGGATGAAATCTGCCCAGTTCCCAACGGTGCGCGAATTCACCAAGCTCTACGGCCTGACCTGGGATCGCTTCCAGCGCTGCAAAAAGGACGTCTTCATCATGCACCCCGGCCCGATGAACCGCGGGGTGGAGATCCAGTCCGACATCGCCGACGGAAACCAAAGTGGGATTCTGAAACAAGTTGAAAACGGTCTGGCGGTGCGGATGGCGGTGCTTTACCTGGTCTCCCAGGCGGCGGGTGCGAATTCGGTTTGAACCGCGGATCAACGCAGGCCAACGCAGATGAAATCAATACTAATTAAGAACGGCACGATCATCGATCCTTCTCAGGACCTCGAGGAGAAGCGGGACATTCTCATCATCGACGGACAAATTGCCCCGAATGGAAGTTCGAAGTACGCAGTATCAGAGGATGTCCGCGCATACGGGAGTTCCGTATCACATCAAACGATCGACGCCACGGGATGTTTCGTCACCCCGGGCCTGATCGACATCCACGTACATTTCCGCGAACCAGGCGACGAGGAGGAGGAGACCATTGCCTCAGGCAGCGCCGCTGCCGTGGCGGGGGGGTTTACTTCGGTCTGCTGCATGCCGAATACCAAGCCCGCACTGGACAGCGAGGCGTCGATCGAATTCATTCTCGAAGAGTCCAAGCGGGTGGGTCTTGCGAATGTGTTTCCGGTGGGAGCGATCACCAAGGGACGTGAAGGGAAGGAACTCGCTGAGATCGGCTCAATGAAGGCGCGGGGCGCGATTGCCTTCAGCGACGATGGCGTGGGTGTTGCTGACTCATCCGTCATGCGGAAAACCTTTCAATACTGCAGAATGTTCGACGCTTTGATCATGCAGCATTGTGAGGATCACGCCCTATCAGGCGGGGCGATGCATGCAGGGCTGGTTTCCACGATTCTCGGGTTGGGCGGGATTCCTGCCGAGGCCGAGCAGTTGATGATCGCACGTGATCTGCTGCTCAACCGCACGATCGGCTGCCGTTATCATGTGCAGCATATCTCGACCGCATTCAGCGTTGAATTGATCCGCCGCGGAAAAAAAGACGGCCTGAACGTGACGGCGGAGGTGTCGCCTCATCATCTGCTGCTGACTGATGAAAGCTGCCGCACCTACGACACTAGTTACAAGATGAATCCACCACTTCGGACCGCGCAGGATGTCAAGGCGTGCATTGACGGCGTGATCGACGGAACAATCGACATCCTCGCGACCGACCATGCACCGCATCTTGCAGAGGAGAAAGAGCTCGAGTTTCCATACGCCCCCTTTGGCATCAACATGCTCGAATGCGCGCTCGGGCTGTACATCAAGGCCCTTATCGAGCCGGGGCACGTAAGCTGGATGAAGCTCATCGACATGATGAGCACGCGTCCGGCGCAGATTGTGCAGCTTGATCGCGGCACGCTTCGCGCCGGCGCGGTTGCGGATGTGACGATCATCGATCCGGAGGTTGCGTGGAAGGTTGACATGGATAGCTGGAAAAGCAAAAGCCGCAATTCGCCATTTGATGGCTGGAGCCTTAAGGGGCGGGCCACGCATACGATCGTCAGCGGGAAACTGAAGTGGTCGCAGCACTCCGCCTGAATTTCCCGGTAGAACACCATCATTTCTTCAACTCAAAATCGAGTTTCTTGCTGAAGACCTGCACAAACCAGTCGCTTTTTCGGCGCGCTCCCCAGATTTCCAGCTGCGAATCGGCACGCGTGTCAAGAATCACCTGAACCTGCTTCTCCCCGATTCTGCATTTTAGATTTTGAACCACGCTCGCGTGTGTGCGATCCAGCCCATCGGCCACCCGCAGCAGCGCCGCGCCGACATCAACGATTCGCTTGCCGCGCGGATTCAACGCGTCGTAGGCATCGTGTTCCTTCATGGGCATGCTTTTTCGGTGATAGCGCGCGATATTCGCCATCACTTCGATCTCATCGGGCGTGAACGCCGAAAGGTCGCCGTGCTGAATGAGATACATGCTATGCTTGTGATGACCCTTGCCTGAGATGTGCCAGCCGATATCGTGCAGAAGCGAACCGAACTCGATCAGCTCGCGCTCCAGCGATCCCAGCCCGTGCAGCGGCTTGAGCTCATCATAGAGTTTCAGGCACAGAGAGGTGACATGCTCGCTGTGCGTCTGATGCCAGTCGCACCGACGCGCCAGGTCCAGCACGGCGCGCCTGCGCGGATCGCGCACCGTCCTTCGGATTTCCAGATCCGGCACGTGCTTCGCCAGATAATCCAGCATGATTCCCTCCCGCAAAGCGGCGGGGCATATGGTGATCTTCCTGAGCCTGAGATTCTCAAACAAATGCCCCACAAGCACCGCGCCGGCGATGATCTGATCGCGGCGCTGCTCATCCAGTCCCTTCATTCTTCCGCGATGTCGGGAATCGGATTTCAAGATCGACTGAAGAAGCTTCTCGAAAGCCTTTCGCTCGATCACGCCGGGGAGTTGAAGTCCCTCATCGCTGAACTCAGCGCACATCGCCGAGATATTCTCAAGCGTGCCGCTGGTGCCGATGCAGAAGCTGGGGCGAAGCTCTTTGATTTGCTGATACAAGGGCTTGAGTTCGGCATCATAATGCTTTCGCAGAGCAGTGAGATCATCCGTGCTGACCGGATCGGAATTAATGAACTGCGATGTGATCCGCGCCGCACCAAGCTTGCGGCTTTCAAGCATCGTGGCTTTCAAGCCGTCACCGACGATGAACTCAACGCTCCCTCCGCCGATGTCTATGATCAGCGCGGGCACCTGCTTGAGTGGATACGCATGACGCACCGCGAGATAGATCAGCCGCGCCTCATCGCGGGCGCTGATGACGCGGACGGTGGTCTTTGCATCCAGACGAAACCGTTCGATGAGATCGCCGCCGTTGGCGGCCTCCCTGACGGCGCTGGTGGCTACGGCGACGATCTTCTCGGCCCCGCGCTGGGTGGCGGCGTGCTTGAATCTCAAAAGCGTTGCGACCGCCGGCTCCA
>Ga0163144_10030571_pt1 | contig 10298 bp, 8 predicted proteins | sample OliLak19BULKMAT1_FD_123175 | JGI IMG/M metagenome (GOLD analysis project Ga0163144, IMG submission 123175) | Freshwater microbial mat bacterial communities from Lake Vanda, McMurdo Dry Valleys, Antarctica - Oligotrophic Lake LV.19.BULKMAT1 | ecosystem: Environmental > Aquatic > Freshwater > Lake...
CGAGGTAGTAGGTGAGCAGCGGCACCACGAACCCGCCCGCGCGGTTGATCAGCGTGCCCAGCCACACCGTCCAGTACGCGGCGGGCAGGCTGCGCTTGACGGCCAGCAATCGCGCGAACACGGACACGGGGCGCGGAGGCTAGCACCGGCGCGAGCAGGAGACCCTGCGGTTAACGCCAAGGACGCCAAGGCCGCCAAGCCGAGACTCAGAGGGTTCTCGGCCGTCTGGTGCATAGAGGGAGAGGGCGAACTCCCTCTTTGCATCAGACGGCCGAAAACCCTCTGAGTCTCAGCTTGGCGGGCTTGGCGTCCTTGGCGTTGACCGCTGGGACTCAGCGGCCTGAGACTGATCGGCCCAGCTGCGCCGGCTGAGCCGGGCCGTCGATCCGGATCGGCGGGGGAGGAGACGCGGCGGTGATCGCCGGGAACACGAGGACGCTGCCGCCGGCGGTGGCGCCACGCGAGGGCGTGGCAGCGCCGACCACGACGTCGGCGTGGCCGTCGCCGTCGACATCGCCGGCGCCGGCCACGGAGTCGCCGAAGTCGGTGGGACCGCCGGTGGGGTCGCGGAGGGTGGCGAGCACGGCGTCGAGATCGGCGCCGGAGAAGATCACGGCGAGGCCGCCGCCGGTGCCGCTGGTGCCGGCGCAGAGATCGTCGCGGGTGTCGCCGTCGACGTCGCCGACGATCGCCACGGCGGTGCCGAGGCGGCGGAACGCCTCGGACGGAGCGGCGCCGATCACGCGGGTCGGCGTGATCGACACGCCGTGGCGCGCGCCCGGGAACACGTAGATCACGCCGCCGTCCGTGGCGGCGTCGTCGCGCGACGGCGCGCCGACCGCGAGATCGTCGAGGCCGTCGCCATCGAGGTCGCCGCTCGCGGACACCGCGAAGCCGAACCGGTCGAAGTCGGTGGGCGTCGGCGCCTCGAGCCGCGCGCTCGGCCACCGCGCGAGGCCGTCGCGGCCGCCCGAGAACACGTAGACCGCGCCGCGATCGACGCCGACCTCGGCTCCGGCGCGATCGATCCCGGCCGCGCCGACGACGACCTCGCCGTAGCCGTCACCGTCGAGATCGCCGGCGCCGAGCGTCGAGCCGAACCCGTCGTGCGGGCGCGGCGCCCCCGCGGCCAGCGTGATCGGCGCGCGCGCGAGCGGCGCGCGGCCGCCGCGCCACACCATGACCTTGCCGCGGTCGAGCTGATCCGCGCCGTCGCCGTCGGCGCCGGGCGCGCCGATCGCGACATCCGCGAACCCGTCGCCGTCGAGATCGCCGGCGCCGATCACCGCGGCGCCGAACCAGTCGCCGGGCTTGCCGGCGGGATCCTGGATCGTCAGCACCGGGCCGCGCACGCCGCCGGGCGCGCCGAGGTAGAGGTACGCGCGGCCGCGCTCTTCGTCGGTGCCCGGCGCGCCGACCACGACGTCGGCGTGGCCGTCACCGTCGATGTCGCCGACGATCGCGACCGCGGCGCCGAGCTCGGCGTCGGCGTGCCCGCCCGGCGAGTCGAGCCGCGCGGTGCGCGCGCCGCGCGCGTCGCCGGCGCCGCCGAACACGATCAGCGCCGCGCCCACGTCGGCCGTCTTGCCGTCGAGCAGCGGCGCGCCCGCGATCACGTCCGACCGGCCGTCGCCGTCGACGTCGTTGGGCGCGCGCCCGACGTCGACCCGGCGCGGCCGCGTCCACGGCGAGCACGCGCCGGCGGCGTCGCACGCGCGCACGCGCCAGGTCCAGCGCCCGGCGCCGAGCGTGGCGCCGTCCCACGTCGGCGCCGTGACCTCGACCTCGACGTCGGGCTTCACCGGATCGCAGTCGAGCGGGGCCTCGGTGCAGCCGTCGTCGAGCTGCAGCTGGTAGCGGGTCGCGCTCGGCACCGCGTCCCACGCGAACCGGGGCACCGCGCCGAGCGGGACGAACGCGCCGTGGGCCGGCCGGCGCGGCGCCGGCGGCGCGAGCCCCACCACGCTGGCGTCGCGCTCGCGCGCGGTCCCGCCGCAGGCGGCCAGCAGCACCCAGACCGCGATGACCCGGCGCACATCACAGGATACCCCGAGGGCGCGTACAATCGTCGGGTGCCGAGCTTCCAGCGCCACGTGTTCGTCTGCATCAACGAGCGTCCCCCCGAAAACCCGAAGGGGAGCTGCATGGCGCGCGGCGGCGCGGCCGTCCGCGACGCGCTCAAGGCCGGCCTCAAGGCGCGCGGCCTCGCCCATGACATCCGCGCCAACAACGCCGGCTGCCTCGATCAGTGCGAGCACGGCGTGACCGTGGTCGTCTACCCGGAGCAGGTCTGGTACGGCCACGTGACCGTCGCCGACGTCGACGAGCTGATCGAGCGCCACCTGATCAAGGGCGAGGTCGTCGACCGCCTGATGATCCCGGCGCAGCCCCACCTCGAAGGCGCGACCCAGTTCGTCCCGCTCCGCCTCAAGGGTTCGTCGACGTGATCCGCGCCGCGGCCGTGCTCGCGGTGCTGACGGCGTCGTCCGCGGCGTCCGCCGGCGCGCCCGGCGCCACGGCCGCGACCGCGACGCCCGCCGCGCCGACGCAGGCCGGGCCGACGCCCGACGACGACGAGATCGTCCCCGACCGCCGCGCCGTGAAGCAGGCGTCCGAGGCCAACCTCGAGCCCGAGCGCCTGCGCGAGGGGTTCGCGATCGGCATCTCGATCGGCCCCACGATGCAGATCGGGTTCGGCGACAAGCTCGCCGAGGCCAGCGGCACCGGCGGCAGCTTCGACATCCGGATCGGTACCAGCGCCACCGAGCGGCTCGCTTGGTTCCTCGACTTCCTGGTCGCGGGCATGCCGCGCGAGGCCGACACCGGCAAGAACAAGCTCAACCAGTCCGCCGCGCTCGTCGTCGGCGCGCAGATCTTCCCGCTGCAGGCGCTGTGGCTGCGCGCCGGCGTCGGCCTCGCCTCCGCGACCCTGCGCTCCGAGGTCGAGACCGAGATGGAGCCGAACGAGCACACCGGCCTGGGCGTGATCGCCGGCGGCGGCATCGACTTCCTCCGCCGTGGCCGGTTCGCGCTGTCGGGCCAGCTGACGTTCATCACCGGGATCTACGGCGGCGGCGCCGCCACCGCGGCGGTCTCGGCGCTCGGCCTGACCTGGTACTGATGGATCGGCTCGAGATCGAGCTCGACGGCTGCGCGATGGGCGAGCTGGTGACGTTCGGTCGTGGCCTCGGCGTCGTCACGGCGATCGGCGAGGTCGCGACGGTGGCCGTGCTGCGCCGCGACCCGGACGCGCGCGATGTCCGGCGGACCGGACGGCTGGCCGAGGTGCCGGTGGGCGCGGCGCTGATCGGCCGCGCGATCGACCCGCTGGGCGCGCCGCTCGATGGCGGCCCCGCGCTCGACGACGAACCGCGCCGCCGGCTGGCCGGGCGCCCGCTCGCGCTGCGCGATCACGCCGCCGCCTCCGGGCGCGTGCTCACCGGGATCAAGGCCGTGGAGGTGTGCGCGCCGCTGGTCGGCGGCACCGTGGCGGCGGCGTGCGGCCCGGACCTGGCCGACGTGCTCGCGACCTGCGTGCGTGCCCAGTCCGGCGTCCGGACGATCGTCGCCGCGCTCGGCCAGGATCCCGCGGCGCTGCGCGCGCGCCTCGGCCGCTTCGCGACGATCGTCGCCGCGCCGCCGGGTGCCCCGCCGCAGCTGGCCGTGCTCGCGCCTCAGGCCGCGATGGCGATCGCCGAGGACGTGCGCGCACGCGGCGGCGACGCGCTCGTGGTGATCGACGATCTGGATCGCCTGACCGAGGCGCTCGGCGCCGTGACGCGCGCCGAGCTGTACTCCGCGCAGGCCGCGCTGTTCGCGCGCGCGGGCCGCCGCGATCCCGAGCGCGGCGGCGGCGCGATCACCGTGATCGCGGCGCGGGCGGCGCCGCCGGCGCCCCGGCCATCGCCGCTCGATGTGCTGTTCGCGATGGATCTGGCGTGGACGTTCGCCCCGCCGATGCCCGGCCGGCTCGCGACGCTGGTGACGCCGCGCGGCCTCTGCAAGTACGCGCCGCACGGCACCGCGCCGCCGCTGATCCCGTGCGCGACCGCGATCCGCACCACGCTCGCGCACGGGCTCGACCTGGTGGCGCACGCGGTCCCGCACGACCGCGCGGCGGTCGCCTACGCGCACGTCGAGCGGATGCAGCGGCTGCTCGACCAGGCCGTGGAGCCGGTGCCGCTCGCGACGATCGTCGCGCTCGCCAACGCGGCGTGGAACCGGGTGCTCGTCGAGATCGCGCCCGACGATCTCCCCGCGTTCGAGGGCGCGCTCGCCGCGTACCTCGCCGCCGAGTGCCCGGGGCTCGAGATCGATCCCACCCGGCGGCTCGACAAGCCGACCGAGGAGACGCTCACCGCCGCCGCCCACGAGGTGCTCGCGCGCCTCGCCGGCAACTGAGGCGACCATCACGCGTGCGCCGTGGCGCTCGGTCGGGCGCGGCCGTCACGAAACCCGCTGGATTCAGGCCCAGTGGGTCGGCACGGCGCTCGCTAGGGCAATCGACATGCTGACCTGGATGCTCCGGTTGATCGCCCTGAGTTGGATCCTGCTCTCGCAGGCGTGCGGCGGTGGGTGGGTCTCCCCGGGCGACGATCAGGTCGGAGACGACGGCGGCGGTGACGATGACGCCGCCGACGCCGGCGTGTCGGTCGACGCGGTGCCGTGGACCGAGGTGGTGCTCTCGGTCTGCCACGACGGCAGCCAGCCCTACACCACGATCGGCGAGGCGCTGGCCGCGGCGCCCGACGCCAGCACGATCGAGGTGTGCGCCGGGACGTACGGCGAGCAGCTGACGATCACGGGACGCTCGATCCAGCTGGTCGGCGCCGGCGCGGGCGCCACGATCCTGGACGCCGGGAACTCCGGCACCGGCCTGGTCGTGACCGGCAGCGACGCGGTCGTGGTCGAGGGCTTCACGATCCGCAACGGCAACGCCGCCGGTCCCGGCGGGGCCGTGCGCTGCGAGGACAGCGCGCTGATCGTGCGCACGACCACGATCCTCGCCAGCCGCTCGAGCAGCGGCGGCGGCGGGCTGTACGGCCTGCGCTGCGCGGTCGACATCTCGAACGCGCGGTTCGAGGCCAACGAGGGCGCGGACTACGGCGGCGGCGCGCTCCTGTCCGAGAGCACGGGCTCGATCTCCGACACGATCTTCACCGGCAACTCCGCCGACGAGGGCGGCGCGCTCTACCTGCTCGGCGGCGCGGTCGACGTCCACGTCGGCGCCTTCACCGACAACCTCGCCCGCGCCCGCGGCGGGGCGCTCTACCAGGCCAGCGACAGCACGATCGACGACTCGCGGTTCACGCAGAACCGCGCCGAGTGGACCGGCGGCGCGGTCTACCTCTGGCAGCACGCACCGAAGTTCCACCGCGTCACGTTCGCCCTCAACGCCTCGGCCTGGGAGGGCGGCGGGATGTACTCGCACCAGTCCGAGGTGGTGATCGAGGACAGCGCGTTCGTCGACAACACCAGCGTCGACGACGGCGGTGGGCTCCGGCTGTTCGAGACCCGTGGCCGGATCACGCGCACCGAGTTCTCCCGCAACCGGGCGACCGAGGGTGACGGCGGCGCGTTCAAGTCGTCCCACCTGCCGACCGTGTTCACCGACTGCCAGCTCCTCGACAACCAGGCGTACGGCGCGGGCGGCGGCGCCGAGTTCGACAACGACTCCAGCCTGTGGCGCGGCGGCGTGATCTCCGGCAATCGCGCGAGCATCGGCGGCGGCGTCCACGCGATGCGGTGGCCGTGGAACGACGGCCTCATCGAGGGCGTCCGGATCACGGACAACACGGCCTGGCGCGGCGGCGGCGTCTACCTCGAGGACCACTTCCAGCTGGTCACGATGCGCGGCGTGCTCGTCGACGACAACCACGCCAACCAGGCCGCGGGCATCTACGTCCGCGGCACGCCGCTGCGGCTGTCCGGCTCGGTGATCTCGCGCAACCGCGCCGACGACGTGGGCGGCGGGGTGTTCACCGCGCCGAGCTCGGACTATCCGTGGAGCGAGCCGTGCCCGTGCCCGCCGGTCGATCCGGCCGCGAAGATCTCGTTCGTCGTCGTCGACGGCAACACCGCCGACGCCGGCGCCGCGGTGTGGAACAAGGCGCCGAACGTGACGTTCGAGAGCTCGATCTTCGCCGGCCACACCGGCAACGCCGTCACCGTGCCGCTCACCGGCGCCGCCCCGACGTGGCGCTACAACGACACGTTCCCGGCGACGTTCGCGGGGATGGCCGAGCCCACCGGCGACGGCAACCTGTCCACCGATCCCGCGTTCGTCGCCGCCGGCGACTTCCACCTCGCCCCCACCAGCATCTGCCGCAACGCCGGCGACCCGGCGTTCACCGATCCCGACGGCACCCGCGCCGACATGGGCGCGTACGCCGGCCCGACGCCGATGCCCTGACTGGTCAAGGGTCGTACATCGTGACCGGCATCAGGCGGAGGTCGACGTCCTCGACGGCGCCCGGCGTGTCGGCGACCTCGAGCTGGCCCATCAGCGGCTCGGTCGCGCCGCCGTTCATGTTCGTGAACACCGTGATCTGATCGCCGACGCGCGCCTCGAGCTCGGCGTCGCCGCGCGCGTCGGTGGTGACAGAGCTGCCGGCGGGGGTGTTGCCGGTCGTCGACATCGCCATCGCCTGCGCGCCCGCGACCGGGGATCCGTCGGGCGCGGTGACGTGGAGGCGGATCGTCTTGGCCCGCGGCGGCGTCAGATCGAGATCGACGGTCGACGTGTCGCCGGCGATCACGTCGAGGGTGATGAACTGCGTGCGATCGGGGCCGCGCGCGTTCGCGACCAGCGAGCACGCGGGCAGGCCGGACACCTCGTAGCTGCCGCCCCGCACCGGGATCAAACGGGTCATCGCCGACATCACGATCGCGCCCTGGTCGGCGGTGCAGCCCATGATCTCGAGCTGGAAGGTCTCGCCGTCGGCGACGCCGGTGATCCGCCCGGCGATCGCGCCGGTGCCGCCGAGCCGCAAGGTCACGCCGCTCGCGGGCACCGTGACCTGCGTGCGCGCGACGCCGCGGCCCGGCACGTGCGCGCTCACCGCGTAGTCGCCGGCCGGCAGCGCGTACACGCCCCACGCGCCGTTCGCGTCCGAGCGCTCCTGCTGGTTCATCGTCCCCGGCGTCAGGCCATAGATGTCGATGAACGCGAGCGCCGCAGGGTTGCCCGACGCGTCGACGATCGTGCCGCCGAGATCCGGCGGGTCGTCGGGGATCACGAACGTCACGTCGAACCGCGCGCCGTCCTTGCACGCGAACGTCTGGTACGCGGCCGGCGGCGACTTCCACGGCCACACCCGCAGCTGCACGTCCTCGACGAAGGTCGTGGTGTAGCGGAACGTGCCGTCGTCGGCGACCGGGCCGGCCGGGTACGACGTCTCGCCCTGACCGCGCTCGAGCGCGCCCGCGCCGGATCCGGTGCCGTCGGTGCGGACGGCGTGGCCGACGATCACGCAGCCGCGGGCCATCGTCACGTCCTGCTCGGTCTCCATCGCCGGGAACACGGTGACGCTCGGCCGCGGCGAGTACGGATCGTTGGGGTTCGGCGCGGCGCCCGCGTAGTCGGCGTGGGCCGCCGAAAGCTCGTAGAACCCGGCGGGGACCTCGAGGCGGAACCGGCCGTCGACGCCGGTCTCGGAGATGTTGGTGCCGAGCACCGGCACCCAGCCGCCGGTCTCGGCGCGCACGACCGCGCCCGCGATCGGTCGGCCGCCTGGATCGAGGACGCGTCCGACGACCGTGCCCGAGCGCTGGACCTCGAGATCGACGCCGCGCTGGCTGGCCTGGACGTCGAGGAGCGGGGCGAGCTGGCCGTCGGGCACCATCGCGGTCGTCGGATCCGGCGCGGTGGGCAGGCGCTGGTACGGCGCGGCTCCGACGCTGATCACGTGGTCGCCGCGGACGAACGCGCGGTACTCGCCCGGCGAGACGTCGATCTGATAGGTGCCGTCGGGCGCGACCGACGCCGCGGTCTCGCCGGCCACGCCGTCGAACACCACCTCGACGTCGCCGACCGGGGTGCGCGTGAGCGCGTCGACCACCCGGCCCTCGACCCGGAGCAGGCCGCCACGCGGCGAGGCGTTGCCGAGCGCGCCGAGCACGTCGGCGGCGCTGGGCGCGGCGCGGCCGTTGCGGCCGAACCGCTTCGCCGACGGGCCGAGATCCCGTGAGGTTCCGCCGGCCTCGGCGCCGGGACCGCCGCCGGATCGCCCGCGCGCCGACGGCTGGGCGAGCCACGCGATCGCGAGCCCGAGCACGGCCAACCCGACCACGAGCACCACGACGAGCCGGCGAGACACTGTCCCCCCAACCTCCGGGCCCCGTGACCTCATTCCGGCCGGGCGCTGACCTCGACGACGACGACCGTGATGTTGTCGCGACCGCCGCGCTGGTTGGCCACCGCGATCGCCGCGCTCGCGCCGGCCTCGATCGCGTCCTCGGCGCACAGCTCCACGATCTCCTCGTCGTCGCGCAGGTAGCCGTGGAGCCCGTCGGTGCACATCACGAACCGGTCGCCGGGGGCCACGTCGACGTCCGCGGTGTCGATCTGGACGTAGTCCTTGTGACCGACCGCACGGGTGATGACGTTCTTGCCGCTCGCGCGCTCGGCCTCCTCCTTGGTCATCAGGCCGTGCTTCAGCTTGTAGTTGATGAGGGTGTGGTCCTCGGTGATCTGCAGGACCGACCGGCGCCGCACCCGATAGACGCGGCTGTCGCCGACGTGCGCCGCGAACGCATATCCACCCCGGACCAGCAGCGCCGAGCAGGTCGTCGACATCCCACGCTTCTCGGGGTCGAGCTCCGCCATCCCGAAGATCATGTAGCAGGCGGACTGCATGCCGCTCTCGAGCAGGCGGCGGATCTCCCAGTTGGCGTCCCCCTCGCCCTGCTCGCACCGCGCGACCAGCCGGTCGAGATCGCGGCGGGCGCCCGACACCCACATCTTGAGCTGGTCGATCGTCTCGCGGCTCGCGATCTCGCCCTTGTTGTGGCCGCCGACGCCGTCCGCCACGACGTAGAAGCCCATCTCGTCATCGCGGAAGAACGCGTCCTCGTTGATGCTCCGCTTCCGCCCGACATCCGTCACGGCGACCGAGTGCGTCTGGAGCGGGATCCCACGCCGCAGGCTGCTCATCGCCGAGGATCATGCCACGAAACGCGCTACGATCGCGGCGTCCATGGACGGCGACCTCGCCCACGTCTTGATCGATCGCACCGACGAGGTCGTGGCGAGCTGGGCGCATCGCTTCGATCGATCCGCGCTGCGCATGCCGCGGCCGATCGATCCGCGGCAACACGCGGCGATGGTCTCGACGATGGTGGTCGCGCTGGGCGAGGCGGTCCAGGGACCGCGTGACTTCGCCGATCGCACGCGGCGACCGCCGACCGTCCCGCCGCAGCGGCTGAAGCCGGGCGGTCCGGAGCTGCGCGAGCTCGAGCGCGCGTCCGCGCTGACCGGCGCGAGCATGTCGGCGACGGGCGCGTCGGGGTTCGACGTCGCGGCGCTCGTGCTCGCGGCGCGCGACGCGGTGCTGGAGTTCGCGCCCAGCGAGTGGGCGGGCGCGATCGGCGACGTGTTCGAGTGGCTCGTCGTGATCGCGCTCGACTCGTTCGCCTCGGCCGGGACCGCGTCGGCGCAGGAGAAGGTCGCCGAGCAGATCGAGGAGGGCACGCCGGTCGTGCTGGTGACCCAGGAGGTCCCGGCCGTGCTGCTGGTCGGCGCGCCACCGGCCTCCGCGCTCGACTCGATCCTCGGGCGCGCGCTGCTCCTGGTGGTCCGGGTGGGCGCACCAACGCTCATTCTCGACGTATCGGGGCTGACGGATCCGGTGGCGCCCGTGGTGCTCGAGGCCGCGACTCGGTTCTTCTCGCAGAAGCGGATCCACGCCGTCGAGATCGCGCTGTCCGGCGCCTCCTCCCACGTCGCGGCACCCTGGATCGTGGCCGGCAAGGCCCACGGGGTCTCGGTCGTGTCCTTCGATCGCCTCGACGCCGCGGTCGCGCACGCGCTCGAGCGCGCCGGCGTCCAGCTTCGCCGGCGCTCGACGACGTGATCGCCGCGCGGGGGGTGTAGTATTCGAGCTTCGGTGGCGGACGGCTTCCCAAGTCCCTTCGGGCGGTATCAGCTCGTCGAGCGTCTTGCGGTCGGCGGGATGGCGGAGGTGTTCCTCGCCACCGTCGACGGCGAGCACGGATTCGCGCGCAAGCTGGTCATCAAGCGCCTGCTGCCGCACCTCGCGGCGGAGGCCGGCTACACGGCGATGTTCATCGACGAGGCG
>Ga0163144_10030572_pt1 | contig 10298 bp, 2 predicted proteins | sample OliLak19BULKMAT1_FD_123175 | JGI IMG/M metagenome (GOLD analysis project Ga0163144, IMG submission 123175) | Freshwater microbial mat bacterial communities from Lake Vanda, McMurdo Dry Valleys, Antarctica - Oligotrophic Lake LV.19.BULKMAT1 | ecosystem: Environmental > Aquatic > Freshwater > Lake...
CGCTGTCACGGCAGATTGACGAGATAGTTGACTTAGGGGAGCATGTTACTCGCCAAGACGACCTTAAACGCATTCTCATCCTCAAGCAACGCCTCAAAAAAGCCATGGGGGAAAAAATGAAAAATGCCTCGTTATGAGGCACTCTTCATGATAAGCATTGCTGCTCATCCACACGCGGCCGTTGTACCATTGTATTGGACTAGGTAAGCGGATCTTCAATGACAATATAGGTTTTTTTGCGTCGACTTTTGCTCGACAAAAAATCTAGACCAGAGCCGATGAGGATACGTGCTAAAGAACCATCTGTTCGAGTTAATTTGATGTAGCGATCGTGTTCTGGTTCATATTTAAAGACAATGTTTATATCTGGATGATCTTTTTTGAGCTTACTAATGGCACTATCTTGTTTTTGATTACTTCCCTGATTAATTCTGATAGCTCGACTTGTATTAACAACAACGTCTTTAAGCGTGCTATGTGTCGATGCTAATGAAAGATAAGCTCCTAGCCGATGTACGATCTGTTCTTCGTCTAGTAAATACGGGTCATTGATAAATATTGATTGTACAGCTAGTTTAAATACACTGCCAAACAACTCCTTTTCTGTTTTCATTGTTGAACGAACAGGGTCGTAATTGATAACTTTCGTTGTACCGCTAGAGGGCATCAAATCTTTTCGGTCATAAGCGTGTTTTAAAATCTTGTTCAACTCCCGTGGAACTTCTGCCACAAAAGTTGGACGTAAGCTCGTAAGCATCTCTGTACGTTCTAAAGCTGGAACTTCTAAGGCGAACCCTTCTTCATTAATGATGCGAATGGCGCGACACCGTTCTTCGCGTTCTGCGTCAATAACAATATGCCACTCAGGCAGGATGTTTATCTTGTAAAGTTCAAGCCCTTTTTCAATAAGTGTTAGCAGGTATTGAGCAACGCTTAGCGTGTTTGGTGCTGGACTATCGCGATTGATCACCCATTCGCTTAGATATAGTTGTACCTTAATCCCACGGCGAAGTAGGTCGTATAAAATATCCATCCAATGTGATGAAGACCCTTTCGGCTCGTCCAGTGTAATTGTGCGTGTTGCGATTTGAATACTAGATTTGGAGTTTATAAGTTGCTCTGCTAACCAATGTGGGCGGTTAAGCGTAATCACGGAGTTGATGTTCTCAACTGTTGGGGAGTCTTTGCTCTTTACACTTAGCCATAGTTCTTCAAGAAAGCGAATTATTTTGCCTCGTTTTAGCAGGTCATGTTCGTGTTGATTTCCATAGCTCCTTAGGCAATGATAACAACTTGTATCTTCTGCACAATCGGTACAATTCACTATTTTAAGAGTTTCTTCTAGCACATGCTCAAACTCAAGTTGAATTTGGCGCACGTGTCCAGCACCTCCAGGTACATTGTCATAGAGTACAATCGTTTGTTCCCAACCAATGTGATTAGAACCAGCACGTGGGAAAAGTAAGCCGTCAATATCATCACGCTCTATTTGAAGCGCACGACTTGCTCCATTAAGCAACGCGTACATTAGCGAGAGCCAGAATGATGCGTCATCCGGCGAGGGTACTTTAATATAGTCAGTAGACTGAAAACGTATCCTTAGGCTATCTGTTGTACGCCTGTAACCCAGTGATAGGGGAGATGTTTTATCTTTTTTGTCATTGATCGTTAATCCTGCTCTCGCCCCGTCAAGGTGAATGTGAAAGCCGTCACTTTTTACGTCACCTTCGTTAACATAAAGCAACTGACCTGTACTGTTGTATCCAAGTGTTAAGAGTTCTCCAAGCGCTTCTTCCTCAAACTCATCCGCAGGCAACATTGCAGATCTGACGTAACTCGCATTAGGTACAATATACTGTCGAGCAGGTTTACCCTTCTTAAAAGAGATAAACCCATCAGGTTGCAGATACTGTCGTGTTATGCCTTGTTTACCTAATACCTTTTGCTGGCAGATGGGACATAGTTTATTTTCGCGATTTAAGGGTAGTTTAGGGGCTGTCGCAATCTCAAGGTGGTTGCAAAAAGGGCAAATGTGATATTCAAAAATCTGTGGCGCACTTCCCTTAAATCGAACACCTTCACTTTTCCATACCCGTTTGTCAGCGACTATTTCGGCTCCTGGTGCATATTCACGAATGGCAAGTTTAAGATCCCGTTGTAGCCGCAATGACTCAGCTTTTTCATCAAATAATTGTAGTTCAACAGAATCTAGTGGGAAGGAATAGCTTGGTAACACGCCTTGTTCACTTAGATGGTCAATGAGTTGCTTTTTCTGCAACCTGTCAATTAGACGTTGATTGATTCCAACCTCTTCGTTTAAATCTTTAATGCTTCCTTTTTTAATACCATTGTTAATGGCACTAATTTGCTCCGTAAGTTCATTAATCCGGTCACGATAGTTTTTGATGACACCCTCGTATGCTTCTTTAACCCTTTCCATCGCCTGTAAAAACTGAGCTAATACTTTATCGGCGGGATTCGATTCAAAACGTTCTAACAAGCGTATAATCTGTTTTTCGCGTTCGCTTTTCCACGTTTTAAGCTGTGTAATGTGAGGATTTCCGTAAGGGTCAAAGAATTCCCCCAACGACTTCCAATCTGTAATCTCTCTTTCGTCTTTTATATAGCGTAGAAAATCACTCAAAAGAACAGCATTTTGGTGACGCTCCTTGATTGGAACATTATCTTCTGGAATGTGTGGAACGCGAATGTGTCCCTTTATCATATCTTGAGGTTGTCTAAAGTATGTTTGGTCATGTGGTTTATCCGAAGCCCATGTAAGGATGAATGCTGTGCCAGAAACACGCCGCCCAGCTCGCCCAGCTCTCTGGCGATAATTAGCTACTGCAGGCGGGACGTTGCTCATGACGACTGCCTGTAAGTCACCAAGGTCGATGCCCATCTCAAACGTTGTTGAACAACTTAAAACGTTAATGTACCCATCTTTGAAAGCCTCTTGATACTCTCTACCTTTTTCTGGTTTTAGTTGCGCTGTATGTTCTTCTACGCGCAGTGGAACAACGTTACGCGAAAAACTTTGATAGAAAAAATTACTGCCTATCTCTTTATCTAAATTATCTATTGGTTTTAGTTCCCCTAAACAATTGTGTCTGGGGCAGGGGAGGTTCGTGGCATAGTGAGCATTCAAACATTGGCAATGATAACAACGAGACCATTCATGCTTATGTGATAAGCTAATTTTATTAATTGCTACACGAAATCCCAATTGAGGAGTTCCTACAAGCAATTCAGCATCTTTTAGCCAATCAAAAATGTGTCGCAAAGCATCCTCAACCGTTTTTGTATCTGATGGAAGTTTATTTGCTTTTAAGACACGCTCAATGTAGCGTCGACGTTGTTGACGTTCCGTTTTGCCAATCCAAGGCTGTTGATGGTTTTTAGGGTTGGCATCTCCACGAACTATTCTTGGATGCCCTTCATACAATCCAAAAGCCTCGTTATTTGCCTCGACATCATCGGGAAATTCTAAGATTTTCTTTGATCGCAAATCATCTAACAGATATATTACCAGCACTTCTGCTTGTTTTGGCGTCAGATGAAGTTGATTAGCAAGCTTAGCAAAGTCGGGAGTATTTTCTTCATCAAAGTATTCAATCGCGACTAAACCAAGACTTTCTAACGATTGTCGACGACTACGTCTTACTGATAATTCTGCGATAATTTGTGTTTTAATACCTGTTTCAAGTTTTTCAATATCTTGGCGCGATGGTCGTGTTTTAAGTTTAGTACGCCATAGTTTACTGTCAGGATCATTGTGGAAGATGCCGTAACGAAGCGCGATTTCAGTGACTTCTTTGGCTAAAATATCAATACTTGGCAGATAACTTTTATTTTTAGTGGCAAATTCTTTAAGAGCAAGAGGAATAATATGTTGGTAGTTCTCAGAAGTGACAGCATGTTGTAAATATGAAGCGAAACGTGCTGCACCTTGCCGACTATCATAGAAAGTGAGTAGCTTTCGACCATTACCTGGAAGAAGGTTCTTCTCTTCGTTATTGGAAGCTGGTAATTCTCGGTAAAGTGAGTAGGTTAGTGTTGAGAGCGGTGCTGTACCACGTAGTGCAATAGGGGTAGCAATTTTTGAACCTTCTTTAGCTTCGGAATGACAACGTGGACACTTATCCATTTCAGTATAAGGTTGCGCACCTTTATTTCTTTCGTTCCTCATAATAGCGTAAAGCGTTACATCAATATTCTCACCAGGTTTGCATTTGCATGGCTTAAACGTTGAACCACAACGCACGCAAAGTTTTTTCTCTTCTTGTGTAAACTCTACTATTGGTGTTGTGCTTATCTCATCTTCGTTTGTTATCTCATCGGTTAAAGCGCTGTTTTCTTCGTATTTTTCCCAAACATAATATGCATTCTCTGCGGTATTTGCTTTTCCTAGTCGTTGTTGTTTTACATTATTTTCTTCGCTTGAAATGGGGAGAAATGTTTGCCCACAATCACGACAAATGTGTATAGGAAATACTAATGACTCACACGCATCACATCTCTCACGTGCATGAGCAAAAATTTTAGACCACTTGCCATTTAAATCTGTGTTTGTCCGCCCCGTACAATGAGGGTTTAAGCAAACATATATTCCCTGTGGCGAACGCATAAAAAAGTGGTAGCGAGTTGGCAAGAGAGAAGATGTTTTGGGGTCTTTTCTCGCAAATGTACCTAATTCAATAAGACGATGAATTGCCTCTCGTTGTTCTTCTGGCAGCATATTTTCGTTTTCAAAGGTTCTTTCAGCAAGTTCTTCCAACGACATTGGTGTGTTTTGACGCTCATTCATTAACCTACGAATTTTTGCAAGATGCGTGTTACGACGCATCACGTCCCAAACAAATTGTTGTGGACTTACTGTATTTACTAACGCTCCCCAATCTAAGGTTTTAGGAATCAAGCCTAAATCCTCCATAAGTAATGCGATTTCATCTATATTTGGTAGTTGTTTCCTCAATTCATCAATGAGTTCTGAGAAGTCTCCTCGTAAATAGTTTTTGGAATCAAATTCATAATGTGAGTCAATAAATTCTGATAAGTCTTCGGTTGTTTCACCAAAAATAATATCATCATCAGAGAAATTCTCGTCAAACAGCCGTGACGCAAATCTCTTTGCTTGTCCTACATCATCACTTGTTAAAGTGGCACTGGTTGCAATACATTGAACATCACCTTTACTCTTATTAAGGCGATGTTTCAGGCGTTTGAGTAGCATACTTACTTCAAATCCTTGCGCGCCAGCATAGGTATGTGCTTCATCTAGTACTATATAGCGCCATTTCCCACTTTGAAATAAGGGCGAGTCCTCTGGGCGAAGTAGAAGATATTCCAACATAGCATAGTTAGTAATAAGGATTTGCGGAATTTCGCCATTTTGACGGATTTGTTCGCGGCTAATAATCTCATTTTCTGGCGCATCTGGATATTTTTGTCGGGCATCCTTTAGCTTGTAATCTAATTCGCTGGTATAGCGTCCAAATGTAATATTCGTATCCTTGAGTAATCTACGTAGGCGTTCAAGTTGGTCGTTTACAAGCGCATTTAATGGGTAGATGAGAACGGCTCGCACGCCAGGCGAAGAATCTAACAATAAATCATTTAAAATCGGAATAAGAAAGCTTTCCGTTTTGCCGCTCCCTGTACCAGAGGAAACAACGATATTGCGCTTTTCAGAAACAAGTTTTTGAATGGCAATCATTTGATGCTGATACAAGGGCGCATCTAATGGTAGTGGTAGGTTATCGCTAGATAATTTGGTGCGCCATTTAGGTGATAAAATATCCTCTGTAATTAAATGTTCAATAGACGATCCTTCCCGATAAGGTGGTGCAATTTCAAGGTAGGGGCCTTTACTTAGCGCTTCTGTTGCATCAAGGCTTGCTTCGATTGCACGGGATAGTTGGCTATTTTTGCCATCTCGATTAACGTCAAACAGCGTCATGATATAGCTTCGTAACGTTGTTTGAAGGTCTTGTGATATTTGAATAGGATTCATGGGATTCCTTATACTTCCGCTGCATGGTGAATAAAAATTTCTATCCAAATTACTGCCCAAGACAACAGCTCTGGTGCATATCGATATGCATCAAACAAAGCTTCTTTTAATTCGTCTTCTGTCAGTTTATGTTGATTCTTCAAAAACATTGTGTTGTTTACCGATAAAGAACCACTGCGTGCTGCTAATGCAAGCACAAGTAATTGCTCGTCTAACCGAGCCATGGGGTGTGCTTTATCGGTAGAAAATTGATCTTCAAGTTTTTGAAGTAAACTCCACAAGCTATATAATAAAGACATTTGTGTGCGACCATCTTCTATAAAATGATTGAGTTGCTTTACAAAATCTTTTGTCTTGTTTGCAACAATTGAATCTTTGCCTAAAAGCCGCTTGAAACCATTTTCAGCTTCCTCGCTATCATGAAACCGAGTAAAACTTTGAACAAGGGCATAGCGATAATATTCCGATGTTACAGGATTTCCAGCTTTTGCTTTGATGGCTTTAAAGTTATTTTCTTTTATATGTGTGATAACACTTCTGTCAACTGATTGGTTAGGCTTTATTGTGTGGTACAACGGGTGGTGAATTTGTTTTACACGCATCAAGAGTTTGTAGTTATGTATAATATCAACGACTTGCCCACTTCGAGGATTAATATAACTACCTCTTTGCCCTCGAATTCGGTCAATTGTTAAATCGTAGTAAGCCGGTCTTAAATCATCTTCATCTAGTGAGGAGTAAATTTTTGGTTCTTCGTCAGGAATGGCAACTTCTAAATCAACGGTTGTGTCTTTCTCTCGTGACCAACGAGCATAAGCAAACAATTTGCCTGCTTCTGGTGTGTTAAGCAAGATTTTCCCTTTACCATAATAACCCTTATCAGCAATTACCTCTGGATACACTAGAAACTCGCGCCCACGATGTGTTGTCATTACTAAGGGATGCTGAAGCAAACACCATGTAGGCAAATAATCATAACGCCTTATCCATATTTCTGGCTGTTTGACGAAAGCAAGGGGTATAAGGCTTTTCCACTGTAAAGCAATTTCTTGGATGTTTTGACTGATAACATCGAGAGGGCATGTTAAAAGGTAATAAACACCTTCTTTTGTCAGTTTGCCATCTTCTTTATCTTGTTGTCTTAGCAAAGAAATTGCTTCTGGTGGGAGTGAAGAGGCTTTAATCTCTAGTGCTTGGCTTGCCCCGTTTAGTCGCTTGCCGTCATGTTGAATAAATGCTATATAGCTCCCAACATCAAGTTTGTCTTCAAATTCTACATGCCTTAGTGATTGCAAGGGATAATAGTTTACATTTTTGCTTACTTGGTGTTCTAAGCATAGCGTAAGCTCTGTCTTGAGTTCTTTAGACAAAATAATATCTGCAACTAATGTTCCTTTATTCTCCTCATCAAGGATATAAATGATGTCTAAGCTCAACACCTGTGCTTCACGCACGACATTTGCAATTGTCCAAATGTCACCGTGCGCTAATTCGAGTTGAATTGAAACATTAGTTCCTCTTTTGTCTCTTATGATATCCATCAATTGGTTATTGCCAATCTTAGTTTCGTATTGACCACGAGCGTTCAGTTTTATCTCATGTCGGTCACCTTCTATCAGCAGTATAACTTTTTGGTAAGGTTCTCCACAAATTTTTAATTCTGCTTCTATGAGCTCGGAAGTCTTATCGTCATCAAAGATGAAGCCTTTTTGTTTTGTATTTTCGATTGAAGCCCATAGTCTCTTGATTTTCCAAGATATAGGTACTACATGTGTGCCGTCTCGTAGTAATAAATGGCATTCGTCATTTTGTGATACGTCCCATGTGACAATGACTTCTCCATTATCAGTTAAAGCTACAGAGCCGGTGTCACTAGGTAGAATAATCTCTTGAGTGGCAGTCAAACCCCTTAACTTAACTTTTGGTAATTGTAGTGGGCTATATACGCGACCTTCAGGAGGAATAATTTCTATATTGGGTACAACACTAAATTCTAGAGGTGCAGGCAAACGTGACTTAAAACCTTGCGTAATGTCGAGTTGGTATGTAGCAGGCTTATCTGTGATAAGCAAATCGGACAAGTCCCTGTACAATCTATTATCTTCCCAACGTTCACCAAGTGGGACACGCTTGATATAGTTCCCAGATGTCAGAGTGAGGGTAAGTTGTTCTATGCTTCTTAGCCATGCATCATTAAGCTCAGGTAAAACAACCGCAATTTTCGTTGTGTTGTATACAGGCGGTATATCGCGTGTCTGGGTGTCTAATAGACCTTCGCTTTGTAAATAGGGTTGAGCTAAATAGCGCGTCTTTGATGCGCTGAGGGCAATGATATCTTTATCTATATAAAGGGTTGAAGGTAATTGGATATGATATTCGGCAATATAAGAATGTCCCATCCCTTCTCGCATTGTATCTGAAGCAATATAACGCTGAGGGGGTTGAATTTCTTCGCCATTGGCATTAGTTAGTCTTATGGGAGTTTTTGCACTTATTAACCAAGTACCATTGGAAATTTCTTCTACAGGTACAGGTATTGCGTACGCCTTTTGTTGTGTTATACGGTAAATGAGCCAGTTTGCGTTAGGCAGAGGAGGTACTGGCTGGCTAAAGATAGCATACCCATTATCATCGTAAATGTGAACAACACTTGATGCGGCTACTATTGTCTCGCTACGCAGTTCAATTTCACGCACAAGCCATCCACTACGTTTGTTTCCTTCGGGAAAGAGCTGTTGTTTACTATAGGTACTGTCACTCCTCAGCTCTTGGCGAGCATTTTCACCATCCTGATATTTCGACCAGATACATAGATTAGGTTTGTGCCGAGAATCACTAAAAAAACTTACGACTCTTAAAACCCAATCCTCTTCTTCAAAAGACCACGTCCATTCTAAGCGAGTACGCCTAGATATGACATCTTGCTCACCATCGGTATTGTTAGAAGAGTCTATTGTTTCTGCGATTAATTCTTTCCACAATTGACGGTGCATGGGGCTGGAAAAGAGGCGAATAAATTCAGCATTGTCATGCTCATACTCATTATTTTTTTGCTTCAAAAGTTCGAGGGCTGTTAATAGCTCTTCAATAAATTCTACGGCAATTTGTTGCGTCTCTGTATCTTGTAGAAAACTTTTCAAACGAGTTGCGACGTTTTGAGTTTGAGTTTGATCGCTTAAGAAAGAGGTTAAGTAGGCTTTGTCTAAAGACTTAATATGTCTAATTCGTTTTTTTAGCCAGCTTGCAAAATCATCATATAGGTATGAAGGAAGCACAACATGGCGATACACCGCATGAACGATGTCACCATCGCTTCGTAATGGAAAATATATACCAAAGGTTTCTCTAAAGTGCTTTGAACAAGACTCCTTAAAGTATTTGCTACACATTGTCCGAAAGTTGTTGTCAAACGGGATACCCCAAACTTTTTCGGCGTAGGGCCCCCAAAAATTGCGCGTTTCAGAATTATCATATCGCGCGCTAAATATCATTGAAGTTATAAATGTAGCAGGCTTAAGGAAATCTGTTCTAATTTTTTGTCCTTCACGACAGCGCTGGTGTAGAATTTTTCCGATATGTCGATAAGCTTTTTCGTCAATATCAAGCTGACCGATAAGTTCGACCTTCATGATAGCGGGTTCTAAAATCTCTTCGATATCTTTTACATATTCACACAACAAAATACTCTCTGACAAACTTTTCATATGAGGTAAACCTTCCAGTTGAAAATCAAAAAATTACTACCTTATCCAGAACTTGTGTTAGCTATTTTTAAACTACAGTCTGATAGGTGCTAGCTCTGTTCTTTAGTTATATACAGAGGCAACAGTCAATAAAAGACTAGATTTTTATTGCCTTATCTTAAGCGCTCTTATAGCATAAATAATAAAAATATTATACGCTAAAATATCACTTTAACGGTTCACCAATTAAAAATAATGATTTGTAAGAGGTCAACTCATGGCAAAAAAACAAGTCTAAAAATTTCTACGGTTACTTTCTACTGACCCTCCGAGATTGGACGCGCTGCTAAACGCAGCATCACAGTTCATAGAAGGGAGAGTTTAGATGAGCAAGAGACGCAGGTTTATGGCAAAATTCAAGAGCTGTGTCGTGTAACCATGGGTCAGCACATCAAAAAGTGAACTCTATAATAACTAAATTAGCAAATTAAAGCTATAATTAATTTATCACAGTAAGCTTACGTTAATTATAACAATTACCCATAAAATGAAGAAGGAGGCAAGGCTAATGCCACGTATTTTCGACAATATTGAGCCAGATC
>Ga0163144_10030573_pt1 | contig 10298 bp, 9 predicted proteins | sample OliLak19BULKMAT1_FD_123175 | JGI IMG/M metagenome (GOLD analysis project Ga0163144, IMG submission 123175) | Freshwater microbial mat bacterial communities from Lake Vanda, McMurdo Dry Valleys, Antarctica - Oligotrophic Lake LV.19.BULKMAT1 | ecosystem: Environmental > Aquatic > Freshwater > Lake...
CGCCGGGCCCCCCCCCTTCCCCCCACCCTCAATCGCTCGGAGCCGCCAGCTATGCTCGGCTGCATGTCTCGCCTGCTCGCGTCGCCCGGCGGTCCCCGCCTCCATGAGATCCAGACCGAGTGGGCGATGCTGCGCCACATCGACGACCCCACTGACGCGCAGCGGCACGAGAAGTGGGACCGCCTGATGCGCACCTACCACCCGCCCATGCGCGCGTACGCCGAACGATAGTTGCGGCGCTTCCGGGGCGAGCGCGCGCCCGACCACGCCGACGACGCGGTGGCCTCGTTCGTGGACCAGGCGATGGCCAAGGCGTGGCTGTCGCGCGCGAACCCGGCCGAGGGGAAGTTCCGCCAGTTCCTGCAGATGATCCTCAAGCGCTTCTGCAACAAGTACGCGCTGAAGATCTTGCGCGCGGAGAAGGGACGGGACGCGATCCCGGTCGAGGAACTTGCCGGCACCGACGACGAACCGGAAGTGCCGACCGAGGACGAGGAGGCGTTCGACCGGGCGTGGGTCCAGACGAGCGTGGCCGAGGCTCTCGCGCGTCTCCAGGCCCAGAACCCTCGCTACGGCGACGTGATCGCCCGCATGCTGACGGCGACGGCGGAGGAACGGGAGGCGACGCCGAAGGCGCTCCGGGTGACCCGGGACCTGCTCCACAAGGCCCGCAAGGGCTTCCAGCGTCACTTCGCCGACGTGCTACGTACGACCGTCTACCTCGACGCGCAGGTCGGCGAGGAGTGGGCGGCGATCCAGCGCTTCCTGCCGTAGGCCCGCCGACCGCGCCTGGGGTGGACGGACGCCGCAGGATCGCCGGAGCAGCGGCCCGCGGCCGCGACCGCATCCAAGACCCCGTCCCGTCCAGCGGCGGGGACGACTCCGTTACCCGCTTCCGGAAGGTGAACGACCGCGTCCTCGACGCGATCGAAGCCGCGGCAAGGTACGTTGAGGCCCATGAACCGCGGGGGTGTGGGAACGCACCGACGCGCCCCGGACCCGACGACGTCGCCCTGCGGTCGCACGGTCAGCGCCGCCCGGAGGCGGCCCCCCGATCGCACACCCACGGGGGAACGTGAACCGGCGCGCGTCGATCGCCTTCCAAGCTCGGCCTGCCTCGGCCGCGCCCCGGACCCTCTCGGAGGTCCCGGAACGCGCTCCCGACGAAACGCCCGCCGCCGACGGAGGGCGGAGACGCCCCCGCGAGGTACGGCCGTCGGTGGCCCGCGCGCCCCCACCCCAAACGGAGACGGGACGCCGCCGCTCGCGGGCCTCGCGTCGCGGCGCCGTCGGCCGCGCCGCGAGCGTGTCAGCCGTACCCCGCCTCGTCGCCGCCCTGCCGCTCGGCGGCGAGCGTGGCCTTCGTGTAGGCCCGGTTCATCTCGGCGATGAACTTCACCGGGATCTCCTTCGGACACGCCTCCATGCACTCGTAGTGGTTCGTGCAGGCGCCGAAGCCTTCCTTGTCCATCTGCTCGACCATCCCGCGCACGCGCCGCGCCCACTCCGGCGTGCCCTGCGGCAGCCGGTTCAGGTGCGCCACCTTCGCCGACGTGAAGAGCATCGCCGAGGCGTTCGGGCACGCCGCCACGCACGCGCCGCAGCCGATACAAGACGCCGCGTCCATGGCGACGTCGACGACCTCCTTCGGGATCGGGACCGCGTTGCCGTCGGGCGCGCTGCCCGCGTTCACCGACACGAACCCGCCCGCCGCCACGATCCGGTCGAGCGCCTCGCGGTCCACGACCAGGTCGCGGATCACCGGGAACGCCGCCGCGCGCCAGGGCTCCACGCTCACCGTGTCGCCGTCAACGAACGTGCGCATGTGGAGCTGGCAGGCCGTCACGCCCTTCTTCGGGCCGTGGGCCGCGCCCGCGATCATCATGCTGCAGGTGCCGCAGATGCCCTCGCGGCAGTCGTGCTCGAACGCGATGGGCTCGCGCCCCTCGCGGATCAGGCCCTCGTTGACCTGGTCGAGCATCTCGAGGAACGACATGTCGGGCGAGACGCCCTTGACGTCGTGCCGCTCCATGCGCCCCGGGATGCCGGGCCCCTCCTGGCGCCAGACGTTGAGGACGATGTCCATCACTTGTAGCTCCGCGTCGCCGGGTGGACCGTCTCGAACACCAAGGGCTCCTTCTGGAGCGAAGACTGCTTCCCCTCGCCCTGCCACTCCCACACGCTCACGTGCTGGAAGTCCTTGTCGTTGCGCAGGGCCTCGCCGTCGGGCGTCTTGTGCTCCTCGCGGAAGTGCCCGCCGCACGACTCCTCGCGCGTCAGCGCGTCGAGGGCCAGGAGCTCGGCGAACTCGAGGAAGTCGGCGATCCGGCCGGCCTTCTCGAGGTTCTGGTTGAGCCGGTCGCCGCTCCCGAGCACGCGGACGTCTTTCCAGAATGCCTCGCGGATCTCGGGGATCCGCGCCAGCGCCCGCTCGAGGCCCGCCCGGTTGCGCGACATGCCGCATTCGTCCCACATCAGCTTGCCCAATTCGATGTGGAAGGCGTCGGGCGACCGCTTGCCGTTGACCGACAGCAGCCGCTTGGTGCGGTCCTCGGCCTCCTTCGCCACCTGCGCGAACGCCGCGGCGTCGGGCTTCACCGTGTTGTTCCCCACCGTCGCGAGGTAGCCGCCGATCGTGTAGGGGAGGATGAAGTAGCCGTCCGCGAGGCCCTGCATGAGCGCCGAGGCCCCCAGACGGTTGGCCCCGTGGTCGGAGAAGTTCGCCTCACCGATCACGAACAGGCCCGGCACCGTGGACATCAGGTCGTAGTCGACCCAGAGCCCACCCATGGAGTAGTGAGGCGCCGGGTAGATCTTCATGGGGACGGCGTAGGGGTCGTCGCCCGTGATGTTCGCGTACATGTCGAACAGGTTGCCGTAGCGCTGGCGGATCTGGTCGCGCCCCACCCGCTCGATCGCGTCGCGGAAGTCGAGGTAGACGCCGCGGCCGCCCGGGCCCACGCCCCGGCCCTCGTCGCAGACGGCCTTCGCGGCGCGGGAGGCCACGTCGCGCGGGACGAGGTTGCCGAACGTGGGGTAGCGCCGCTCGAGGTAGTAGTCGCGCTCCTCGTTCGGGATCTGCCCCGCGGCGCGCCTCTCCCCCGCCGCCTTCGGGACCCACACCCGCCCGTCGTTGCGCAGCGACTCCGACATGAGCGTCGTCTTGCTCGAGTGCTCGCTGCTCGCCGGGATGCCCGTGGGGTGGATCTGGTTGAAGCAGGGGTTGGCGAAGCCCGCGCCGCGCCGGTGGGCGCGCCACGTCGCCGTGACGTTGCACGCCTTGGCGTTCGTCGAGAGGAAGTAGACGTTGCTGTAGCCGCCCGTGGCGAGCACCACCGCGTCGCCGGCCCACGTCTCGATCTTCCCGGTCAAGAGGTGCCGCGTGACGATGCCCCGCGCGCGGCCGCCCTCGACGACGACGTCGAGCATCTCGAGCCGCGAGTGCATGGTGACCGCGCCGGCCCCGATCTGCCGCTCGAGCGCCTGGTAGGCGCCGAGGAGCAGCTGCTGGCCGGTCTGGCCGCGGGCGTAGAACGTGCGGGAGACCTGCGCGCCGCCGAACGAGCGGTTCGCCAGCGTGCCGCCGTACTCGCGGGCGAACGGGACGCCCTGCGCGACGCAATGGTCGATGATCGCCGTCGACACCTCGGCGAGGCGGTGGACGTTGGCCTCGCGAGCGCGGAAGTCGCCGCCCTTCACCGTGTCGTAGAAGAGGCGGAAGACGCTGTCGCCGTCGTTCTGGTAGTTCTTGGCCCCGTTGATGCCGCCCTGCGCCGCGATGGAGTGCGCACGGCGCGGGCTGTCGTGGAACGTGAAGCAATCGACGTGGTAGCCGAGCTCGGCCAGGGTGGCGGCGGCCGAGCCGCCGGCGAGCCCCGTCCCCACGACGATCACGCGGAACTTCCGCTTGTTGGCGGGGTTCACCAGCTTCAGGTCGAACTTCCGCTTCTCCCACTTCTGGGCGAGCGGCCCCGCGGGGACCTTCGCGTCGAGGTTGAGCGCCATCAGCGGGCTCCAGAGCCGCCGCAGGGGATCAACCCCGTGGCGATGGACAGGGGGATCGCGCAGTTGCCGAGCAGGATGACGGCGGCCACGGCCGTGCCGAACCCGCGCTTCAGGAACGCGAGGCGGGGGTGCGTGACGCCGAGGGTCTGGAACGCGCTCGACGCGCCGTGCGACAGGTGGAAGAAGAGCAGGACCTGCGCGACGACGTAGGCGATCGAGATCGGCCACTGCTGGAAGCCGGCGACGACCGCGCCGTAGACGTCGGGGCGGCCCTGCGCGTCGATGAGCGCGTGGTGGTCCGGGTTCGTCACCCCCACCGTCAGGTGCAACAGGTGATAGACGATGAACGCCGCGACGATCAGGCCGCTCATGAGCATGGTACGGCCCGCGTAGGACGACACCTGCGGTCGCACGCTCACGTAGGGCTGCGGGCGCGCGGCCTGGTTCCAGCGGGTCAGCCAGACGGCGCAGACGACGTGCGTGAGGAAGAGCGCGAGCAGGCCGGCGCGCATCACCCAGAGCAGCGGACCGAGGTCCTGCAGCGTCTTGGCGTACGCATTCAGCTTCTCCCGGCCCGCGAAGACCTGGAGGTTGCCGAGCATGTGGGCGATCACGAACCCGAGGAGACCGAGGCCGGTGAGGGCCATCACGGTCTTCGTCGAGATCGACGACAGGAGCGGGCGGGTCGGAGACGGCACGGAGGACTCCGGTCGGGACGCGAGCCGGGATTCTAGGACCCCCCCGCCCCCGGGCCCTGCGGATGCCGGACCGGACCGGCGCCGTGCGAATCCGACCGTCGGTCGGGGACCGTCGTCGCGTCGACCCGTGCCCGCCGCCCGCCGCCCGCCCCCGCTCCGACGCCGACACCCGCGGCGCCGCGCCTGCCCCCATCGCGACGCGCGGCGCGCATTGCCCGAGGCGGAGGCACGCGGGTTCGGCGCGGTGCTGGGAAGGCTGGGGGACGCGCTCTTCGACCTGCCGCGGCGGTTCCTGCGGATCGTGGCGATCGGGATCGGGTGCCACGAGCGATCCTTCGACACCCTGCTCGACGGCGGACCCACGTTGTGCCGCGCGATCCGGTGCCCGGCCATGACGCTCGCGCCCGACGCGACGCACGTGGGGGCGGGCGCCCACGGCGACCTCCACCTCGTGACGGCGCTCCTCCGCGCAACGGCCCGGGGCCTCACGGTGGACGTGGGCGGTCGCTGGGTGGACGCGGCCGCGCCGGCCGGCCACGCGATCTTGAACCGCGGGATGATGCTCGAGCGGCGGACGAACGGGCGGGTCGCGACGGGCGGCCACCGCGTGGTGGCCGACCCGGCGAAGGCCAGGGCGCGGTCGTCGGTGGTGCAGTTCTGCCATCCGACGCCGTGGACCGCGCTCGGGCCCGTGCCGTCGTGCGGGGGCCGGACCGTCCGCTGCGCTACGCGACCGTCGAGGCCGGCGCGTGGCTCGACCCAGTGCTCTACGCCCTGAACCTCGTCGAGGAGGCGCGCCGCGTCCCGTGACGCCGCGCGCGCGGGGCCGTCACTTCCCCTTACCGGCCTTCGGCTTGGGCGGGTCGGCCTTCGCCGACCAGAAGGCCCAGTACTCGGTGTCGGACCGCGTCGGGTCGAGGGCCCCGTAGGCCGCCTCGCTCGCCGCGTCCGGGTCCCCCACCTTGCGGAAGGCCGCGATCCACGCGGCGAACGACGCCTTGGCGGCCGCGGCGCCGGGCGACAGCAGGTAGCCGAGCGCCAGTTCGGCATCGACCGTGCGCATCTCCGCGTCCTCGGCGAGGTACGACGCGAGGCGGTTCATCCGCATCAGGCGCGACCACGGCTGCGCCTCCCGCTTGCGGATGCGCTCGAACGCCGTGGGCTCGTCCGTGGGCGCGAGCGACGCTCCGGCGGCCGCGCCCTCGGCGAGGGCCGCCGCCTGGCGGCGGATCCCCGTGAGGACCGGCTCCCCGTTCGCCGCGCCGAGCAGGTGCTGGAGCATCTGCGCCGCCGCCTCCTCCGCGACCTGCCCGGCCGCCACCTCGGCCTTGCGCGGGGCCACGATGAGTTCGGCCGCCCACGCGACGTGGACCGCGTCCATGGACCGCAGGTCCTTCCGCCCCGAGAGGTGCGCCATCATGTCGCGGTTCTTCGTGAGCCGCACAACGGGCGGCGTGGGCCCCACGTTGCCCGCCGCGACCGTGCGGCGGACGAACGCGTGCGCGTCGCGCACCGCCTTCAGCGCCGCGTCGCGGACGGCCGGCTCGAGCGTGCCGTCGTCGGTGACGAGCAGGTCGGGCGACGCCTGCCGGGTCCACGTCGCCTTCACCTCGGCGGGCAGCCAGCCGTCGACGTCGTCGCCGCCGCCGGTCACCCAGCCGACCGCCGACTTCACGAGTCTCACGAGGCCCGCCTCGTCCTTCTTCGCCGCCTCGCCGCGGACGAAGAGGACCGTGCGGCCGAGCTGGCGCGTCGCGCACGCATACACCGCGTCCTTCAGCTTCAGCCGCACGACGCAGCCGTCCGACTTCACGTCGGCCACGGCGAGTTCGCCGCGCGCCACGGTGTGCGTGAAGCGGTAGGCCTCGTAGGCCGCGCGCTGCGCCGCGGTGAGCACCGAACGGTCGGCCCCCAACTCGAGGGAGATCGACTCGAACTCGCGGCTGGTCCCCTCGAGCCGCCCGACGATCCCGGCACGGGCGGCCTCGTTCGGCAGGAACCGGAAGAACGGATCGGTGCGCAGGAGCGTCCCGCGCAGGATCCCCTGGCCCGCCACGGCCTGCGGCGCCGGCCGGTCGGGTTCGCCCGACGCCGGGCGGGCGAGGGCCGTCAGGAGGAACGGGAGGACGAGGACGGCGAGGACGAGGAGGGCGCGGCGCACGGGCGAGGAGTGTACGACACGCGAGGGGCGGCGAGGGACGGCGCGGAGCGACCAGAGGCGGCGCGGGACGGGCCTCGCGTCGGCGCGCCGCGGCGCGTCAACGGGTCGGCGGCGGCGCGCCGGGGTTCGGCCCACCCGGCTTCGCAGGGCCGCCGAGCAGCGTCTGCACCACGCGCGCAAGCTCCACCATGCGGAACGGCTTCAGGATCACGGCCTCGACCGCGAGGGCCTGGCGGATCTCGTCCACGGTCCCGGCCATGCTCCCCGTGACGACGAGCACCGGGGCGATCCGCTTCGTCCCGCCGAACCGCAGCGTGTTGAGCACGAAGCGGCCGCCGCCGCCGGGCATCCCGATGTCGATGACCAGCAGGTCGGGCTTCAGCCGCTCGTAGGCCACGACCGCCGTCGGCGCGTCGATCGCCTCGTGGACCTCGTGCCCGGCGCGCTCGCAAGCGTGCCGGATGACCATCCGCATGGGCGGTTCGTCGTCGGCCACGAGGATGCGCGCCACGGGGGCTCCAGGAGGGCGCGGCGCACGGGCGCGCCGACGACCGGGTGCGGATGCTATCAGACGGCGCCCGAGCGCCGCCCGTCGTCCCGGTTCCGGGCGGCCCACGGGGGCGGGCCCGCGACCGCGAGGTCGTCGAGGACCCGGCGGTTCGCGCGCGGGAACGCGAGTTCGGTCAGCGCCGACAGGGGGACGAACCGCAGGTCCTCGACGCCCCGCGCGCGGAGCCGCCCGCTGCGCACCCGCGCGTGGAACACGTGCAGCGTGATCGTGAAGTGGGTGTAGGCATGCTCCACCGTGCGGAAGAGTTCGACGACCTCGACGTCGAGGCCGGTCTCCTCGCGGACCTCCCGCGCGCACGCGGCGGCCAGCGTCTCGCCCGCCTCGACCTTGCCGCCGGGGAACTCGTACAGGCCGCCGAGCAAGCCCTCCGACGGACGCCGCCCGACGAGCACGTCGCCCGCCTTCCAGACGAGCGCCGCGGCGATGTCGTGGTGCGGGACCGCCTTGCGCCGTTTGCGGCGGGGCACGCGGTCCTCGCGGCCCTCGGCTCGCGCCCGGCACCACGTCGCCACCGGGCACACGAGGCAGCGCGGGTTGCGGGGCACGCAGATCGTCGCGCCCAGGTCCATCACCGCTTGGTTCCAGTCGCCCGGCCGCCGCGGGTCGAGCAACGCCTGCGCGGCCGCCTCGAGGCGGGAACGCGCCGGCGAACGGTCGAGGTCGCGGTCCTCGTCGAGCCAGCGGGCGGCGGCGCGCACGACGTTCCCGTCCACGACGGCCGTAGGCTCGCCGAACGCGATGCTCGCGACAGCGGCGGCCGTGTAGGGCCCGAAGCCAGGCAGCGCGCGCAACGCGGCCGAGGTGGCGGGCAACCGGCCGCCGAGGAACGACTCGACCTCGACGGCCGCCCGCCGCAGGTTCCGCGCTCGACCGTAGTAGCCGAGCCCCTCCCACGCCTTGAGCACCTCGGCCTCGGTGGCGGCGGCGAGCGTGCGCAGCGTCGGGAAGCGCGCGAGGAACGGCCCGTACCGCATGCGCACCGTCTCGACGCGCGTCTGCTGGAGCATCACCTCCGAGACCCAGATCGCGTACGCCTCCGTCGCCCCTCGCCACGGCATCTCGCGCCGATGCGCGTCGTAGTGCGCGAGCAGGGCCGCGCGCATCGCGACGACGTCGTCCGCCGACCACGGCAGCCTCGCGACGGCCGCGCGCGCCGCCGCCGACGCCGTCGTCGGCGAGGCCGGCACGGCCCCTGGCGCGCGCCGCGCACGGGTCGTCGGTTTCGGCGCGGCCCCCGCCTTCGCGACCCGCGGGGATCGGACGGGACGCCCCGTGGAACGTCGTCGGGGGGCCGCCATGGGCCGGATGCTACCGGCACGGGGGACACCCGGGCCTTGCGTCGGGGACGCAAGGCCCGGCCCGCACGACGCGAGACCTGGCCCGCGCGACGCGCTGGCCCGCGGCACACGCGCCGTCGCGCCGCGGCGCTGTCATACGGTCGTGCGGTCGTGCGGTCGTGCCGAGGTCCCCGGAAAACGCGACGGGCCGCCCCCGGAGGGACGGCCCGTCGTGCCTCGGTTGAAACGCCGCCGATCGAGGGCGCAGCGGAAGCCCGGGGGACTACATTCCCGGGACGCGGCAGACGCCGCCCGGGCACTCCTCGTCGTCGCCGTGGTCGTCCCCGAGGGGGATCACGGGCGTCGTCGGCGGTGCGATCGGCAGTTTTGCGGGGCCCCGGATCGCGGCCTTCTCGGGCACCGCGACGGCCTTCGGCGCGGCCTTCGGAGACGGCGCGGCGAGGGCCGTCACGGGTCGCGGCGCCGGCAGCGCCATCGGCGCACCATCCGGCGAGCCGAGCGCGGCCACCGGCACCGCGACGGCCATCGGCGCGCGAGCGGCGCGCGGCGCCACGATCGCCGGCGCGGCGTCGGGCGAGCCGATCGCGGCGTCGGCGGTCGGGGCCTTCGGGATCGCGGCGACAACGCGCGCGGCCGACGGCGTCCGACGGCGCGCCACCGGCGCGGCGTCCGTGCCGGACCCGGAGAGCCGCGGGAGGTTTCCCGCGTACCGCGACGGGTCGGCCGTCCACGTGGCCCGGGCCGAGGCGTCGCAGAACGCGACGGTCGCGCCCTTCCACTCCGCGGTCACTTTTGGGTCGACCGGATTGCCGAGCATCACCGGGCACGTCGCGTTCACGGGCTTCCCCGCGATCGCCGTCGCGCCGACGCCCGGCGTCGCCAACCGCACGGACGACGCGTCGGTGATCAGCCGGGTGGACGTCACCGCGGTCGTGTCCCCGGCTGCGGGGGCCTGCGCGCGGGCGACGGCCTCCGCACGCTGGGCCGCGCAACCGGGAAGCGTCCACGCAGCACACGCCACCGCCAGGATCCAGGGCTTGGGCATACGACCTCCGCCTTCGACGACGTCGAGCGCACGACGGCCGTGCGCGCACCACCGCGGCGGGTCGGCGCACCGTGCGCATCGCGGGCATGGGGGCGTCGCGGGCAACCGACCGCGCCACCCGACCCGCGTCACGCTCGGAGAACCGAGCCCGCCGCAACCATCCTCGAACCCGACCCTCCTCGAACCCGACCCTCGTCGAATCCGATCATCCTCGAGACCCAGCGTGACGAAACAGAACCCAGCACCGGATCCGCCACCCTCCCACGGGAGCGGCTCCGGAACGCGCACATGGGACCGACGCCGTGTCAGCGGAACGTCACGGCGCAGGGCCCCAACTCACCGGAACCCAACTCGCAGGAACCTAACTCGCCGGAACCTAACTCGCCAGAACCCAGCCTGCCAGAACCCAGCCAGCCAGAACCCAGCCTGCCAGAACCCAGACTGCCAGAACCCACCCTGCCAGCACCCACCCAGCCTGCACACAACCCCCCAAAAGCCCACCCGTCAGACCCCCGCCTGC
>Ga0163144_10030576_pt1 | contig 10297 bp, 9 predicted proteins | sample OliLak19BULKMAT1_FD_123175 | JGI IMG/M metagenome (GOLD analysis project Ga0163144, IMG submission 123175) | Freshwater microbial mat bacterial communities from Lake Vanda, McMurdo Dry Valleys, Antarctica - Oligotrophic Lake LV.19.BULKMAT1 | ecosystem: Environmental > Aquatic > Freshwater > Lake...
GGGGCTATTGGCGTAGCGTTCTCAGGAGGATTTATGGGTGATGTGGCTGGTGGCTTTGGCTCTGGAGGCGGTGACTGCGTATTTTCTGACACGTTGATGTTATTCTACTCTATTGTAGCTTTTTCGTCGTCGGAGGCTATGACTTTGAAGCCTACATGAGACTGTCCAGCAAAGAAAAGTCCCTCACCAACCCCTGACGATATTAAGAAATGTCTCTCACCTCCGGTTAAGAAAAATGTCTTTGTAATCGCATCGACCGATGCGGTCGATTGCTTTAAAAGAATCTGGAGACTTGAGTTGGTTATAATAGCACGGCCTTCATTTGTTGCAATGAAGTCCTCAACATCCTGCGTTACGGTCGTGAGTCCTAATAGATACTTTCGGGATCGTTTCGCAAAGCTGAAAAGGTACGCTCCAGAGTCCTTGTTCTTCATCAGATACCATGCCTCATCAACAATGAGAATTCTTTTTTTTCTTGTTCGTCTCACGGTGTTCCATATGTAATCAAGAACGACATACATTGCTACAGGGCGCAGATTCTCCTCAAGGTCTCTGATTCCAAAGACCGTAAATTTATTCGTTATGTCAAAATTCGATCGTTCATTGAAGATCCCTGCAGCTGATCCTTTTACGTATTTTTCTAGACGCCCAGCGAGCTCTTTACTCTCAGGAGTTTCCATTCCCAAAAACACCTTGAAAAGATCCTCCAAAAGCGGTGATTCGTTTATGAATGTGGAGGGTTCCTGTGTTATTCCTTTCTGCTTATAAACAGCCACAAGAGCCCGGTCAAGAAGAGCGTCTTGAGAAGGGGTTAGGTCTCCCATCATTACGCGCATTAATGAATGCAGATCTAAAATTTTGTTTTGCAGTTCGTCAGGTTCTTTACTGTCCTTCACCAAATCAAATGGATTGATTTTGTACTTTGATTTTACCGAAAACTCCACAAACTCTCCGCCCACCGACTCGGCCAACTTTTGGTACTCGTTTTCAGGATCAATAATAATCACATCCACATCCATTGATAAGAGTCTCAACGCTTCAAGTTTAACCATAAAGCTTTTACCGCCTCCTGACTTTCCAAGAATCACAGAGTTTGCGTTTTCTAGAGTAAAACGGTCGAAAATTATCAAGCTACTGTCATGTTGATTTACACCGTACAAAATTCCTTCATTTCTGGTCAGGGAAGCGGTTGAGAACGGGAAGGTCATAGCAAGAGAGGTGCTGTCCATATTCCTCCACACAGCAAGCTTATCGTAGAAAATTGGCAAAGTCGACTTAAAGCCCTCCTCCATCTCAAGAGTTGCGGGGCGCGAAATAACCAACAGGGATGCGAGCACAGACTCTACTTGTTTTGATAGCTGTTCTAGCTCTTCTTTAGAGTCTGCCGGAATGGTTATGTATAGGCCAAACTGGAAGAAACGCTCCGCTCCTTTTGCAAGCTCGGACTGCAAAGCCAGCGCGTCATCTAGCGCCACCTGAACGGTTGGGTCTACCACTTTGCCGTCTTTTAGGTCGTTGTCGATAGTTGCCTCCATCTCTCCAATCTTTCTCTTAAGTTCCTCTAGTACGTTTTTTGACTCTGTAGGGTATACATACATCGCAATATAGAGAGGATGATCGAAGGTAATTAGTCCATAAAGCCAGTTTGCAGAAACGAATCGAGGATAACCCACGACATAAATCGTTTTGTAAAAACGTTCATCGATCTTGATGTGATTAAAATCAACCTCCACAAACGATGGCGCAATTATATCGGCGATACCAACTGTTCCGTTTGCAACGACTCCAGCGCTTTTAGTAGTAACCGGCTCGTTGGTTTGTTTCTTCTTCCCAAAAATGCTTAACATGTTATTTTGCCGGAGTTGTTAATATTGCTTCGGTGTACGAATCGATGGACCCCAGTTTTCTGCCGTTTGCAGGGCTGTTGTATAGGTTGTAATAGAGCTCCGTCAGCCCTTGCTTTAGGACCGGCGTTGCCCTTAATCCTATTTTTGATAGGAGTCGGACCATATTATCGCGCTTTGGATAAAGAGCTGTTTTTGCTCGCGTTATGACGTAGTCTTTTTTTAGTCCATGCGTATTTGCTCCTCCTATACCCATCTCGAGAGGGCTAAATGGAATTGTGAAGAAAAATCTCTTTTCTAAAACCGAGGTTATCTTTACGGTGTTCTTGATGTAGTCTCGATACTTCGTTAGTCTCAGCTGCAAAGCTGGATCCGACTGAAGCTTGAGCTTACTATTTATGTGTTCGAGGTATGATGATATGTCCATTTTTTTCGATACTATTAAAATCTGTACGGGAAATGAAAGTGAGTTGAGTAAGTTTGCATAGGCCTGAATAATCGACGTTTGCTCATCCTCAGACAGAAGCCAAAAATTTACAGCCCCCACCTCAAGAACGGTGGCCGCAGAAAAGTCCTTCATAAGCACAATATCATCCTGAATCTCTTCAATCTCTATAAACGACTGTGTGGTCGCCTTGATGGGTGACTGTTTTTGACTGGACTTGATCATAATAAGCCTTTCGATTGCATTGTAAACGGCGCAGGATTCGAGGTACTTAGGCTTATTTTCATTGTATCAAAAAGGTACGAACCTCTCGGGTCCTTTGCCTCCATTAGGTACTCTCCCTGAGGCAGGGAGCTGTAGGTGGCAAAAACTCCATGTGGGTTCGTTTTTAAAAGACGTACAGGAACATTGCTCTCGTCTCTAACATAAACCAAAATCTCCGGCAAAGGCTTCTGTTTATTGTTCTTAACGACCCCTATAAAAAACGGTTGGTGCTCATCGGTTTTTATCGCTGGCTTCTTTACCATCTTGTCTACGAGCTCTGGAGAGAGTTTTGTAGAGCTCGCCTCAGGTTGCGGTTCATCTAAGGCAATCTTCACCCCGATGGTTGCTTGAGCTGTATCTGGAGATGTCGGAGCTGTTTGGGACTGCATATATTTAAAAAGCTTTTCCTCCGACTCGACGTGCTTGGTTGCGTCATTGGACGACTGCATGTTGTTGAGAAAGGCAATTGGTTGATTTGTTTTTTTGTATAGATACTGGGTTGGGGACGTGAGCCTTCTGTATAGATTTTTCAAAAACACATCTAGAGGGCGATCGTTTACTGGCAAGAACGCCAGCAGGACCCCTATGGATGAAACTATTAGTCCGCCCAGCACACCCAGAAATCCTATTGGGATAATTTTATACACCGCAAATCCCATAGGAACAAAGACCAAAAGATATATGAACTGGTGTAAGGTCATGAATCCTACCAGCTTAAATTCGAAGCTCGTAATTTGGCGCGGAAGTGGATGCTGCTCCATGTAATTTAGTATAACGTGTGGCGTGTAACTTGTAACGTGGAACGTAGGAGAGAAAAATAGAAGCGAAAATGTATTCGCGCTACGCGTTATGCGATTCGCGAACTTATCGGTACATTACCGGTTTTTCTGTCTGGGGAAGTATGAGGCTGAGTCTTCGGGAAGCCTTGTTGACGCGTTCAATAAAAGCTTTGATTTTCTTGCCAATTTCAATCTTTTCGGTTCCTGAGAGTTTGCTCTCGTGGATTAGCCCCTCGATTCCTGGCTCTAGTCTTACAAAATATCCATACTTTTCTTTTCTCACAACCTCTCCTTCGACCTCTTTATCTTTGGGATACTTCTTTTCGATGTCTTCCCATGGGTCGTGGAGCAGCCTCTTCATGGAAAGATTTAGCTTAAGACCTGCGTCGTTTTTCTCAACGATCATAACTTCAATGTCATCGCCAACCTTAACTAGGTGGGAAACGTCGTGCACCTTCTCCCATGAAATCTCGGATATATGAATCAGCCCCTCAACGCCTTCGATCTCGCAGAAAATTCCAAACTCAGAAGCTCCAAGAACCTTCGCCTTCTTTTTGTCTCCAACCTTAATCTTGTCAAACTTCTTTCTCAAATCCTTCTGAGAAATGTTCATAACAGAAGCTTTCTGAGACACGACGAGACGATTTTTCTCCTGATCAACCTCAAGAACCCTTGCCTTAATTCTTTGTCCAACCAACTTCTCGGGATGAGTTAGGAAGTCCTGCGTAAGCTGGATTTTTGGAATAACTCCACGAATACCCATAAACTCAATGAATACCCCTCCTTTACCAAACTCCCCACACATTACCTCAATATCTTCTTCTGTCTCTTTTTTATTAAGAAGAACGTCCCATTTGCCTCGCTCAAAGAAGTTGCGCATCGATACGACTGGGTTTCCATCTCGTGACTCTTCCGAGATGATACGAACCTTGACGGTGTCTCCCGGCTTTAGATGACTCTGGTAAAGAAAAATCTCTTTTATCTCCTTCTCTCCTAAGACTGCGTTCGCCTTTGAGCCAATGTTGAAAAGCGTTCCTTTTTTAGTAATGGATACTATCTTCGCATTAATTTCTTGGCCTTTTTTTATGTTAGGAACCTGCTGATTTTGAAGAAGTAGCTCCATTGGGTTTACGGCAGTTTCGCCCAGAGGGCGATCGCCTTTTAGGCGAGTTTTTTGTTGTGATTTAGCCATTTAGTATGTAGACCTCCAGTTTCTCACTCAACTATACCAGACGAGCTATAAAAAAACAAGAATATACCTATAACATTAGGTAGTAGGATATATAAAGAATCACTACGAGCTATTGAAATTTAGCCATCGATGTGATATATTATAGGATAATATGGATGGACATGTCTTCCCGGCCCTGATTGAACAATTCACGGCGCAGCTACAATCTCAAGGCAAATCAGGCTTCACAATCGTCGCCTATAAAAAGGACTTAGAGCAGTTTATAGGCTACCTTTCCTCACGCGAAATTAGCGATATTCGTGATGTAAAAAAGCCTGAAATTGAAGGTTTTATTGCCAAGCTTATAACCGAGAACTACACGAAGAAATCAGCCTCAAGAAAGCTCAACTCTATCAGAACCTTCTTTAGACATCTAAAGAACTCAAATATAATCGAGCAGAATCCGTCTCTTGACGTGTCTCATCCTAAGTACGTCCAAACACCACCACGTATATTCAGTAAGTTGGAGTATCGAGCAATTCGCGACGTTTCTAAGGAAGATCCAAGAACCTATGCGATTGTCGAGATTTTGTTACAGACCGGTGTGAGAATTGGTGAGCTAACCAACATCTACAATTCTGACGTTAAGGACTCCGCTTTGGTTGTGAGAGGTTATGGAAAGAGCGAGGGTCGTGAGGTTCCGCTAAACCCCTCTGTTAAAAAAGCTGTTACTGACTACGTAGCGGTTAGAGGTCCACAAACTTCAGACGACGGCCTTCTTTTCGTCACAAGAACAGGTAAAGGTCTTTTGATTCGTAATGTAAGGCAGATAATTATGCGCTGTTTCAAAGAGGTTGGGATCGAGAACGCAACAATTAATGACTTTAGAAATACATTTATTGCCCATCAGTTAATGGCCGGTTATTCTGTAGACTACATCGCAAAGATAGTTGGTCACAAACGCCTATCTTCAACCGAGCGTTTCTTAAGCTTGGTTAAAGAAGCTCCTGCTAAGAAAGATAAAATTGAGGAGCTATAATTCGTGTAGCGTGAAACGTGTATCGCAAGGCGACCTCGTTACGCGTTTTGCGATCTACTATTCTAGCGTTGCGCGTTACACGCTTTGCGACTAAGATTGAATTCGCACAGGCATGATGATATGAATGAAGTTTTTTTGGTTATCGGTCTTGAATACTGTTGGAGCGTCCGACCTTAGTAGCTCGATTGTTATTTTCTTACCCGAAACATTCTGTAAGAAGTCGAGTAAGAACCTTGCGTTAAACGCTACTTGAATTGCGTCTCCTTCAATGACCGCGTCCTGCGTGGATGTGTTCTCCTCGCTGTCGTCCATTTTGGGACGTATTTGCACAACTCCGTTCTCGCCCTTTAGAATAACAATGTTTGACTGCTCACGGGCAAATAATGATGCGATTTTGGTGTTTCTTAGCAGCTCTTCGCGATCCGTAATGATGGTTTGTTTTTTTTCGGTAGGGATCACCTTTTCGAATGGCGGAAAGGCTCCATCAATAACCCTGCTGTAGTACTGTTTGGTAGGTGTGGAAAACGCAACCATCTTTTCCTTTTCTGAGGTTGTAAAGCTTATAGATTCCTCGTCTTTTAGTCCGTTCAAAACCTCCTCAAAGAAGGCTCGTGGGACAAGCATTGATGGGATTTTTTGTGTATTCTTTTCTTTTAATAGAGAGAGTCTGAATCCATCGGTGGCTACGGTTACGAGTTCCCCATCGGTTGAGACAAAGTTCACCCCCGACAATGTAGGTCGCGCTTCATCATGTGAGGCTGCAAACAGTACGTATGGCAGAGTTTTTTTAAATTGGTCCGCTTTGAGAACCATTGGTTGTTCTGATAGCTTGGGTGGCGGTGGGAAGTCGGCACTTTCCATAACGCTGAATACGCCTTGGTTCTTTTCTTTTTGTACAACTAATTTCTTTTCCCCTATGTCTATAACCACATCACCTGGGGAAAGAAGATTTAAAAACTCGGCTAGCTTTTTTGGGTCGGTTACAAAAGCCGTACTTTCTTTTACTATGTTTTTTAGCTTTACCGCAGCTTTAAAGTTGGTATTAAGGTCTGTTGCGAAGACGCTTAGCCTCCCGTCCTCAACGGTGAACAATGCTCCCTGGAGAGACTGTACGGCTGATAAACGTTTCGACGTGAAGCGTGTGGATATCTGGACGACTTCTAAGAGTTGTTCCTTGTCTAAAATAATTTTCATATATTAACTTCGTAGTAGTAGTACCTGGGGATAAGTGTATAAAAAACGTTTCTCATTTTCAAGACAAGACAAACAACCACTTTATCAATGTCGACACATAGTGTAATCTATGTGGAGAGGCTGAGGGATTGGATTATCCTATCAACCTCTTTCTTGAAAAACTCATCCTTAACTAGTAATTTATTTATCTTCTCTACCCCATGCATGATCGTTGTATGATCCTTTCTTTTAAGTAGGTTGGCTATTTCTTGGTGCTTCATATTCAACTCCCTTCTCAATAAAAACATCGCAACCTGGCGTGGCAAAGACAAAGACTCGGAGCGAATTGGGCTTTTCAGTTGAGACAAACGAACGTTGTAGTAAGAACAAACCACGTTAAGAATCTCATGGGGGGTGATTCGAAGCTTTGGTTTGGTCTCAGACTCTGTGTGAAAGAAAGACTCCACCACATTTAGAGTTATCAACTCTCCTCGCCCCAAAACCCTAGCGTATATAGAAAGAAGAGTACCCTCCAAAGATCTAGAGTCTGAGACCTGCTCTGCAATTAGTTTTGCCAGATCAATTCCAAGCTCGATATTCTTCTCCTTAGCCTTGATTAATAGTATTGCGGTTCTAAGCTCAAAGTCGGGAGACTGGACGTCTACAGTCAGTCCTCCAGCGAAGCGAGATTTAAGCCTGTCTTCTAGATTTTTTATCTCTTTAGGGTGACGATCTGAGGTGAAAATCACCTGGCCCCCACCAGAGATAATTGCGTTGAAGGTGTGAAAGAACTCCTCCTGCACAGTGTTCTTACCCGCTATAAACTGCACATCATCAACGATTAGGAGATTAAGGTGTCTGTATTTCTTCCTAAATTTAGCAGTATTTTTCTCAAAAATAGCCTCGATTAGCTCATTTGTGAACTGCTCCCCAGGACTAAAAAACACGCGTTTCTGAGGGTTGTCCTCCAGAATTTTACCGGCCACAGCCTGAGCAAGATGTGTCTTCCCCACTCCTACACCCCCATATAAAAAAAGAGGGTTGTAAGCCTTCGAGAGGTTTTCCGCAACGGCCTGAGAGGCGGCATAGGCTACCTGATTTGAGCCTGAGACCGCGAAGTTATCAAATGAGTATTTTCCGTTAAGACCCGCCTTACGGTAAACATCCTCTTGAGAAGGCTCAAAAGACAACAGTGGAGCCTCCGGAGACCTCCTTTCCTGCGCAGAAACAATCACCTCAATGGTTAGTGTTTTTTTGGCAAAAAGCGACAGTCTCTCCTCAATCTCAGGAACGCGCTTCTGTATGAAGATGAAGAACCCCTGGCTGTCTGTAGAAAGCACGACCGATGTCTCGCTAACCGAAAGTAACGAAACCTGCTTTAAAATCGAAAACAAAACAGGATTTTTGTCAGGCCCTTCGATCAAAGAGAGTAAAAATTGGTTCCATTCAGCCTCAGACATTGTATATGTGGATAACTTATCCACAAATAATAATCATATATACACAATTTTGCAATACATCAAACTACGCCAAACTCGTGGTTCTTATATCGCGTAACGTGTAGCGCGTAACGCGAAGCACTAGAATTGCGAAGCGCCACCACCGGCGCTACGCGCTACACGATTCACGAGCTGTGTTATCATAGGAGTATGGAAAAGTACGTTCTAGACACTAATTTACTGTTCAATATGGAGGCCAGTCTAGGCTTTGGCGGAACGACAAAGGCCGTTATGGAGGGTCTAACTAAGTGTATGAAGATTGCCAAAGAGGCAAATAAAGCTGAGTTTCTGATGCCTCCTCGCATTGTGGACGAGGTTTTGAGCTTCTTTGAAAACAAGGAGGAGTTGTTTGTTAAGGCTTTTTTCGAGCAGATCACGGTAAAGTCACCAGACCTAGGCAAAAATCCAGTCGCACTCCACTTTCTTTATGAGCTCGTTGACGACACGCGGAAAAGAAGCTACCGTGGTTTACAGATCGCAGAAGAGGAATTTGAGGCTATTGCGCAACAAATGATGGGTAAAGAAACACTGGCTAAGAAGGAGTTTCAGATGACTATCGGAAAACACATTAAAGGACTACGCGATCGCTACCGTCAGGCGACTCGAGCGGGCTTTCTTGATAGCCTGGCTGATCTTGACCTAATTGTGTTAGCGAAGGAGGAAGCTGGGTATATTGTAACGACCGATGAAGGGGTGAAGCGATGGGGTCGGTTACTTGGGCTGAGGGAGATGCCATCGGATATTTTTGCTCAGAAGATTTCTGCGTAACAACCTCTTCGGTGGGAACTAAATGAGAAAACCACTCGACAACCCTGTCTGTGAATGTTTTTTGAGGGTGCTCCTGAAATAGGATATGAGATGACAGAGTCTCTATTAAGGTTTGTTTTATATCGTCATTTGGGACTACTAAGTAAAAATGATGCAAGTAAGGGGGGTGTGTAACCAAAACCAACACATCATAACCAAAACGCTGCGTGAAAAAGAAGTAAGAGAGATCCTCCCAACGCATCGTGTTATTACCTGTCATCATCCCAAACTTCGTAATTTTATTAGAAACCTCCTCTGGTGGTGTGACCGTAAAAACATAGAAAATGAATAAAAGAGCCCAGACAGGAATAAGAATAATTCTGTCACCAAAGAACACAAGAATAATCGATACGAGAACTGTTAGAGCAATGTAAAAACGAATCACAATCGAACTGCGCTTTATGTAAGGCCGAAGTGGAGCCTCCCAACTAAAGACAGTCTGAGGATTATTATTCATACTATCATAGTAGCAAATTAAGGTAGTAAAGCTAATGGTTATTGAATAATATATCTTATAGTGTTATAATTCTGCCATGAGCGGTTTTAATAAGGTAACCTCATTTATTCTGGGCCTCATCGTTGTGCTTGTGTTCCTGTTCGTGTTTGGATCACGAGTAAACCTTTCAGATAAGCTACTTGCTTTTAAAGACACCAGAGTGACCCCTACCCCGAAGGTAGTTGTTCTAGCAACTCCAACGCCCACCATAAAGAAAAAAGGCTTCTTCGAGTCATTATTTGGACGTAAAACGCCTACGGTGACGCCTACCCCAAAAATAATTAAGCTCGTCGAAGACAATACTAACGGCATGACAGCTGGAACCACAACCACATCGGCAACCTTCACCGCAGCTCAACCACAATCAATTCCACAAACAGGACCATCGCTACTCTTCCCTATTTTTATCTCAGCTTTTGGGGCAGGAATGTACCTACGTAAGAAAAACTAACTTCGTTAATTGCGAGAATTGTAGATCGAGTATCGCATCCTCTTGTGGTTCGCGCTACACGCTAAACGATTTGCGACTTCCGTTATAATGAAATCATGCCAAGATTGCTTAAGATTCTTTTGTGTGTCATTTTATTTCTCAGTATCGCAATATCTATTCGAGCGGATGAGTTGGACGACATAACTAAACAACTAAAAGCTCTCAATGCAGAGGTCAGCAATAAGGAGTCGGACAAGGCCAATGTTATAAAACAAATAAACGGAATAAGACAGCGTGTAGTTGTGATTGGAAACGAGGTGGTAAAGAAAGAAAAAGAAGTAACCGAGGGA
>Ga0163144_10030579_pt1 | contig 10297 bp, 8 predicted proteins | sample OliLak19BULKMAT1_FD_123175 | JGI IMG/M metagenome (GOLD analysis project Ga0163144, IMG submission 123175) | Freshwater microbial mat bacterial communities from Lake Vanda, McMurdo Dry Valleys, Antarctica - Oligotrophic Lake LV.19.BULKMAT1 | ecosystem: Environmental > Aquatic > Freshwater > Lake...
AAAGCAAAGGCAGTCAAAGCATAATACTAAGACTCCCTGATTTCTATCAACCAATCGCACCTTTAATCCAACCAATCGTTCCTTCCAAAAACTTATGAGTACCCGGCATATCGCTAGAACTATTGCACTCCAAACGCTTTTTGAGCTTGATATGAATGGACAATTAAACGATTCTTCAACTGATGTTGATGCCATTATTGCAAGAAATACTGAAGAATTTGGTGAAGGAATAAAAGACACTACGTTTAGTAAAAACATTGTCTCGAGTGCTCTTTCAAGACGTATCACTATTGATGACATCATCACACGCGCTGCACCTGATTGGCCACTTGATAAAATTGGAGTTGTCGATCGTAACATTCTCCGTATTGGTCTTACTGAGCTTTTGTTTGGTGATCGTGCGCAAGTCCCTCCGAAAGTAGCCATCGATGAGGCGATAGAGCTTGCAAAAGCGTTCGCTGGAGATACATCTGGAAAGTTCGTCAACGGTGTCCTCGGCGCTATCTACAAAGAAATGGGTGAGCCCGAAAAAGCTCAGACAACGAAGACTAAAAAAGATCACCTAGACTCAGGCAAACGTGAGCTCCTAGCTGGCGCTGTTGTCTGTTCTATGTCTGAATCAAAAGTATACTTTGCTCTTGTTCACGATGTTTTTGGCTATTGGACATTACCAAAAGGTCATATTCAAAGTGAAGGCACTATAGAAGATGAGGTAATTCGAGAACTCAAAAAAGAAATTGGTGTCGAAGCAACTATTATAGAAAAGCTTGGTGAGAATGAGTATATTGCCAACAAACCAGAAGAAGGTAAAGTTGTAAAACACGTCAGTTACTATCTCACTACAGCGCCATTTGCACCGCTTAGCCTAGAAAAAAAGGGTGGTTTAGATGACGCGAAATGGTTCACTGTACAGGAGACATCAGCTCTTAGAATGTATGATGACATCAAACCACTTATCGCAAAAGCAAAAGAAATTATCGCCGAGAAGAAATTTTTTAACGAGCTCATTAAGTAGCACCTAGTTAAAAAATGACAAGCGCAACACAGTACTGCTACTCTACAAAAACATCACAACGCATATCAATATACTGTCATGACACTTTCAGAATTTATACAGAACAATAATCTATCGTTTACAAACCAAACCTTGCTCGAACAAGCGTTTATTCATCGTAGTTTTATCAACGAAAACCCACGTACAGGACTTGTTCACAATGAGCGCCTAGAATTTTTAGGAGATGCAGTCCTTGAGCTTGTCGTTACCAAGTCTCTTTACACCAAGTATCCTCACCATAATGAGGGCGACCTCACTGCATATCGCTCAGCTTTGGTAAATGCAGTTACTTTAGGCGAAGTTGCCTCATTACTTGGATTTAATGATCTCATGAAACTTTCAAAAGGTGAAGCAAAAGATGTTCACCGTGCACGCTCATCTATCCTCGCAGATGCGTACGAGGCATTTGTCGGCGCACTCTACCTTGACCAAGGCTTTGATACAGCTGCATCATTTATTGGTACAACACTTTTGATTAAGACAGAAGATATTATACGACAAGGATTATACAAAGATGCAAAAAGCTATGTTCAAGAAAAAGCACAAGAACGCTACTCGGTAACACCAAACTACAAAGTTCTGTCTGAAGCAGGTCCTGACCACGACAAACTTTTTGTTGTTGGTATTTTTTTTGGTGATGAAAAAATTGGTGAAGGGACTGGTAAAAGTAAGCAAGAAGCAGAAACCTCAGCCGCCCGCCAAGCACTCATCGAAAAAAAATGGGTTAGTGCATAATTGTGCTACAGTCGCTATGAGACTAGATCAAGAGTTGGTAAAGCGTGGGCTCTGTGAAAGTAGAACAGAAGCTCAAGAGTGTATCACAAAAGGGTATGTGCGGATTGACAATCAGGTCATTACTAAGCGCACTCGCACTGTTACCGACACAACGACAATAGAGGTAGTAGGACGGAGAAAATTCGTATCTCGGGGTGGAGAAAAATTAGAAGGTGCACTTCTTCATATTGTAGATAACGAACAGTCTTTACGAGAAATTTTAAAAGATAGAGTGGCACTTGACATAGGCTCTTCAACAGGAGGTTTCACTGACTGTCTTTTACACTACGGTATCAAGCGAGTCGTCGCCATAGATGTCGGCACATCACAATTACATATTCGATTACGAAACAACCCATCCATAGAACTTTTTGAAAACACAGATATTCGAGACTTCAAACCAACACAAGAGGATTTATTATTTGATATTATTGTAGCAGACGTTTCCTTTATTCCATTAGATAAAATTTTTGATACTATTATTTCCTTAGGCAAAGAGTCGACTAAGTATTTTTTACTTATAAAACCACAGTTTGAAGTGGGAGTGGGAAATACGAAAAAGGGGATAGTTAAGGATGAAGCACTCGTAGATAGTGTACTTACTAAATATCAAAATCTTTTTAAAAACAATAATTTTTTAACAATAGAAATATTCCCATCTGCGCTTAAGGGAGGGGATGGTAACCAGGAATACTTTATCTATGCGCAGAAGTAAAGTATAAAAAAACCACCACGTATAACACATACGGGTGGAAATGGTGCACACAGGCCATGTCAGGCGTAGCACATGTGGTAAGTGGAGCATCTGGTGCTACAGAAGAAGTTGCATTCTTCTCAGAAGTAACATACTCTAACAGCGGCAGCCGTTTGAGTACTCGTCAATCCACAAACCGTGTCGTGTAGCTGCCGGCTTCCGACATATTCTTTATAACATATGTTGCCTGCGAATGCAATTTTTTTAATATTACTTTAATCTAAATAATTTCTGGATGTTCTGTATCTATCAAAAATAGAGGTTAACTAACATTAGTGTTGGTGTTAATCTAAAGAATTCTTCCGTGCTTTAGGCCGAAGTGAATCTAGCATGTAACTGCATGATTGAGTTGTATCTTGTAACTATTATTGATACCTCGTGCCTTCAGGCCGAGGTGCTTTATTCTAGGACATTTTGCTTTTTAAATGTAAACCTCTTATTGTAAACAGCTTTAGAGATCATAAATTTTACTTTAAAAAACTTGTTTATTGATTATGGTGTGGTGTTCCATAGTCAATCTTAAATCACCTAAAAAACTATCATGAGTAAGTTTTTTAAAGAAACTCACCAGCACTATTTATTAATTAAATGAACTAACTCACAGCAAGCTGCCGAGGTATCAGTTTCCGAAACATGCTGATAACTATTCTCATAGCGAGCTGACGAGGATAAGACCCTAAGAGAGATTTAAAAAAGGAAGTTACGTTAGTGTAATTGTACAAAAATAGTACACTCCACATTCTGACAGTTCATCACATAAACTAAAATACCCTTCAATAAAGAAGAGTATTATAGTTTGTGTTCTATCTAAAGATATAATCCTTAGAATGCACGACGAGGACGATCTTCGCGAGGTGCGAGTGGACGTGCTACATTAACTGTAAGACGACGTCCTTGAAATTCCTGGTCATGGAACATAGTGATAGCCTTTTCAGCTTCTGCATCTGATGACATCTCCACAAAGCCGAAGCCTTTTGAACGATTAGTCATTTTGTCGATAATAATCTGAGCTGAAACTACGTTTCCTGCTGGTGCAAAATGCACCTTAAGATCATCGTTAGTAGAAGAGTAAGGAATACCACCCACGTAAAGTTTTGAATTCATTGTTGTTTAGAAACTAATTGTTAACAATAAGCCCTTGCTTTCAGTAATACAAGTGTAGAAACCGTAAAACATAAGAGTTGCTTATATCTTTCTATTATACCATAGCTGTGCCATAAAGTCTACTAAAATTATGAAAATAGATGACAAAATCAAGAAAATAGACATTAAAAGCCTTATTTTATAACATTATTTTGTAGTATGGATAATATTTTCAAAAACCTACAATCACACCATTCTCTTCTGAAAACTCCGCATGTCTTATAATTTACCCAAGTCCAAAGTTTGTGTTACTCCAACTTCCTTTACGAATTCGTGAACGTGAGAAACTATTATCATAGGCCCTTGATAGTTTTTAAGTGCCTGCGCTATGACCGGAAGGTGTCTAAAGTTAATATGGTTTGTTGGTTCATCCAAAATAAGAAGTCCTGGTTGAAGCAGTCGTAAATATGCGAACATTAAAAGTCCTTTCTGTCCTTCAGATAGGAGACCAATCTTCCCTGCGAGCTGTCCTGCACCAAGTAACATACTGGCTGCTGTCTTTCGAAGAAGCTGGTCATCGAGTCGCTTCAATACTTTTGCAAGTTCTTGATATGCTGACTTTTCAAAATCAAGTGTTGAAAAATCTTGTCGATAATATCCCACAAGAATTCCTTCTTGAATGGTCACACCTTTCTCTACTCGATTAGCAATTTTTTCAAGTAATGTTGTTTTACCGATACCGTTTGGTCCAATGATATGGAGCTTATCACCCTTACGAAGCTCTACAGAAACTTTTCGCTTGACCGGCTTACCATCATGAAGCACTTCCACAGAATCAAACTGCGCAATAACACTTCCGATATCTTCCTGACAAGAGATGCTAAACGGTCTAATAACAAGATCTTCTTTACGGACGTCAACCTTGCCATCTTCTAGTTCTTCTACTTCATCGCGAAGCTTTGCAGCGAGTTTTCGCATCTTACCTCCTTTGAGTGCAAAAAAGTTAACCTTGTCTTTATTGTTTTGTATCTCTTTTTCTAACTGAGCATTTGCTCGCTCAGCTCGCTCAACCACTCGCTTAATTTCTTCTACTACTTTAAAATAGTTACCGACATATTGTTCAACGGTGTAGGTTTGTGTGTTGATGTAGAGAACACCATGGGTAAATGAGTTGAGAAAATCCGCATCGTGAGAAATAACAATAACGGTCTTGTCGTAGCTTTTCATAAAATCAGTAAGTAACTGCACACCTGCTTTGTCCAAATTGTTAGTTGGCTCATCAAGTAAAAGAATATCTGGTTCTTGGATAAGCGCTTGCGCGATAAGGAGTCTACCTTTCTGACCACCAGAAAGATCTTTGATATGTTTATCAAGTGGTACTGTGAGTGCTACTGTTTCAAAAACAGCTATTGCACGCTTATCGATATCATATATTTTTTCTTCAAATGCTTCCTCAAGAAATGCTCGTACCGTCATACTCCATTTTGTATGTGGGATGAACTGTTTTGCGAGTGCAACTCGTAACCCTTGTCCGACGATAACTCGACCTTCTTCAAGAGGAAGGTCTCCCATAATCATAGAAAATAGCGTTGACTTTCCAGCTCCATTAGGTCCCATCAGTGTTAGCTTGATACCTTTTCGAACGACAAAATTTGACTCAAATAAAATAGGCTTGTTTTCACCATAGTTAAAAGTAGCATCTTCAAATCGAAGAATTACTTCACCTCCTGTTGGAATTTGTTTTTCGACTGCCATAATATATAGAGTTGCTCCTACTTTTACAATAATAAATGGCCCTAAGGCCTTGATGAACATATTATACCACGAAGAAGCGGTTTTGTGTAGCACTTTTTAATACCTTTTCCACTGTTACAACATGCCATTACAGGCTATACTAGTATGTAATTACATCATATATGACAGCATACAGAAATTTGATTTGGGGGGTTATAATTTTACTTATTGGATGCGGATTGTTTTTCTTTCACAAAGCAGGGGTTGCTGATCTAGTGGCAAATGATATTGAACAAGGTAAAGGTGGTTCAAGTTATGGGGTGTCTGCGATTGAAGTTTTTTCTGGTTCATATGAATGTATAGAAAAAAATGGTTGCAAAAATACAACACGACTGATCCTACAACAAGATACTACACTTGATATTACAGCAGTCATCGATGGCGAAGAAGTAAGTCTAGGTCAAGGGACATGGGGAATAGGGACTAGTGGGGCTCTTGTGCTCATCATCAATAACGGTAATCCAAACTCTATGATTGCAAAAAATATAAGCACATTCAGGATTACTGGTTTTTCAACAAAGAAAGGTCTTTTCCCTGGCATGGAAAATCCAACGTTTACCCGTGTCGGAGGTACTGATTCAAAGACATCACCCGGAGCGAATTAACTCTGTGTAACCCATAAAAACAAAAGTCACTGATATAATCAGTGACTTTTGTACACTCATTAATAGAGAGTACTCAAAATAGCAGCCAGTTTTAAGCTCGCCTACCTGTGCAGGATAGTGAGACTATTTATGAATAACTTCTTGTAACAGTAGATTGTCCAGCACAAAATATTTTTGCAAAATTGTACTTGTTGCTTGCAATGTATTAAAACCGATGACAACCTCTCCATTTTTGTATGTGAACATTCCACTGAGAATATCGTCTCCTAGATACAGTATGTTTAAACCCGTAAAACCACTTCGTAGACTCATTGCAGCCGATATATAGAAATTATTTTTATTTGTTCGACTATTATTACTTTGTAACAGAAAAATAGTATCTGCTATAGAGTCATTATTAATATCTTGCAAAAATGGATCTCCGACAATAGTAAATGTTTTTGTTGTGTCACCTTGTACCATAGGGACTAACTGTCCTGTGCCATCACGCAGTTGTACTTGTTGCCCGTCACTAAGATACATAAGGTTTTTAAAATCATCTTTGTTACTTGAGCTTGCTACTGATAGTTTATTTGTTTCTGACTTTTTTTGTAGAGGGTTACTAAAAGACTTCCCAGGCATAGTACATGTTTCTGGGTATGTTTGTAGTACAAGATACCCAGCACTGACACATTCCTTAAATGTTGTAATACTCTCGTACCGATGGTGCTCACGGATAAAATAGGTATAACTAATACCCATGCCAAGCAAAACAATAAGAACAAGTATAGCGTTATGGGTAAGAATTTTTTTTGACATCAATTAAAGTATGTATGTATTAGGTACATATTGTAGTATATATGATTAATCCTTGTCATTGTCTTTGAGATGTTTATACTCCTTACCTGGGTATCGATAAAACAAAAGTGGTATCAGGACGAGGGTAAGTACCATCGCAAACATGAGCCCGAACATAATAGCAAACGCAAGTGGCCCCCATAATGCAGATACACGCGTAAGTGGTATCATACCTACAACAGTCGTAATAGTGGTGAGGACAATTGGTCGAAGTCGTATTGCTGAAGATTCTATGAGTACCTCTTTAAGTGAAACTTTTTCACTTTTCTGTATCTCATTATCAAGCCTGTGAATAACAGAGTCTAAGAGAATGATTGCATGATTAATGATAACTCCTGCGAGAGCAATGAGTCCAAGCATCGAGGAGAATGATAGCGTTTGACCTGTAAGTGTCAGCCCACCAAGAACTCCAATAAGAGAGAGAGGAATTGCAAAGAGTAAAAATGCCGCGTATCTGAATGAATTAAATTCAAGAACTAAAATGGCAAGCATGCCTGCCATGCCAGCAAGAAGAGCGAACGCCATTTCTGTAAATGTTTTTTGTACTTCTTCAGTATCACCTCCATACTTTACTTCAATATCATCTGGAATAGACAATGTTGCTAACTGTTTTTTAAAAGAAGAGACTACTTCTATCGCAGTTGCTTTTCCTTCTAGTTTACTTGTGATACTCACTATTCGCTTCTGGTCTTCATGAGAAATAACTGCGCGACTTTCTGATACTGAGGCAGAAACTATTGAACCCAGTAAGACAGAGCCTGTTGGTGTCACAATCGTGAGTTGTTGTATAGTATCTAATGTTGTTTTTATAGTGTCTTCGGGATTAACAAAATTTGCATTTAAATCTACTTTAACCAAAATATCAATATCAGTACCTTGTTTTTTTATTGTTGTTGCGGTGACTCCAGATACTGCAGTTCTAAGAACTTGAGCTACTTGGCTTGCGGTAAGACCATATTTTGCGGCAAGTGCTTTATCGATGGCTAGTTCAAACTGAGTCCCATTATCTCTAAGAGATGTCTCAACATCTAATGTTCCAGGAATTGTTTTCAATAGTTTTTCAGATTTATCAGCGAGCAGTGAAAGAGTTTCAAGATTATCACCCTTAAACGTTATAAGAACAGGAGAGCCACTTGGCGGACCATTGTTGCCTTGATCTACCTTGATTATTGCATCATTGATTGTTGATAGTTTATTTCGTAACAATCCTACAACTTCAGTAGAAGATTCTTTACGATTATTTTTATCAATAAGTAGTACTGTTATATTTGCAACTTTTGTATTTGAGCCACCACCACCAAAATCAGCAGTGAATGCAGATCCTGCTCCAACCGTTGTTACAAAAGACTCAATAAGAGGATCTCCATAGAGCGCTTCTTCTACTTGCCTGACTACAAGATCAGTTTGATCAAGTGGAGTTCCTTGTGGCTTTTCTACAGATACAACAACGAAAGGCTGATCATCCTGAGGGAAAAACTGAACTTTTAAAAGTCCTGTTACTGGAAGAAGTATTGCTAGTATAAATGCGATCGCAAGTCCTGCCAAAAATCTATTTTGAAGTCTTCTTGTTTCAAGAATGGTGCGCAAAAAACTTTTATACCAGTTTTGAGAACGAACGAACCACAATTCTTGAAGTGCAGAAAGTTTACTTTCAGTTACATGTTTTTTGGTTAATACAGTTGCAAGTAATGGCACCATACCGAGCGCAACAAAGATAGATGCTATTAAAACAAAAATGATAGTAAATGGAATTGAAGATATAAACTGTCCAGTTACTCCTGACAAAAAGAAAAGAGGGGCAAACACAGCAACTGTAGTCATAGTGCCTGCAATCAGTGGCCATGCATATTCGTGAATCGATGCAATAGCTGCTTCCTCAACATTTCCAAATTTTCTCAATCGCGTATGAATAGCTTCTGCCACAACAATACCCGAGTCCACCAAGATACCAATTGCGAGAATTAGCGAAAAGAGTGAGATGAAGTTGATAGTATTACCAGAGAGTTGAAGTCCGATAAACGCGATAACAAATGATAGCGGAATGGAAAGTCCAGCAACAAGCGCTTCACGCCATCCAATAGTAAGTAAGAGAACTATCATAACAAGCGCAACCGTTTCAAATCCAACCTTAGTAAGTTCTCTGAGATCAGTCTTTACTTCATTACCTGCGTCAAAAGAAACGACAACGTTCGCCCCAGAGAGTGTTGATGATTTTAGTTGCTCGATGCGATTTTTTACTGCATCTCCTATGACAGTTACATCGCCACCAGTTTTCTTATAAACATACAAAGTAAAAGCATTCACCGAAGGTTCTCCCGAAACAGATACTCGGGAGAATGTTTTCGGTGACTCAAGGCCATCAGCTATAAATGCAATATCTCGCAAATAGATAAGTGTTCCAGACGGAGATAACAGGGTAATATCAGGAACGTCACTTGTATTCTCAATAGATCCAGAAAACTTGATAGGATAATCAACAGAATCAACCGTAATATTACCGATAGGGAACGACGCATTTGCACCTGCTATAGCACCTACTACTTGACTAAGAGATAAACCATATGACTCAAGTCTATCCTTTCTAATCACAACTTGCACCTCTCGTTTTCGGGTTCCTGTTACACTGACACTTGAAACACCTTTTATTTTCTTAAGTTCTTTTTCTAGGTCATCACCGAGTACAGTTAGTGAGGCAGGGGATAAATCTTGAGAAATAGAAACGATCAATATCGGTTGTTCAGAGAAATTTACTTTACTCACTACAGGTATCTCTGCGTCACTTGGAAGTCCTGACTTTGCTTTATCAACAGCATCTTTTAATGCTTGGATTGATTTATCAATATCTGCTGAAGCATTAAATTGTGCTGTGATAATAGAAACTCCCTCACGAGATGAAGATGTCACTTTATCAATGTTTTCAACATTTGCAATATCTTGTTCAAGTTTATCTGTTACAAGTTTCTCCACATCTTCACCTGAGCCACCACGAAGCACCGTACTTACGATACCAATAGGCACCACCACTTCAGGAGCTGACTCCTTAGGAATAGTCTTGAGTGAATAGAGCCCTGCAATGACCAGTGTAATCATCACCATGTAGGTGAATGCTCGTTTTTTTAGAAAGAATAACCAAAAGGAGTGCATATGTAATTTTAATTATTAGCTACCACCACTTCAACTACGGTTCCTTCCTTAAGTCCACGCGCGTCGATAACAATAGTTTCACTACCAGTGAGGCCTTCAAGAATTTGAATAGTATCGCCTAAAATAGCGCCTTCCTTAACTTGTATCGCAACAAGCGAACTTGTAGATGATACTCTAAAAACATTTGCCCCTTGTGGAGTTAATTTAAGTGCTGACAATGGAATCACAATTGGCGCGTTTTTATTTTTAACA
>Ga0163144_10030580_pt1 | contig 10297 bp, 10 predicted proteins | sample OliLak19BULKMAT1_FD_123175 | JGI IMG/M metagenome (GOLD analysis project Ga0163144, IMG submission 123175) | Freshwater microbial mat bacterial communities from Lake Vanda, McMurdo Dry Valleys, Antarctica - Oligotrophic Lake LV.19.BULKMAT1 | ecosystem: Environmental > Aquatic > Freshwater >...
CGAGCAGGACAATCACCTTCGGATTCACGCCGTCGAGTTCACCATTGGTCAGACGCCAGAGGATGTTCTGCACCGAGTCGGCGCCCCAACCGAAGTTGCCCGCGTTCCAACCGTGGAAGTTGGCCCGCCAGTTGGCCAGCATGGCGCTGTATTGGGTGTCGCTGCTGCCCCAGCGGCGCGTGATGGAATCGCCGACGAAGTAGAGGTCGATGCGGCCGGACTTGGCCTTGGCGAGAAGCTGCTCATGGGCGGTCTTGGAATTGGCATCGGACCTTGGCACAGGCTGGACGGTCGAGCCGCCCGCTTCGGCGGCGTAGGAACCCGAGACGATTTTGAAAGCCAGCAGGGCTGTGGCGGAAAGTTTGGAGAAGTTCGGGATCATGAGCGGAAATGGGCCGAGGCTAGGCGCAGGGCGGTCCAGCTTCAAAGCCCATCTGCGTTACGGCGTTCATCCCAAGCGAGCCCGGCTTCGTGCTTTCCAGACCAACAAAAGACCGGCGGAGCCGGGTTCCCCACACCCTTGGCTCCGCCGGCGATCAACCCAAGTCGCTGGGTTTGAAATTGGTTCCGGTCAGAAGCGGTAGCTGACGCTCGTGGTGATCACGAAGTCGGCGAAGGCCGCGTCGCCGCCGGTGGTGCCACCGCCCACGATCTGGTCCCATCGTTTGTCGGCCACGCTGGCCTGACGGTTCCGATAGAGGGCCACCGGCGCGTAGACGGCTGCGGAGAACCGGCCCTTCATCATCGTGATGCCGGGCTCGATCGAGATCGAGTAGCCGGGCCGGCGGAAACCATCGGAATCACCCAGCGCATCTTCGACGGGAACACCTTCCAGACGCCCGCCCAAGCTCAAGGCCAGCCCCCAGCTCTTCACGAGCGTGAAGGTCATGCCAGCACGGGCGAGGTATTGGTCGGTGACGGACATCACGTCTTCGAGCGAGTAGCCGTTGTTGTAGCCGAGCGTCGTCGCGGCGTTCAGCCGGGTCTGGGCGGTGGCGATCTGGGCCGGAGTGGACGCGGGATTAGCGGTGGTGCGGTTTAATGCGGTGATCGTGCGACCGCGCGGATTGGCGATCTCGGTGGAGACGCCATTCACGTTCTTGGGATTGAACGTGTAGAAGCCCTGGGCGTAGACGGACGTCCGTTCGAAGATTTCGCGGTAGGCGTAGAACTCGGCCGAGAAACCCACGGCTCCGTCGCCGGGTTGGATGGATTGGTCGACGTAGTGTTCCTCGGGACCTCGCACGGTGTTGAAGGTGTCGGTCGCCTTGTAGTCGCCGGTCGGCACTTTGATTCCTAGGCCAAGTTGGATGTTGCCTCTGGGATGTTTGGCCGGATCCCAGAGCCAAGTGCTGGCGCTCAAGCGGACGTCGCCAATTCCTCCGGCTTCCGAATGGCCGCGTTGAGCGCCAGTCGCGGGAGAACCACCGCTATGCTCGTAGAAAGAAGAACGGTCGGAATACACGAACGGCAGCGTCAACGTCGCACTGATCCGCGAGTTGAACTGATAGGTGAGTCCGAGGTCGATGAAGTGCGAGTCGTTGACGACTTCCGTGCCTTGCGCGGCGCGCTGGGTCTGCTCGACCTCACCGACGAAGTGCCGGTGCGAATGCAGCCAGCGATATCCGACCGAAGCCGTCCAAGGGTCCTGCTCGGATTCATCGTGCGGGAGCATGCAGAAGCCGCCGCCGCGGACGGCGACACAGCCTTGGGCGGAGGCGCGATCGGCTGCAACGAAGGGCATGCCGCAGGCGAGGACTAGAAGAGACGAACGGAGGGTTTGGGCAAGGGTTCGATGCGTCATGTGGGCTTGGGTTGCGCGGAAGAGGCCAAGATCCGCACAAACCTACAACCCGCCTGTGGCCAAAGGAGGCATCGCAGGGGCGAGGTGGAGAAAATCCGTGGCGAGAGTCCGTGACGCCTCGCGATCCAATGCTACTTGGGCGAAGCGAACCGGTAGAACCGCTGGGGCGCATTCGTCGGAAGCACATCGAGGAACTGGAAGGTGCCGTTGCTGTTCACCACAGAAGCCACAGGAACCCAATCGACGAGATTGGTGGACACCTCGGCAGAATAGTTTGTGCCGGGAGCGCCTGTCGTCGTGACAATCCAGACTCCGTTGGTTGCGGTAGCGGCCAGTTGATCAATCCGCATCTGCACGACACTGAGCAGGGCATTGGAGCTGATGAAAGACCCGGCGGCATTGCCCAGCACGAGGGAGACATTCCCCGTCTGGGACAGGGCGACATTGGTCAGCGTCAGCTGGAGATTCGTGCCCGAGAATACGGTCGAGCCGTTGAGCTTCCACTGGGCCGTGAACGGCGCGGTGCCGGTGGCGGTCACGGCGAAGTTGGCGTTGGCCCCGGCGTTGACCGTCTGCGGCAGCGGCTGGGTCAGGAGAACCGGAGGCAGCACTTCGGTCAGGATCTGGACGTTGTCGACGAGGAGGAAGTTGTCGGCGGCCGGATTGGCAATGGACGTGAAAGTGTCCATGTAGCCGATCATGGCCGTGCCGGAGGTGAAGGACGATGCGTTGGTCCGTTGCGCCACAACCACGCCGCCGAGTTTCCAGGTCAACAGGCCGTCGATCTGGCTGATTTCGGCGCGGACCCAGCGTTTGCCGGGCGATCCGGGCGTTTCGAAAAGCGACGCCGGAAAAAGCAATTGATAGAAAAGATCGCCTTCGTCCAACCCCTGCGCGCCATTGGCTGTGAACCCGGATGTTGCCAAGGACAGCAGCGTGGGATTGCCGGCGCCATTGCCAACGTATGCAAGGTAGTCGCTGGAGGAACCGCCTTCGCCATCGACGGCGAACCAAACTCCGTCGCTCGCTGACGCGGTGCCGGAGCCCCAGTTCACGCGGGTGCCGGCGTGGTTGAGGCCCATGGTGACGAACTCGGTCGAACCGGAACCGCCGCCGGACGGGCCGTTGTAGTTGATCCACAAATCGCAACGAAGAGCATGGTTGCCGGAAAAACTCTGGCCCTTGGGATACAAGCTGACTCCCGCCGTGGCAGGCGTGGCGTCGTTCTTGTTCACGGTGAGCTTCAGGGCTCGCCTGGTCGCAGAGCCGGTGGAAGCAGGGATGAAATTCGTCGACCCATTGAACGAGAATTTCGCCGCGCTGAAATCGAAGGACCAGTCGGCCGTATAGTCGGATACGCCGTTGCCGGAAGCTTGGAACAGGTTCCACCGCGCCGCGCTGTTCGTCTCAAAGTCATCGGCGAACTGGACCTGCCAAACCACAGGACGATTTACGACGAGGCGAACGATCGAGCTGGTCGCGCCTCCAAAAAGATTCGTGGCGACGACGGAATAGTCACCGGCCTGTGCCAGTTGAACGTTGTTCCTCGTGACCGAGGAGGCGGTGGCGCCGGGAATGTTGGTTCCGAACAGCCGCCATTGGTAAGCGACGGGGGCATCTCCCGCGACGTTCACGCTGAACACGACATTGCTCCCGACGTCGGTGGATCGGGGCAACGGCGGGACGATGATGGAGGGAGGATTGTTGCTGGTGCCGATCGTCGCAGAACCGATCTCATCCCAGACGATCGTCGAGTGGTGTTGGCAGCTCCAAAAACTCACTCCCCTGTAGCCGCCCACTGCCGCCGAAGGCGTGTTAGTCTTTAGGGCGTTGATGAAGGAGAGGACTTCGCCGGCCGCTATGGCCCCGTTCACCGAAGTGTATCCCTGGCCGATCGGGATGATCGGCTTGATGGCATTGGTGTCGGATCCGGTCAGGGAGTTCTGCCAGGTCCGCCATTCCGAGTTCATCCGGGCGACCATGGAGGCAGGCGTGTTGCCGATGTCCTTCCAATAGGCCTGCGGCATGACGGCGTCGCAGTAACGCCCGAACGTGATGTAGGGAAACCCGCTGTGGGAACTGATGATCGGATACGGTGCGTGGGCCAGGAACCGGTCGGGATAAGCCGCGCGGATAGCCTGGCAGTATTGAACGGCGGCGACGGAGTTGTTGACGAGGACTTCGTATTCGGTTTCGGCGTCGATGATGAAACCGTCGGCGCCGAGGTTGAGGGCGTTCAAGGCGACGTTGATTTCGCCTTGGACATTGTTCCCATAGACGTAGGCCCAGCCGAAGATTTTCAGGCCTGCATTGTGGGCGCGGGTGATCAGGTCGGAGTTGAACTGGGTCCAGAAGCTGCCGCCATCGCCGCATTTGACGGTGATCCACTTCATGCCGCGGGCGATTTCGTAGTCAATGATCCCCTGAACCGAACTGACGCCCAGCGCGGTTTGGCACTGGGGAATCTGCCAAATCCAGTCGCCCTTCCCAAGGTTGGTGGGATCGACGCCGTTGTAGAGCATCTGGCGCGGACGCGATGGCGCTTTCGGAGCAACGTTTTCTGAAACGGCGGGAACAGTGTCGGCCAATTCGCCCGAATGATCGGGCGGCTCCGTGAGTGCCCCGGAAACTTTACCCGGATGTGTTCGCTTCCAATAGAGATCGGCATCATCGGAGGCCGATAAGCGGTCCACTCCAAGTCCAGTTGCGACGAACGCAGCGAGGATCAAACCAAAACCGGCGACGAAGCGTTGGAAGATCTTCAAGCATTCCTATTGGATGCCCCATGAAGCAATCCGGCAATGGCACGAACGGCGATCGCGCCCGATGAAAACAAAAAGGCGTCCGGCCTCACGACCGGACGCCCACACACGGTTCCTTACCCAAAAAATTACTTGGCAGCCTTGGCAGCCTTGGCAGGACGGACCGTCTCCTTCTCCTTCACGAGCGTGGCACCCTTGCCAATACGAGCCCGGAGGTAGGTGAGTTTGGCGCGGCGCACGTCACCGTGCCGCTCGACTTCGACCTTGTCGACCCGAGGCGAGTGGATCGGGAAAATGCGTTCCACGCCCTCTCCGTAGCTGATGCGGCGGACGGTGAACGTTTCGGTCAGGCCGTGGCCACGGCGGCCGATGACGATTCCGGCGAACACCTGGATGCGTTCCTTGTCGCCTTCGACGACCTTGGTGTGCACCCGAACGGAGTCGCCGACGTTGAACGGCGACACTTCCTTCTTCTTAAACTGCGATTCGATCTTGTCCAACAATGCTTGGTTCATGGCTCTTCACTCTGTTTGTGGCCGCGGCCACGTTTCAAATCTTACTTCCGAAACCCGGTCTGCCATCCTCTGGCAAACCGCTTTCCAGCAAATCCGGTCGACGCGCGCGCGTTCTAGCTAGGGCCCGTTCCTTCCGCCACTTCGAGATCTCAGCGTGGTTCCCGGACAAAAGCACTTCGGGAACTTTCAATCCCCGAAATTCGGCAGGCCGAGTATACTGCGGATACTCTAGGAGTCCGGTGGTGAAGGATTCATCCTTCGCGCTTTCGTCGTCTCCCAACACCCCGGGGAGCAATCGGGTAACGGCGTCAATGATCATCATCGCCGGCAGGGCACCGTTGGTCAGAACAAAATCGCCGACCGAAAGTTCTTCGTCCACCAACTCGTCGTGGATCCGTTGATCGAATCCCTCGTAGGCCCCACACAGAACGATCAAATGATTCTCTTTCGAAAGCTCTCCGGCAACCGCCTGGATGAACTTTCGTCCGGTAGGCGCGACCAGCACAACCTTGGTCAGAGGCCCTGACAACGACTCAACTGCTTCAAAGATCGGTTCAACTTTCAGGACCATCCCCGCCCCGCCGCCGAAAGGGCGATCATCGACCGTTTTGTGTCGATCATGCGTCCAAAGCCTGAGGTTGTGGACACTTAGGTCCAACTTTCCCTCCGCACGTGCGCGCTGGACGATACTGCTGTCCAACGGTCCAACAAACATCTCCGGGAACGTCGTCAGGACGTCAATTTTCATCCCGCCATGCAATCCACTAACGTCGTCGTCCACGGGTCTCTCGATCAAGGTGCCGTTCCTGCAGACGCTCCGGACGCGATTCCCGCCGGGAGCCATTTTCATCGACCAACTCCACAGCGCAGCGAACACCTTTTCGAGCTGCTCCAGCCTGCAAGAGGGACCGAATGATATTGATGGTCTGACCTTCCCGGCCAATGACCTTCCCCATGTCGTCGGAGTTTACGCGAACCTCGAAGAGCGTCGAACCTTCTTTCTCAGATCCCACGACAACAACTTCGTCAGGATTGGACACCAGCCCCCTAACGACAAATTCGACAAAGGCCTGCATGACAGGACGTCAGCTCGCAGCAGGCACTGCAGCCGCCGCTTTGGCCGCCTTTTTGATCATGCTGGCCACTGTCTCGCTTGGCTGCGCCCCAACACCGATCCAATAATTGGCGCGCTCCAGGTTGACCGTAAAATTCTCACCCGCCTTGAGCGGATTGTAGGTGCCGATCTCCTCGAGGAATTTACCATCCCGGGGGCTCCGTCCGTCCGCAACCACAAGGCGGAAGACGGGGGTGTTCTTGGTCCCGATGCGCTTCAGACGAATTCGGACTGGCATATAAAATTCATTCGATCCAACAGCCTGTTAGGACCACCTTGATCCCACAATCCGGCCATCGAAAAGAGTGCTGAAACTAGGCAGCGGTGTTCTTGAAGGCAAGTCCTGATTTGAAGAAAACTCGGTGATACCTATTGACCCGAAGAAGTCCTCCGGTAAAGTCACCGCTCCTTTGAACTAAAGATTTCGATGAAGACTTATCTGCCGAAAGCGAGTGATCCTGTCAGTGCGTGGCATGTAATTGATGCCGACGGTGCCGTTCTTGGTCGTCTCGCCGTCCAGGTTGCCGACATCCTGCGCGGCAAGAACAAGCCCATTTACACCCCCCACATGGATGCCGGCGACTTCGTCGTCGTGATCAATGCGGAAAAGGTGGTCCTCACCGGCAAGAAGGAGACCGACAAATACTTCATGTCCTACTCCGGATGGAAGGGCGGCGAACGCTTCCGGTCCGTCGCGGAAGTCCGCGAGACCCATCCAGAACGGCTCATTGAACACGCCGTCAAGGGCATGATTCCTAAGAACCGGCTGGGCAGCCGCATCATTACCAAGCTCAAGGTCTACAAGGGTTCCGAGCATCCCCACGCCGCCCAAAAGCCCACAGTTACTAAAGTCGCAAACTGAATTTCTGACAAGCCATGGCCAAACAGGACCCAAAGACACAGGAATATCTCGCAACAGGCCGCAGGAAGACGTCGATCGCGCGCGTCCGTCTTGCGACCGGCTCAGGCAAGTTCTCGGTGAACGGCCGGGAGCTCGAAGCCTATTTCCTCACGGACAGCCTTCGCCAACTCGTAAGCCAACCTTTCCGGGTGACCGAGACCGCGGGACGCTACGACGTCCGCATCAATGTCACTGGGGGAGGCCCTGCTGGACAGGCCGGTGCGGTCCGTCACGGAATCGCCCGAGCCCTGATCGGCGCCGACGCGAATCTCCGGCCTGCCCTTAAGTCCAATGGCCTGCTGACCCGCGATTCTCGCATGAAGGAGCGCAAGAAGTATGGCCAACCCGGTGCGCGCAAGCGCTTCCAGTTCAGCAAGCGCTGATCTGACACCATTTTTCAGCCCGCCGGAGCAATCCGGCGGGTTTTTTGTTGTTCAGATTCACCAGCTTCGGGCTTGCGCTCATCGGTCGCTGTCAGCCCAATCGCCAAATGTCCATTCGGCTGGCTGGCATCCTTGCGCTGATGCTCAACGTTGTCCTTGCGGCAGCCTGGTTGAATCTGCGCTCGACGAGACCCGTCCCTAGTTCCACAGGCATTTCCGAACGCATCCGAAAGGTCACAAAGACTGATCTGCGACCGACAAGCGCTTCTCGGGTGGAAGCCAAAATCTCCTCTGCCACGCGAGCGGATACCACTCCCCTGTGGCAACGCATCGAGTCTGAGGATTTCCCTGCCTTTATTCGCAATCTCCGCGAGATCGAATGCCCCGAGCGAACAATTCGCGACATCGTTACCGACGAAATCCAGAGGCTTTTCGATGCCCGTCATCCCAATTCGACCCGAATCGACTCCTTCTGGTGGACCGCGGATGAACACTACGCGAACGACCGGCGGAAGGAAATCGCGGAAGCCCGCCTCGAACTCGAACAACGCAGCGTTCTGAAAGCATTGCTCGGTGTTGAAGGGAATTGGCCGCAAGCCGCCTCCGACAAATATGAGTGGGCGATCTACTGTTGGGGCGGGGCAATTCCGAATCTCGAAACGATCGAGAATGCCTGTTGGGTTCTTGATTCGGCCAAGTTCCAGCGGCGTTACCTCCTGGCAGAAGCAGGCCAACCCCTGAAGTTATCCGAAATGGCCCGGCTCAAGGAAATGCGTGATGAAACCTTCCTCCGGGCGGAGGCCGCCATCGGCCAGCAGAGGGCTGCTGAACTCCTCCAACTCGCCAGCCTTCGTCAGCTTATCCCTGAAGCAAGCAACTCCAGCGTCGGATCCACCGGTATCACCTCCGACGACCTTCGCCGCATCGCGTTCGTGCTGCCCCGCGATCTCACGGCCTTCAACGAAATCCTCGAATACTCGGACATCGCAAAGTTCGAACGGTTCATCAAGGGCCTGGCACCCGAGCCCTCCGCGGACGAAAGGATGGAAGCCATGGCTCCGCTGGTGACCAAAGCCCTTGGGCCACGCCGTGCCGCCCAATTGACACGGCTTTTCGACGAGCATTGGGACGATTCAGTCGGTTTCACAAAATCCCAGGAGCTCCCGCAACGTGTTGCCGAAGCTCTCAGCGACGTGAAACACATTGCCTTCGATGAATCAAAACGCCTCCGCGACTCGCCTGATCTGGAACCGGCCGATGAAGACGCACAGCTCAAAACGATCAGCCAGTCGACGGTGGCCGCAGTCCGGCAATTGCTCCCCGAAATGGCCTTCAAGGAATACCTGAAGCAGCACGGCCAGTGGATTACCAACATGGCGAAAGGGCTGAAGCCATGAACCTCCGCGGTTGGAGGCTCTTCACCCTCCTATCCCTCGCCACGAACATCGCCTTCGCCATCCTTATCGGGATTGAACTGGCCCATCGCGAATCCGCCCAGATCGTCATGCCTGCGGCGAAGTCCAGGATCCCAGGGCTTCGCGATAAACCGATCACTCTTCCGCCGCGACCGCGCGTCCAGGTCGAATCACCCACCACCAACTGGCCACCGTTCCGTTGGAGCTCCGTCCAGTCCTCCAACTACACCAACTACGTCGCGAACCTCCGCAAGATTGGCTGCCCCCCTGACACCGTCGAAGCGATCATCCGTGGCGCCACCTGGTTTGAGTTGGCTACGTTCATCCACGCCTACGCGACCGAAAAACATCCCCTGCTTTGGGAAGTGCTTACCGGAAGCACGAACGCCCAGGCCCAAATGGAACACGCAGTAGAGCCCATCCAAGAAGCCGACAACCGCCGAAGCGATCTGCTGGAATCTCTGTTCCAAAAGCCGGCCCCGTCTGCGGAACAGCGACGCAACACCCGACTCAAACAACGGCAATTGGAACTCCAAACAGGTCCCTACGCGCACGTCGCAGCAGACAAGTTGTCCATGATCGCGGCGATTGATCTCACAATAGCCGACCGCCAGGCCGAGATTCGAACCAACACCCCGCCGAATAGAAGGAGCGCGGAGCTTACCGGGCTCAACGCCGAACGGGAATCCGCCCTGACGAACCTTCTTAGCCCTGAGGAGCTGAAGGAATTCAAACTCCGCTCATTCCTCGAAATTCAAGAACGAGGCCAGTCCCTGCGCGGCCTCGCCATCGTCGCCTCAAACTCGACCGACTATTCGTCGTTGGTTGCCTCATATACGAACCAGACCGCCTTCTCGCAGGCTTTGGGACCGAATCGGGCCGCCAAGTGGGACTCGATCCAATCGACCGACATCGGTTCCGTGAACACTTTCCTCGCCATTACCCGCAAGTTCGGCCTGAACTCCGACATTGCTCTCAGCGCCGCCAAAGCGAATTCCGCCTATCGCAAGGAAGCGGGCGAGATCGACAAAGACCAGAAACTCCTGCCCCGAGAGCGCCGGGTCCTGAAAGACCTCCTCGAACAACAGCGCGTCGAGAAACTCCGCTCCCTCCTCGGTTCCGACGCTTGGGAAACCTACCGCTTCCACCACGAATACTGATGCGGCTTCCGAAGTGACGAGGCGGGACCATTCGGTCTGCGTCGCGTTGGACAGCCACGCCGTCGGCCGTTACAACTGCCGCGCGATGAAAACAGTCTCCGTCGGCATCATTGGCGCGTCCGGTTATTCCGGTGAGGAACTCGTGCGCCTGCTCTTGAACCATCCCCGCGCCGAACTCACCACCGTCACTTCACGCCAATACGCCGGCCAGTCGGTAGCTCAAGTCTTCCCAAAGTTCAGCCA
>Ga0163144_10030581_pt1 | contig 10296 bp, 12 predicted proteins | sample OliLak19BULKMAT1_FD_123175 | JGI IMG/M metagenome (GOLD analysis project Ga0163144, IMG submission 123175) | Freshwater microbial mat bacterial communities from Lake Vanda, McMurdo Dry Valleys, Antarctica - Oligotrophic Lake LV.19.BULKMAT1 | ecosystem: Environmental > Aquatic > Freshwater >...
ACCCACGGCTCCACGCAGATGATGGTCACCTCAATGTTGATTTTTGGTGGCACGGCACTGCACTACTTTGCGCTCGCGCTAACGATCGGCATTCTGTTTGGTATCTACTCGTCCGTGCTGGTCGCAACCCCGCTGGTTATGTGGCTGGGCGTGTCACGCGAACAGTTCATCAAGGTCAAGGTGGAGAAGCAAGAAGCCGTCGTCTGAGCTTGGTTTAGGCGTAGCTCGCCATGGCCGGGGCCCGCTTGGCTCGTCTAATCGATGGCGAATAGGTGCTTTACCCGAAGGGTGTCGCCGTTTTCGGCGACCATTGCCAGAAGGCGGTCGATGTTCGGGTGTTTGCCTGGATTCTGCCGCGCGTCGTCGGTGTGCTCGGCATACAGCTCCAGACCTTTCTTGGCGGCGACCACTGTGATCGCACCGTAAATTTGTCCTATGTGGTTGTAAATGGAGACCGATCCGGCTTGTCCGGGTTTGTTTTCAATCAACGCCACGACAAGGCCCTCGCTGTCCAGGAGTTGAACGGCGGCGAGGTGCGAGATGCGTGGAAGCTGCTTGAGGTTGCTGGAAAACGCCATTTCAGATTCTCCGCGCGAGTTCGGCGGCCTTGCCGATGTAGGAGGATGGCGTCATGTCCAGCAGGCGTTGCTTGTCTTCAGCGGGAAGGGGTAGCGTCGAGATAAACGTGTGGAGGGCGTCTTTTTCGATGCCCTTGCCGCGCGTCAATGTCTTGAGTTGCTCATAGGGATTGGGCACGCCGAAACGACGCATGACGGTCTGCACCGGTTCAGCGAGCACTTCCCAGGCATTGGCCAGGTCCTCGGCCAAGCGCTGAGGGTTGGCTTGGAGCTTGTTGAGGCCGCGTAAGCTTGAGTCAAAGGCCAGCAGGGTGTGACCAAAGGCCACGCCCATGTTGCGCAAGACGGTCGAATCGGTGAGGTCACGTTGTTGTCTGGAGATGGGGAGTTTCTCCGAGAAGTGGCGCAGCACGGCATTAGCCAAGCCCAGATTGCCTTCGGAGTTTTCAAAGTCAATCGGATTGACCTTATGCGGCATGGTCGACGAGCCAATCTCGCCCGCTTTTAACTTTTGTTTGAAATAGCCCATGGAGATGTACTGCCAGAGGTCACGGTCGGCATCAATTAGCACGGTGTTGGTCCGCGCCATCGCATCGAACAGCTCTGCCATTGCATCGTGGGGTTCGATTTGAATGGTGTAGGGATTGAATTCCAGGCCCAGCCCTTCAATGAACGTACGACTAAACGTTTCCCAGTCGATGTCGGGATAGGCGGACAGGTGGGCGTTGTAGTTACCGACCGCGCCATTGAATTTTGCCGTGAGCGAGACGTCCGCGATTTTCGCCCGCGCTCGAATAAGGCGCGCGGCAATGTTCGCCATTTCCTTGCCAAGCGTCGTCGGTGTCGCCGGCTGCCCATGGGTATGCGCCAACATCGGTAGATCAGCGAGTTGATGGGCGAGTTCACGGAAACGGGCGATCAGGCGATCCAGTTCAGGTAGTAGGACTGTGGCAACGGCTTCCTTCAGCATTAACGCGTGGGCGACGTTGTTGATGTCCTCTGAAGTGCAGCCAAAATGAATGAACTCGCTGACGCGCATCACGGCGGCGTTGCCGGACAAGCGCTCCTTGAGCCAGTATTCCATCGCCTTCACGTCGTGATTGGTGCGCGCTTCGATGATCTTGATCGCTTCTGCATCGTTCGCAGAGAAGTCGGCACATAACTGGTCAAGTTCAGCTAGGGTCGCCGGCGTAAATTGCGGACATTCGGTTATTTGCGGGGCCGTCGTCAAAGCCTTTAGCCATTCAACTTCGACGCGAACACGATTGCGGATCAAGCCGAATTCAGAAAAGTGGCTACGCAGAGACTCAAGCTTGGCCGCATAGCGGCCATCAAGCGGCGAAAGTGCCGTCAGTGCTGTTTGTGTCATGTTTTTTATGTAGAAAAAATGGCGCGAAGCGGGTCGCAGATTTTAGCATGGGAGCATGCTGGAGCCTTATTGCCGGCGTCGGGTTGCGGGGCGCCATCATGCTATAGTCGGACCAACAAAAACTGATGAATTGACGCCATGAAACTGATCGGATCGCTGACCAGCCCCTATGTTCGCAAGGTACGTGTGGTCCTGGCCGAGAAAAAAATTGAATACGAGTTCATTCTTGATTCTCCGTGGCTCGAGGGCAATCAGGTATCGAAATACAATCCGCTCGGAAAAGTCCCCGTGATGGTGCTCGATGATGAGAGTGCGCTCTACGATTCACGAGTTATTGTCGAATATCTCGACAAGATGGCACCCAATAATCGTCTGATTCCGGCATCGGGCCGTGAGCGTATTAACGTCAAGCGCTGGGAAGCGCTGTCGGATGGACTTCTCGATGCCGCGGTCGCGGCACTACTTGAGTCGAAGCGTCCAGACGGCGAACGTAGTGCATCGACGATTCAACGTCAGCGGGAGAAAGTGGGTCTTGCGTTGAAGGCCATGTCTGACGATCTGGGCGACAAGTCGTGGTGTCATGGTAATGGTCTTTCGCTGGCGGATATAACGACCGGGTGCGCCCTCGGCTACTTGGCTTTTCGGTTTCCCGATATCAGCTGGAGTACGAGCCATTCCAACCTTTTGCGGCTCTACGAAAAGCTGATGCTGCGTATTGCCTTCTCGGAAACCGTTCCCCAGGGCTAGCGGTTTAGAAACTCTCGTCTCTTCGTACGCGTTTATTTTTAACAGGGTCGCTGCCGTCCAGACGGGAGATCAGTCTCGGTAGTAGCTGTTGTTCCGCCTGATGAGTAAGTTCTTCCATCAGGTGGTCCGCGAGCCCGTCCGTGACTTTCAACACCGCTTGGGGCAGCTCTTCGCTGAGCCAGCGCGCTAGTTCCTCGCGCAGGGCCGTTAGTTGATGCCGCATGTGGTCTGGCGCTGTTGCCAGCACGATGGAATCCTCGGTGACAACCTCAGTTAGCACCGGTACGTCGTCGTCGGACGGTTCTGGACGATGGTCGTGGCGGTCGCGAACTTCGCCAGTAGGCGGGCGATGACGGCGCATCAATGCGTCTGCCTTGCGCAGCAGGTCGGAATTATCTTCGTCGCGATTCACGCTTCAAACTCCGTGCGAGATGTCGCGGCTTTCCAGCGGATAGCCGCGATCACGATAAAAGCGGAAGCGGTCGCGGCCCGGCAGTTTGTCTTCATCATCAAGGCTTAGTATCTCGATCAAGTCGTGAAACTGACTGAAGTGAGGTGGAACCTCATTGGACAGGTTGAGCAGGCAACCATCGTGGGCAGGATGATTGAGATCCTGGGCAATGATGATGGGTGTTTCTCCCGCCACGGCATCACCTATCCGGCAATGCGGCACAAATGCGGTGGCGGAATGGGTCCAGAGCAACTTGTCCAGTTGGTCGCCCTGTGTTGCGTTTGGCGCGTACACCAGAACCGGCCTGCGCTGCTGGTTGTTCTCGGCAGCGAGCCAAGCGGCCATTGCCAAAAGTCGATTGGTGGCGCCGTGCAGAAAGGTGATGGCGGTCATTTGCTTTTTTGCTTGCCCGAGCCTTTAGGCGCTTGAATAGCCCGCTCCAGCAGAAAATGTGCCAGGAGCGGCACCGGACGACCGGTAGCCCCCTTTTCCTTGCCAGAACGCCAGGCTGTTCCCGCAATGTCGACGTGGGCCCAAGTATATTTTTTCGTGAAGCGCGAGAGGAAACAGGCCGCCGTAATCGATCCACCTGCTCGGCCGCCTATATTTGCCATGTCGGCGAAATTACTCTTGAGCTGATCCTGGTAGTCGTCCCACAAGGGAAGTTGCCACGCGCGATCCTGCGCCTCGACGCCGGCCCTCAGCAGCTCCTCTGTCAGCGCGCTGTCATTACAGAAAAGTCCGCTAGCCACATTGCCGAGTGCAATAACGCAAGCGCCGGTCAGGGTGGCAATGTCGACCACGCAGTCGGGATCAAAACGTTCAACATAGGTCAGCGCGTCACACAGAATCAGCCGGCCTTCCGCATCGGTGTTAAGGATTTCCACGGTTTGTCCCGACATCGATGTGATGATGTCGCCCGGCTTCGTCGCCGCCCCTCCGGGCATGTTTTCGGTCGCGGGAATGACGCCGATAAGATTAAGCGGCAGGGCCATGATAGCCGCCGCTTTCATGGTACCCAGGACGCTGGCGGCGCCGCACATGTCGTATTTCATCTCATCCATCTCCGCGCCCGGCTTGAGTGAGATACCCCCCGTGTCGAAGGTTACGCCCTTGCCGACCAGCACCACGGGCTTGCTTCCGGCGGCGCCACCGGCGTGGCGCAGAACGATGAACTTGGGCGGCTCGTGCGATCCGCGTGCGACCGATAGAAGGGTGTTCATACCCAGCTTTTCCATATCAGCGCGCTCAAGTACCTCTACCGCGAGACCGTAATCCTTGGCGAGGTTTTTTGCCTCCTCGGCCAGAAAGGAGGGGGTGCATAGGTTGGCCGGTAAATTGCCGAGATTCTTGGCGAGTTCAACACCTGATCCGATCGCCAGTCCTTCTGCAAGTCCGGCGTTCGCGTCGCTAACTTCGCTGCGACGGTTGACGCAAAAACTGATTTGGCGCAACGGCCGTTGCGGCTCCGGCTTCTTCGATTTAAGTTGGTCGAACCGGTAGAGCGCGTCCTGCGCAACCAGTGTGGCATGACGAACCTTCCAGGCGAGATCTCTTTTCCCCACCGGGAGTTCCGGCAAGTAGATCATCGCATCGGCGCCACCCAAGCCATAGACCTGACGAACAGCGTTGCTCACGGCAGAAAGATATTCTTTTTCATGGAAGTCCTTTTCCTTGCCTAAGCCGACGAGCAGGACTCGCGCCGCGGCGATTCCCGGTGTCCGGTGCAGTACCAGCGAACTGCCCGATTTGCCGTCCATGTCGCCCCCGCTGACGAGGTCGGAAATCAGGCCCCCGGAAAGCTTGTCGAGAGCTTTTGCCGACGCGGACAGCTTTCCGGATTCAAATACGCCGACGACCACGCAGGCCGTTGACTGCTTTTCAAGACTCCCGACTTCTATGCTAAATTCCAAGACAATCTCCTTAGAAAGGCTGTATACACACTACGATTCATGAATCAATTTACTTGATTCTAGGGGGCATTCCAAACGGCCCGTTGGTTTGCGACGATTGCGCCTTAAAAGGAACGCCAAATCCTGTAGGTTTCGCATCGCACCTATTAGCGATCGGCAGCGTATCACTACATTTCTAATTGAGTAATCAACGGTAAGCTTCCTAAAGATGATTTTTCAGCGCGCCGCACTCAGGGAGTTTACTCAAACAGCGGCGGCGGTGTTTGTCACTCTCTTCGCGATCCTGATGACGACGCAGCTGATTCGTCTTCTAAGCCAAGCCGCAGTTGGGAAACTGGCATCGGAAGCCGTCGTTGCGCTGCTGGCTTTCAATGCCATCAGCTACCTGCCGGTACTCCTGTCTTTGACACTATTTATCTCGGTTTTGATGACGTTGTCGCGCTGGTATCGCGATTCGGAGATGGTCGTGTGGATGACATCGGGAATGGCATTGACGGCATGGATCAAGCCGGTCCTCAGTTTCGTTGCCTGGCCGGTCGTGGTGATTGCCGCACTGTCGCTTTTATTGGCACCGTGGGCCATGCGCCAGAGTGAGAACTATCGGCAGCGGATGGACCAGCGCGGCGATGTGGCGCGCGTCTCACCGGGGGCATTTAACGAGTCGGGTGACGGCGAGCGTGTATTTTTTGTGGAGAGTGTGGCGGGGCAAGAGGGTGTTGTAAAAAACGTGTTCATAAGCTCTCTGCAGCAGGGCCGGCTGGGTGTCATGGCTACGGCCGCAGGGCATACTGAAACAATGCCGAATGGCGATCGCTTTCTGGTACTGGACAACGGCCGCCGCTACGAAGGCACCGCAGGATCAGCGGACTACCGCGTTATGGAGTTTGAGCGCTACGCGGTAAGAATTGAGACGAAAGAAGCGCGTGGCCTTGAGTCGTCGCCGCGGACAATGCCCGTGATGGATCTGATAAGAGACCCGTCGCAATCAAATCTGGCCGAGCTGTTGTGGCGTATTGGCTTGCCGCTGGCGGCGCTCAATCTAGCCGTGTTGGCAATTCCCTTGTCTTTTGTTAATCCTCGAGCGGGGCGGACTAGCAATCTAATTTTTGCGCTGCTGACCTACATGATTTACAGCAACCTGTTGAGTATTAGCCAGGCCTGGGTGGCGCAGGGTAAGTTGAGGTTCGAGTTTGGCGTCTGGGCGGTGCACATCGTTATGTCCATCCTGCTTATTCTTTTGTTTTATTGGCGACAGAATCCGCTTGCCTGGGGGCGCTTCCGTTGGCGTTAAAGTTGTATGAACGCCACTTGGCGAGAGAGATCTACGCGTCCACAAGTCTCGTATTAGTGGCTTTCTTGATGCTTTTCGCGTTTTTTGACCTAATCCATGAGCTTGAAAGTCTGGGCAAGGGCGGCTACCAGATTCAGCATGCACTTGCTTATGTGGCATTGACGCTGCCTGGACGTCTGTATGAGCTTTTCCCCATTGGGGTATTGATCGGTACGCTCTATGCGCTAACGGTTCTCGCAAGACACTCTGAAATCACGGTGCTGCGCACGGCCGGCCTGTCAACGCGTGACTTTCTGCTGACTCTGACGAAGATCGGCCTGGTGTTTTCCATGCTGACCTTGCTGATTGGCGAGTTCGTAGCGCCTCCGGCCGAGCGGGCGGGCCAACAGTTACGACTGCGGGCGATGGGCTCGCTCGTTGCGCAAGAATTTCGGTCTGGGTTGTGGGTGAAGGATGACCGCTCCTTTATAAACGTCAGGGAGGTTCTCCCCGACTCCTCGCTTCGCGACGTCCGTGTCTTTGAGTTCGATGACCGCTTTCGCCTGAAATCGATCAGCTACGCGGCGAGCGGGCGCTATTTGGCCGAAGGAAACTGGATCTTGGAGGAGGTCGTCAAAACCGTTTTCTCGGGTGACTCCGCGCGCGTGGAACATTCTGCGATTCTGACGTGGGGCTCCGCGCTTAACCCGGATCTGCTGGCCGTGTTGCTGGTCGTCCCAGAGCGGATGTCGCTGGTTAATTTATACATATACATTCAACACCTGAGCGGAAATCACCAGAAAACCGACCGCTACGACATTGCGTTGTGGAAGAAACTGACGTATCCGTTGGCAGCCTTGGTGATGATGGCCTTAGCCTTGCCGTTTGCCTACATGCAGGAGCGATCGGGCTCGGTCAGCATCCGGGTCTTCTCGGGGATCATGCTGGGGATAGGCTTTCACTTACTCAACGGGCTTTTTTCCAGCCTCGGGGTTATCAATAGCTGGACTCCATTTTTTTCCGCAATCACGCCGAGCGTGCTGTTTCTGATTGCGGCTAGCGGAATGCTTTGGTGGGTGGAGCGCCGGTAGTTAACTTGACGGCGGGTTGTCGAGCGCCGAGACAATTCGTGTGCCGGCAAGGCGATCATGAAGAAACTGCCGGTCGCGATCGAATAGCGCCCAGAGCAGACCAACGCCGAAGTAAATGAGGGAGGGCCAAGCGAGGGAATAACGAAGCAACAGACGGCCTACGGAGGGAGGCTGTCCGCTTGGTGTGGATATCCTGATTTTCCACGTTTGCATGGCAAGCGTTTGTCCACTGTGGCGCCAGACCCAGATGAAGTAGATGCCCAACACGATGTAGAGATGAATCAGGAGCATCCATCCTGGTGCCGCTATTTCTCCCACCATGCCCAGAACAACATGCGGCAAGAGGAAGCTGACCGATAGTACGCCGAGAAGAAGCAGTCCTTCGTACGCCATCGACGACAGTCGACGCCGCAAACTGGGCAAAGCAGGCTTCCCGCCTAGCAACCGGTTTGCCGACAAGCCAGCTTTTTCCGGTTCAGGGCGCTGCCGGCTTGTCCGCAGCATTTTTCGGAGGCACACTTGCCGTAGGCGCATTCGGCGGCGTGGCCGAGAGAGGTTTCCCAGGTGCTATAGGAGCTTTTGCCTTACCTGGTCGAGGCGCGGGACGATTGGCCGCCGCTGCTTTCAGGCGATCCTTCTCGCTCTCGGGCAGATCCTTGTACTCTTGCCATTTTTGCTTCACGGCGTCCTTTTGCTCGGGATGCGCCTTTTTCAGCGCCAAGTATTTGTCTCTGGCTTGCTTGCGCTCATCCGGCGACAACTTCGCCCAGTGCGCCATGCGCCCCTGAATTCGAGCCTGCTCATCGGGCGCCAAGGACTTGTAGCGTTTCGCAATCCCCAACCATTTTTTGCGACGGAAGCCCTCCAAATTTCCCCATTCGTTGGCGAGCGGCGCCAGAATGGCTCGCTGTTCCGGCGTCAACTCTGTCCAAGAGGGCTGCACCAGCGGAGGCGCCGCATACGCGAGCGGAGAAGCAAACCAGAGGCTTAAGGTGAGGACGAAAATGAATTTGAATCGTGGTCGAGCCATGCCTGGAATCCCCGGTCAAGATAAATCGATGGCGGCAACTCATCGGCTAGCAATGCGCTATCAATTTCCTCAAGTTCACTCGTATGTTCAAACGAGTTCCAATAATAGGTGCCGATTACGCCGATGCTTAGTGCCACCGCAGCCAAAATTCCCCGAGATTGGCTGAAGAATCGACTCTCCATACTGATCCCACCCGCTGTGAGCGCACGCGTCGAAACATAGGAACGCTGTCCGTCGAGTGCATCTTGCCGCGCTTGATGCAGCCGCACGGACAGGTTTGGGGGCAAATTCTCTGTTCCATGGTTAAGCACCTGCCTAAGCTTGTAACCAAATTCGCTATCTTCATTCATAGTCCAATACCCTTCTCTTTAAGCGCCCCAGCCAAGGTATTTGTAGCTCGTGAGCAATGCGTCTTGACGCTTCCTTCTGAACACCCCATCGCCAACGCCGTCTCAGCGATACCCATCTCTTCCCAATAACGCATCAGGAAGGCTTCACGTTGACGTGGCGGCAACCTTTCTACTTCCTTTTCAATAATCTTAAGTAACTGACTGCGTTCGAGCTGTCGGTAAGGTTCTCCGAGGCCTTCCGACTCAGTTGCTACGGACAATGTTTCAAGCGGATCGTTCTCGTCCTCATCATCGCTTGAAAATGAGGAAAGCAATGTCATCCACAGCGAACGCACCCTCGTTCGACGGTAACTGTCGCGAATGGCATTCTGCAGTATTCGCTGGAAAAGCATCGGCCACTCAGTTGCCGGATGGGCGCCATAGGATTGCGCTAATCGCATCATTGAGTCTTGTACGATATCCAGTGCGGTTTCCTCGTTCCGGATGGCGAACATTGCCTGCTTGAAGGCTCGTCTCTCAACGCTGGCAAGGAATTCGGATAGCTCAATTCGGGTGGTCAGAGGGCCGCTCCTGTCTGAAAACAAGGGTTCTTGTTGCTACACGACGACTATAAATCTTGACCAATTGCGGCCGAGCCAGTAAGGTTACGCGTTTCACTCAAAAAGTGCACTAGGTACATAAATGTTGCTAACTGGCGCGGAAATTGTAATTCGGTGTCTCCAAGAGGAAAAAGTTGAATATGTGTTCGGCTATCCTGGCGGGTCAATTCTTTATATATACGACGAACTATTCAAACAGGATAAATTCAAGCATGTCCTGGTTCGTCACGAACAAGCGGCCGTTCACGCCGCCGATGCGTATTCGCGGTCATCCAACAAAATAGGCGTCTGCCTTGTGACGTCGGGGCCTGGTGTGACTAACGCGGTTACCGGCATCGCTACGGCACATATGGATTCCATTCCTATGGTCATTATCAGCGGCCAGGTACCCACCGCGTATATCGGACAGGATGCTTTCCAGGAATGCGACACGGTGGGCATTACCCGGCCGTGCGTGAAGCACAATTTCCTGGTTAAGGACGTCAAGGACCTTGCGCTCACAATCAAGAAGGCCTTCTACATAGCTAAGACGGGGCGTCCGGGCCCGGTGCTGGTTGACATCCCTAAAGATGTCACCACTCAGAAGTGCGAATTCGAGTACCCAAAATCGGTGTCCATGCGGTCCTATAACCCTGTGGTCAAGGTGCATAGCGGGCAGATCAAGAAGGCGGTTCAGTTGTTGCTGGAGGCGAAACGTCCTGTGATCTATACGGGGGGCGGCGTCATCCTCTCCGATGCCTCGGAGCGATTGCTCAAGCTTGCCCAGATATTGGGTTTCCCCGTGACGAATACGCTAATGGGATTGGGGGGGTTTCCATCGAACAACAAGCAGTTTTTGGGCATGCTGGGGATGCATGGCACGGTTGAAGCCAACATGGCGATGCAAAATTGCGACGTC
>Ga0163144_10030582_pt1 | contig 10296 bp, 7 predicted proteins | sample OliLak19BULKMAT1_FD_123175 | JGI IMG/M metagenome (GOLD analysis project Ga0163144, IMG submission 123175) | Freshwater microbial mat bacterial communities from Lake Vanda, McMurdo Dry Valleys, Antarctica - Oligotrophic Lake LV.19.BULKMAT1 | ecosystem: Environmental > Aquatic > Freshwater > Lake...
AGAAGCATCGTGAACTGCGTGCGAATGTTCTCCTCTGCGTTCACGGTTTACGGGCTGTCTTCACGCCGATGCGATGACGCTGACGGAGTACGATGCGTCCGTTCTGCGGCTTGAGGAAATAGAGCGCGTCCACTTCGCTGATGGCTTTGGGGGCCGCCGTTACGGCGATGAAACCGAGCCGCCGGGCTTCGCTCAGAATGGACTGCCGGTTGCCGTCGTCGAGGTTCTCGATTTCGTCCAGGTAGAAAGGAATCTCACAGTCATCGCGGCGCAACTGGCCGCGCAGCAGGAGCAGATTGAACAAGACCTTGATGGAAACAGTGGTGCCGTGCGATTCGATTTCCCGAAAGTCGTGGTAGGTGTGCCGCCGGTCGTCCGCGCGAGTCACAGTCACGCCCAGTGTGAAAAGGTCGGCAAAGCGGATGACGGGATTGCCCTCCAGCTTGGTGCGGAAGTTTTTCAGCGTAGCGCTCAGACTCGTATCGTCGTCGAACAGACCGGGCTGCTCGGCTTGGGCGAGCTTGCGAATCCAACTCACCAAATCGCTCTGTTCCAAGACTTCGAGCTTGATGGCCTTAAGGTTCGAGACGCGCACCTTGGCGAACGCGCGGGTGAGGTCGTTCGCAGCGCTGGTGACGTGACCGAGATTTTTTAACACCAAGTCGAAAGTGGCTTTGAGGCCGTGCAGGTGCGCGTTCCAATCGCGAGCCAGCGCGTCCTCTTTCTCGATCAGTGCTTCCAGTTCGCCGCGCAGATTAGCGACCGTCTCGTAGTCGTCTTGCCCACGAAACTCCTCGCCAAACCATCGCTCTATGTCGGCCAGCAAGCTGGCAATCTCGTCGTTTAACTTCTCCTGCTTTTCCTGCTGCTTGAGGAACAGCGAGATGGCCGCGTCGAAATCATTCGGAATGCCATCCGCCACCGTGGCCTTGGCGGAGAACTCCGGGAAGATGCACTGGTCGTAGTTGCCAATGACCTTGTTGAACTCGTCCTCCGCCTTACGAATAGCTCCCTCGGTTTCAGCTTTCCCCTTCTCCGCCGCTTTGCTTTGCGTCGTAAGTTTCTCGATGCGTTCGTTGGCGGCGTCGATGGCGTCGGTGATTTTCTTCAACGCGACGCGCAGACGCGGTTCTTCAGCTTTCAACTTCTGGTATTCCTCGAAGCGGAAAATCAGTTTCGCCTTGGCGTCGTGGGTGGTTCGCTTGACCTTCAAATCGGCTTCCAACTTCTCGCGCTGCTCAATGGCGGTGAGAATTCCCTGGCAGCGTGCGAGCGTAGCGCGGTGCTCGGCCAGTTGCTCACGAACGGTATCGAGATTATCGAGGCCCGCGAGCGGTTCGGGGCCGGATGGCAGCGGGAATGAAACATTTTCGTCGCGGTAGCCACCATCGCAGACGCGCGCAAGCAAGTCGCGAAGCGAGGCCAGCAATTCTTTCTCGCGGACCACGGCGATACCGTCCGCACCGAGCGGTATTTCGAGCAGGTCGCGGTTCAGGACGCGGAACAGCAAGTTGAGTTCATCGTCGCGGAAATGTTTGCGTAGCGCGGTGACGGCGAGTTTATCGAAGCGGGCGATGGTCTGCTCTTTGTGCCGCACGAGTCCGCCGTAAAGGTCGAGCTTCTGCTTGGCCTTCTCGCGGGACTCACCTTCGGCGTCGGCCATTCGCTTTTCCAGCGCACGGATTTCCTCTTTGAGATTAGCGAGAGCTGTCCGTTCCAAATCCTCCATGAAGCTGGCAAATTCCTTGTCGAGTGCAGCCAGTTCATTGAGTGGCGTGGTGACGACGCCCTTCTGCTCGGAGAACGTCGCGATGTCTTTGCGCCGGTCAATCAACTCCTCGTCGGCTAGTTTCGACAGTCCAGCCTGCTTCGCAACTTCACCCCGCAGTTTCTCCAGCTTGGCCTCGTGCTCTTGCTCGAACTTCTGCTTCTTCCCGCGTAGGTCCGTCCAACGCCAGACGAGTTCACCACGCGCCGCCTCACGTTCGGTGAACTTGGTCACCAGCTTTTCCACCAGCGACTGGTTCTTTTTGAACTTCACCAGGCGCTCCCGGCGTTCGCGGATGCGGTCGTAGTCGTCGCCGAAGAGAGCGCGGGCGTCGAGTGCCGTGCGGTCGGGCGGAATCTCCGCGAGCATCAGCAGGCGGTCGCGCATCTGCTCCTGCGTGATGGCGCTCAACGCCAGCAGGTTCTTCAACGTCTCGCGGAAGTGGGGATACTTGTCGTTGTCGCGCAGGGCCACGATGCCAAGTCCACGGGCGTCGCCGCCTGTTGGCGGAAGCAGCAATTCACGGTGTTCCTGCGCGCTTTTGAGCACGCGGAATTGCTTGAGCGCGAGGCGGGCGTTCACATCGCGCGGCTCGCGCACTTGGTTCTTCTCATCAAAATAATCCGCGGCCTCGAACGGGCCGATGTGGCAGAAGCGTTCCGGTTCGCCGCCGCTGTTTTTGCTCTGACCGCGCCAGCCGATGACGCATTGTCCGGTGGCACCAAGACATTGGAACAGGACGTAGCTGTATTGGCGTGGAAAGTAAAACCCCTGCGTCTCCTCCGGGGTGTGGGAGCCGAAGTCCATCTGTTGCCGGTTATCAATGTAAAGAAACTGGAGCGTCTTGATGAGCGTGGTCTTGCCGACGTTGTTCTCCCCGACGATTTGCAAAGTGCCCGTCAGTTCGACCTCCGCGTATTCGTAAGGGCCGGACTGGATGAGGATGAGGCGTTGCGGGCCGGTGGGCATGGTTATTCTTTCGGAGCAGCCGACGAAGGGACGCTCTGATTGGTTTCGGAAGTTTGAGCCTCGTTACCTCGGCTGCTACCTGCGGCGGAAAGCTCCAGGCATTTCGTGAACACGCGATGGAACGGGCGCAGGAAACGAAATTCTTCATTGTCTTCCAACTTCACCCAGCCGATGCGTTCCATGTGCTTGAGAAGATTTTCCAAGTCCTTCACCTCATGCACGTCCACTTGCCGAAGCAGGGCTTGGTAGCGGTCCAGTTCGAAGTGCGGCAGCGTCGTGAGCAAGAAGTTCTGGCCGAAGATGAATTCCTCGATGGGCCGGCCCTGATTCGCCGCGTGGTCAATGAGGATGTAGGAAAACACCGCGATGCGCGGCAGCGTGTCGGGCACGCTCTCGGCATTGTCCGGCTCGAAATAAAAGAACTCCCGCTCGTGACGGACGAGCTTGAGGCCAAGCGCGTCGAACTGCGCGGCATATTCCTCAAAGCGCGGGGACGAGAGCGCGGAGAATTCTGGCTCATCGTCCGGCCCGAGATGGTAGCCGCGCTTGAGCCGTTCAAAGATGCGCGCCAGATGTGGGAGCGAGTTCATGCGGAAATGAGTTGGACGGGCGACGCTTCGAGCGAACCGTCAGCGGTTGTGTAGCCGAGCGGGGCGCGATCGGTGAAGGCGGCTTGAAAGGTCGTGTCGAAGATCAGTTCAGTGAACCCGGCAAGAACTTGCGCCGTGTCCTTGCCCGGATGTCGCTCGACCAACCAGCCGAGCAAATCTTCAACCGGCAGTTCAGGCCGCACACTTTCCGGCAACGCATCAAGCCAGAGACGCCGTATCAGTGCGTCCGGCATGGATTCCTCAGTGGCGAACTCTAACACTGGCGGCGGCTCGGGCGGATGCTCAATCACCCGGCGCAACGCCAGCGCGATGGCCGCGTCACCTGGCACGTTCTGAAATCGCAACGCGCAGACGCCAATAAGCGGTTCGCTGCCCCACTTGGCGATGCCTTCGCTCTGGAGTTTTTCGAGCGCGCGGGCCGCGCCCTCGGCGATGAAGCTCGAACGGCGCAGCGATTCATAGAGCGGCTGAATCTCCTTGCGGCATTGCGTGAAGACGCGCAACGCGTGGTCGCGAATGAGACGAAGGAAACGGAGATTCCGTGCCAGCGCCGGATGATCATTGAACAAGGCTTCCTCGCGGGCGCGATGGAGCAACCGCTCCGTCTCATCGAAAGTCGCGCGCAGCGGCCCGTCGGAGCGAACGATTTCAATCATCGGCTCCACGAAACGCTCCATCCAGTGGACGATGAGCTTAAACTTCTCGCGCACCGACACGCGCGAACGCTCCGTCTTGTAGCGTGAGACTTCGGTGAGAATGGCGTGGTGCGTTTCGTCGAGGTCCGCATGAATGCGCTGGAGTGACTGGCTGATTTCCTCGAACGCCCGTTTGACTGCGGAAACATCCTCCTCGTCGAGCGCACGGGTGAGGCGCTTGCCAGTCGTCTCAAGCGAGAGCACGTAGCCGCGAATCATCTCCGGCGTGGCGGGATTGGCCTCGTCGAACAGGTAAGTCAGCAGCCGCGCCACTGGATCAGCGAGCAGATAAAGGCTGCCGCCCGGTTCGGTAGGGACGAGAATTTGCAACTCTTTGAGCCGTCGCCTCGCATTCTCCGGCAATTCCTCGCTCGCACCGGGATTGGCGCGGATGAGCCGGGATGCGTCCGCTTCAGAGATTTCCCCGCTGTGCTCGGCGATGGCCCGCAGCAACGTGGCGTGCTGAGCACAGAAGTTGAAAAAGCTCTGTGGATTGATTTTCATGGCCCAGTCAGGGATTGAAATAAATTCCGCCATGCAACTGCCAGCGACTTGCTCGCGGCGCGTTGGTTCAAGTCGCGGAACTGGCCACCCTCGTCGTGGTCGAGTTGAACATCAGGATGCCGCACCAGCACCTCGCGAATGAGCAGTCGCGCCTCAGCGTGATCCACCTGCCCTCCGTCATCAGCCGCATCGACGAGCCGCTCCGCGCAGTCCACATAAACGGCGGCCGTGGGCCGACTCAGCGGGCGAAAGAAACCGCCGCCTAGGAGGGGTGATAATTTGGTTCCCAAGGAGATCGGTTGGCTGCTGTTCATGATTGGCTGCTCAAGACTTGGACCATGCGCAGCGATCATGCAGACGTTGGCATCACGTGGCGAGCGGGTTTTGTTGGCCGACGGAAGAAACGTTGGGACAGCCGGTGGCCAGCGCGACGACGATGAGCCAACGTCTCATTCGTCGGCTCCAAGAAAGTGATCGAATTATTGCTCGGGCGGTTTACCATCGGCCCATCACAAAAGTCGCCCAACGCATCATCCTTGGGGCCGCGCTGCTGCTCGGCGTGAGTCCGGTCGCATTCGCAGAGGTGGTCATTCTTGGATTGGCCTCAAGCCAACTTGATCCGGAACTCAAGGGTCTGGTCCTGATCGAGGAGTTGAATTGCGCGGCGTGTCACGCGAGCGAGGGACCGCTCGCGGGAAGATCGAAGAAGGCGCCCCGCCTCTCTTCGGTCGGCTCCAGGGTGAACCCAGAATATCTCGACTCGTTCATCCGCAATCCGCACGGGACCAAACCGGGCACCACGATGCCGGACGTAATGACCCAACTTAGCGCCGAGGAAAAGGGGAAGGTCGCAACATCGCTCACACACTTTTTGTTATCACTGAAGACGAACGATTTTTCGTTGCAGCCGCCGGATGCGGTGGCGGCGAAGCATGGAGAGCGCCTGTTCCATGCCCGGGGATGTGCGGCGTGTCATTCGCCGCGAGATGCCAGCGGAACCGAGTTGCTCCAGAAAACTTCGGCCCCGCTCGGCGCGTTGGAAAAGAAATACAGCTTTAAGAGTCTGGTCGATTTTCTGCGGCAACCGCATGCCAGCCGGCCTTCCGGGCGGATGCCCGACCTGCGCCTGTCGGGGCAGGATGTTGAACGCATCGCGCATTACCTGCTGCGTGATACACGGGTGCCCGGCCACCTGAGCTACACGTTGTATCGCGGCGATGTGTGGGAAGGATTGGGCGGTGACAACGTGAGGGCGGAGCGGGCCGGACTGGTGAATGATTTTACCGCAGAGAGCCTGGGGAAACTTCAGCAGCACTCGGCGCTGAAGTTTGAAGGCTGGCTGAACATCGCAAGCGCGGGGCGTTACACGTTCTTTCTGCAAGCGAACGGCGGCGCGCTGTTCGTGGACGGAAAGGAACTCATCCAGCAGGAGCCGAGCGACCGGCGCGGCGTGAAAAAGCTGGAGGGTGCGACGGAGTTGGCCGCGGGCTGGCGAAAGATCGAGCTGACTTACATACACACCGGGCGTGAGCCGAAATTCTCCTTCGAGATGGAAGGTCCAAACTTTGCGCGGCAACCGATTCCTTCGTCGCGGCTCTCGATTTCCGACCAGCCCATTCCGGCCTTTGAGCCGCTCCGCGTAGATGCCGCACTCGCAGCGCGTGGACGGGAACAGTTCGGGAAACTCGGTTGCGCGAAGTGCCACGACGACCTCGGCGTCGCTTCGAAATCCGCCACGGCTTTTGCAAAACTCGATTCCAGTCGCGGATGCTTGAGCGAAGCCGCCGGAACTTGGCCGCGCTTCGACCTCAGCGCCGAGCAACGCGGCTTGATCGCGAAGGCTTTGCCCACCGTGGAGAAGCTGCAACTCGACGACCGGCAGCAACTCCACAAGACGCTGGTCACTTTCAATTGCCTCGCCTGTCACGAGCGCACCGGCCTCGGCGGGATTGCTCCGGAGCGCAACGCGAACTTCACCGGAACTCGCGAGGCGCTGGGCGATCAAGGGCGGCTGCCTCCGCCGTTGACTCATGTCGGCGCGAAGCTGAAACCGGAATGGATCACCGAAGTGTTGTTGCGCGGGAAACGTCAGCGCGATTACCTCGATGCAGCCATGCCGCAGTTTGGCGAAGCGAACGTCGGGCATCTCGTGGAGTTATTCGGCAAAGTTGATGCGTTGGAAGCGGTGACCTTCCCCAAGGTCGCGAACATTCAGGCGTCCAAGAATGCGGGCTACGAAATGATGGGCACCAGCGGACTCAGTTGCATCGCCTGCCATGACTTCAATGGGCAAAAATCGGGCGGAGCGGGCGCGCTCGACATCGTGCGTGCGACTGAACGCCTCAAGAAAAACTGGTTCCACCTCTACCTGCGCGAACCGGCACGGTTCCACCCCACTGTGATCATGCCCGCCTACTGGCCGGGCGGTCAGTCCGCTCGTCCAGACATTCTCGGCGGCGACGCCGCGCAACAGATCGAGGCGCTGTGGACTTATCTCGAGGACGGCACGCGGGCGAAGAAGCCGGTAGGATTGTCGCGGCAGTCACGCGAACTTCGCGTCGGCGACGTGGCGGAAATCTGCCGGGGTCGCGGGCCCGTCGGCTATCGCGGCATTGGCGTGGGCTATCCGCAGGGCATCAATCTGGCCTTCGATTCCGAACAGATGTCGCTGCGCCTGCTCTGGAAAGGGGAGTTCGCGAATGTTGATCTCGGTTCCTTCGAGCCGCGTGGCACCGAGCGGATTTCGTTTCCTCCCGGCATTCCTTTTCACCGCCTGAAATCGATGGATGACCACTGGCCCTACAAAGGCAAAACCAACTACGCCTTCCCGCACGATCACGGCTACCAGTTTCGTGGCTATCATCTGGACGCGCTGCGCAGGCCGACGTTCCTCTACCACTACGGCGATGTCGCGGTGGAAGATTTCTTCGAAGACGTGCGCGCTGCGGATGGCAAGGTCTGGTTCAAGCGAACCTTTCGTTTTGAAGCGCGTGAGGCGCAGTCGCCCTTCTACTTCCGCGCCGCATCCGGCAAAAAGATCACAACGCAATCGGATCGCGCGTTCGTCATCGATCAACTCCAACTGCGCATCACCAGCGATCACAAAGGCGGGGTGCGCGCCGGCGACCCCGGCGAAATTTTGATTCCGCTGACCGTGCCCAAAGGCCGCTCCACTCTCACCCTGGAATACCGGTGGTAGTCCAATGGCTTCTCATATGTTGATCGAAAAAACAGAGATTGCACCGCAGAGGCGGGAAGGGCGCAGAGAAGAAATTGAAACCTTTCTCCCAAACGACCTCTGCGCTCATCCCGCCTCTGCGGTGCATCCCCCCGATCCCAAGCGATGAATGTTGACCACGACAATCAGTTGACTGGGGCGGTCATCGGCGCGGCGATCGCGGTGCATCGGCAGTTGGGGCCAGGTGTGGAGGAAACGGCCTACGAAACGGCGCTTTCGGCCCGACTGACTGCGGAGGGAATTGCCCACCAATGTCAGGTGCCGCTGCCGCTGATCTACAAGGGAATTTTATTGGACTGCGGGTTTAGACTGGACGTCATCGTGGAAAAGCGGCTGCCACTGGCATTGAAAGCGGTCGAGGTGATACTCCCGATCCACGACGCGCAACTGCTCACCTACATGCGTCTGGGCGGGCATCCCCTGGGACTGCTCTTCAACTTCGAAGTCGCGGTGCTGAAAGATGGCGTCCGCCGCAAGGTGCAGACGACGAGCGCCGTATCTTCTCAAGGTGTCGATACGGTTCCGGCTGGCTTTGATGAATTGTCGCGGGAAATTCTGAGCGGAGCCATCGAAGTTCACCGGCATCTTGGGCCGGGACTGCTGCGCAGCGCCTACGAGGAGTGCCTCTGCCACGAGCTTGGCCAGAGGAAAATTCCTTTCACACGCCAGCATTTGACTCCGCTCGTCTGCGACGGTCGGCCTCTTGGTCAATTTTCGGAGGTCTCATTGCTCGTCGGCAACTCCGTGCCAGTCCAGTGTCTCAGCGTTGCGGAATTGAGCGCACTGCACGAGGCACGGCTGCTGGCCCGCATTCGGCAGGGCAACTGGCCCTACGGTCTCCTGCTGAACTTCAACGCGCCAACCCTCGTCCGCGGCATCCGTCGCCTCACACGATGAAACAACACCGCAGGTTTACACCGCAGAGGCGGGATGAGCGCAGAGGGGCTATTTTGGAAAAGACTACTTCTTCCTCTCTGCTCCCTTCCCGCCTCTGCGGTGCAAACTCTGGAACCCATTCCATGAAGGCAGCGAGTCTTTTGCTCTCACTCCTGGCTTTGGTCCTCACCCCTCTCCTTCCGGCCGAAGACCTCGGCACGATGTGGGGCAGCGCCAAGGAGGAGGCAAAGTATTATCCCATCGTCAACATCCCGATCCCACTGGAAGTGCCGATGCGCCCGGGCAGCTTTGAAATTCTGCCGGACGGGCGGCTGGCCGTGGGCACCCGGCGCGGCGACATCTATTTCATCAAGGGCGCATTCGAGACTCCGCCCCGGCCGGAGTATCAATTGTTCGCCAGCGGGCAGGATGAAATCTTCGGCCTCGCCTGGAAAGACGGTGCGATGACGGCCACCACCTTCGGCGAAGTTACCCGCATTTCCGACACCGACGGCGATGGCGTCGCCGACCGTTACGACACGCTGGCCAACAACTGGGGCTACGCGGAAGGTCACGAGTTTGCCTTCGGTTCCAAGCACGATCCCGAAGGAAACATCTGGGTGGCGCTTGGCCTGAGCGCGTCGTATGAATCGCACAACCTCTTCCGCGGTTGGGCGGTGAAAGTCACGCCCGACGGAAAAATGCTTCCGGTGTGCAGCGGACTGCGGAGTCCGAGCGGTGTGGGGGCGAATGCCGAGGGCGTGATGTTCGCCATCGAGAGCCAGGGGCCGTGGAACGGATGCTGTTCGCTGAAGCATCTCAAGCAGGGCGGCTTTCTCGGACATCCCGCGAGTTACAACTGGTATCCGTTCGTCCCCGGCGCGAAAGCCCCCGTGGAACCCAAAAGCAATTCACGCATGGGTGTGGAGAAGAAGCGCGTGAAGGAACTCGTGCCGCCGGCGGTGAAGTTTCCCTACATCAAAATGGGCCGCTCCATTTCCGGCTTCCGGCTCAATCAGACGGGCGGAAAATTCGGCCCCTTCGACAATCAGATTTTTCTCGGCGACTACACGCTCAGCATCATCATGCGCGCGACGACCGAGGAGATTAACGGCGTGTGGCAGGGCGCGTGTTATCCCTTCCGCGAGGGGCTCGCCACCGGGATCATGAACGTGGAGTTTTCGCCGAAGGGACAACTGTTCGCCGGAGGTTTTACCACCAGCAGCCAGTGGCCGGTGCGCGGCAAGGAACCCTTCGCCATCCAGCGCATAGATTGGAGCGGCCTGGTGCCCTTCGAGATCAAAGAGATCAACATCAAGAAAGACGGCTTCCTCGTCACCTTCACCAAGCCCGTCGATCCGCAGGTCGCCGCCAGGACCGACGTTTACAACATCACCACCTACACCCACATCTACCACGCTGGCTACGGCAGCCCGGAAGTGGACCAGACGACGGCGAACGTGACCAAGGCTGTTCCCTCGGCCGACGGACTGTCCGTGATGGTGCATCTGGAAAAAATCATGGAAGACCACATCCACGATTTCGATCTCGCCAGGATGACCTCCAAAGACGGCGAGCGTCTGCTGCACAACAAGGCCTACTACACGGTGAACGAGATACCGAAGGAGTAGCGCG
>Ga0163144_10030583_pt1 | contig 10296 bp, 10 predicted proteins | sample OliLak19BULKMAT1_FD_123175 | JGI IMG/M metagenome (GOLD analysis project Ga0163144, IMG submission 123175) | Freshwater microbial mat bacterial communities from Lake Vanda, McMurdo Dry Valleys, Antarctica - Oligotrophic Lake LV.19.BULKMAT1 | ecosystem: Environmental > Aquatic > Freshwater >...
CCGAGGGGGCGGGTGCCTGCGATTGAAGCAGTGTCTCGGCTGCTTCTGGCGTCGTGTCTGCCGACTCCTCGGCCTTGCGGAAAAATGCCGTGATGTTGTCGGCTTCCGCGGCCCGGCGATTCACCGGATTGGCGCGGATATACTCGAGGAATAGCGGAGTGAGCTTTTGGAGAGGCAGCTCCAGAACTTCATTGTCGTGCGGCGATGCTGCCGCAGAGTTGGGTGCGGGCTGAATCCACGAACGAAGCGTGCGCCACGGATATTGAATTCGCCGGCGCTTGAGTCCCTCGCAAATATCCACCGGCGGCAGTCCCACCTTGGCATCGGGAATCTTGAGCTGGGCCAATTCCTGCCGGACGCCGTCGGGCCAGTTCTCCGCGATGACATCAAGGGCAATGTAGAAAACAGCAGACATGGCCGCTGCGGGTGCAGGCGCAGCCGGGGCGGCCTTCGGCAGCGGGCGCGAAGCTGTGGGAGCCGTCGCTGCGGTGGCGGGACGTGGCGCTGAGATCGGAGCTTGCGCGGCCGGGCGAGCGGCGGCCGGAGCCAGGGGAATGGAGTGGCCCCCCGCCAATGGATTGACCAGAGGCGCGGGCACGGGCGTCGGAACGATTCGCGCCGGTGCCGCCGGAGGCGTCGCGCGATTTTGGACCGGAACCGAGGTTGCGCCTGGGGATGGCCGCGGCGGAGCAGTTTGTGCCTGTGGAGGCGGTTGCTGGAGTGGCGGGGGTTGCTGAAGTGGATTGGCAGGTTGAACGGCGCGAGTCGGAATGGTGGCTTCAACTGCCGAGGCAGGAGAGGCGGCCGTTTGCCGGCTCATTATGGAGATGTTGTTCGCCTCCTTCTTGTCCAGCACACGAACGGGCGAGAAACTTTCGCCGCGGTTGCCAAAAAGATCTGGAACATCCTCAAACACTTCAACCCGCACCTGATCCGGGCGCCGGGCAATAATGTCCGGGTGCAACTGGGCAAGAATTTCCTGGAGCGGCAGATCGATCAGCCGGGCATCCTGCGCGGCATTCGCCGTAAAAACACCAGCGGGAGCGTGAGTGCGGAGTTCTCCGAACGGAATTTTGACGCTGCCTTGAGGAAGTTGCTCCAAGACCTGTTGCATGAAAACCGGGAAATTGGCGCCGACGACACCGGCGGGCGCGAGCTTGCCCCATAGTTCCTGCGGCACCTGTTTAATGATGCCAGCAAAGGAGATCTGCATCACCTGATCGGAACCAGCCGTGGCCAGGGCAGTCCTGGGGCGAGGTATCGTGGTGGCCTGGCGTGTCTCATTATGAGACGAAGTCTTGGACACAGGACGGACGGGTTGCCCGGGTGCCGCTGGGGTTCCGGACGGTTTGGAACGCGCGCCAGACGGGGCCGGCTCCGCTTTCTTGAAGAATTTTGAGATGGCGCCAAACATGTGCGGTTTTCAGGCTAGCAATGGGTGGGCCAAGATTCTCGATGCGCGGAAAAACTTCATTTGCCTCTGCTCCAGACAAGGAGTCATGCAGGGAAGATTCTTCCGAGGGAGAATATTTCACCCAGTCATTTTTGCGCAGGTCGCTGCGGTGATTCATCTGAACTGGAGCGATATGACGAGTGTTTCAAAATATTTTTCACTCAAATGAGGCGGATGGGCTCATCGGCGCGGCTTCTGCTAAGCTGAGTGTGTGATCGCAGTTGAAGAATCCAGATGCCGTGTGGCGTGTTCCGCACCGGGTGCTGATGCGGAGAGAATGGTGCGAAGTGTCCGCTCGCGGGCTGCGCGCAAAATATTTTCCAGTTCGCAGCTAATGCCCCTGCGAAAACTGACGATAGAACTTTTCGGACTAGTGTGAGCCATGATTCCGTCGCAACCAAAAATTTTGCTCCTGGACGATGACCAGGATTTTCTCGACCTCTACAAGGAGATGCTGAGCCAGCATCTGCCCAGCTTGCCGGAGGTGCGCATTGCCAACAGCGGCGCGCGCGCACTGTCGATGCTCGAAAGCGAGACCTTCAACATGCTCATCTGCGATCTGAGCCTGCCCAAGATGGACGGGCTGCAGGTTCTCTCCATCGCCAGCCGCAAGTGGCCGCAACTCCGGCTCGTCGTGCTCACGGGCATCCGTGACGACCAATTTCGCACGCGCGCCTATGCCATGGGCGTGGACCAATACTGGATAAAGCCCGAGACCGATCAGGAGATGGGGCTGCTCATGGAATCCATCGAGTCGCTAATCAGCCGCGAATCCCAGGGCGGCTTTCGCGGCATGCAGAGCAAGAGCCTCGTCGACATCATCCAGTTGGAATGCCTCTCGCAAAGCTCCTCCTTGCTCAAGATCACCAACGGCGCGGCCGAGGGCCGGATCTGGATTCAAAACGGCGAAGTCATCGACGCCGAGGCCAGTGGTGTGAATGCCGAACCGGCGTTCCAAAGAATACTTTCCTGGAAGACCGGCAGCTTCGAGACTCTCCCGACCGACCCGACCCGGCAGCGCACGATCTTCACTTCCTACCAAGGGCTGTTGCTGAACACCGCGCAAGCCATCGACGAGGCCGCATCGCAGTCGGTCAGCGGGGGCGGAGATGAATCCAACCCCGTGGCCACATCGGCGCCACTAAGCGGTGCTCCCCTGCTGGCGGAGCTTTCGCAGATTGACGGGATTGATTTCGTGCTCAGCATTGCCAACGATCGCAAGCAGACGCAGGATTTCTGGGGGCTGGAAAATCCCAAACCCGTGGCGGATTTCGCCACGTCCAGCCTCAATGGCTTTCACGAGCTGGGTGAGAAGCTGAGCGTCGGGCAGATGCAAATGGCGGTCGGCACCGGACCACAACGCAAGATCGCGCTGACGATGTGGGGCGAAGCCAAGCTTTGCGTCGGCTTCCCACCCAACGTGGGCGTGGAGGCCTTGCGCGATACCATGAGAAACATCCTTAGCAAATGGGCTTCCTAAGTCGCATCTTCAAAACGAAACCGTCCACCCTCAGGGCTCTGCCTGCGGGGAGCTTCACCTTGGACCGTCAGGGCAACATCATGACCTCGACACTGCCGCAGTCCTTTCCCGCCGAGAAGTTGCGGGAGATCGGCGCCGTGGTGCTCGCGAGTTTCCGCGCCGCCGAAAAGGCGCAGATGCCGCTGGCCGAGATCATCATCCAATACTCCGCCCTCAAGCTGCTGGCCCGCGAACTGCGCGGCGGCGCCATGGTGTTCCTCATGCCGCAATCGCACGGCCAGCCATCCGCCGCGCGCGCGAAAGTTGCCCCATAATTTCCCTTCGTTCAACCCCATCCCCTATGAGCAAAACCAACGTCGAACAATTGATTCTCCGCATGGAGAGTTATCTGGAATGCTGGAAACAGTTCAACACCTTCATGACCATGGCGCGGACCAAGAAATTCTCGCCGGAAGATGAAAACCAGTTCCTCGAAATCAAAAGCGTCCTCGCGCAGGAGCTGGAACTCATCCTTTCCTCCATCGATTGCGGTCCGATTAGCCGCGAAGATGTCCATACCCTGATCGCCTCCGCGCCGTCCGTCCGCTATCTCAGCGAGATGAACGAGAACAACCTGCGCAACCTCGAGAACCAATGGCACAAGCTGTTCATCGGCTGGCAATCCATTCTCGGGCAGCTCAAGGTCAGGCAGGGGCCCCACGAATCCAAGAGCGGCTTCGGCTCGTTCTTCGGCCGCAAGGTGGCCTGAGCCACCTTGCATTCTTCTCACCATCGCCAAGCGCAGGTCCGAACGGGCCTGCGCTGGCTTTGCTTCCACATGGAACGGGAGGCATCTGCTCGAAGCGTCAGAGCATTTTCTCCAGTTCGCGATGATTCACCTTGCCCGTCCCGAGCTTGGGAATTTCCTTCACGAACCGGACTTCGCGAGGCACGCACAGGTTGGGCAAGCCTTTCGCCCGGATGGCGGCGCGGATTTCGTCGAGCTGCAATTTAGGCTCGTTCGAGGCCGCAATTAAAATCTCGCCCTTGTCGGCGTCAGGCCGGCTGACCACCGCCACCTGGCAACGCAGTCCGTACTGAGGGAACGCCCCGGCCAGCGCATCCTCCACTGCGGTCAGGCTCACCATCTCGCCGCTGATTTTGGCGAAGCGTTTCAGCCGCCCGAGGATGAAGACAAAACTCTCCTCGTCCACCATCGCGATGTCGCCCGTGTCGTACCACCCTTTCAACGCGAGAAAACGCGCGTTGGCATCCACGTTGAGATAGCCGCGCATGATGTTCGGGCCGCGCACCAGCAGGCGCCCGCCGTTCGACACGCCTTCGACGGGCTCCAGCTTCCATTGCATGCCGGGCATGATTTTTCCGCCGGAGCCGAACTTCGGTGCCAGCGGCGTGTTCACGCTCACGCAGGGGCTGCATTCCGTCGCGCCGTAGCCTTCGAGCACGCGCACGCCAAAGCGCTGCGCCCAGGTGTGCGCGGTGGCTTCCTGCAGTTTCTCCGCGCCTGCGAACAGATAGCGCAGGCTGCGGAAATCCATCGCATGAGCCTTGCGCGCGTAGCCATTCAGGAAGGTGTTCGTCGCCAGCATGATCGTGCAGTCGCGGTGATAAAACGCCGTCGGCACCACGCGGTAATGCAGGGGTGACGGATAAAATACGACCGCGCAGCCCCGCAGCAATGGCATGAGCGTGCCTATCGTCAGCCCGAAGCTGTGGAACGTGGGGAGTGCGTTGAAGAAACGATCCCAGTCCTGCAAGTCGCAGACCGAAAGCATCTGCCGGATGTTGGAGAGAATGTTGCGGTGCGTCAGTTCGACGCCCTTCGGCATGCCTTCGGAGCCGCTGGTGAAGAGAATCGCGGCGGTGTCCTCAGACGAGGCGACATTGCGCAAGACAGAGCCGGGCGCCAGCCTCGCGCGGAGCAGTCCCGCAAGTCGTGACATGCCGGTGATCTCCGCCCGCAAATCCTCAATGTAGATGAACTCAACGCCCGCCTCGGCCAGGGGCTCCAGTTTGAGCCGGGCGCGCTCGATGAAGACCCGCGAGGTGATGATGTGTTTCAGCCCTGCCAGTTGCGCACACGCCAGCATGGTGACCGCGCCGGCGGTGTAGTTGAGCAAGGCGGGAATGCGGCCGCGTGACCACAGGCTCATCAGGGTGACGGGCGTGGCGTTCACATTGGGCAGCAGGACGCCGATGCGCTTCTCCTCCGGTGGCAGCGCAGCATCAAGCCGGTCCGCCAGCAGGAAGGCTCCCGCCAGAAAGCGGCGGAACGTCATCCGCTGCGTGATGTCCTCAATGACGTAATGACCTGGCCGTGATTGTGCGGTGGCGACGATGGCCTCCGGCAGCGTGCGCGGGGCGAACTCCATCTCCGTTTCAAACTGATGTTCCACCAGACGGTCGCGCAGCCAGTTCGTGATCAGGATGCGGCCTTTCGCCGTGGTCAGGTGTTCGGCGAGCGGCGGGGTCAGCGCCTGGCTGAAGTGCGCGCTGACGCGGGGAAACCAGCGCTTGTCATCCTTGTTGGGAGAGAACGGCAGCCGGTGCGCGCCGCGCAGATAGCAGGTGATGACTTTCGCGCCCGTTTTGTGGAGCAGGAATCCAGTGCCCTCGAAGAGCTTCATCAACGTGCCGGTGCGCGACATCCGGCCTTCGGCAAAGAGCACGAGACGCCCGTTCTTCTCCAGGAATTCCGCCATGCGCTTGATTGCGTACGGCGACGAGGTGTCGATGGGGAACGTGCGCCGGTTGATCATGATCTTCCGGTGAAGCCAGCTCGTCTTCGCCGAGCTGCTGGAGACAACGAACTTCCAGTCGCCATCAAGGCAGACGGCGATAAAAATCCAGTCCAGCCAGGAGATGTGGTTGGGGATGAGCAGCACCGGCCCCGGTGTGCTGAGAGCCTCGGTGTGATGGGCGCGGAAGCCGTAGAGCAGCCGCAGCAGCCAGCGTAAGAAAGTTTTGATCATCGCGCGGTGGTCATGCTCTTTCTGCGCTCGCGCGCCGGGCTACCAGAGGAAGGATTTTTGTTCGGCCACCATCTTGTCACCCGACCAGAGCGTGGCGCGCCAGGCGGTCAGTTCACCTAAGGCCTTCCATTGCGCATCGGTGAAACGCAGCGTGGTCCACTTCGAAAGCCACCCGGAGGAGCCGACGGTTTCCTCGAGAGTGACAGTGGTCGGCCCCTGGCCTCGCGCGCCGCGCAATTCCAGCCGCAGCTTGAGTTCGCCGAGGCTGCGCCCGCGCCAGTTCACGTCGAACTTCAGCCCAAAACGCTTGTCCGGATTCAGGCGCAGGTAGGACTGATAGGCGTCGCGGGCGTAGAGGCTGGGGTTCAGCGCCATGCGGCCTTTCTCGTCGAGGAAGTGGGGAAGGACCTTCAGCACTTTTGCCGAACCCGCGTGAGCCGCCGGGATCGTCAGCATCAGCGCGATGAGCAACAGGATGGTTCGGAGCGCAGGCACGGCGGCAGGATATGTTCAAACTCCAAAGTTCAAAGTTCAAAGTTCGACCAGTCCGCACCCTCCGGCTGGCGCGTAGTCGTTGCCAAAGCTTTTGTCGCCAGCCTAAAGTGCCCCAATGAAACGCATCCTGTCCTTTTGTCTGTGGTTGCTGCTGGCGGTGCTGCCCGGGGCGCGCGCCGCCGCAGTGGACGATCAATACGTTGAAATTTACGGCATGTTGGAGGAGGCGGACAAGTTGGGCGGCTCGGCGCAACCCCGGGCCGCCGTGACCAAATATCTCGAAGCACAGGCCGGCCTCCGGCGGCTCCAGACCGAGCAGCCCGATTGGAATTCCAAAATCGTCACCTATCGCCTGGGCTACATCGCGCAGAAGCTTGATGCGCTCACGCAGAAGCTGGCGCCAGCCGTGCCGGCCGCGCCGCAGTTGACGCCCGGTCAGTTGCTCGCCCACCAGATTCAGCAGTTGCAGGAGGAGACCACCCGTCTGGCGGCGCAGAACAGCCTGCTCGAAGCCAAGCTCAAGGAAGCGTTGACCGTGCAGCCCGCCGCAATGGACCCGCGCGAATTGTCGAAGGCCGAGGAGCGCATCAAGCTCCTGCAGAAGGAGCGCGATTTGCTGGCCGTCACGCTCGAGCAGGCCAGGGCCATTGCCGCCTCGTCCGAGCCTGGGCCGCAGAAGGAATTGGGCGAGGTCAAGCAGCGGCTGATTCAACAGTCGGCCGTGGCCGACGTGTTGCAGCGGCAGAAGGAAGAATTACAGAAACAACTCCGCGACGTTTCCAATCGCGTCAAGAAGCCCGGGCAGACCGTCGAGGCCTTCGAGTCCACGCTCGCCTACAAGGAGACCATTGCCATGCTCGCCGCCAGCAATCGCGTGCTGCAGGCCGAGACCACTGGGATGGAGGATCGCCTGGTCAACTGGGTGCGTCGCTACAACGTCGAATCCGTGTCGAAGCAAAAGGACTATGAACAGCAACTGGCTCTCAAACAAAAGGAGCACGAGCAGCAACTTGCCGCCGCGCTAAAGGACCGGGCGGAACTCACCAGGAAACTCAACGAGGTGACGCGGGAGTTGAACAAGCGACTGGCCGAGCCGCCGCCGGCTCCCGCCGTTTCCACCGTGGAATTGGAAAAGCAACTGGAAGGCATTCGCGCCAAACTTTCCATCTTCGAGGCGAAACAGGTTCCCTTCACTGCGGAAGAACTGGCCTTGTTCAAGCAGCCGAACCCCAAGCTCGCCCGTGCGGAGACGAATACGCCGCCCGTGGCCGCGGCACGTCCGCCGACCCCGGCGACGGTCTCGACCAACGCCGCTTCCACCAACGCCACGACGGTTGTGAAGAAGAAAGATCCGCGCGAATTGCCGCCGGGTGCCGGACCGCTGATCGCCGAGGCCCAGCGCGCGATTGACGGCGAGCGCTTCGCCGACGCCGAGGCCAAGTATCAGGAAGTGCTGCGCCAGGATCAGGACAATGTCTATGTCCTCGCGAACTTGGGCGCGGTGCAGATGGATCAGGGCAAGACCGCCGAGGCCGAAAAGAATCTCGCGCACGCGCTCAAGGTCGATCCGGAGGATTCCGCCACGCTCTACATGATGGGCAACCTCAAGTTGCAGGAGGAGAAATACGACGAGGCCGTCGAGTTGCTCAGCCTTTCCGCGAAGATAAATCCGGACAAGGCGCAGACGCAGTTCTTCCTCGGCAAGGCGCTCATCCAAAAAGGCAATCGAGGTCCGGCGGAGTCCGCCCTGCGCCGCGCCGTGCAGCTCAAGCCCAGTTGGGGCGAGCCGCATTACCTCCTGGCGGTCATGTATTCCACGCAGCAGCCCAACTTCCCCGAGCTGGCGCAGTATCACTACAAGAAGGCCATCGTCGGCGGCGCACCGCGCAATCTGGAGTTCGAGCGCTGGATGGAGCGCCCCGCTTCGAGCGCGAAGCCGTAGGCAGTTGCCGTCCATGCTTCGCCAGAGCCAGCACGAGGTGAACGTCGCCACGCGCGGGCGCGGGTTCTACATGATCACCGGCGAGATTGATGAACTCGTGCGGAAAAGTGGATTCAAAACCGGTCTTGCCACCTTGCATCTTCAGCACACCTCGGCGTCGCTGCTCATTCAGGAGAATGCCGATCCGGAAGTGCGCCGCGATCTCGAACGCTTCTTCTCCCGGCTCATCCCCGATGGCGACCGGCTTTTTCAACACACCTGCGAAGGCGACGACGACATGCCGGCCCACGTTCGCACTGCGCTCACGGCGGTAAACCTCGGCATCCCCATCGCAGATGGGCAGCTGGCGCTGGGCAACTGGCAGGGCATTTACCTCTGGGAACACCGCACTCATGCACACCGTCGCCGGGTCGTCGTGCATCTGTTGGGGGAATAGGTCGGAAGCTCAAAGTTCAAAGTTCAAAGCTCAAGAGAAGTTTCAAATCCAAAGCCCAAAAGCGTAACGCCACCGGCGGCAAAGACCGCTTCCGGATCATTCCTTTTGAACTTTGAGCTTTGAACTTTGAACTTGGAACTTAATCCTCCGCGCCTATGACGGTCATAGGTCTTACCGGCGGCATCGGCATGGGCAAGTCGACCGCCGCCAGTCTGCTTGAGCAGCGGCTTATCCCCGTGGTGGACACGGACGTGCTTGCCCGTCAGGTCGTCGAGCCGGGGCAGCCGGCGCTGTCGGAGATCGCCGCGGCGTTTGGTCCAACGATGATCAGCCGGGAAGGAAGCTTGCGCCGGGATGAACTGGCCCGCGTCGTCTTTGCCGACACCGGCAAACGCCAGCAGCTCGAGGCGATTCTCCACCCGCGCATCCGGGAACTTTGGCTCGCGCAAATCGAGCGATGGAAATCCGAGCGCCGGCCGCGCGGCGTGGTGGTGGTTCCGCTGTTGTTTGAGACGAGTTCCGCGGCGAATTTCGACTCCATCGTCTGCGTGGCCTGCTCTGAGGCCAGCCAGCGCCAGCGGCTGCATGCACGGGGCTGGACCAGCGAGCAGATGGACCAGCGGATCACCGCGCAATGGCCGACACAGAAGAAGATGGATTACTCGAACTACGTGGTCTGGACCGAGAGCGGCATGGACACCCACGCCGCGCAGTTGGAGCGCATCTTCAAGGTCTAGCCCCGGCGCGGCTAAGCCTGCCGGTCGTCGTCCGGCTTTTTTTCCATGAAGGTGGTTGGGGCGTTCTGCAACTCTTCCGCCACGTCGTCCAGCGTGATGATGGAAGTCTCTCCCAGCGGAAAGCCCGGCATGGTCAACGCCCGCTTGAAGGTGGTCGTATCCTCGGGCCGGCGCTTGAGGCGGTACTCGCCGAAGGGATTGGACTCGACCGAGCCTTCCATCTCCATGCGGCGGAGGATGGGCCGGGCCCAGTTGCGATCTTCTAGGAAGAGTTTGCGCGGTCCGCAGTTCTTGGAAATCTCGACGACGGAGACGAAGAACTGCGGGGAGCGCTTGAGGAATTGGTAAAGCTCGGTTTCTTGCGCATTCATAACGACACCATGAATGGTATCGGCACGAGCGGGGGAGAAACTGAAGCGATTGGCGCGTGAAAATCAGAAGATTTTCAGGCGGTAAACTCGACTGATGTTGGTGGCTGGTTCGAAATGCGACACTCGCACTCCAACCGGGAAAACTGGAAACGTTTGCAAGTTGGTCCAGACTCCAATGACCCTATTCGTGCCGTTCACGTTTGTTGACCAGTAACTGGAAACGTATTGAATCGAGGACATCTTGTTTGCCTGCGTAACAAATTGGAGAACCACACGGTTATTGTTCGTCCTGGAAATATCCAGCACCACGTTCGTCCCGTGATCGTCGTGGGCTTGGGCGATGGATGCGGCCCCGAGGAGCAACGCCAGCGCCGGGAGGATTGCGGCACCCGGCCTCGGCGATAGGTTAA
>Ga0163144_10030586_pt1 | contig 10295 bp, 8 predicted proteins | sample OliLak19BULKMAT1_FD_123175 | JGI IMG/M metagenome (GOLD analysis project Ga0163144, IMG submission 123175) | Freshwater microbial mat bacterial communities from Lake Vanda, McMurdo Dry Valleys, Antarctica - Oligotrophic Lake LV.19.BULKMAT1 | ecosystem: Environmental > Aquatic > Freshwater > Lake...
CGCGCCAGCCGCCGGCCAGCCAGAGCACGGCAACGACCAGAGCGAACGCTGTCAGGGTGGCAATGGCAGCCGGTCGGGAGATGCGAGGTTCGGGCAACATGGTTAGAACCGGAAGTAGATGAATGGGCTGCTGGCGTTGGTTACCAGGGCGCTGATCGACAGAACCAGAACAGCCAGGACGCCGACTGCGCCAAGCCAGCCCCACGCGGAGTCGCCGGTACGTGCCCGCAGCGCGCCGGCCCACTGCGGCAGCGGAGCCAGCGCACAGACCGCGCCAACCCCCAGCATCAACCAGGCATGGCCATCGATCAGTCGCCACCACGGGGTGTCGATGCCGCCGGATCCGGCCATAGCTGCCAGCATATGGCCGGCAGCGGGCAGGCTCTCGGAACGGAAGAGGACCCAGCCGATCAGCACCACGACCAGGCAGTAGCAGTGGCCGACGATCGCCGGCAGACGCGGAAAGCGATCAGCGGTGGCATGTTCGACGGCAAGGAAGACGCCGTGGAACAGTCCCCACAAGACGAAGGTCCAGGCGGCCCCGTGCCACAGGCCGCAGAGCAGGAATACCATCACCAGGTTGCCCACCGTGCGCCATGGGCCAGACCGGCTGCCGCCCAGCGGAATGTAGAGATAGTCGCGGAACCAGGTCGACAGCGAGATGTGCCAGCCGCGCCAGAAGCCACGAATGCTGGTGGCGGCATACGGGCGATCGAAGTTCTCTTTGAAGCGGAACCCGAACATCCGCGCCAAACCAATCGCCATGTCGGAATACCCAGCGAAATCGTGGTATATCTGCACCGCATAGGCAGCTGCGCCAAGCCACGCGGCGGTAGTGCTCAGCTGGCCGGCGGGCAGGGCGAAGATCGCGTCGGCGACCTGCGCCGCGCTGTCCGCGATCAGGACTTTGCGGGCCAGGCCCAGCGTGAAGCGGCGCAGGCCGGCGGCCAGATCGTCGATCCCGGGATCGCGACCGTCGAACTGGCCGACGAGGTCCTTGTAGCGCACGATCGGCCCGGCAATGAGCTGCGGGAAGAACGACTTGTAGACCCCAAAGCGCAACACGCTGCGCTCGGCCGGCAGCTCACCGCGACCGACGTCGACGACATAGGAGATGGCCTGGAAGACGAAGAACGAGATGCCGATCGGCAGATGAATCGGATCGAGATGGAACGGCAGGCCGAGCGCCGCGAGATTGGCGACCAGAAAGTTGGCGTACTTGAAGACGACGAGGACGGCGAGCAGGACAACGACCGCAGCTGCCGTGACGACCGTCCGCGCCCGACCAGCCGGACTGCGCTCGACGAGGTGGGCGAGACCCCAGCCGCTGACGATTGCCCCCAGCATCACTGTGGTGTACCAGCCTTCGCCAACCGCGTAAAAGGCTAGGCTGGCGCACAGCAGCACGAGGTCGCGCAGCCTCCTCGGGCAGGCGAAATGCACGACCAGCACCAGCGGCAGAAAGCAGAGGAGGAAAGCGAGGGAGCTAAAAACCATGCAACTTACGCGACTGAGAAGGTGGATCTGGACGAGTCCAGTCGACTCCAATCCCCTGCGAGTTCCAAACTCAGAGTTTCTCTGGCTTCGCGATGTACTCGGCGATGCGGTTGACCAAGCGGGCAGCGTCGCCGCCGTCAGCGATGCGGTGGTCGAAGGTCAGGGTCAGCTCGATCTTGCGAATGCGGTCCCACGACTTGGTCGCCGGGTTCCACTCGGGGTGGTTCTGCGGCGCGCTGAGCCCGAGGATGACGCTGTGCCCGGGTAGCGGGATCGGCGTCGCCCAGGTTAGGCCGAAGACGCCGTAGTTGCTGACCGAGGCGACCGATTCACCGCCGTCGCCCACCTTGCCGGCCCGCGCCTTCTCGATGATCGCCTCGACTGCAATGGTCAGCTCGGGCAGCAGTAGCTCGTCGACCTTGCGGATCACCGGGGTCAGCACGCCATCGCCGACCTCGACCGCAACCGCCAGATCAACCGTCTCGGGGGTGTGCAGCCGATTGCCGTACAGCCGCTTGGCGAATGGACTGCCAGCCTTCAGGCCAAGAGCCAGGGCGCGCAGGGCATAGATCGTCAGACTGGGTCGGCCGGCGACGGTGCGGCGGTGCGCCAGCACGCTGTCGACCTGCACGCTGGTCGCGACGGTGGCGAGCGGGCGGGTCCACGAGCGGGACATCGCCGCGGCCACTGCTTGGCGAATCGGCGGCATCGGCTCGCCATGGGCGAGATAACGATCGATGTCGGCAGCGGTGATGCGCCCGCCAGTGCCGGTACCGGTGATGAAGGACAAATCCGAGGTCTTCAGGCCGCCCTCGATGATCTTGGCGCGCACCCGCGGAGAGAGGAACGAGCGTTCGCCGGATCCAGCCAGCAGGCTGGGCGGAGCGATCTTGCCGCTGTCGTCGCCGGCTTTGCCCGAGGGGCGCAACTGCACTGGTCGGGTGCGCGGCTTGGGCGGGGCGCCGACATCGTGCACGTTGGCCAGCACGGCGGGCATGGCCGCCGCCGGGGTGGCGGTGGCCTGGTCCGAGACGTAGCCAAGCACCTCGCCGACCTTGACCACGTCGCCAGGCTTGCCGTTGATTTCGGACAGGATGCCATCGGCCGGGGCGGCAACCGTCAGCAGCGACTTCTCGGTCTGGACCTCGACCAATTCCTGCTCGGCTTTGACCGGCGAGCCGGGCTGCACCAGCCAGGCGACGACGGTGGCGTCGGCAGCGGCCTCTCCGAGCTGCGGCATCCGTATCGCAACCCGCATATCAGAACTTCGCCAATTCGAGTGCCGCCAGCACAATCGCTTGGTCGTCCGGGTGGTGGGCGGAGAACAATTCGGGATGGTACGGAATCGGCGTGTCGCGGGCGGCTAGGCGCACCGGCGGGGCGTCCAAGTAAGGGAAGCCCTTCTCAGCGACCAGGGCGGCGACCTCGGCAGTCGGGCCGCCGAACGGCCAGCCTTCCGAGGCGATGATGATGCGGCCGGTGCGCGACAGCGAGGCGAGGATGGTCTCCTCGTCGAGCGGACGGATGCAGCGCAGGTCGACAACCTCGGCACTGATGCCGTGGTGGGCTTCCAGCTCTGCCGCTGCAGCGATGGCGTGATGCACCATGCCGCTCCAGGCGACGATGGTCAGATCCTCGCCAGGGCGGCGAACCACCGCCCGGCCCAGCCCGGGATGCTCGCCCGACTGCGGATCGAACTCGGCTTCGAGGTGGTAATAGAGGTACTTGTGCTCAAGGAAGCAGACCGGATCGCGGCAAGCCACCGCATCCTTGAGCATGAAGTAGGCGTCGGCAACAGTGGCCGGCGCGACCACCACCAGACCAGGGTGGTTCGACAGCCAGGCCTCGGGCATCTGGCAGTGGAACGGACCGCCGCCAGGGGTGCCACCGACCGGGAAGCGCGCGACCAGCGGACACGGCCTGCCGGTGCGGTAATAGGTCGAGCCGGCGTGGTTGACCAGTTGGTTGAAGGCGACCGAGGCGAAGTCGGCGAACTGGTACTCGACGATTGGACGCATGCCGTCCATCGCCGCGCCGATCGCGACGCCGGTCATCGCATCTTCGGAGATCGGGCTGTTGAGTACGCGGCCGGGAAAGCGTTCACTCAGACCCTTGGTCGCCTTGAATGCCCCACCAAACGGGCCGGCGATGTCCTGGCCGTAGATGAAGACGCGCTGGTCGGTGGCAAGCAGGTCGGACAAAGCGAGCCGAATGGCTTCCAAGTACTTCATGCCGACCTCACGTTGACCAGGTCGCGCTCGACCCGGGGCGACCAGTCTTCCTTGGCCGGATCCGGCTGCGGCTCGGTGCTGGCCTGGGCGACGGCTGCCTCGATCTGCTTGCGCGCGTCTTCGCGGATGGCGGTCACGCCGTCTGCGCTCAGCACGCCCTGCTGCACTAGGGTGCGCTCGTAATGCTGGACGCAGTCGCCGAAGCGGCTCTTCACATCCTCGTCGACGTAGCTGGCGTCATCATGGGCGCCGTGGCCTGCTAGGCGCAGCAGATCGGCGACAACCATCTGGGGCCCTTTGCCGGCACGGGCGGCAGCGATTGCCGCTCCGACCGTGGCCAGACAGGCATCGGCATCGGTGCCATCGCAGCGGTGTCCGACCACGCCGTAGCCGATCGCACGATCGACCAAGTGCTTGCAGGCATACGAGCGGTCGCTGGTCGTCGAATAGGCGTACTGGTTGTCGGCCACCAGCAGCACCAATGGAACGCGCTCTACCGCAGCGACATTGAAGGCCTCGTGCAACGAGCCGGTATTCATGCCGCCATCGCCGATCGAGGCCACGCCGACGCTGAGTTCGCCGTCCTTCTGCTTGCCGGACATGCGCCGTGCCATCAGCATACCGACCACCGGCGAGACCATCGCGCCGAGGTGGCTAATCATCGGCAGCAGGCCGGTTGACCAATCGCCACGATGGACGTTGCCCTCGCGGCCGCGCATCAATCCGGTGGTGCGGCCCAGCACCGTGCGGGCTGCTTCCAGCGGCGTCTCCCCGAAGCCGTAGCGTCCGGCCTGGTCGCGGATCAGCGGCGCGAAAACGTCACTGCTGCGCAGACAGATCCCGGCAGCGCCGCTCAGCGCTTCCTGGCCACGTCCGGAAAACGCACTGCCAGCGATCTGTCCACCTTGGGCATACAAGCGGGCGAAACGATCGTCGCTGGTGCGCGCCAGGACCATCACCTTGAACAGGCGGATACGGTCGGCCGGCTCGATCACGCTGGTCATGTCCGTCCCCACGTCAGGTACACCGCCCCCCAGGTCAACCCGCCGCCGAAAGCGACCAGCAGCACCCGCGAACCAGGCACCAGGCGGCCCGCGGCTTCGGCGTCGGCCAGGGCCAATGGGATGGTGGCGCCGGTGGTATTGCCCAGGCGATCGAGGTTGATGACCACCTTGGACATCGGCACACCAATCCGTTCGGCGGTCGGTTCAATGATACGCAGGTTGGCCTGGTGCGGCACCACGAGATCGATGTCGTCGGCGGTCAGGCCATGAGTGTGCATCAAGCTGGTGGCGACCTCGGCCATGCGCCGGATCGCATGCGTAAAGACCATCTTGCCATTCTGCTTGAGCAGGTGGTCGCCACGCGCCAGCGCCTCGGGCGTGAACGCCATGGCCGAGCCGCTGCAGGGCACGCACAGCTCGGCAGCAGGCCCGCCATCGCTGTGCATCTCTAGACCGATGACGCCGCGCCCATCCGCTGGCCCGGCCTCGACCAGCACGGCGGCGCAACCGTCGCCGAATAGGACGCAGGTGTTGCGGTCAGTCCAGTCGACCAACGTGCTCATCACATCGCCACCGACGACCAGGATGCGGCGGGCACGGCCGCTCTCGATCCAGGTGGTGGCATTGGCCAAGGCAGCGACGAAGCCGTTGCAGGCATTGATCACATCAAAAGCCCAGGCCCGGCTGGCCCCCAGTCGGTGCTGCAACAGATTGGCAGTCGCCGGCATGACCATGTCGCCGGTGATGGTTGCGACGATGATTCCGTCGATCTGCTCGGCAGTGACGCCACCGCGTTCGAGGCAGCGGCGGGCGGCGGGTTCGGCCAGGGTCATCAGACTCTGGCCGGGCTCGCAAATGCGGCGTTCGCGGATGCCGGTACGCGAGACGATCCACGCGTCGGTGGTATTGATGCGGGCGGCAAGTTCAGCGTTGGTCAACACCCGCTCGGGCAGAGCGGTTCCGACGGCAACGACTTGGGCGCGAGCAGCTGGCATAGGGGTCCGAGGCGCGGCATGCTAGGGCCACCGGCCATGTCGCAACCAGGGCCCGCAGGTCCCTGGACCAACATGAGTTGTACAGCGGTTGGCGATCCGACCGGCCGCTGGTTGCGGGTTCCGCGGGCGGCGCCATGGTGTCCACATGGACCGTCCACGCCGTCGCCGAGGCTGCCTGATCGCCTTGGCGATTGCCGCGATCCTGACGATTGCGTTCTGGCTGCTGCTACCCCGGGTGATCTGTCTGGTCGCCAATGCGTCGCTGCCGCACGAGCTGGGCCCGCAAGCCACCCTGCTCGCCCTTGAGCCGGCTGCCCATCGTCTGCATTCAGCCCCTATCGTCCTGCAGGTAGACCCAACGCTGATGCGCCGCATCGCATCCGAGGCCAGCGGCCGGTGGATACCCCCGGGCGTGATCCGGCACGGCCTTGGTGCGGTCGGCACTCTTCGTGGCGAGGGCAACATCGCGGTACCCTGGCAGGTTGTTGCGATCAACGAGGTCTCACCGCCGCGCCTGTCAGTCAGCCTTACGCCCGAGCAGGCAGACGCGCTGCTCGCCAGCAACGGCAGCACCGGCAAGCTCGCCGGTATGGATGTGCGGCCTCGGCTGACCTCAGTTGAATTGTCTGCTCTTCCCGACGATGGCCTCACTCGCCACTTCCGCATCGAAGCTTCTGGCGCACTGCGTCTGAGCAGCGGAACCCTGAGCCTCACAATTCCGATCCACCGCCTCAGTTCCGAGGTGACCGTCTCGTTCACCTCGGCTGAATCCGGCTGGGAACCGATCATCCACCTGCACATCGATGTACTGGAAGCCCCTCTGCCGCCGATCCCAGGCGTCGATTCCGGTACCTGGCGGCGCATGCTGGGCGCCTGGGTCGAAGACCGCATCGCTGATCAGCTGGCCAGTCGGACCCTGCCCGCCTGGTTCCCGACCGACCTGCGCCTGTCGATGGTGGTGCGGTAGGCAGACTGGACGTGCGCGAGCGCTCCTACTGCTTCGGGCGCAGGACACCGCTTAGGCCGGAAGCGATCCGGTGTTAGCGCGGCGGCGGACCGAGGCTGACACCTTCTTGCCAGGTGAAGGGCAGCACCAGCGATGGCACGTGTCGGCGCGGAGCCGCCATGCGTTTTACCAGCATGCGCACCGCCTGCCGGCCCATCTCCTCGTCGGGTGTTTGCATGCCGGCGAGCCGCGCCTCGCCGGCACCTGAGACCACCACCAGCGAGAGGTCACCCGGAATGCGCAGGCCCAGGTCGGCAGCCGCCCGCATCACCTCGAAGGCCTCACCGGCACCATAGGCTGCGATGGCGGTGGGCCGCTCCGGCGCCGCCAGCAGGGCTCGACACCAAGCCGGGGCCTCGCGCTGAAAATGCAGCGCGGGGGAGCATATCCGTACCGGCGCACCACGAGCCGCCATCGCGGAGGCGAATCCGGCGAGGCGCTCGTCGCGACTGTAATGCCGGCGCTCTGGCGATTCGCTAGCAGCGAACAAGTCGACATAGGCGATGCGTGCATGGCCAAGATCCAACAGGTGACTGGCCACCGTCGCCGCCGCTCCAGCATCGTCAGGGCGAACCCCGTCGCGGGGCCTTTGACTGTTGATCCACACGGACGGTAGCCGGCCAATGGCGGCATCGACATGGGCCGGCAGAGGTATCTGGTAGGCCACCAGCGTGCCGTCGACCATGTGCTCGCGTAGGGCCCGGGGCAAAGCCTGCTCGTCGGTCAGAATGCGGGTCGGCAGGGCCGACAGCAACAGTTTCAGTTCGCGCGGGATCAACTCGCCCATCACGCCATACAGTAGGCGGTTGGACAAGTAGCTGCGGAATACCAGATCCTCGTTAGTGAGTAGCTCCACCGTGCGAAAGCGGCCCGTGATCAGGGCCTTGGCGGCGGAGTTGGGCTGGTAGCCGTACCGGCGCGCCAAGGCGCGGATGCGCTCTGCCCGAACGGCGACAGTCGGGCGTACGTGGATGTGGCCAGAATTCAGGGCGCGAATTACGGTGCTGGTGGAGACGCCAACTTCGGCGGCAATCCGTGCGATGATGGCAATGGTCATGATCGGCGGCCAGGGTAGCGGCAACGCGTAGGCAGGAAATGCTATAGATGGCCATGATGAACTCATTGGCCTTATGCCTATTTTTATGCACGTTAGCCTGCTCGCATCATACACTTTTTGCCTTCGTTGTCATTTTGTCCTAGAACGGGTTCCCACTGGTGGCATTGCTAAGCAGCCTGCCGCGCCACCACGCTGACACCGGGAACCCGCCATGCGTCCCAAATCCACATCCGCCCTACTCCTCTTAGCCGTCGCCATGCTTCTATTCAATGGCCTTGAGGCCGCGGATGCCCCTAAGCCGACCAAAGCCAAAGCGGTCGAAAACATCGTCTTTCCCGCCGACGCCGGCCAAGTCGACGTCAAGCTGCGTTACGGCGCGAAGGGCGATGGCATCACCGACGACACCGCCGCCATCCAGAAGGCCATCGACGAGACCAAGGGCATCCCGGACACCATCTACTTTCCCAACGGCACCTATCTGATCAGCGGCAGCGTTGGAAATTTCGGCGGCAAAGCCCACGACAAAAACCGCTTCACCAGCTACCAGGGCCAGAGCGAATCCGGCACCATCATCAAGCTCAAGGATAGCTGCCCAGGATTCAGCGAGGCCAAGGCGAAGACCATGTTTTCGGTCTACGAAGGCGGAGGGACCGGCGACGTCATGCGCAGCTACGTGCGCAACATGACCTTCGATGTCGGCACGGGCAATTCCGGTGCCATCGGCCTGCGCTACATGACCAACAACACCGGTGGCGTCTATCACGTCACCATCCGCTCCAGCGATCCCAAGAAGGCGGGCCGGCTCGGCCTCGACATGACCCAGGGCCAGAACGGTCCCTGCATGATCAAGTACGTCACCATAGATGGCTTCGATACCGGCATCGAGTCCGCCAACAGCTTCTCACTGCTCTACGAACACATTACCCTCAAAGACCAGAACGTCCTCGGTTTTCTGGTTAAATCGCCAAGCACCGTGCGCGGCCTGCGCAGCAGCAATAAGGTGACGGCGATCCGCAGCGAGGACTTGCTCACCCTGATCGAGGGCAATTTCACCGGCGGCGATTCCGCTGGCACTGCCATTGTCTGCACCAAACCGGGCATCTTTGTCCGCGATCTCAAGCAGAGCGGCTACGCCCACCTGATTAAGGACGCCAGCGGCAAGGTCCACGACGGCGCCACCCTCGACGAATGGTTCGACGGCAAGGCCGAGGCCCTCTTCCCCGGCAAAGGAGCGGAAGCGATGAAGACCCTGCGTCTGCCGATCAAGGAGACCCCGGAGGTGCCCTGGGAAACCGACTTGACGAAGTGGGCCAAGGCGGACTGGGATAAGCCCTACACCGACATGAGCGACGCCTTGCAGAAGACCATTGATGACGCAGCCAAGACCGGCAAGACCACCCTATATTTCCCCCGCCGGCCAGGGAAGTACGATGCACCAAAGTTCGCCAAGCCGATACGCATTCATGGCAGCCTCAACCGCATCATTGGTATGGAGAACTTGCCCGAACTGGACGACGATGTCACCGGTCAGCTCAAGCCCACGGGTTACGACACGCCACCCGGGCCGGGCGCCAAGGCCCTGTTCACCTTCGAGGACCTCAAGAGCGACGTCATCGTGGTCGAGCGCTTCTTCTCTCTTGGGAACCGCAAGAAGCATGGGCTGGTCTACATGTTCGAGAACAAGTCGGGCAAGACCATTGTGCTGCAGAATCTGTGCCTTGACGGGATCACCAAGAAGCCCGGCGGCAAAGGTGAGTGGTTCATCGAGGATATGGCCCCCGACCGCGACAGTACCCTGTTCATCGGTAAAGGCGAAACACTGTGGGCCCGCCAATTCAACCCCGAGTCCTACCAACGGAACATCCTGGAGGTGGACGGCGGTCAGGCCTGGCTCCTGGGCATGAAGACTGAAGGCCGGGCCGCGCACATCATCGCCACCAACGGCGCCAAGGTTGAATTGCTCGGCGGGCTCAGCTACCAGTCCTGGGGTAAGCAGAAGTTCGACCCACCCATGTTCACCGTGGTCGACTCTGACGTCTCGTTCACCTACCGCTTTTACACCATCGCCGACCCCTTCACCACCATCGTCTCCGAAACCCGCGGTGGACAGACCAAGACCCTTCTGCGCAAGGATCTCGATCCGGTCAGCCTGCCACTGTACCGCGCCTGGAGTGGGCGGCCGACGAGCGCCAAGTAAGTAGGCGCGTCCATCGCCGCGCACCGGCGGCTGAACAGCTCAGGCGAACCACGGAGCCGAAATGTCCCGTTACGCCAACCGCACGGCGGCACATAGGAGGTGAGATACCTCCCATGCCTATCCCCACTAGGTCTGTCGGAAGCTCCCTGGTCGCCACAGCACGGGCCTTCTGCTTGGCCCTGGCCCTGGCCGTTATTGCCAGCGCAGCCCTGGCCAGCTCCGCCATGGCCGTGGATGTGCAGCGTTGGCAGCCTTATGACGCGGCCTTCACCGCCACCGAACCGGCCAACCCCTTCACCCAGGACTTC
>Ga0163144_10030588_pt1 | contig 10294 bp, 9 predicted proteins | sample OliLak19BULKMAT1_FD_123175 | JGI IMG/M metagenome (GOLD analysis project Ga0163144, IMG submission 123175) | Freshwater microbial mat bacterial communities from Lake Vanda, McMurdo Dry Valleys, Antarctica - Oligotrophic Lake LV.19.BULKMAT1 | ecosystem: Environmental > Aquatic > Freshwater > Lake...
AGTGGCACATGACCTGTGGCTACTGCTACACGAAGGTCTTCTGCTACCAAGAGCATCAAGCTTTCTTTTCTATCAAAAGCATCTGTAAAAAACTCAGTATGTCCTGGGAATTTAAACTCATCACTCTGGATATTACTCTTGCTGATAGGAGCTGTAACTACTGCATCTATATAACCCTTTTTGAGGTCTTCTACCGAAGCTTGCAATGCTCTAAGAGCAAGTTCGCCTGCTTCGGGAGAGACAATTCCAGGCTGAATCTCAAAATTTTTATTGCCTATTACTGAGATAAGATTTGTCTTTTTATGGCTAATTTGTCTGGTATCGTTGGCAGGGTTGATAAACCAATCTTTTAACTCTAAGATTTTACGGTAACGTGTCAAGATTTTCATTGAGCCATAAATGACGGGTGTGCAGATGCTCAAAATATGACTATTAGAAAGTGCTTTTAAAATAACCTCTGGACCTATGCCATTGTAATCTCCGATGGTGATGCCTATGACGGGTTTGTTATTGTGTGAAGGAGAGGGAGTGTCGTTATTCATATTTATTACTATAATCTATTCAATAATTAACAAGTATTTTGCAAAATAAACAAATAAGCTTGCAAAAATCGTGATTTATGGGCATTGATAAAAAGAATACCTTAAATTTGTTTGATTTTTGACGATTCAAAGCAAATTTAAACTTTCTAAAACCCTTTAAAGTGGTCAGACCTAAAAAACATCTTGGGCAACATTTCTTAAAAGATACCCAAATTGCAGCACGCATTGCACAGCAAATCCAACCTCAAGGAAAGTACAGCAAGGTGCTAGAGATTGGTGCAGGCACGGGTGTCTTGACCAATGAACTCCTAGAAAATACTGAAATAGAACTGTATGCACTTGATATAGATGATGAATCCATTGCGTATCTTATCAAGCATTTCCCCTCTTTGAATGGACGAATTATTCAAGGAGATTTCTTGGAGATTCCGTGGCATACTTTTTTTGATGAAAATACTCACTTTGGCGTAATTGGTAATTTTCCTTATAATATCTCTTCACAGATTTTCTTTAAAGTATTAGAATATAAAGAGCAAATTCCCGAAGTAGTAGGCATGCTCCAAAAAGAAGTTGCTCAAAGACTTGCCTCTCCTCCTGGTAGCCGAGCCTATGGTATTCTAAGTGTACTTTTACAAGCTTTTTATGACATTGAGTATTGCTTTGAAGTGCCTCCTCACGTATTTTTACCTCCTCCTAAGGTAGATTCTGCCGTAATACGGTTGGTCAGAAATGAGGTAAAAGAGCTAGAATGTGATGAAATTCTATTCAAAAAAGTAGTCAAAATTGCCTTTAACCAAAGACGAAAAATGCTTCGAAATGCACTTAAGCCTATTCTTCCACCTGAATTTAATACCAATATTCAAATGCTTGATAGACGTGCAGAAACGCTTTCAGTGGCAGATTTTGTGTTTTTGACCCAAGAAATAGAGAAGCTGATATAGGTAAGTGATGAGTTATTCTATTAAAATACTGATAATCAGATTTTTATAATAATATCAAAATGCAAACTAATTTTGACCATCTACTTATTACAGATAGTGTATCTGATTTTGGTGAAACACCAACGATTTCCGAAGGTGAGAGATTTTAGACTTTCCAAGTCTAATGATTGGCTTATTTTTAACATCTTAACTAAGATAATTTAGCTCTAATCTGAGTAGCTATTTCGGCAAGTTCTTCATTAGAAGGCTTTGTGCGGTTATGAAAACTCAAATCATCCATCGTATCACTTGGAATCAGGTGTATGTGTGCATGAGGCACTTCAAATCCTGCCACAATGACGCTTACTCTTTCGCAAGGAAAAGCAGCTCGAATAGCCAATGCTAGTTTTTTGGAAAATAAATGTAATCCTGCTAAAAGGTCATCCTCTAAGTCATAGATATAATCTATTTCTTTCTTAGGGATGACAAGGGTATGCCCTTTAAAGATGGGCTGAATATCTAAAAAAGCGAAGAATTGCTCATCTTCGGCTATTTTGTGGCAAGGAATTTCTCCTTTGATGATTTTAGTGAATAGGCTTGACATAGAATAAGTGTGTTTATTTTTAGGGATTACTATTTTTTGAAACAGAATTAACCGTCAGTTGTTCAAGTTATTTCTCCTCAATAATTTACATCAAGCAAAAATTCCAATACTAATAAATTCACCTTTAATCCAACCAATATTTATAGCTAAAAAATTCTGTTCCATCTACTATTTCAGCATCGGGAGGAAGTATTTCACCCATTTTTTGAACTTCTGAAAATGAGATATTCTTCAGGTCTAGCCCTAGTACTTTTAGGTTTGTAAAGCTTTTAAACTCTGTGTGGGCTACTTTGATACCCGAGTTGGAGAGGTTAAGTGCCTGTATATTGGGCAAAGTAGCTAGTTTGGTTAGTTCGGCAGGAACATCGGCTAGCTTATTTTCACGCAAATCCAATTCTACAAGACTTTTGAGATACATCAAGGCATTGGGTAAAATTACTTGTTTTTGTGCATTAATAGGTAAGTGTGATAAACGCAGAGTATGCAGTTTTTCTAAGTTTTTGAGGGGAATGAGATAGGTTTCAAGATTAATATCAGGATTGTCACCTAGCAAAACCACCCTTAGGCGAGTGCAAGAAGAAAGTGCATTAGGAAGCTCATTCACCTTATTACCTTGCAATGAGAGCCACACTAAGCCTTGGCAAGCTGAGATTTCACTCGGAAGTTCTGATATTTCTGTATAAGCTAGGTTAAGTGCCTTTAAGCCACTAAGCATATTAAAAAACTTTGCAGGAAAGGAATTGATAGGATTATGACTAAGATTTAGATTGACTAGGTCTTTCAAACTTGTGATAGAAGTTACACTGCTTAGTTGATTTTTTTCTATATTGAGATAGCTAAGTTTGTTAAGTTTGCTTAAATCTGGGCTTAGTTCAACTATTTGATTTTCTGCGATGATTAGCTCTTCCAAATTACTTAACTCAAATACTCTTTTTGGAATACTTTTAAGTCCTGTACGGCGAAGGCTCAGATAACGTATGTTTTTTAGGTTTTCAAACTGCTGTGGTAAAGAGTCTATTCTAATGTCATCTAGTGTTAGGTTTTTAAGATTCTGAAACGTAGTAAGAACCGTCGGCACAGTGTTAAAACGATTACGCCCGATATTAAGCCACTGCAAACTAGACAAAGAACTTATAGATTCGGGCAAGGCATTTAATTGATTGCCTTCTAGGTTAAGATAACCCAAATTAAGCATTCCTGTGATTTGATTGGGTAATACTGAAAATTGATTATTACTCAAATCCAAAATTTCAAGTCTTTTAAGTTTTACTGCAAAAGAATCAGGAAGTCTTGAGAGGGAATTATCAGAAAGATCAAGTTCTTTTAAGTTTTCTAACTTTAATATTTCTGTGGGTAGATTGGTCAGCCTCATTCCTCTGAGGCGAAGTCTATGTACTTTATCAGGGTTTGCGAGTGCTTCTTCTAGTGAATAATATAATTCTTCTGACTGATAGTAAGGCAATACATCTTCTAAGCGATTTTGCTCACCATTACGCATACCAGGAATCTCTTCTACTTCTGGCACACTCATTTTGGCACGTTTGGCAGTAATGGTATCTTTATTACTCTGATTTTGAGAAGATTGATTTTGACAGGTAATCAATAAAGTTGTAGCAAAAATGAAGATTAAAAAGTATATATATTTTGATAGCATACTTAGATTATAAGTTAAATGATTAAAGAAACCCAAAAATAATCGTTATTCTCTGAAAATCAAGTAATTAGGAAAGATATTAGTGATTACTTATTAAGAAAAATATCACAAAGATTTGATAATTAAGCACTTACCTATATTTAGATGAATGAAAGATTCATAATTTAAATAGTTTTTTTGATTTTTGAGTGCTAAGATAATCATTTATCATTCTGAGCAAGTTTACTCTTTTGTAGATTATTAGTAAATTAAGAGTGCAAAAAGTTTCTTTAAAAATGTAACTTTGTACTACAGTATAAAATACTCATTATGGATTCAGATATAAAAGATTTAAAAATAGATTATCACGCCAAAATCAGACAGGTATTCCGTGAGATGAGAAAGGTTGTGATTGGACAAGATTATATGATTAATCGTCTGTTGATTGGCTTATTTACCAATGGACATATCTTGCTAGAAGGCGTGCCAGGTTTGGCAAAAACACTGACTGTCAATACACTTTCTAAGGTATTGGCTCTCAAATTTCAACGCTTGCAGTTTACACCAGATTTACTCCCTGCTGACTTAATAGGCACAATGGTTTATAACCAAAAAGACGGTGATTTTCAGGTAAAAAAAGGACCTATCTTTGCCAATCTTATTTTGGCTGACGAGGTAAATCGCTCTCCTGCCAAAGTACAATCTGCCTTGCTCGAAGCCATGCAAGAGAAGCAAGTAACCATCGGTGATACTACCTATCTATTAGACAAGCCCTTTCTAGTATTGGCTACTCAAAACCCCATAGAGCAAGAAGGTACTTATCCCCTTCCTGAGGCTCAGATTGACCGATTTATGATGAAAATACACGTGAGTTACCCTGGCAAAGAGCAAGAGTTAGAAGTTATGCGTAGGATGTCAAACATGAATTTTCACGCAGAGATTAACCCCATCTTAGATAGAGAAGATATTTTTGCGATTCGTGATGAAATCAACCAAGTGAGCGTCTCCGAATCACTAGAAAAATACATGATAGAGCTAGTCTATGCCACCCGAAACCCTGCGGATTATGGGCTAAAAAATGAAGCCAATTACGTTCAGTTTGGCGTTTCTACTAGGGCTTGTATTGATTTGCACCGCTCTGCCAAAGCAGTTGCGTATATGGATGAGCGAAACTATGTCCTCCCCGAAGACATCAAAGAAGTAAGCAATGATGTGTTTAATCATCGTATCTCTCTCAACTACGAAGCAGAAGCAGAAGGCATTACTACTACTCAGGTGGTAGAAAGCATCTTGCAAAACGTGCCAATTAATAAAGAATAAAACAAAAGATTATGACTCCTGATACCATCACTGTTGATGTTTATAATTTTTTGAAGCGGTTTCCTCCTTTTGATTTGATGAAAGAAGCAGAGCTTTTAGAATTATCTTTGGGTGTAAAGATGAAACATTTTGCTTCTAGAGAAGCCATTATCCGAAAAGGAGATGAGTCTCTTGATTATTTTTTTGTAATTAATAAAGGCAGTATTCTCATTACCGAAAATCAAGAGGGAGAAAACATATTAATAGACCAATGTGATGAAGGAGATATCTTTGGTGTAAGAGCTTCTATTGCTCAAGATGAATACATAGCCGATGCTACTGCCGAAGAGGACTCTCTTCTCTACATTATCCCGATGCCTCAGTTTAATAAAATCATGGCTAGTAACTTTAAAGTATCCCTCTTTCTAACTGCTGGCTTCGCTTCTGGGCTTTCTATCTTAAAAAGCGACCACGAAGACAATGTGAAAAATGTAAGAAGGTTGCTAGAAAAAAAAGACCATTTTACGTCACAACTTCTTGAAACAGATGCACTCAATATAAACTCCCAAAAACAAATCATAGATTGCAGTCCTCAGCATACTGTAAGGGAAGCCGCTAAGATTATGAGTATTTTTAATGTAGGATCTATCCTCATTACAGATAAACAAAAACATCCATTGGGTATTATCACAGACAGTGATTTTAGGCGTAAAGTAGTGGCTGCTGACGAAATCATCAAAGATAAATTGGTAGATTCGATTATGAGCAGTCCTGTCAAAACCATTCGCCCTAATTTATCAGTTGCCGAAGTTATGCTCAAGATGATTAGCAACCGAGTAACTCACTTGGTAGTAACAGAAGATGGTACACCTAACTCTCCTGCACTTGGCATCGCCTCACAGCGTGATGTGCTGATTGCACAGGGGAATAACCCTTCTGTCTTGCTCAAGCAAATCTTAAAAGTAAAAGAAGTAAGCGAACTCGCCAAAATCCGTACCCAAGCCGAATCACTGATAGAAAGTTACCTCAATCAAGAAGTAGGAGTTCCTTTTATCTCCAATATCATCACAGAAATAAATGATGTACTCATCCAAAAAGCCAATTCTCTCGCCATTGAAAAGCTTAGAGAAGAAGGTTTAGAACCACCCAATGTTAAGTATTGCTGGCTCTCTCTAGGCAGTGAAGGCAGACGTGAACAACTCTTGAGAACTGACCAAGACAACGCTCTATTATATGAAGACCCTCAAGAGTCAGAGGCTACTTATACCAAAGAATATTTCTTAAAAATGAGCCGTGAAATCACCAACACACTCATTAAATGTGGCTTCGTAAAATGTCCTGCTGATATGATGGCAAGCAATCCGCAATGGTGTCAGCCGATTTCACAATGGAAAAAATACTTTAAAAATTGGATTTCACAATCTGAGCCTCAGTCTGTGTTGCATACCACTATCTTTTTTGATTTTAGACCTATCTCAGGAGATGAGAGTTTAGCCCATGAGTTAAAGGAATTTATCTTTCAAGAATTAGACAAAAACGAGATTTTTCTGTCTATCCTTGCTAAGAATGCTTTACAAAATCCTCCTCCGCTTAGCTTCTTTCGTTCATTTATAGTAGAAAAAGGAGGCATACACAAAAACGAGTTTGATATCAAAGCCCGTGCTATGATGCCTCTGACTGATGCAGCTCGTGTCTTAGCGTATAGCTTTAAAATTAAAAACTATGCGAGTACCTCTGAGCGTTTTGAAGAAGTAGCCAAACTAGATAAAAACCTGACTTCCCTCTGTGAATCTGCTGCGATGGCGTATGAGATTTTGCTAAAGCACAGAGCCATAAGTGGTCTTAAAAATAAAAACTCGGGCAGATACATCAATCCTGAGCAATTTAATAAATTCGAAAGACAAACAATTAGAAGCACTTTCAAGACCATAGAAAAAATACAGCAGGTATTAGAAGTTCGCTACAGGTTAAGTTTTATTAGGTGAAATTTATCTGAAGATACCAAGTGAATTATAAATTATGAGTGATGAGTTTGTAACAGCCTGATAATGATTAGTTTATTTTTAATATTTTACTAATGCTTTTATCAAAAGAAGAAAAGTGAGCAATACACATTTTGTTATTCTTTTAAACTCTGATGGAATCAATATATAAAATGCGAATATAATTTCTAATGGAAAAAGTTTCAGAATATCTAAAAATAGAGTAATTACCATATACTCAAAACCTTGCTCTTCTTGGTCATCATCCTCAAAATACCAAATAACTGACACATTATTCACCTCGTTTAAGCATCTTCGCTTTCATCTCTACAAATAAAACTGTAATGATGTTTAATCTATCTCTTCTCTACGAATAAATATCTTGACCATCAAGCTTATTATGTGTTAAACCTGTTTATTTTTTTGATAAGTCATTAGATTATATGGATATTTTTTACTATTTTACGTAGATACTATAGTAATACTACTTTTCATCATTAAATGTCATATCTCATGAAAAAAATATTTTACCCTCTGTTGATTCTTTTGCTTGTTCAGGCAGGATTTTCTTCTGTTTCTTTTGCTCAGTTTAGTGTAGGAGCAGGTTATCTCAATTCTCAACCTTCTGGATTGATGAACACCTATATCCAAAAAGCCTCACACGGAGCTTTTATAGAAGGCCTATACCAAGTCCCTAAGACACGTATAAGTTTTGGCTTAAACTTAAGTATCTCTAGCTATGGATTTAATAAACGCAACGATGCCTATCTATTTGACAATGGTTATGAAGGAGAGGTAGATGTAGAAATCAGCAATAGCTTTACTACTTCTAATCTATTTGTGCAGTATGATTTATTGCCAGAAGGTTTTATCAGACCTTATGTGATGGTAGGAGTTGGATTGAGTAAGTTTTGGACAGACTTAGAGATTCTTGACCCAAGAGAAGAGTTTACCTCTGATTGCCCTAAGCCAGTAGAATCTACAGTATTGCTCAAAGACCGCACGACACAGTTTATGATGGGTGGTGGACTTCGCTTTGATTTAAGCTACCCTATCAAATCACTTTCTAAGGATTATTTGCTCTTTGATATTCGTCTTACTTATCTAGGAGGTGGAGATGTCAGGTATATGAATGTCAATGAGCCTCAGATTATCTCTAATACTACACTTAAAGGAGAAAACGTAAACATTAGTTTTGTAAGTGAAGCACAGCCAGATATTATTCATGAGTACCACGCAGGTAAATCATATAACAGCCCTTTACAGCTTGTCAATATCCAAGCAGGACTTACTTTAAAATTTAGTAATAGATAAGCAGTCTCAAATAACAGTGTCAGTTTCATTTAGATTTATAAAAAAATATCCCTTTGGAAACAAAGGGATATTTTTTGTACTTATTCTTTTTTTAAGTAACAGCACTAAAAGAATTGCCCGATTAAGTTCAAGCAAAATACTCACTATCAATTCATACAAGCTCATAAATAATATTCCACAACTCATCATTTACTCAATAGTTTAACTTACACTTTAATCTTATTATAAAGTACTGATTAACGAAAACTTACTAAAATAACTCATCACTCATCATTTATAACTCATTATTTACAGTATAACATGTCTCAACTTACTTATTCCCTTAGTTTTCCTCACCCTGCCAGCCATTATGTGGAAGTAGAAATGCTTTTAGAAAATATTTCTTCAAAAGACCACTCAGGATTTATAGAATTAAAAATGCCTGTCTGGACTCCTGGTTCTTATCTTGTCCGTGAATATGCTAAGAATGTAGAAGGTTTTGGAGCTTGGGGAGAGGCTTCTGACCCACTTATGTGGCGAAAAACCAATAAAAATACTTGGCAAATAGAGTTAGCACCTTTCCCAAAAACCTTAAAAATCGCCTATAAAGTTTATTCTTTTGAAATAAGTGTGCGTAATAACTTTGTGGATGAATCTCATGCACTTATAGTAGGAGCAAATACTTTTATGTACCTAGAAGGGCATCAGAATCAAAAAGCCTTCTTAGAAATTAATCTTCCTTCACAGTGGAAAAACATAGAAACTGCTCTCCCTAGACTTTCTGCTCATCGCTTTGAAATTCCAGATTTTGATACCTTAATAGACTCGCCTCTTGAGCTAGGCAATGCTCCAAGCATTGATTTTGAAGTAGGAGGCATTCCTCACAGACATGTCTTATATGGCTTGGAAGATAGTGGCTTAGACTCTGAGCAGTTTATCAAGGATACACAAGCAATTGTACAAGCAGCACAAGCCGTTTTTGGAGAGAATCCTTGTAAAAACTACCTTTTTGTTACTCATTTTTTAAAAGAAAGCCGAGAAGGGTTGGAGCATAAGGATTGTACTATTCTGCATTTCCCAAGAGTAGATTTTGGCAAACCTGAGGGTTACAAAGATTTTTTGAGTCTTGCTGCCCACGAGTATTTCCATGTCTGGAATATCAAGAGATTACGCCCCGAGCCTCTTGGACCTTTTGATTATAGCCAAGAAAATTATACGACCTTGCTATGGCAGGTAGAGGGTTTTACGAGTTATTTTGAAAAATTAATCCTCTATAAATCAACTATCATAGACGAAGATGCTTACTTAGAAACCCTTTCCAAAAAAATAAATTATATCGAAAACCAACCTGGCATGGCTGTCCAATCACTTGCCGAAGCAAGTTGGGATGCTTGGATTAAGGCATATAGACCCAATGAAAACTCACCCAATGCCACGATTTCCTATTACGCCAAAGGAGCAGTGATTGCCTTGCTCTTAGATGCTTTTATCATCAGGAATAGTCAGGCTCAAAATAACCTCAATACGGTTATGCAAAAAATGTATCAACACTATTATAAAGAGTTAGACCGCCCTTTTACAGAAGCAGAACTCAAAGCCGTGTTAGAAGAGACTGCTCAAAGTAGCTTAGATTCGTTTTTTGAAGCCTATATTTACCAGACCAAAGCTATAGAATATGCTGAATTTTTAGAACCCCTCGGGCTTATACTCCAAAGAAAAGAAAGCGAAGAAACAAAAGCTGAAATTGGCATCACCTTACAAGAAAACAAAATAACGTTTGTAAAAAGGAGCAGTGTAGCAGAAAGAGATGGACTCAATGTAGGAGATACTTTTTTGGCTATTAACGAGATAGTACCAAATGATTTTGCTGAATTTTTAGAGAATATAAAGCCTTCAGAAAGTCTTAACTGCTTAGTAAACCGCAATGGTTTAGTGAAAGAAATCACACTCAATGCTGATAAGATTAAGGAAGAAGAATGGATTTTAAGTAAATTAGAGATGCTTTCTCCTGCTCAAAAGAG
>Ga0163144_10030590_pt1 | contig 10294 bp, 10 predicted proteins | sample OliLak19BULKMAT1_FD_123175 | JGI IMG/M metagenome (GOLD analysis project Ga0163144, IMG submission 123175) | Freshwater microbial mat bacterial communities from Lake Vanda, McMurdo Dry Valleys, Antarctica - Oligotrophic Lake LV.19.BULKMAT1 | ecosystem: Environmental > Aquatic > Freshwater >...
AAATCCAACGCCGAGTTCTTGATGAGCATGAACATGTCGTAACAGTCGGCGGATCGCATCGGTTCGTTCGCGGGGCAGAGTGAAAACTCCGCCCTTTTTCGTTTTGTCGAGGTCGGCGATTTAGCAACATTCGATAAATAATCTCCCGATTCTTCTGCCGCTTGCGGCTTAGCGTTCGCCTCGCCCGTTCAGAAATCGGGAAGTTATTTTCCGAGCGTCCCTTAGTAGAATGCACTATCCACAAAGATGCGAGGAAGGAGACCAAGATGAAGACTATCCAAATTCGCCAAAAGTCCGGCAATGATGGAATCTTGCATCTCGAAGTTCCCGTTGGGGCCAAGCAAGTGGTATGTGACGTCCGCGTGACCGTGGATCCTCAGTCGGTTGCCGTCACATGGTTGCCCGATGTCGTTGCGTTGTTGCAACAGGGATGGCAGGGCGAGCCGCAAGAAACTGTGGCCGAGTGGGAACAGGAACTCGACCGTCGTTGGGAGGAGATCGCGAACGGGAAGGAAAAGGGTGTTTCCGCAGCGGAGGCGATCGCGCGGTTGCGGAGAGCGAATTCCTGATTCGGAATCGGCGACACGAACGCTAAGCCGCAAGCGGCACGGTTATCGAACGCGTGATTGTTAATGCCCATGACGTGCGGCCGGGATGTTGTCTCAATCAAGTATCCCACGCACGCGCCCGATCATTTGGTCGGCTTCCGCGCTCGTCGGCGCTTCCGCGATGATCCTCACGATCGGTTCGGTATTGCTCGCGCGTAGATGCACCCAGCGGTCGGGCCAATCCAGGCGCAGGCCGTCGAGCCGATTTCGTTTCGCCTCCGGATAAGCCTTTTCCAAACGGACATACGCGGCCGGCAGACGGCCGGGGTCCAGCGTCGCCTTGTCTTTGACGATGACATACTTGGGCAACTCGGCCACAAGGTCGGCGAGCGAGGCGTTTCGCTCGGCCATCAAGTCGAGGACGAGCGCCATGCCGATAAACGGATCGCGCACCCAGCCGATGCGCGGATCGATGACGCCGCCGTTGCCTTCGCCGCCCAAGAGCGCGCCGACTTCACGCATCTCCTGCACCACGTTTGCCTCCCCCACTGCCGCGCGATGGCAGGGGACGCCGAAGCGTGCCGCGAGATCCTCGACCACGCGCGAGGAGGACATGTTGATGACGATCGGTCCTTTTTCCACCTGCAAACGAGCGAAGACCGCCAAAGCGAGCGTCAGTTCTTCACCGATGTAGCGGCCCGCGCCGTCGACGATGGCGAGGCGGTCCGCGTCGGGGTCGAGGATGAAGCCGACGTCGACACCGGAGCGTGCCACGCGCTCCAGGACGTCGCGGACATTGGCCTCGATCGGCTCCGGCGGGTGCTCGAATTGTCCGTCCTGGTGACCGCCGAGGATCAAGGGCTGCGTCTGAAACGCATCGAGGAGGCGTTTGCCAAGGATGCCGCCGGCGCCGCCGTTGGCATCAAGCAACACGCGTAGGCCCCGGCTGCGGATGCGCACCACGTCGACATTTTGGAGCACCTGGCGCAGATGCCAGTCCTCCGCGCGCCCTTCCTCGCGATAGGCGCCGATTGCGTCCCAGGCGGCAAACGTCGGGGCGCCTTGGTCGTAAATTCGTTTGATTTCGCCGCCGCGCTCCGCCGATAGTACGGCGCCGTCTTCGCCGAAGAGTTTCAGGCCGTTCCAGGGCGAGGGATTGTGGCTGGCGGTAATCTGGATCGCGCCGCGCGCTTTGAGCTCGCGCACGGCCAAGCCAATCGTGGGCGTGGGCGTGACGCCGACGTCGACCACTTCGCAGCCGGTTGCCTCCAGGCCGGCGATGACGGCATGGCGGAGCATCAATCCCGAGGGCCGGCTATCGCGACCCAACAAAACGGTTCCCCCCTTCAAGTACGAACCCAGGGCGCAAGCGAACGACGCGGCGACCATCGGCGTCATCCCTTGTCCAACGATGCCGCGCACGCCGGAAACGCTGACAATGAGGTCGCTGGCCATTTCGATTCCCTTAAACTTCAGTCCATCGCTTGACCGATGAATACTTTGACGGGTTGCGCCCCGTCATTGTCGTCACAATCGGTCAAGGCGGTAAACTTGACGGAGCTTTCACTCACTCACAATTTATGAAGCCTGGGCAAAAGGCGAGACTCTGGTTGTCTGCATTGGGCGTGCGGACGCTTCCCTCAAGCGGGGCAGTGCGGACGTGGTGCCTGTTCGCGTGCGCGCTGCTCCTGGTATCCGGCTGTACCGGCGAACGGGCCGCCGTCGAACGCAAGCTCATGAGCGACAAGGACAATCCGGCCCGCAGCAAGGGCGTAGTCGATCATTACGTCGTGCAATGCCCCGACGTGCTGGAACTGCGCGTCGCGTTTAACGTGGAAATGAGCAAGCGCTACCCCGTGTTGGCCGACGGCTGCATCGACCTGGAGGACTACGGACGGGTGCGAGTGGAAGGCAAGTCGCCGCCGGCCATTGCCGCGATCTTAGCGGAACAACTTGGCCAGCCGCAGTCGGAGGTGAAAGTGCGCGTCGCGGAACATCATAGCCAGCATCTGCTTTTATTTGGACAGGTGGTTGGCTGGCAGCGAACCGTGCCTTACCTGGGTCAAGAAACGGTCCTTGATGTTCTTCAGCGCGTCGGCGGCATCACGCCCGGCGCCGAACCGCGCGATGTTTACCTCGTGCGCACCCATCTTCTTTCGGACGAACGCCCCGAGTTGTTCAAGATCGACCTCGACGCCATCGTCGTCAAGAAGGACAATTCGACCAACATTCGCGTGCTGCCTTTAGATCAAATCTATGTCGGTGAGACGCGCCAGTCCCTTTTTGAACGCAACATTCCGCCCTGGATTCGTCCCCTCTTCCGGGCGCTTGGGGATGCCCAACCCCCCGAGAAGCGACAGGGCAAATGACAAAGCTGCAAACAGCGTAGCCTCACAAGGCCGCCGCGGGTTCCCAAATTATTCCACTCCCCACTTGCGAACCGTTGACTAGAATAATTGGAAATGCCTTTATTTCCTCCCGCCATCGCAGGGAAATCATGCCCAGCCTTGCTCCCTTGAAGCGCGAATTCCAATCCAATACCATTCAGGGCGACCCAGGTCTCTTGGCCTGGTTTAAGCGCATTCTCGCATCCACCGTCGGCGGCAAATATCTTGTCGCCCTCACCGGAATCGGCCTGACCGGCTTCGTCGTCATCCACATGATCGGCAACCTCCAGGTCTTCGCCGGTCAAGACGCCGTCAATCGCTATGCCAAGATGCTCAAGGATTTCGGGCCTCTGCTTTGGGTCGCCCGCATCGGCCTGCTCACGATTTTCCTCCTGCACGTCGTCTGGGCCGTCCGCCTTTCACTTCGCGCCAAGGCCGCTCGCCCGATTCCGTATGTTCACAAAGACGCTGTCCAAGCGACTCTCGCATCCCGCACGATGCTGTATACCGGCCTGGTCGTTCTCGCGTTCCTGATCTACCACTTGGCCCATTTCACGTTCGGCTTCGTCGGCGGCGCCGAAATCGACGGCAAGACGGTCAACTATCTCGATCTCCGCGACGCCCAGGGTCGGCACGACGTCTTCAACATGATCATATTCGGCTTCCGCAATCCGGTCGTTTCGATCCTCTACCTCGTGGCGCAGGCACTGCTGCTCTTGCACCTGGGACACGGCATCCAAAGCACCTTCCAGACCCTTGGCCTGAGCGGGCCGCGTTGGGGTTCCGCCCTGCGATCCCTCGGTTGGACCCTCGCTTTCGTGGTGGTCGCCGGAAACTTCGCGATCGTCCTCGCCGTTTGGACCGGTCAAATCCAGCCCGTCGCACCCATTTATATCGTAGGCAGCTAACCCCTCTGGCGAGCCGGGCGGCGTCCGCCCCCGGAGCGTTTGCCCGCATACCGAGCCCACTAATGAACGAATCCGCCAAGCCCGCCTCACTCCTCAATGGCAACGTCCCCCCCGGACCTCTACCGGAAAAGTGGACGCGTTACCGTTCGGAGATGAAACTCGTCAATCCGGCCAACAAGCGGAAGTATACCGTGTTGATCGTCGGCACCGGGCTGGCCGGCGCGTCGGCCGCCGCCACCATGGCGGAACTGGGATACAACGTCCATACCTTCTGCTTTCACGACAGTGCGCGGCGGGCGCACAGCATCGCCGCCCAGGGCGGAATCAATGCCGCCAAAAACTACCAAAACGACGGCGACAGTGTATGGCGGCTCTTTGTCGACACGCTCAAGGGCGGCGACTTCCGCGCCCGCGAGGCCAATGTACACCGTCTGGCCGAGGTCAGCGTCGACATCATCGACCAGTGTGTGGCCCAAGGCGTGCCCTTCGCGCGTGAATATGGCGGACTGCTCGCCAATCGCTCCTTTGGCGGCGCCCTTGTCTCCCGCACCTTTTATTGTCGCGGCCAAACCGGGCAGCAACTCCTTCTCGGCGCCTCACAGGCACTTGCCCGGCAAATCCAACTTGGCAAGGTAAAGCATACCGCTCGCTGCGAAATGCTCGATCTCGTACTCGTCAACGGCAAGGCACGCGGCATCATCACCCGCGATCTGATCACCGGCAAAATCGAGGCCCATGTCGGCGATGCCGTCGTCCTCGGCACCGGCGGCTATTCCAACGCCTTTTATCTTTCCACCAACGCCATCGGCTGCAACGTCACCGCCATCCATCGCGCGTACCGACGGGGCGCTTTCTTCGCCAATCCGTGCTACACGCAGATCCATCCCACCAGCATCCCGCAATCGGGCGAGCACCAATCCAAGCTCACCCTCATGTCGGAATCGCTGCGCAACGACGGCCGCATCTGGGTCCCAAAAAAGGCCGACGACAAGCGCAACTCGCGCGACATCCCCGAGGCCGATCGCGACTACTTTCTCGAGCGCAAATACCCGACTTACGGCAACCTCGCCCCGCGCGACATCGCCAGCCGCGCCGCCAAGCAGGTATGCGACGAAGGCCGCGGCGTGGGCCCCGGCGGCCGCGGCGTGTACCTGGATTTCAGCCAAACCCGCGATGCCCGAGGCCAAAGCTATCTCGTCGAAAAGTACGGCAATCTCTTCGATATGTACGCCCGCATCACCGGCGAAAACGGCTACGAACAGCCCATGCGCATCTACCCCGCCCCCCATTACACCATGGGCGGCCTGTGGGTCGATTACAATCTGATGTCGAATGTCCCCGGGCTGTTCGTCATCGGCGAGGCCAACTTCTCCGACCACGGCGCCAATCGCCTGGGCGCCAGCGCCCTCATGCAGGGTCTCGCCGACGGCTATTTCATTCTCCCCTATACCATCGGCACCTACTTCGCTTCCGTCAAGAATGAAGCGGTCCGCGCCGATGCGCCGGCCTTCCGCGAAGTTGAAGCCGAGGCGACCGCCCGCGTCAAAAAGCTCCTTTCCATCAACGGCAAAAAAACAGCCATCGAATATCATCGCGAGGTCGGCAAGATCCTTTGGGATAAGTGCGGCATGGCTCGCAATCGGCAAGGACTCGAAGCCGCCATCGCCCGTATTCGCGAACTGCGCGCGGAGTTTTGGCAGAACGTCAATGTCCCCGGGACGAACGACAACCTCAATGTCGCGCTGGAACGCGCGGGACGCGTCGCTGACTTCATGGAGTTCGGCGAGTTGATGGCTCTTGACGCCCTAAAGCGTGAGGAATCCTGCGGCGGCCATTTCCGCGAGGAACACGAGGACACGGACGAAAAAGGCAATCCCAACGGCGAGTGCAAACGCGACGACGAGAATTTCAGCCATGTGGCCGCTTGGGAATTTCAGGGCGACGACAAGACGCCCAATCGCCATATCGAACCCTTGGAATGGAACGACGTCAAACCGATCAAGCGCAGCTATAAATAATCATCCGCCCGCTTGCGGCTGCCCGCTTGCGGCTTAGCGTGACCGAGTCCGCGAAACTCCTTGAAGGCGACTTTCCCCATGAATTTCACTCTCAACGTCTGGCGACAAAACACGCCCAAAGACGCCGGCCGCATGGAAACGTATCAGGCCAAGGACGTCAGCCCCGATACGTCTTTCCTCGAAATGCTGGACATGGTCAACGAAGACCTCATTCGGCAAAGCAAGGAGCCGATCGCCTTCGACCACGATTGCCGGGAGGGTATTTGCGGATCGTGTTCGATGGTGATCGACGGCGTGCCGCACGGCCCCGAACGCGGCGCCACGACCTGCCAACTGCACATGCGCCGCTACAAGGACGGCGCGACGATAGCAGTGGAACCCTGGCGCGCGGCCGCCTTTCCCGTGATTCGCGACCTCGTCACCGATCGCACGTCGATGGACCGGATCATCGCGGCCGGCGGATACGTCTCCGTCAATACCGGCGGCACTCCCGACGGCAATGAGATTCTCATCCCCAAGGAAAAGCAAGAGACGGCGATGGATGCGGCCCAGTGCATCCAGTGCGGCGCCTGTGTCGCGGCCTGTAAAAACGCATCGGCGATGCTGTTCGTGGCGGCGAAGGTCGGCCACCTCGGCCAACTACCCCAGGGGCAGGCCGAACGCAATCAGCGCGTCCTCAGAATGGTGGAACAGCACGACAAGGAAGGCTTCGGCCACTGCACGAATACTTACGAGTGTGAAGCCGTCTGTCCCAAGGAAATCAGCGTCGGCTTCATCGCCCAGCTGAATCGCGACTACTTCCGCACCGCCCTCCAAGGCGAATCTCGCAGGTAGACTTCCTCCGCCGCTTGCGGCTTAGCGTTCGCCCGCTACTCCAGCATCGCCAATAACTCCTGCATTTCCCCCGCCGCGTGTTGGTTGTTCTGCGCGAGGGCCGTTGGGATGCCGCGCTGCAACAACGCCCGCGCTTCCTCGATCTTGTTGAGACGCTGGAGCGCCCGCGCTCCCATGTGATACGCCGGCGGATAATTCGGATTCCCCGCGATCAACTCTTCGAATACCCGCACCGCGCCCGAGTCATCCCCCAGGCTCGCATGCTCCATCGCCAGCATGTAACGCAATTCATGGTCGCCGGGATCGTCCCGCAGCATGTCTTCGATCTGTTCCTTCCGCGACTTGGACATTCGATGCCTCCTTCAGCCCGTCCACGAGGAAGCGTCCCTTACACCAATGCCCCCTGGATTCGGTAGGGAACAGCCGTTCTTGGCTGGATGCCGGGGGCATTGGTGTAAGGGACGTGTCCGTGTCCGGGCTTTTGATTCGATTCCGTGACGATGATTTTAGCGGGAATACACTCGCTTGCGCGTCGTGCTAACTTATTTCACTGCGATTTTCGGCGGAGCGACAAACGCTTCCCGCAATGCTTCCACTTGATCAACCGTCATCTCGCCCTTTTGCAGCCAGACCCGATGGCGAAGATGCAACGGGTGCTCCTTGGTGAGATCATACTCGAAGTAGGAGCCGAAGCGTCCATAGTCGCGTTCGCTGTGGCGTCTTTCGCCTGGGTTTTCGGGATGATCGATGAGCGCGACGCTGTAGCGTTGGCCGTCGAGAACGAAGCTCACCACATTCCAGGGTAAATCGACCGGCCCCTTCTTCGACTTGGGTTCCCAGTTGCGCGTCTCGCCCGGCTTGCCTTTGCCGTCGGGGCGAAGGTAATACGTTTGCTTGGCGTTCCCCTGGGTGACGACGTCGTTGGAAGCTCGGAACTGGAAACCCGCATGTTGCGGATCGCCGTCGAGCCGAATCTTGCCGCCGGTTGTCTTGAGCACGATGTCCGTGTCGATGAGCGTGCCGCCGGGCACGTTGTACGCGGTCAGCGTGCGTTCCTCGGTGGCGAAGACTTCCTTCTTGACGCCGTGCCAATCCACCTGAACCGTTTGCGATGCCAACACCGGGCCGGCAACTTCGCGCAACGTCTTTTCGTGTGTCTGATGAGCGTCACCGGTCGCGTGCCAGGTGTCGGCCTTTTTGCCGTCGTAGCTGATGCGATTGAAGGCGAACATCAAGCCGCGATGATGGGGAAAGAGCAGTTTCTTCGCGTCGGTGTGCGGATCGGTATGTCCGCCGTTAGTGACGAAGCGTTTGCCGTCCGGATCGTAAAGATGATGGAACACTTTGTAGCTGCGATCGCGTTTCTCCTTCGAGGAATCGTCAAAGGCCGTGTGCATGTAACGCAAAACGGGACGGTCCGCTTTGCCCATGCCGGGATCGAGCACTAGATCTTCTTGCCCAGGCGTCTTTTCGACCCACTTGAACGACGGCCCCGACAGTTTGACGCCTGCGGAAGTGTTGATCGTAAACGTCCGTTTCGCGCCGGCTTTCAGGTCCGGCAAGACAAACACCAATTCTCTCGACTTCTCGCCAACGGGGACAACCTGTCCCACGGCGATCATCTTGTCGGACTCGAACACCGGCGCCATGTTTACGCCGACTTTCAAGGCAGGCGATGCCGCGCGAATCACGACGTTCTGCTGATCGCTTTTGCCTCCGGTCACGTCAATCGTGATTTTGTCTTGGGCCGCGGCGGGCAGTGTGAACAAGAGCAACGACAGCCCGGCAAGGAGAGTTTTCATGATGCATTACTCGAAATGCGAGAATGGTAGGAACCAGCGAACATCGGCGCGCCCACGCAGGAGCGTAGGCGTCGATTCCCCTAACCTACGCCGGCGCGGTGTGGAAGTCAGCCCCCAACGTGCAACTTCCCAAACCAAAAAAAGAACCCCGCCGACGAGACGGGGTTCGCGTGGGCCAGCCGGCCGAGCAAGACCCAAAATGGGGCCTGCCCAGCGCTGGGTAGGCTGGACTTCGCATGGGATCGGCCGTGCCGCGCATTCCCCGAGTCGAGCCAAGTTTGTGTGGCGCCGCGGCAAGCCGACCCATATTCGTGAGGTATTTAGGGACGCTCGGAAAATAACTTCCCGATTTCTGAACGGCCGAGGCGAACGCTAAGCCGCAAGCGGCAGATAAATCGGGAAGTTATTTTCCGAATGTTACTTATCGCGTCTGTTTGCCCGCCTTCGCGATTTCCGCCTTCAACTCCGCCTCGGCTTCTTGCCAATCCTGTTGTTCCGTTCCACACGGTTGACCACGCTGGCGCCACTTGTCAAAAGCCAGCATGGCGATCTTTTCGTGCGGAACCACGCAGACCTCTTTCGACGGCGTCATGGACGGGGCCGCGACCGGTTTCGGAGACGCGGTCTGGGCTTTGGTCGTGGGTGCGGAAGCGCGAGTGGACATGCCTGATACTCCTTTGGGTGACGAACTTCTTTCCTGAATGTGATTATTTCATCAGATGGCGCCAGCGCATGCAAGTAAAATTGAATGTAAATAGATTGATTGGCGCCCCAAGGAGACATCCATGCAAATCCAAGTTCACACCGACAATCACATTAAGGGCAGCGAAGAACTCACCCAGCGCGTCGAGTCTATCGTCGAAGGCGCTCTGGATCGGTTTCGCGACCGGATCACTCGAGTCGACGTGCATCTGACGGACGCGAACAGCAGCACAAAGGCGGGAGGCCATGACATGCGCTGCGCCATCGAGGCAAGGCTTGCCGGTATGCAACCGATCGCCGTTCACCATGCGGCGGCGACGTTGGATCAGGCGCTCGAAGGCAGCGCGGAAAAGCTGGAGTCCGTGCTGGAACACACGCTGGGCCGCCTCGGGGAACACAAGGGACGCACGCCTTACGGCGGCGAACCGAAGGATTGACTTGAATGAGTACGAGCCGGAAACGTGAGCGACGGTCTTAAAAAAGACCGTCGCTCACGCTTCCGGCTCGTATTCTTTTTTTGACGTTCGACAGAACCTCAGCTGAGTTCGCCGATCTTGTAGCGAACGTAGCGAACGAACTTGAGGCCCGCGCCTTGCAGCAACGCGGCCACCGTCTTGGAGTCGTCCTTGACGAACGGTTGCTCAAGCAACACGTTTTCCTGATACCACGTCCTCAGCTTGCCCTCGATGATCTTCTCGAGGATGTTCGCCGGTTTGTTGGCGTTCTTGGGATCGTTCTTGATCTGGTCCAGGGCGATTTCCTTTTCCTTGGCGATGATCTCGGGGGCGACGTCGTCCTTCGTCGCCGCCATCGGGTTGCGTGCCGTGATGTGCATGCAAACGTCGCGCAGCAATTGCGGGTCGGCCTTTTCGCCCTCGACTTGCAGCATCACACCGACGGAGCCGTCGTGATGACAATACTCACCGAGCAAACCCGTCAACCGGGTAAAGCGGTGCGGCTTCATGTTCTCGCGAATCGTCCCCACCGCCTCGGCGACGAGATCGTTGATCGTCGTCTTGGGATTGTCGACGAAAGGCATCGCCAGCAATTCCTCGACGTTGGCCGGATTCTTGAGCGCGATCTGCTTCACCAGGT
>Ga0163144_10030595_pt1 | contig 10293 bp, 9 predicted proteins | sample OliLak19BULKMAT1_FD_123175 | JGI IMG/M metagenome (GOLD analysis project Ga0163144, IMG submission 123175) | Freshwater microbial mat bacterial communities from Lake Vanda, McMurdo Dry Valleys, Antarctica - Oligotrophic Lake LV.19.BULKMAT1 | ecosystem: Environmental > Aquatic > Freshwater > Lake...
CGCCGGGCGACAGGACCAGCTTGTCGTAGGCGATGCTCGGGCCGGAGGCCAGCACCGCGACCTTCTTCACCGGGTCGATGCTGGCGACCATGTCCTTGACCACCCGCACGCCATGGCTGCGCGCCAGGCTGGCGTAGGGCACGGTGATGTCGGCCATCGTCCGGCTGCCGCCGAGCACCAGGTTGCTGAGCGGGCACGAGACGAAGGCCTCGTTCGGCTCGATCAGGACCACGTCGAGTTTCCGGTCGGAGAACAGGCGCAGGTACTTGGCCGCCGTGGCACCGCCGTAGCCGCCCCCGACCACCAGCACGCGGGCCTTGGCCGGCACCCGGCCGCCCGCGGTCGAGGTGAGCAACGCGCCGGTTTCACTGGCACAACCGCCCAGCGACAACAGGCCCAAGGATCCCGCGGTCTGCAACCAACGACGTCGCTGCATCACTGCCTCCCTCATTTGGACTGGGCCGCGAAGTGCGCGGCGAGCTGGTCGATCTGTGCGTCGCTGTAGCCCTTGGCGAGCTGGTGCATCACGGTGGCCGGCCGCGTGCCGGCCTTGAAGGCGCGCATCTGCTCGGCCAGGTACGGGGCGGGCAAGCCCGCCAAGCCGGGCACCGAGGCGTTCTCGACGGCCCGCCCGCCGGTGCCGTGGCAGTTGGCGCAGGTGGCTGCCAGGGCCCGGCTGCGCAACGCCGTGACGTCCTGTGCAGCGGCTGCCGGCACGCCACCGTGCAGCGCGAGCAGCGCCAACAAGAGCTTCAAAGAAGGCAATCGTCGCATCGGCAGCTCCTGAAAACGGGCAGCGCCATCGGCTGCGCTGCGGTTGCGCGCGGTCAATGCCGCGCGGGGATCACTTCAGTGTACTGACGGCCCAGCTCGGGCGGTACCGGGGAATCCAGCAAGGTGCAGGTCAGGCGCAGCGCGTCGGCCGCGATGGGGTGCAGCTGCGGCCCCTCGGTCAGCACGCGCGCGGCATCGAACCAGCGGCGCACCAGCACCGGCCGCAGCAACCACGGCAAGGCCTGAAGTTCGCGCAGGGCGCGCAGCGTGGCATCGATGTCCTGGAGTTCGCGCGGCGGCGCCTGGAAGCGGCCTTCCCAGGGCGCGGTCACGCTGTCGTACCAGCCCTGTCCCACCGGCTCGAGGCCGTCGAGATCGAGCGTGACCTCGGGCGCGGGCAACAGCTGCGAGAGGAAGCCGCTGAACACGCAGACCGCGTGCGCCGGCGCGTTTTCCAGGTCGGCCAGATCGGCATGCGCCGCGGTAGGCGGTGCCACGGCACTGCCGGCCAGCAGGTGCCGCAGCGCCACCCACTGCAACTGCTCGGCCGAGGAGACCATGCCGTCGGCCACCATCAGCCGACGCGCGGCACCGATCAGCGCGTGCCGCGGCTCCACCGGCCCGGGTGCGAGCAGACGTGCGAAGTGTTCGAACCAGGGCAAGCGGTGGCAGTGCGGCAAAGCCAGGACGTCGTCGAGCAGCACATCGGCGTCGTGCAGTCCCCGCGCTGCTTCGCGCCACACCACCAGCTCGCGCGGGTTGTTTCGGCCCAGCAAGTGGGCCAGCACCGCCAGCTGCCATTGCAGCGGCACATCCAGGGCCTGCAGCCGCGCTAGACGCTCGCGCAGACCCGGCTCGTTGCGGTCCGTGCGTGGCGCCTTGACGTGCACGAGGTTGACCGCACGCGGCAGCGTCGAGGGAGATAGCGACATGACCTCGATTGCAACACGAAGCAACCGCTGTTGCAGCCTTGCGCGTGCGGGGCTCCCGCACTTCGAGGGGCAGGTTCAGGGTTCGTGCTGCCAGCGCTCGAAGCCGATGCGTCGCAGTTCGCAAGCCGGGCAACTGCCGCAGCCGTAGCCCCACGCATGCCGGATGCGGCGCTCGCCGAGGTAACAGGTGTGCGTGTGCTCGATGATCACCGATGTCAACGCAGCGCCGCCGAGCGCGTCGGCCAGCGCCCAGGTGGCCGCCTTGTCGATGAACATCAGCGGCGTCTGGATGTCCAAGGTGATGGCCAAGCCGAGGCTCAGCGCACGCTGCATCGCCTGGACCGTCTGGTCGCGGCAATCGGGGTAGCCGGAATAGTCGGTCTCGCACATGCCCCCCACCAGCACCGAAGCGCCCCGCCGGTGCGCCAGCGCGGCCGCCAGGGTCAGGAACAGCAGATTGCGCCCGGGCACGAACGTGTTGGGCAGCCCGCCGGCCTGCCACTCGATGGCGCGTTGCTGCGTCAACGCACTGTCCCCGAGCTGGGCCAGCACGCCGGCGTCGAGGAGGTGGTCGTCCCCAAGGCGCGCGGCCCAGCGCGGCCAGCCGTTGCGCAGTTCGGCGAACACTCGCTCCCGGCACGCGAGCTCGACCCGGTGCCGCTGCCGGTAGTCGAAGCCGACGGTCTCGACCGACTCGAAACGCTCCAATGCCCAGGCCAGGCAGACGGTGGAATCCTGCCCTCCCGAAAACAGCACCAGGGCCTTGCGGGCATCGGCCACCCAAGCAGAACCGCTCAAGACCGGACCTGGCCCTCGCCCAGCACGATCCACTTCAGCGAGGTCAGGCCCTCCAGGCCGACCGGGCCACGTGCATGCAGCTTGTCGGTGCTGATGCCGATCTCGGCACCGAGCCCGAACTCGAAGCCATCGGCAAACCGTGTGCTGGTATTGACCATCACACTGGCCGAATCCACCTCGCGCAGGAAGCGCATCGCATGGGCGTGGTTGCGCGTCAGGATGGCGTCGGTGTGGTGCGAGCCGTGGCGGTTGATGTGGGACACGGCGGCGTCGAGCGAATCGACGACGTCGATGCTGATGATGGGCGCCAGGTACTCGGCACCCCAGTCCTCGGGGCTGGCCTCGACCACCCGCGCGCCGGGCACCGCGGCCAGCAGGGCCCGAGCCCGCGGCGAGCAGCGCATCTCGACCCCCTTGGCCGCGAACACCGCGCCAATGCGGGGCAGGAACTCGGCGGCGACCGCCGCATGCACCAGCAGCGATTCGGCCGCATTGCAGGGGCTGTACTTCTGCGTCTTGGCGTTGTCGGTCACGGTCAGCGCCTGTTCGAGGTCGACCTCGGCATCGACGTAGACGTGGCAGTTACCGTCCAGGTGCTTGATGACCGGCACCGTGGCCTCGGCCGTGATGCGGGCGATCAGCCCTTTACCGCCGCGTGGGATGATGACGTCGACGAACTCGGACAGCGTGATCAGGTGGCCGACCGCAGCACGGTCGGTGGTGGGCACCAGCTGCACCGCATCGGCCGGCAGGCCCGCATCGACCAGCGCCGCCTGCACCATCACGGCCAGCGCCAGGTTGCTGTGCAGGGCCTCCGAGCCACCGCGCAGGATCACTGCGTTGCCGCTCTTGATGGCCAGCGACGCCGCCTCGATGGTCACGTTGGGGCGGCTTTCGTAGACCATCGCGAAGACGCCCAGCGGCACCCGCATGCGGCCGACGGCGATCCCGCTGGGTTGCCGCTGCAGGCCGCTGATCTCGCCCACCGGATCGGGCATCGCGGCCAGCTGCTCGCAACCTTGGGCCACGGTTTCGACGACCCGCTCGGTCAGGCGCAGGCGGTCGACGAGCGGCGGCGCCAGTCCCGCGGCTTGCGCAGCGCCGAGATCGAGCGCGTTGGCCTCGTCGAGCGCCACGCGGCCACCGCGAAGGCGGACGGCAAGGCGCAGCAGCGCGTGGTTCCTGGCCGCCGTCGATGCCGCGGCCATGGCGTGAGAGGCAGCGCGTGCAGCGGCGCCCATGTGGGTGATGACGGCGGCGGTGTCGTCTGCGTCCATGCTCGATTGTCCTTGAAACGTCTTCGTCGCTGACGCTCGCTTCAAGGCATGCGGGCGAGCACCGCCAGCCAGAGCGCGAGCGCCGCTGGAAACGCGAGCGTCGACAGCACGATCGCCGCGGTGGTCTCGGACTGCAGCGTCGCGTAGCGCTGCGCGAAGACCAGCGGGTTGCTGCCGATCGGCAAGGCAGCCATCACCACCAGCACCGCCAGCGGCGTGCCGCTAAGTCGCAAGCCGAAGTGCGCCACCAGCAGCACCAGGGTCGGCAGCGCGACCAGCTTGGCCAGCGCAATGGCCGCGGCCCCGTGCAGGTGCCCGCGCACGCCGTAGTAGGCCAGCGACAGGCCGATCAGGACCAGGCACACCGGCACGACAGCCGATCCGAGCACCTGCAAGGTCTCGTCGACCACCGGATGCAGGCCCAGGCCCGTCAGGTTCCAGGCCAGTCCGATCAACACCGGCAACAGCACCGGGTGCAGCAGCGTGTTGCGCAAGGTCGTCGCCAGCGTGGCCAGCAGCCCCGCACGCTGGCGGCCGTCGCCCTGCGCGGCGCGCGCCAGGTCGAGCTCGGTCAACAAGGTCACGACGGCCAGCAGCAGCAGCGCATGCACGCTGATCAGCGCAATGTGCAAAGCCAGGCCGCCTTCGTCGAACAACGCGGCGGCCAGCGGAATGCCCAGCTGCACCGTGTTGCCGAATGTCGCGGCGATGGCCCGCACGGCCGGTGCGGCGGTGCCGTGCAGCGCCGCCGCACCGCGCCGGCGCTGCCAGACGTAGAGGGCCAGCAGCATCGCCACGGCGGGCGCGAAGTAGGCGATGAGCGTGCGGGGCGGCAGGGCGTCGAAGTCCAGTCGCGCCGTGGTGCGCAGCAGGAGCGCCGGGATGAAGACGTACAGCGCCGCATTGCCCAGCACGCGCGCCGGGTCACTGCTGTCGTTGCCCGCACCGAGCCAGCGCATGCGGCCCGCGCCCCAGCCCAGGCCGACGATCACCACGATCGCCAACAGCTTGTAGACAACCGCCTCGCTCATCCGCGCAGCCTAACCGGGCTGCGCTCCACGGGTTCAGCGCATCTCAGGGCGCGCCGGGCCGCTCCCAAGCGGCCTGAGCTCTCCCCGGGGGGCGCGAGCGCAGCGAGCTTGGGGCCGTCATCAAATGCCCAGCCACTGTCCCAGCGCCATCATCGCGTCTTCGTCGTGCGTCGCGAAACCGCGCAGCTTGCTCGGCTCGAGCTTCTTGCGGCCCTCTTCGCTGGCGTCCAGCGTGGTGAAGTACTCGCGCAGCGCGAGCACCTGCTCGGGGCTGATCGACGCGCCGGCGATGACGTGCTTGATCGGCACCGTCTTCGATTGCGCCAGCACCTTGCCGCCCTTCGCCTGCCAGTCCTTGATCACGCTGTTGGCCGCGGTGGCGCCCACGTGCGTGAGGTGGTTCTCGACGAAGAACGGCACCGCGTCCTGGTAGCGTGTGTAAGTCATCTCGAGCGACTTGTTGTCGACCTTCGCGTCGCGCAGCGTGGCGCGCACCATCCACGAGGTGATCGAGTCTTCATCGGGTGCGCCCAGGCGCTTGCCCTTCAGATCGGCCAGCGACTTCAGCGGCGAATCGGCACGCACCAGGAAGTTGGCCTGGTACTTCTCGAACCCCTTGGCCACCGCCACCAGGCGGTAGCCGCTGTTCTTCATCGCCGCGATCGACAGGTGCGCCGGGTGCACCAGGGCGATGTCGTAGGCCTTGTCCGCCAGGCCTTGCCGCAGCGTGGGGTAGTGCCCGATCGGTTCCAGGGTCACCGGCTGCTTGAGCAGCTTCGACAGGTCGGCGGCGATCGCCGCATAGCGCGCACGGATCTCGTCGTTCGACACCCGGTAAGTGACGCCTTCGTTGATCGCGAACACCAGCGCCTGGGCCCAGGCGCTGGTCAGCATCAGGGCGGTGAAGGCGGCCAGGCGCCAAGGCAAGGTCACACGCAGGGATCGATTCATGGCACACCTTCCGAGAGCCGACGCGGCGGTTTCAGGCTGCCTTCTTGCGCGCTCCCTTGGCAGCGACGCCCGGCTTGGCAGGCCTGGGTTCGAACTCGAAAATCACTTTACCTTCCTTCTTGTCATAGGCAAGGTAGGCCTTGAACTTGCGACGGGTCTTGTTGGAGACAAAGTTCTCGAGTAACGCGGTCTTGCCGCTGGCGAGCAGGCGCGACATCTCCTCTCGCGCCACCGGCTGCTGCAGGATGATCTTGCCGCTCTTGAAGTCGCAGGTGACTGCGGCACCCACCGCGCGCTCGCAGGCGTAGCTGCTGCCGTGTTCGAAAACGCGTGCCTGGCACTTCGGACACAGCCCCAGGCTTTGCTGCGCCGAGAAGTCGACCGGCGTGCCATCGCCCTCGCCCTTCTTGTCCTCACCGAAGTCGAATTCGAGCTTCCAGTTGTTCAACTCGTCGTCGTGCACCAGCTTCATCTCGGCGGTGAAGGGCCAACCGGCCTTGGAACGGAAGCCTTCGAGCGGCCCGATCTTCTTGTCGCGCAGGAAGGCGTCGGCTTCGGCGGTCTCGAAGGCCCGGCCGGCAGGGATCTTGGTGATCGAGAAGCCGCAGCCCGAAGCTTCGGCAGCCCCGGCCGTCCCGACGCAGGCGAAGCGGCGGTAGTTCTCCTTGACGACGCCGCCACAGTTCGGACACGGCGTCGCGAGCGTCGCGTAGTCGCCGGGGATCGTGTCGCGGTCGTATTCCTTGGCCTTCTTGACGATCCGCTCGGCCATCGCGCCGATCTCGGCCATGAAGGCGCTGCGCTTCAGGCGCCCATGCTCCATCTCGGCGAGCTGGTACTCCCAGTTGCCGGTCAGCTCGGGCTTGGTCAGCTCCTCGATGGCCAGGCCGCGCAACAACGTCATCAACTGGAAGGCCTTTGCGGTGGGCACCAGTTCGCGGCCGTCGCGGAGCATGTACTTCTCGAGCAGCAGGCCCTCGATGACCTGGGCCCGCGTCGCCGGTGTGCCCAAACCCTTCTCGGCCATCGCCTCGCGGAATTCCTCGTCGTCGATCAGCTTGCCGGCGCCTTCCATCGCGCTCAGCAAGGTGGCTTCGGTGTAGCGCGCCGGGGGCTTGGTCTTCAGCGCATTGACGTCGATGCTTTCGGTGCGAACGATTTCGCCCGGCTGCACCGCGACGAGATTGGCGTCGTCCTCCTGCGCCTCCTTGCCGTAGACCGCGAGCCAGCCAGGCTTGACCAGGACCTTGCCATTGGTCTGGAACTTGTACTCGTTGCCCTTCACCGCGACGGTCGAGATGCGTATCGTGACCATCGACTCGGCGCTCGGAAAGAAGACCGCGAGGAAGCGCTTGACCACCAGGTCATAAAGCTTGGCCTCGATCTCGGTCAGGCTCTTCGGCGCCTGCAGTGTCGGGATGATCGCGAAGTGATCCGAGACCTTGGCGTTGTCGAAGACGCGCTTGGTCGGCTTGATGTAGCCCTCCTTCAGCGCCGTCTTCGCGTGCGCCGCGAGCGGCCGCAACGGCGCCGGCAGGTCCTCCTTGGCCAGCATGGTCACGGTGTCTTTCACCACCTGCAGGTAATCCTCGGGCAGCGCGCGCGAGTCGGTCCGCGGGTAGGTCAGGACCTTGTGTTTCTCGTACAGCGCCTGGGCCAGCGACAGCGTCGTCTTGGCCGAAAAGCCGAAGCGCGAATTCGCCTCGCGCTGCAAGGTCGTCAGGTCGTAGAGCAAGGGGCTGGCCTGGCTGCTCGGCTTGGCCTCTTCGGTGACCGTTGCGGGTTGGCTTCGACAGGCCTGCGCGATCGACTGCGCATCGGGCTCGTTCCACTGGCGGTCGGCGCGTTTTTCCGCGTCGTCGTCCTTCTTGAACTTCGGGTCGAACCACTTGCCCTCGTACTCGCCGGCCTGGGCGGCGAACGTGGCCTTGACCTCCCAGTACGGGCGCGACACGTGCTTGCGGATTTTCTCCTCGCGCTCGACGACGATCGACAGCGTCGGCGTCTGCACGCGCCCGACCGTCGTCAGGAAGAAGCCGCCATCGCGCGAGTTGAAGGCCGTCATCGCCCGCGTGCCATTGATGCCGACCAGCCAGTCGGCCTCGCTGCGGCTGCGTGCCGCATCCGCGAGGCCGCGCATCTGCTGGTCGCTGCGCAGCGCTTTGAAGCCGTCGCGGATCGCCTGCGGCGTCATGCTCTGCAGCCACAACCGCTGGATCGGCTTGTCGATCGGCTTCTTCTCGCTGCCGGCGTACTGCACGATCAGCCGAAAGATCAGCTCGCCCTCGCGGCCCGCGTCGCAGGCATTGATCAGCTCGCCGACGTCCTTGCGCTTGACCAGCTTGACGACGGCGTTCAGGCGCGACTTGGCCTTGTCGATCGGCACCAGGTCGAAATGCGGTGGAACGACCGGCAGGTGGGCGAAGCTCCACTTGCCGCGCTTGACGTCGAACTCCTCCGGCGCCTTGATCTCGACCAGGTGGCCCACCGCCGAAGTGACGATGTAACGCTCACTCTCGAAGTGCTCGGCATGCTTCTCGAATTTGCCGGCGCTCGGCGTGAGCGCACGCACGATGTCCTGAGCGACGCTCGGCTTCTCGGCAATGATGAGTGACTTGTCCATGTGGTTGTCGTGTTCCTGGTGCTTGGCCACAGCGCGCCCCGTGGGGTGGCACCGCTGCCTACATACAATCCGCCGTCTCGCGCGCACGCACACACATGCGCGCGCACCCATGGAATCAATGTACCGAATGAAGTCCGACCCGCAAGATCTCGTCGTCGAAGCCGCCCGTGCCGCCCCCGCACCCACCCCCGCCCAGCGCGTCACAGGCCGGCGCATCCAGGTGCGCCGCTCGGGCATTCACGGCAAGGGCGTGTTCGCGCTGTTGCCGTTGAAGAAGGGCGAGACGGTGATCGAATATGCCGGCGAGGTCATCTCGTGGAAGGAAGCGCTGCGCCGCCATCCGCACGACCCGAGCGACCCGCAGCACACCTTCTATTTCCATGTCGACGACCAGAACGTCATCGACGGCGCCCGCGGCGGCAACGCTTCGCGCTGGATCAATCACGCCTGCACGCCGAACTGCGAGGCCGACGAAGTCGACGGCCGCATCTTCATCAAGACCTTGCGCGCCCTCAAGCCGGGACAGGAGCTGTTCTACGACTACGGCCTGACGATCGACGAGCGCTACACACCGAAGCTGAAGAAGCTCTACCCCTGCCGCTGTGGCACGCGCGACTGCCGCGGAACCTTGCTGGCGCCCAAGCGGTGAATGCACTGCACGACACCGGGCCTGCGCGCGCCGCCGATCGGGGCGGTGCGAGGCTGGCGTCGCAGCCGTGGCAGGCGCAGGCGCTGTGGCAGCAGCTCGAGCCCTGGTTGCCGGGTTTGTCGATCGAAGTGCTCGCGCAGACCGAGTCGACCAACAGCCTGCTGCTCGAGCGGGCGCGCCTGGGCAGCGGCCGGCACGGTGCACGCGGACCGACGCCGGGCGAGGTGGCACATGTGAGGTCGCGCGACGGCGATGCCGACCTGAACGACCGCAGAACGAGACTGGGCAGCGGGGACGCAGCCGCGTCGTTCGGCCGGCGCGCTGGCGACACCCAGCCGGCCCTGGTGGTGGCCGAGCAGCAGACCCTGGGCCGCGGTCGCCAGGGCCGCACCTGGCATTCGCGCGCTGGCCAGTCACTGACCTTCTCACTCGCCTTGGCGCTCGCGCCGCGCGACTGGCTCGGGCTTTCTTTGGCCGTGGGCGTGGCCCTGGCCGACGCCCTGGAGCCGCCCGAGCCGGGACAGCCGCCGCGTCTGGGATTGAAATGGCCGAACGACCTGTGGCTGCTCGACGGCGGCAGCACCGCACAGGCGGCGGCCGAACCCGGGCGCAAGCTCGGCGGGGTGCTGATCGAGACCGTGGCCGTCGGTCAGCAGCGCATGGTGGTGGTCGGCGTGGGGCTGAACGTCGCGCCGCTCGACGCCGCCTGCGGACCCGGGCGGCGCGAATTTGCCAGCGGCTGCGCAAGCCTGCAGGAGATCGACGCTGCGGCCAGCGCGCCGGCCGCCCTGCACCGCATCGCCTTGCCCCTGGTGCGGGCGTTGCGTCAATTCGAGCGCGAAGGCTTTGGCGGCTTTGCGACCGCCTACGCGCGGCGCGACCTGCTGCGCGGCCGGGCCATCGAGACCCGCGACGCGCTGCAAGGCCCTCCGCTCGCCAGCGGTGTGGCCGAAGGCGTGGGTCCGACGGGCGCACTGTGGCTGCGCACCGCGAGCGGCCTGCAAGAGGTGACCAGCGGCGAAGTGAGTGTGCGGCTGGCTTCGAGCGACGCCTGATGTTGCGCCTGCTGGTGGTGTTGCTGGTGCTCGCCAACCTGGGTTTCTGGGCCCGGCAGTCGGGCATGCTCGACGGCGTGGGCCTGGGGCCCACGCGCGAACGCGACCCGTCGCGGCGGGCCCAGCAGCTGCGCCCTGAGAGCCTGCGCATCCTGCCCTCGACGGTGCCGGCGCCCGCGCCTTCGCCGTCGAACGCCCCCTTC
>Ga0163144_10030596_pt1 | contig 10292 bp, 8 predicted proteins | sample OliLak19BULKMAT1_FD_123175 | JGI IMG/M metagenome (GOLD analysis project Ga0163144, IMG submission 123175) | Freshwater microbial mat bacterial communities from Lake Vanda, McMurdo Dry Valleys, Antarctica - Oligotrophic Lake LV.19.BULKMAT1 | ecosystem: Environmental > Aquatic > Freshwater > Lake...
ATTCATCAGGATTATTTTCGGCTGTGGAGATTAATCTAGCAATTACAATTGGATTTTTTTCTTGTAGATGGTTTATTTCGCCATTTAAATTGAGGCTGTTTGCGTAATCCGATTGTTGCACCAAATCATTGATCATCCCTTGCAAACCAAGATGTCTTCCATCGTCAGGATGATAAAGTCTTGTAATGCCGTAGGTCATCAAATCTTTGATTTCTTCTGGTAGAATGGTTCCGCCACCGCCACCAAATATTTTAATATGTCCTGCACCTTTTTCTTTTAAGAGGTCATACATATATTTAAAATATTCGTTGTGTCCGCCCTGATAGCTGGTAAGGGCAATTGAGTTAGCATCTTCCTGAATGGCAGTATCAACTACTTCTTCGGCACTTCTGTCATGCCCAAGATGAATAACTTCAACGCCTGTAGCTTGAATAATTCTGCGCATCACATTTATTGCTGCATCATGTCCGTCGAACAAGGAGCCTGCTGTAACTATTCTTACCTTATTAATTGGTTTGTAAACCTCATTATCCATAACTGTGCAAAGATAATTTTTATAATGAAAGGTTTTAAAAAAAAAGGATAATACCAGGGCAATGTCGTTAAGTTAAGAGAATATTTAACAGCAGTCTTGCGAAAAGCGAGACTGCTAACTCAGGTCGCCGTCACTTCGAGTCTCACGAGTGACATGTTCGCTGGTCTCTGTCTCTGTCCAAAAGAAAGTATCTTAGCCAGAAATATTTCAGCAATGACAATACTGAATTTTATAACAATGCTTATGCTGAAAGTCTAATGGAGACTATTCTATTTTAGAATCATTCCAAAATAAATCGTATACATCTGAGGTATAGCTATTTGTCACTCGCCAGAGTCGAAGCGACGGCTAACTTTGGGTGAAATTTTAATGGGTTATTCGACTGAATTATTTCTTATTAGTCTTATGAAAATCAAAGCTTTTCTTCTAAACTTAACGTCATTTAATGCCAAGGGGTAATATGAATCGTCCATTGCGCTTGATTGTTAATATTCAATGGGTATATATTTTGAGCCATGTGTGTAATTCCAGATTCTACTTTTTTTCTTCTGTTTTAAAAAAATTAATCGTGACCAAGAAGTTTGTCCAATGAAGCCAATAGATTTTGACAAAACTGCCATTTTAATGACAATTTGACTTTATGACATTTAATTGTTTAATGATTCAGTATTATTATGCCCTAAAACTTTGGTGGCATAGGTTATGCATAACGACGAACAACAAATAAATTATTCAAAAATTATGACAATTCAACCATTAGCAGACAGAGTATTAGTTGAAGCCGCTCCGGCTGAACAGAAAACGGCAGGAGGTATCTTTATTCCAGATACCGCCAAAGAAAAACCTCAAAAGGGCACTGTTATCGCAGCTGGTCCAGGTAAAAAAGACGAGCCTGTAACCGTAAAACCGGGTGATACCGTTTTATTTGGCAAATATGCAGGAACTGAAATTCAGGTTGAAGGCAAAGATTACCTCATCATGCGTGAATCAGATATTCTCGCTATCGTTTAATTTTATTACTCAACTTAACAAATCTAAATTAACAATTTAAAAGAATGGCAAAACAAATATTATTTAATGTTCAAGCCCGTGAAGGCTTAAAGCGTGGGGTTGATGCCCTAGCTAATGCAGTAAAAGTTACCTTAGGTCCAAAGGGTCGTAACGTGGTAATTGGTAAAAAATTCGGTTCTCCTGCTGTAACAAAAGACGGAGTAACCGTTGCAAAAGAAATTGAATTAAGAGACCCAGTTGAAAATATGGGTGCTCAAATGGTTAAAGAAGTTGCAAGCAAAACCGCTGATCAAGCTGGTGACGGAACTACAACTGCTACCGTTTTGGCACAGGCAATTGTAACGGCAGGTTTAAAGAACGTAGCAGCTGGTGCAAATCCAATGGATTTAAAACGCGGTATTGACCAAGCTGTTGCTAAGGTTATAGAACACCTTAAAAATAACAGTGAAGTGATAGGAACAGAATATACCAAAATTAAACAAGTAGCTTCTATTTCTGCCAACAATGATGAAAAAATTGGAGAATTGATTGCCAACGCTATGCAGAAAGTTGGTAAAGACGGTGTGATTACTGTTGAAGAAGCAAAAGGAACAGAAACTGAGGTTAAAACTGTAGAAGGTATGCAGTTTGATCGTGGTTATTTGTCGCCATATTTTGTTACCAACACTGAAAAAATGCAAGCTGAATTGAGCAGTCCTTTTATTCTTATTTATGATAAAAAAATAAGCAATATGAAGGAAATTCTTCCGATTTTGGAGGCAACAGTACAAACTGGGAAACCATTATTGATTATTTCAGAAGATATAGAAGGTGAAGCTTTAGCAACTTTGGTTGTAAACAGATTGCGTGGTTCTTTGAAAGTAGCAGCTGTAAAGGCACCTGGTTTTGGAGATCGTCGCAAAGAAATGTTGCAAGACATTGCTATCTTAACTGGTGGAACTGTAATCAGTGAAGAGCAAGGTTACAAACTTGAAGACACGACCCTTGAAATGCTTGGAACAGCTGAGAAAGTTACCATTGATAAAGATAATACCACCCTGGTGAATGGCGCAGGTTCTAAAGAAGATATTACAAGCAGAATTTCTCAAATTAAAGCTCAGATTGAAAGCACAACAAGCGATTACGATCGTGAAAAATTACAGGAACGTCTTGCTAAGTTAAGCGGTGGAGTTGCCGTACTTTACATTGGTGCAGCCAGTGAGGTTGAAATGAAAGAGAAAAAAGACCGCGTTGATGATGCCTTACATGCAACCCGCGCCGCGGTTGAAGAAGGTATTGTTGCTGGTGGTGGCGTTGCATACGTTCGTGCACTCGATGCTTTAGATGGATTGAAAGGTTCTAATGAAGATGAAACTACAGGTATTGCTATTATTCGCAAAGCGCTTGAAGAGCCATTGCGTCAGATTGTTACCAATGCAGGTGGTGAAGGATCTGTAGTTATTCAAAAGGTGAAAGAAGGAAAAGCTGATTTTGGTTACAATGCCAGAACAGATAAATATGAAAATCTGATTGCCGCAGGTGTTATTGATCCAACTAAAGTTGGTCGTATCGCCCTCGAAAATGCAGCTTCAGTAGCCTCTATGCTATTAACTACAGATTGTGTATTGGCTGATGAACCAGAAGATGACAAACCTCATAGTCATGGTGGGATGCCAGGCGGAATGGATGGAATGATGTAATTCTATTTTAAATTTTAGATTTACGATAGAAGGCCAATATAAAAAATCCCGGACCGATTGGTTCGGGATTTTTTCTTAGCTTTTTTTTGAGTGGTTAAGAAATTTCTGATTTTATGATGAACCCAATTGGTACAAATATTTATAGCTGACAATGATAATAGTACCCTATACGACCCCATCGGGGTCGAACAAAACTGTACATCTTCATACTATAAACATTTTATCCCTTAGAGATTATTCGGCAATCATTGTCAGAAACATGAGAGCCCGAATGGCTCTTTTATTCATAGATCAAAGACGGCATAGATTAATAAGACCTTGAAAGGGTTACATTTTTGTAGGATGATAACAAAGGACGACCTTTCAATTCCATTGGAGTTGCACTAAGCCTTTGACCACTAATCTATAAACAGTGAACCTCTTCGGGATTACAAAGCCTTTAATATTAAGAAGTTTAGTTGCAAACAGAATATTTACCTAATCAACTCTATCCATAAAACCAATATAAAGGGTCTCAGTTAGATGCCTTTGCAAACGATTTTCAATTATTTATACAACAGCTTTCGAAATGTAAGTTTGTTAATGAAAGTCATTTAAAAATTTGTAATAATCCCAAAAAGTCATTTTTTGAAAACGCGATGAATTCTAAAAAATAAAGCAGTAATTCCTAATTTAATTTATCTTTGGCACTTTATTTGTAAATTTGAGCTCGTCAAAAAAATAAACATGAAAAAAATATTAATTTTATCTCTTTTTTTAATTCTTTCTTCAGGCATTGCACTTAAAGCTTCTGATGCTGATTCTGTCAAAAAAACATCTTCGCTCCCTGCGGTTAATTTAAAAGACCTTAACGGTCAGACTGTGAATTTTGCGGAATACACTGCCAATGGACAGATTACCATCATTTCTTTTTTTGCAACGTGGTGTAAGCCTTGCCTAGTAGAACTTAACAATATTGATAATGTATACGAAGAATGGCAAAAAAAATATGGTGTAAGACTTATTGCCGTTTCAGTGGATGATAGCAGAACAATGACCAAAGTAAAACCTATGGTAGTAAGCAAAAACTGGACTTATGATGTATTGATTGATGTAAACAGTGATTTGAGAAGAGCCATGAATGTGACTAACCCGCCAACCACGTTTTTAGTTGATAAAACCGGTAAAATTGTTTTTACTCATACAGGTTATTTAGAAGGGGATGAAAATGAATTGGAACATAAAATAGCGGAACTTGTTGGAAAATAAGGAGGATAAGCTAAGTCATAGCTTATCATTTCGTAAGTAAAACCTAACTTTAACGAACCTCCATTGCTTGAAATTGAGAGCAATTCAATGTGCCAATAAAATCGTCCTCATTAGTCTAGGGCGTGTATCTCAATATGTTAAGTGAATAAGTAAAGGCAGTCGGATTTCTTTTCGCGAGCCGACTTCAACCCGAGTTTTCAGTCGCTCTGCCTCTATATTGTGCCATATTAGTCAAGCCTTTGGCTAACATAAACAATCCCAGCCAGAAATATTTCAGTCATTGCATTGCGCTAATTTTCTGAAAGTATCTGTGCCGAAATTCCTTTGGATATTATAGTATTTTGATTAGTTGCAGACAAATTCGTTAATACCTTATTTGCAAAGACATGTCACCCGACAGAGGCAGAGCAACGGCGAAGTCGGGGTAAAATTCTCAATTCTCAATTACATCACAAGTGCAATTTCCTTTTTAAGAAATTCAATGCCTCCTCGGGTAGGATGGTTTTTTTGAAGCATTAATTCGCTTATAATGGCTTTTCCTAAATCAGTACCTTTTGCAGATTCAGGCAATGATTTATAGGACACTTCAACAATAGTTAAAACTTGTTCACGGATAATTTTCATTAATTCCCAGCCTTGGGTTGAAATATAGATTTGCTGAGAAATGTTATGATTAAACTCATCACTTACCTGATTGGTTATAAGTTGCTTTAATTCGATAGCAGATTGGCGAGGTTGAGAGAGCATCATTACCATGTTTTCTGGGGCTATGCGTTCAAGCAAAATAGTTAATCTCTCATAAGCCTGCAATTTCATTGGGACTATTAAACCCATATTTTTTTCTCTTAATTCTAATAGTTTCTTCTTATAATCCTCTTCCAAAAATTGGCGCATCATAATATAGGTGGCCGAGAATACTATGATGGACGGGATAATAAATTTTAAGATGTCAACAATTACATCAAACAACGTGCTCTGGAGTAGAATCATATTGAAGCAAAGGTAATGTATTACCAAGAATTCATTAATAGTTGAATGCGATTTTTTTTTATTAATTTTGTAAAGATTATGACAACAGAGATTTTAACCGAATGCCCTATTAGTATTAGTTCTGCTGCTATTGCCGAAATAAAAAGATTAAAGCATAGCACAGATATTCAAGAAGGTCAGGCTCTGCGCATAGGGGTAAAAGGTGGCGGATGCTCAGGATTATCGTACCTCTTGGCATTTGATGAAATTAAATCACTTGATAATATTTATAATGTAGATGGTGCCGAAATTATAATGGATAAATCACATATTATGTACGTTTTAGGTATGCAAGTAGACTATGGCGACGGATTGAACGCCAGAGGATTTACTTTTACCAACCCAAATGCCAAAGAAACCTGTGGTTGCGGAACATCCTTTTCGTCCTAATGGGTTTGTCGAACTTAAATACCCATAAATCTAAATACTTCTATTCCATTTTTTGTTTTTGACTTAGTTTGTTTCATTTGCATGCCATGTTGTGGTATAGATTATATTTTGGAACACGTCTTAATTTTTGATTGAATTTTATGGCTTTTAAATCACATTTATTACTATCAAAGTGTCAGTAATTCAGGATATTAAAATAGCTTTGGATGCCGTGAGGGCAAACTTGGGAAGAGCCATTCTCACCTGCTTGATAATTGCTGTTGGAATTATGGCACTTGTAGGCATGTTGACAGCCATTGATGGAATGAAATCTTCAATTACACAAAATTTTAGTCTTTTAGGTTCAAATACTTTTACAATAATTAATGGAAGTGCCTTTGTTGACTTCGGCCCTCGTGAACGTGTTTCCTACAAAACAATTGACCTAAAACAATGCATTTCATTCAAAAAACAATTTAATTTTCCGGCTATTGTTTCTAATTCTATAAGCTATAGCCAAATGGCAATTGTAAAGTCAGATTATGATAAAAGCAATCCCAATGTACAATTGAAAGGCACTGATGAAAATTTTCTTCATATCAACGGACAAGCAGTGGAAGAAGGCAGATTTATTTCTGCTTACGACGTCGAAAATGAATTGCAGGTCGCAGTAATAGGCCAAGAGTTACGTGATAAATTATTTAATGGTGAGGAAGCCATTAATAAAACAATTGTTGCAGGTGGGAGTAAGTTTTTGGTCATTGGGGTGCTCAAGTCCAAGGGGCAAGCATTTGATTTTGGAAGCAATAGAATTGTGATGTTACCATATACTACTGGCAATAAAAAGTTTTATCAGCCTGGTAGCTCCTATAGTATTGGCGTTAAGGTTGATGATCATACAATGTTGCCAGCAGCACAAAATTATGCCAAAGGAGTTTTTAGAAATGTGAGGGGTTTAACTCCCAAAATGCCAACTAATTTTGATTTTGAAACCAGTGACGCTATCTCTAATAAACTCATTTCAAGTCTGTCGTTTGTGAGTATAGCAGCCTATATAATTGCTTTTATTACTTTATTTGGAGCTTCACTTGGGCTCATGAATATCATGCTGGTTTCAGTGAAGGAGCGAACGCGTGAAATCGGTACCAGAAAAGCACTCGGCGCAAAACCAAATCAAATACTTCGTCAGTTTTTAATGGAAGCCATTGTTATTTGCCAGCTCGGCGGATTTGGCGGAATCATTCTTGGCCTGATTGTAGGGAATCTCGTTTCATCTATGATCAATGGGCCTATGGTATTTCCTTGGAACTGGATATTGTTAGCTATAATACTCTGTACAATTGTTGGTTTATTGGCTGGTATTATTCCCGCTCGACAGGCTGCAAAGCTTGATCCGATTGAATCATTGCGCTATGAGTAATTAAGTCGTAACTGGCAGAGACAGCTCAGTATCCGTCTTCTGGAGTGATACGGATAACTACCCGTCTCTACAAAAGCACGAAGAAGCAAATTCCGTCATTATATCTGACATTTGTTCGAAACGCTATGCAAGCTGACATCAAAAGAAGAGTGAACTGCCTAATTTTCAATCAATTTCAGACTCTTTTTCACAGTTAGAAAAATTTTTAAGTTGGTCTAGTCGTAAACGAGATTGTTGGCTTTTTTTGCAAAAAATAAAGTAAAAGAAGCCGCTGTATCACAAAACCTGAATTATACCTACCATAAAATTTAAAGCCTAAAAGAAGTTATTTGGTGATTTTTACTTTTAAACGTTAGAAATAGCCCCAGTTTTTCAGGGTGATATACAATAAATTTTTTAACTGGTAAAATAATTTTCAATTGCCTAATATCCAGATGCTCCACTATGAAACAAATCTCTGCTGTGAATTGATAAAACAGGAACAGGTGAATGATTTATCAACTGCTGTGCGACAGTTCCCATATACCAACTGTTATTTTCGGTTTCAGTCATCATCATAATTAAACCTGCCTTTCTCTCTATGGCATAATCAATACAGGTTTGAGCTACACTGTGACCCACTCTTAATTCAGAAGTATATTTGATCTCAAATTTGTCGAGGTATTTTTCTGTTTGACGAGCATAGATAGTGATTTTTTGCTTTGTTGCCTCATTGGTATCTTTGCTAACTGATAGAATATGGATTGTTGAATTAAATACCTTTGCTAAAACAGCCGCATAAGGAACCTTTTGACGGGTTTCATCGCTATTGTCTAATGGCAGTATAATGTCAGTGAAATCTGCTCTGCCTGAATCAGCCTGAATAGTTATTACAGGACATGAAGAAGCGGAAACGACTCTGATGGCGTTGCTTCCAATCCAATAAGGTTGAAATCCATTTAAACCATGAGATCCCATAAAAATAAGATCAGCACCTATTTCGCGTTCAACTGCCGAGATTTCACGATTCACATGGCCACTTCTTTCCATATAATTAATTTCTACACCCGAATCTGTAGCATGTAGTCTTATCATTTCTGTATGGTCATTGCCATTGGCCTTAGGGTCTTTTACATTTACAAGATAAAGACCAGTGTCAAAAGCCTTGCAAAATTCTAATGCCTTGTCTAAAGCTATAATTGAGGACGCTGAATTGTCAAATCCAATCATTATTTTTTTAAATTTATAGTCCATAGTGTTATGTTATTTTGATTCGAAGATAGTGTTAAAAGAAAAATAAACAAAAATTATGTTTTACAGCTTAGTATAAATATTCTACGTAAATATAGCAGAGTGTCAATATTGTTGAGTAAATCATAAACCACTGAATATTTAAGCTTTTATGAAAGGCTATTTTCTCTTTATAACAGGCAATAATAAGTGCGGTCTTTTCAATGAAATAAGCAATTGTAATTCCCCAAGATGCACCAATAATGCCGTACTTCGGTGTTAGGAATAAAACAAGAATAATACCTGAGAGAAACTCAACAAGGGATGCCAACATAAAATATTTAGTTTTGTTTAATCCCATTAATAGAGATTGTGGAAACACACAACGGGCAACAAGGGTTAAAAGCAGGACATTAAAAACATGATAAGCCGGGACAAAAGCTTCCGTAAACACATATTCAAATACGATAGGTGAAATAAGCATAAAAAGACATCCTAAAGGAAAAAGTTGGTTGAGCAGTCGTTCATGTGATTTTCTGATTTCTAGCCAGTAGTTTGAAATATTATATTTAGTTGCCGTTATACCTCCAAGTACAATGCTGAATGAATTTGCCAAAACAATAAAAATTGGAAATTCTCTGCTCCCATATCTAAAGACATTAAAAGCATTGACATCAACAGTTTGCTTGATTACAAAATTTGCAAAATATACTGCACCTGAGCCAAACAAAAGGGAAATGATGACTGGCAAATTGAAAATTAAAAGTGGTTTAACAAAGTGAAGGTTTTTCAAACTAAAAGAATTCTGAATTAATCGCAAGCTGAATAGCGTTTTAATTAACCCAAAGAGTGCAAGAGCCGCCAACGAATAGATTAAATCAAAACCAAGGATTAAAGGAAGACAGACTGCCACAATGAAAACGAACAGATTGAAAATTCCCCAGAGGATTAGATATCGAAATGACTTGTTCAAAAAATAGATATATTCATTTACTGTACTGCTCACTGTACCAGTCATATACACTGAAAAAAGCACAAGTTCAGAAAGTTTGAAAGTCATAGACTTGATGAATAAACCACTGAGTACAATACAAACTGATGAAATACAACCCAACACGAAGAATAAAAGAAAGCAACTTTTAAAAATTTTATTCCATTCTTTCTCTTCATATCTCTTTACGAAACTCACCAAGGTGTAACCCATACCTGAAACATAAAAAAAAGTGAAACCAGAACCTAATAACAGCAAAGTTTCCCATGAATTAATCGTGATTGGGTTGTATAAAAATTTGGCCAATAGGATGGATGTCACAACGATAGAAAAAGTTTTCATTAGGTTGTAAACCTGTAAAAACCCCAAGCCATCGTTTTGAGATAAGTAGATGTTTAGTCGTCTAAAAATATTTGATATCAATATTTGACAAAACTAAAAAAAAGAATTTGACTTCATTGCTATTATTACTATTTTTGCACTCCTTAAAAGTTAAAAGATTTTTAAGGAAGAATACGGTGATTGTAGCTCAGTTGGTTAGAGTGCTTGATTGTGGTTCAAGAAGTCGCGGGTTCAAGTCCCGTCTTTCACCCTTTTTTATTATAAAGTGCTAATTGAAAGCATTTAAAATTTTTTCCTAAAGATTATCAAACGAAATGGAATTTAACTATTTCCTATTTATTGTTTAATTCTAATTTCTAAAAACTGTACAAATTTGAATTTCAGGAACCTAGAATTGTTTTATTTTAAGCCTTGAATAAGAGTTTTTTTTTACTCATTAATCATCGCTGTTCCCAAAAA